>Ga0187890_10003249_pt1 | contig 11253 bp, 8 predicted proteins | sample June2016WEW_21_1_FD_133005 | JGI IMG/M metagenome (GOLD analysis project Ga0187890, IMG submission 133005) | Peatland microbial communities from SPRUCE experiment site at the Marcell Experimental Forest, Minnesota, USA - June2016WEW_21_10 | ecosystem: Environmental > Terrestrial > Soil >...
CTTCCGTTCGGCCACGAGTAATCGGTCCAGTCGTAGGATCCATCAAGGCTGCTTCCGGTCGCGCGAATGATGCCGCGCGTCCCGTCTCCGTTAAAGACGTCGAGGCCCATCTCGGCGACAGGGCCACCCAAGGCACTGTTCACGCCCGTCCTGAGATAGGCATAGGTCCCTTTGAGGTTGGCAACGCTACAGGCCTGATCGTGGGCATGAACGTTGATGCTGGCACCTGGAATGCGGGCAAAAGTCGAAAGGAGTACGAAACCTGTCGCGAGAAGAAAATACTTTCCGAACTTGCTCATTTTTGATTCTCCTTATTATCTTTTTCCGGCTCAAACTAGAGTTCGTGTCTCTGGGGTCCGCGAATTTGCATTGATTCCGTCAAAGTGCTCAGCCTGCGTCCGGCGACATTGGCGCGAACTCGCTTGAGGCGCAATGGTCGGCGTATGGTCTGTGGCTGTTTTTGTTCTGATCGTGCAAGTCGTTGAATGTAGGCTGGTTGTAGCGAACCACACATACTCCTTAGGTGATAACTAGTGGTGATAGACTACTGGGAATCTGGGGGGGTCTTGCCATGGAGGCGACCGAGCGAACCCGCAGGATCCGATTCGACGCCTTCGACGTGGACATGCGTGCGGGTGAGGTGCGCAAGCACGGCATCCGGCTAAAGCTTCATCGCCAACCCTTCCAGGTACTCTCGCTTTTGCTGGAGCATCCGGGGGACGTCGTTACGCGCGAGGAGCTTCGCCAGAAACTCTGGCCCGGCGACACTTTTGTCGACTTCGATACCGGTCTGAACAGCGCCGTCAAGAAGTTGCGCGACGCGCTGTGCGATTCAGCCGATGCCCCCCGCTACATCGAGACTCTGCCACGCCGGGGATACCGTTTCATCGCTCAGGTGCAAAATGGCGATTTGTCTGCCGGAGTGTCGCCGATCGAGTTGCCCGCTGTTGTTCCTCTGCGGTCAAATCCAAATGAGGACGGGCTTGGGGCGGAACGGCTGGCGGATGGAGAAGTCGACGTCCGACGAACCGGGACTTCGCGGGCGCGTCCCTGGCTTGTTCTAGGCTGTGTGGCTGCACTCGCGCTTATGGCCGTCACCTCCGTTATGCTCCGGAGCCACACTGGACATACATCCCAGACCAAAATCAGGTCGCTGGCAGTCCTGCCCTTGAACAACCTGTCGGGCGATTCAAGTCAGGAATACCTGGCTGACGAGATGACCGAAGAGCTGTGCGGACGCCTGGCCAGAATCCATGATCTGCGCGTCATTTCCCGTACTTCGGTCATGCGCTTCAAGGGCACGAAGCTTTCAGTGCCAGAGATTGCCCGGACGCTTGGAGTGGACGCCCTCGTCGAAGGTTCGGTGATTCGGCAGGGCAACCGAATTCGTGTGCACGCCCAGTTGATTCGTGCATCAACCGACGAGCACCTTTGGGCGGACGAATACGACGGCGAGCTGGGGGACGTACTTACTCTCGAGAGCGAGGTCGCGCAATCCATCGCGCGCAGAGTGGAGGTCAAGGTCACCGGAGAAGAGCGTGCCAGGCTGATCGCGGCGCGTCATGTCTCGCCTGAAGTTTACGAGAGCTATCTTAAAGCCGAAAATGAATTCAGCAAGAGTAGCAGCCAGGCTGAGCTTGAACAGAGTATTGCCTACTTTGAGGAAACGATCGGCAAGGACCCTAACTTTGCACCGGCTTACGTCGGCCTCGCGAAGGCGTACGAGAGGCTCGGATCAGTTCTTGGCGGTGCCCCCCCGAAGGAAACGCATCCAAAAATGATGAGTGCAGTCCGAAAAGCAATTGAACTGGATCCGGACCTTGCGGAACCGCACGTATTGCTCGCAGAGGTATATCAGAAACAATGGCAGTGGAGCGACGCCGAAGCGGAATTTAAGCGGGCTCTGGAGTTGAACTCGAACGATGCTGGTGCCCACGTCGGATACGCTAAGTGGCTGCTGTGCCAGGGACGGACGGACGAGGCCCTGGCCTGGGTCCAGCGTGCCCGCGAACTTGATCCGCTTGGAGGAGCTGGGATCACTCCGGTTGGAGGCGTCGCTATCACTAATGGTTTCATTTTGTTTTATGCGAGACGTTACGACGAGGCCATCAGGGAGTTGCGAAACGACGACCCGGACCATTGGTATCTGGGGCTCGCCCTGATTGCCAACGGCCAACCGGACGAAGCGATTGCGGTGCTGGAGAAGGCGCTCGGCCCCGACCGGAATCCGGCTGTAATGGGCGTGCTGGTTCGGGCCTATGCGCATGCTGGACGACGTAAGGAGGCCCTGCGGCTGCTTGATGAGCTGAAACGACGGCAGCAGAAAAGCTACGTGGCCGCCGCGCCCTTTGTGAACGCTTATTTAGGGCTCGGCGACAACGAGCAGGCACTTGCCTGGCTGGAACGAGCCTACGAGGAACAATCAAACATGCTGCAGTTGATCAAGGTCCATCCATACCTCGATCCTTTGCGCAGTGACCCACGTTTTGTGGATCTGGTCCACCGCGTCGGGCTCGACCAGCCCCGATAGCCAACGTATCGTTTGGAGAGGCGTTGCCTCCCCGCCTGATCATCCGCTCGCTGCCTAAAACCGGATCCGCGCTTTCAGTTGGATCATGCGGGGGGAAACATCGCCTCCAAGGCCAGATCCCAGGATGCTGGTCGGTGGCATCTCCATCGTCGATATCTGTCCGAACCCTTGGTCCGAGCTGTAGTTGTCGGGTGGGCCGAAATTTGGGTGATTGAAAAAATTAAAGAATTGGATACCAATGCCAAACACCACCTTATCACCGACGAGGCTCGTTTTCTTCATGACCGTAAAGTCAGTATTGAAGTAGCTCGGATAGCGAAAACGGTTGCGTCCTTGCGCAAAGGAAACGGCAGAGCCCGAACAAGGTCCCTGTGAATCGGGTAGGTTCCCTGCATTGAACGAAATCTCGCAACCCGCCTGCACAAACAGTGCGGCCGGATTCGGCGCTTCTGAACCGTCGGCCAGCGTAATCAACTGCGGAGGCCAACAAGGATGCGGGAAGGGTGGGATTACGGCTCCCGCTCCGCAGGAATGGGAACCGCTGAGTGGGGCGACTGGAACAGAGTAGATTGTTCCATAGAAATTGTTCCCAGCCAGGTTACCGGATTCTGCGAGATCGATCACCGTGTAAGGAAATCCGGTTCGGGCGAAAATCGTTCCCGCGACCTGCCATCCCTTCACGAGGAAATCGGGGCCGCGGCCGTGGAGCATGGTTTTGACCGGGAGTTGCCACACATAGTTCGCATTGAAGGAGTGACGAACGTCGTAATCTGCCGGTCCGTAGCTGCCCCGCAGATGAGAAGGGTCCTGAGGGTATTCGGAACTGCCTGCAGTGAATTCGTCAAGGCCGCCGTTGGAAACTTCATCCAGAGCATGGCCGTAGGTGTAGTTCGCCTGGAATAGACCATTGCCGAATCCAGCAAACTTTTTCCGAAAGGAAACAATCAAGCCGTTGTAGTTCGAGATTCCGGGTGTGGCGAATTCAGTGACACCGCTGAAACGAGGGTCGGCACAGGGCGGAACGGGCGGGCTCGCACAGACTGTGGCCGGAAATGGACCCCATCCGTAAGCATTGGCTGAGGGATTTTGCACGAACTCGTGAATTCCGTGATTTCCATAGTATCCGAGAGTCACCGAAGTGCGGGTACCAAACGGCTGCTGCACTTCCAGACTCCACTTCTGATATTGGGATGAACGGGGATTGTTCGTCGCAACGATAATGCTGGGAGGGAAGAAGTGAAGAGGATCCGACGCTTTGATCTCAGCAAGGTTGTCGCCGGCTGCAAACCCCTCGACAAAGGCAGCATTTGAGGCTGCGGCTACTTTAAAAAGGCTGTTGGTTTCTGCCGGAGCGAGATTGTAGGCGCCAGATACTGACACATGGTTAACGAGCGGTGGATTCTGAGAGAAAGGGGTTCCGAACCCGCCGGTCAGCTCATAAAACAAACCGGCACCGCCACGCACTACAGTATTATGCGAAACTCCCCGCGGTTGCCAGGCGAAACTGAATCGTGGCGCCCATAGAATAGCATCTTTGTGAAAAAAGGCTTGCCTGCGTTTCGAGAGCGCCTGATTGTAAGGTTGAGCGGGGTCGTGACTGATCGATTCAAATGGTCCAGATAATTCAGAAAAGCAATCGTGGGCACACACCGGATTCGATTCATGTTCCAGCCGCAGGGCGAGAGTAAGGGTTAGGTTGGATTTGGCGTGCCACTCATCCTGCCCATATCCCGCAAGAGTGTAGGTTGCGAAGCGCTGTGCGAGCTGCGTGGGAAACGATTGACGCAAGCGTGTGGAGTCGCTCTGGGGAGACGCTGGGTCCACGCCTCCGGAATAAAATGCATCGATGGTTTGTGGGACGACATCTCCGACCGCGTTCTGCGCATAAGCTGAGTTGCTCAAATATGCTCGCAGGAAGTCTCCGCCGAATCCGAACTTGTGCTTGCCCCGCGTCTTCAGAAAATCATCGGCGATCTCATACTGCGTGAGCCCTCGGCCGATGGGATAGCCATAGATGTAGTCAAATCCTCCCAGCGATGCGAACGGCTGACCCGCGCTAGACCAATCCAGTGTGGTCGGAAAAGCAGCCAGCGTTTGCGCCGGGTTGACGACGCTCGTCACCCCATCCTGGTAAGTACCCGCCAATAGGAACTGGTTCGCGGCGGTTGCTCCAAATGTGTGAGTTTCGTTCAACTGGGCTTGCCACCACGGCCCGGAGTAATAGACGTTGAAAAGCGGGCTCACGGGGTCGAGGACAATGGGTTGACGGCCATTGTCGTATTGCAGGAGGAAGAAAGCACGGTCGTTGGTCCGGATGTTCCAATCCATGCGGCCAGACACAAGGGATTCACTCGTCGGCTGCCCAATTGTTTCCTGAAAATGGATTGCGCACGGAAGATTCACACCGAGTTGGCCCTGTGCAGTCTTTGGACCGATGAATCCCGTGCAGCCGGTCGGGTCCTGTACGAGATTAAATCCACCAGGTGCGGCGGAAGTGGCTCCAGGTGTGGCGTTATATAGATTGAAGATCTGCCGGTAAAACGCATCGGAAGGAGATGTTGAACCCAACCTGGAGTCGATATTGGCGATGGTTGCCGCCTCGAACTGTGGGCTCGGGAGAATCACCTGCACCGGAGAGGGCAGCAAGACTCGCAAGCCCTCGGCATCAAAAAAGAAAAACAGCCTGTTTTTGTGGATCGGCCCACCCACCGAACCTGCCCATTGATTGGCGATGTCGAACGGCCGAGGATTGCCGAATGCTTTCGTGATCCAGTCGGTAGCGTTCAACACGCTACCATTCCAAAAGTACTCGGCGTTTCCGTGGAAGTCGTTTCCTCCGGACTTTGTGACGTAGTTCACAAACGAGCCTGGGGCATCACCAAAATGTCCCGAGTAGCCATCACTCACCACGGTGGCTTCCTGAATCTGGTTCTGACCCAGAAGCATGCCCGAAGCGCTAGTGAAGCTTAGATGACCTAAGTTGTCGTTCATGCCATTCACGGTGAAGAGATTTGAGGTCCCCGGCATACCCAAGATGGAAAAGTTCCCGCCCCCGCCTCCCGTGCGGGCATTATCGGTGTTCATGATTGCGCCGGGGGCGGTCTGGGCGATGTAGGTGAGGTCGTTACCGGGATTGGGTAGTTCCGAGATCTGCGTCTGGCTCATGGTAATCGAAACGTCGCCGTTGTCTGCCTGAACGAGAGGAGCTTCTGCAGTCACGACCAGTTGCATGTTTGCTTTCGCAATCTCCAGCATGATGTTGACGGTGACTGGCGTCTCTAGCAATACAGTCACGCTCCGGGTTTCGCTGCGAAATCGGTCGTGTACCACGGTTAGCGTGTATTGGCTGGGAGAAAGAAAGAAGAAGCGGTACACCCCATCGCGGTCTGTCTTGGTTGACTCTATCGTGCCCTTGGTGATGTCCCTGATCTCGACATCCGCATTCGGCACAACCGCACCACTCTGATCAGTGACGACGCCGGTCACTGCGCCGGAGGTGGTTGTTTGCGCATTCAGCCTATTTAGAAAGAAGGTAATGAGGAAGATCCCAACAAGAAGCGATACCGCTATCGGACGCAAACTCATCGAACCGCCCCTAGGATTCGATTAGACAAGGCCCCCAGGTTAGTCAGGGAGACATAATACTCTTAATCGTCCCGGAATTCCCTCTCGACTTTGAAGACGTGTAGTGTCAGTCTGATTTCGATCCTTTAGTCGACTGCAGTAGTCATGCGGCACAATTCGGCCGATGCACTTTGAAATCTGCTCTTTCGTCGCCTATCTCGGCAAGACGCGCACTTCTGTACGGATGCGTGTTGTGCTCCCGCAGCGTCGGAGGCGTGTTATGCCCAGGTCAACACTACGACAACTTCGGAAGGGCGACGGTAGATGTCGCTAGGACGTGCTCGTTCCGATGCTGTCGCCCGAAAGCTTGTTCGGGGCGCATCACAGTGACTTGTGCAGCATGGCTATTGCGTCCAAAAGCAACCGAACTGTTGAATAGTAGGAGCCAACACAAAACTCGCTTGCAGCGATTGACCTGAAGGGATTCGATGCCTCGAACAAGTTCGCGTGACCTGACCGACGCGCAATGGGAGACCCTGGACAAACGCATTCCGGAACCGCCGCGCCGGAAAGACCGAGGCGGACGGCCTTGGAAGAACCGGCGTGCGGTCTTGAATGACATTTTGTGGGTGTTATGGACGGGTGTTTCCTGGGCGGATGTTCCGGACCGCTACACGTCATTCCAGACCCGCCATCGCAGATTTCAGCAATGGGTTCGGTCTGGAATAATGATGAGAGGAGTTCTCGAAGCACTTGCCATCGAACTAAGGGTTCGAGGGGGCCTGAATGTGAAAGAAGGCTTTAATCGACGGGAGCTTTGCTCCAGCGAAAAAGGGGGATCGAAAGTCGGAAAAACCAAGCGTAGCAAGGGAACGAAGATTACATGCAAGGTCCTGTTTAGCGGCGAGCGGCAGCAACGGCCCCTATCGCGTTCACTTCCAAGGTCGGTGGTTTCCGGCTCGAATGGGGTTTGGGCGTAACTGTGATCTGCACGTTATGGTCGAGTAAAAGCAAAAAGCCAACAAGCCGCTCGATGGAGAAATCAGTGAGCCGGCCCCGCTTCAAGGCGGAGATCTTGGGTTGGTCCACACCTAGCACCTTCCCGGCTCGTACTTGTGTCAGTTTGCGGACTTCGATGATGTCAACGATCCGGTGAGCCAAATCAGCCTTGGCACGTGCCTCTTGGGGATTGACAACACTCAGATCAGCGTAGACGTTTCCACTGCCTTCCACGTACCCATGCTTCTTCATAGTGAGTCGCCCCTCTTTGGCGTACTTCATATGGTTCGCGTTAAGTTCTTCCGGCTCGCTTCTCCAGTTCCACCACTTGCGCCAGCCGCCTCTCCACGAGTTCCATTTCATGCTTCGGCGTTGCGATGCCCCGCTTGGACTTCTTCTGGAACACATGCAAGACGTAAACAGCCTTTGGAAACCGCACCGTATAGACGGCCCTGAACGTATCACCCCTGAAGTCGGAAACAATCTCCAGGACGCCCGGTGCAATACCTTTCAGTGGCTTGGCGTTCTCCGGCATCTTGCCCCTCTGGACGCGCTCCAACGCGAACCCAATCTCGTCTTTGACCTCTTCCGGCAGTTCGCGCAGCACCTTCAGCGAATCCCCTATGAAGCGTAGCGGCCTCATCGAAGTGGCTGTCATGTTTCGACTCTAGAATATGCTAGTGTTGGCATACTGTCAAGGATGATAACGTGACGACGGGATCGACAAACCAAGAGTGGGTGACATTTAGCTTTTTGTTTGTTTCCCCTACCTGCCCCGGAATATTTGGATGATTTTGGCCCAGTCTAGACGTGTGTCAAGGCTGCCGAAGGCACCGTGCTAGCGGCTGCGGCCTTGACACACGTCTAGACTGGGCTATGCTCCCATCATCCGGGGCAGGTGAGTACTACATACTAGCTCCCATCGGCCCTTTGTCCCTGCATTCGCCGGATTTCTGCTGCGGTGAGATAGACTGCCCTCGCGTCTTCGTCGGCCAGGTGAGGTCTGCTATCACCTAGTTGCTTGCGGAAGCGGTTGCCAACTTAATTGCGAGTTGGTGCTTCGCGTCGCTGATTTGGTCGAGCAGTTTGTCGAACGCCTCCGGCGTGAGTCTCTGGCCCGCGGCCAGAGGCCGCAGTACATTTACCAAGAGCAACCGGACTCCGAGAATTTCAGCCAGCGATGGATCGCTGGCTGATCCTCCATTCACCTCCTGGAGGATCACATCGCGTATCCATTCGCCGCGTGCAAGCCCCTTCGACTTTGCGAACTCAGTGACTCTCCCCCGCTCCTCTTTCGTTAGCTTCACGGTCACGGGGAACACGCGATTAAGAGTGCAATCGCCGTCAGAGCGCGCGTTTCTCTTGCCTTTCAAAATTGCCATAGCCCCCTCGTATTCCGAGGTGCACCCAAGTGCACCGGAAATTGTTATGTCTTTGAAACCGCTCTAAGTGCACCGTGGTGCACTTGCACGACCCTAGAAGGGGTGGAGTGTCAAAATTCTTCCGGTGCGAAGCACCGTTTTGGCACCACCACAGAATCGGACGTGGAATCACGCCTTCACCGCACGCACAGAAGGCGTGGACTCCAGCCCGGCGATGAGCTTCTTCGGTTACACCATTTCCGTGCACAAGCTCATGCAGAACCCACGTCCAATCATGTTCGGAATAGGTGTACTCGCTGGGATGTTGTCGCGATGGGATCGCGCGGGACGAACGCACGGCGTTCGGCGCTGAAATCCCCAACCAGAAGTCATCGGGATTCCAAGTGGAATCGCTGAGCAAGTTGGCGACGATATTCGTCTTCTTCTCTGTTCTAAGTTTGCCGCATGTTGCCCCTCGAAGACCGAAAAGATCAGAGCGCTTTTCTTGTCGGCCTCGTATCCACAATCCCGAGCACCTCGGGGAGGATGAGGCGGCCCGACCGCCGCTCGATATGGATGACAGGATCAACTGATTCTCCGATCTCTGCTTTCGTGTCGCAGAAGGTGGTCTGGGCGTTCCTTGCGCATGCCCAGATTGGCGAAACGGGAGACTGTCCCCGCAAGGCTGACTAATCCGTCGCTGGCGAGCCCGCATGTCCCGCCTTGAAGGAATCGAGCAACGTCCCGGTCATCGGGATCTCGCACACTCCACCATTTTGGGCAAAACTATCCTCAGTCCAATTAGGAAGTCCAATGAATTTTCGGCGGGCAGCCATTCCACGGAGGAATAGCTAGGCAAAAACAGAGTGGTCCGGTCGGCGGATCATTGTCGACACGGAATGAGGAGGTCGATAAGAGACTCACGATAAAGGACAAAGCCATAATTGTTTCTGGATCTTTCAAATCACTGCATACACTGCCGCACGACAAGTTCTCAGCAACTTTGGCTTTCCGTTGTTTGCCATCAAGAGATATCGCACGTTGCTATTCGCCTGTCTCAGGGCCTCTGAAACGCAACGTCGCAACCGTCTGATGCCCGATATTCCCAGCGGGAATATCGAACGCACGAAAAGTCATTGGACACGGCGACAAGAATGAGCCATGTTCAGTATTTCGTGCGAATACTTCTTGCATTTGGCCACCAAATGGGTACTGCGATCACTACCGATGCAGAGATGCAGAAGAAAGCGCCGCAGCCTTCTGAAAGACCTGTGAGCGCGAAGGCTGCTGCGGAATTTCTTCAGATGCACGTGAGGAGCGTCACGCGTCTGGCAGGGGTCGGACACATTCCCGGCCATCCCATCGGATACGGACAACGTAAGAAATGGCTCTTCTACATTTCAGAACTGGACGAATGGTTGCGGGCTCAGATATGCTCCGACTCATCCCGGCGTCGTCAAGGCAAGGGAGGACAAGTTGCCTAGACGAAACCGTTATCAGTTTGGAAGTCTCGAACTTCGCAAGAGAACCAAGGGTCCCGACGTATGGCTATTCCGCTACTGGGATCGACAGAATCCATCAGCAACACGGCCCTCGATAACTTTGGGGACGGTCGAAGATTATCCGACCCGGGCGGATGCCAGACGCGCAGCCGAAGGTCTCAGGCTGGAAATCAATCATGGCTCGCCATTACGCGAGGCCGTTACTTTTCAAGGTTTGATCGATCGATATGTGAGCGAAGAGATCGAGAGAGGCGACCTTGCGCACACAACCAAAGAACCCGATCTAAATCGCATCAACAAACACATCTCTCCCAAGTGGGGCAGTCACCTGCTACGGGAAGTCAAACCGTATCCTGTTCAGGATTGGCTCCGACAATTGCCTATGGCCCCAAAGACCAGAGGCCATATTCGGAGTCTCATGTACCGCCTCTTCGAGAAGGCCATGCTCTGGGAACTGATTCCGTTGGAGCGCAACCCCATGGGCTTAGTCGAACTCAAAGGGGTCAGCAAGCGTTTAAAACCTCCTCGCATTTTGACCGAAGAGGAGTTTGGAGCCCTGCTCGATCAACTGGACCATCCCTATCGCTGTATGGTTCTTTTGGCGGGCTGCACTGGCCTTCGTATCAGCGAGGTGATGGGCCTGCGCTGGAGTCTGATCGACTTCGAAAGCCTGGTCATGGAAATCAGAGAAGGTTTTGCTCGCAGCCAGGTGACGAAGCTCAAGTCAGAGTGCTCCCAGGACCAATTGCCTCTGGACCCGGACGTTGCGACCATTTTGCTCGAATGGAAGCGATTGTGTCCGGCTACCGAAGGAAACTGGGTTTTTCCCAGCCCACGGACAAACAAACCCTACGATTCTGGCTCGCTGCGGAAAAAGGTGCTCAAGGCCGCTGCTTTACGAGCCAAGATTCAGGGACGGATCGGCTGGCACACGTTTCGGCACAGCTATCGCGCTTGGCTCGACGAAACAGGTGCTCCCCTCGGCGTACAGCAGAAACTGATGCGTCATGCCAACATCTCGACCACGATGAACGTGTACGGCGGAGCCTTCATGGAATCGAAGCGCAAAGCCAACACATCCGTTGTGCAGCGCGTGTTGGTTTAAGACCGCACCAAATAGCAAAAGGCCGTCACGTGGACGGCCTCTGCTCAGGTGCTCCAATCCGTATTGGACCATTTCAGACCACAATCGAAAATCCAGATTCCTCGTAACTCTATGATTGCGTTGGTTGCGGGGGGTGGATTTGAACCACCGACCTTTGGGTTATGAGCCCAACGAGCTACCAGACTGCTCCAC
>Ga0187890_10003253_pt1 | contig 11243 bp, 9 predicted proteins | sample June2016WEW_21_1_FD_133005 | JGI IMG/M metagenome (GOLD analysis project Ga0187890, IMG submission 133005) | Peatland microbial communities from SPRUCE experiment site at the Marcell Experimental Forest, Minnesota, USA - June2016WEW_21_10 | ecosystem: Environmental > Terrestrial > Soil >...
GAAGGCACCGATCCAGATCGGGATGGGCCGCTGGAGCGGGAGCGGCGCCAGCCCTGCGGCGTGAATGTGGTGGAAGCGCCCGTCGACCGAGACGCTCTTCCGGGTCCACAGCGCGCGGAGCACGGCGATCTGCTCCTCGAGGATGGCGCTCCGCTGTTCGAAGGGCACGCCGAGCGCCTCGTACTCGAGCTTGTTCCAGCCGATCCCGAGCCCGAGCCGGAAGCGGCCGCCGCACAGCAGGTCGACCTCGGCCGCCTGCTTGGCCAGCAGCGCCGTCTGGCGTTGGGGCCCGATCAGGATGGAGGTGGCGAACGCGAGGTCCGTGCAGGCGGCCAGGTAGGCGAACATGGTCAGCGGCTCGCGGAACGTGTCGTCGATCGTGTAGGGGCCGCCGATGTCTCCGTGCACCGCGATGTCGCCGCCCAGCACGTGGTCGTACGCCGCCAGGTGGGTGTAGCCCAGATCCGAGGCGGCCTGTCCGAAGGCGCGCACGGCGCCCAGGTCGCCGCCCACCTCGGTCTGGGGGAAGATCACGCCGATGTCCATCCCCGCAGTCTGCCCTGCTCCGGGACTTCTCTGCGTCCCCGGCCCGGGCGCGCCGCGGGACGGTTAACTTGGGGACGGTGTTGGTCCGCATCTTCGTGGAGCCCCAGCAGGGCGCGTCCTACGGCACGCTCGTCACCATGGCGCAGGCGGTCGAGGCCGCCGGCTTCGACGCCTTCTTCCGCTCCGACCACTTCCTGGCCATGGGGGGCGACGGCCTGCCCGGCCCCACCGACGCCTGGGTGACGCTGGGCGCGATCGCCCGGGAGACCGAGCGCATCCGCTTGGGGACACTGGTCACGTCGGCCACCTTTCGCCTTCCGGGCTTGCTCGCCGTCGAGGTCGCGCAGGTCGATGCCATGAGCGGCGGGCGCGTCGAGTTGGGGCTGGGTGCGGGCTGGTACGACGCCGAGCACTCGGCCTACGGCGTGCCGTTTCCGCCCCTGGGTGAGCGTTTCGAGCGCCTCGAGGAGCAGTTCGCCATCCTGACGGGGCTCTGGTGCACGCCGGTCGGTGAGCAGTTCAGCTACGACGGACGCCACTACCACCTGAAGGACAGCCCGGCCCTGCCCAAGTCCGTCCAACAGCCCCACCCTCCGCTCATCGTGGGCGGCGGGGGCCCCCGGAGGACGCCGCGGCTCGCCGCCACCTACGCCCAGGAGTTCAACCTGCCGTTCTCCTCGTTGGCCGACACCGAGGCCCAGTACGGCCGGGTACGCGCCGCGTGCGAAGAGAGAGGTCGTGACCCCGGAACCCTTCGGCTGTCGGCCGCCCAGGTGGTGTGCTGCGGCGCCGACGAGGCCGAGGTGCAGCGGCGCGCCGCCAGCATCGGGCGCCAGCCCGACGAGCTTCGGGCGAACGGCGCGGCCGGGACCCCCGACGAGGTGGTGGCCCGGCTCAGGGCATTCGCCGGCATCGGAGCACAGACGATGTACCTGCAGGTTCTCGACCTCGACGACCTCGAGCACATTGAGCTGCTGGCGAAGGAAGTGTTGCCGCACGTCTCGTAGGCGGGCCTGCCGGCGGACCGGGAGGCACGGACCGGGGAGGACGAAACCATGAGCATCGCGAGCCGGGGAGCGATCGCGCCGACCGGTGGTCAGGGCGCGCCGACTGGTGGCGGGTCACTGGTGGCGGCGGCGCCTCCCGACCTGGCCGCGATCGACGCGCTCGTCGACGAGGTGGCGGAGCATGCTGCGTCATGGGCTATGACGGACGCCGCGGCGCGCTCGGATCTCCTGCAGCAGGTGATCAACGACACGATGGCAGCCCAGGACGGATGGCTGGCCGCGGCCTGCGCGGCCAAGGGGCTCGAGCCCGGCTCGACCGAGGCCGGAGAGGAGCTCTTCTCCGGCCTTGGGACGTTCGTGCGCATGGCGCGCCTGCTCCGCGACGCGCTGCGCGACATCGCCAAGGACGGGAAGCCCTCCTTCGCGGGTCCGGTGCGCGAGGCGCCGGACGGTCGACTGCGCGTGCAGGTCTTCCCCGACGGCGCCTTCGACCGGATCACGTTCCCCCAGACCACTGCCGAGGTCTGGATGCAGCCCGGCGTGACCAGGGAGTCGCTCGCCCTGGGCCAGGCGCCGGCCTACGCCGACCCGATCGCGCACGCCGGGACGGCGCTGGTGCTGGCTGCCGGCAACGTGGCCTCGCTGGGCCCACGCGACGTGCTCTCCAAGCTCTTCGTGGAGGGAAAGGTCGTGGTGATCAAGGCGAACCCGGTCAACGAGTACCTCGTTCCCCACTGGAGCAGCGCCATGGCGTCACTGATCGGCGCCGGCGTGCTGCGAATCGTCCAGGGCGGTGCCGCGGTCGGGCAGCACCTGACCGGGCACGCCCGCATCGACGAGGTGCACATCACCGGTTCGGACAAGACCTATGACGCCGTCGTGTTCGGCACGGGTCCCGAGGGGCAGCGGCGCAAGGAGGCCGACCAGCCGGTGCTCGACAAGCCGGTGACGGCGGAGCTCGGCAACGTCTCGCCCGTGATCGTGGTGCCGGGGAAGTGGTCGATCCCCGAGCTGCTGTACCAGGCGGAGCACGTGGCGACCATGTTGGTCAACAACGCGGGATTCAATTGCATCTCCGCCCGGGTCCTCGTGACCCACGCTTCCTGGCCCCAGCGCGACGCGTTCCTGGGAGCGCTGACCCAGGTGTTGACGCGGATCACCACCAGACGGGCGTACTACCCGGGCGCCGGGGAACGGCGTGACGCCTTCGTGGCGGTCCATCCCGAGGCGGAGGAGCTCGGCAGCGGCCCTGACGACGCCCTGCCGTGGACGCTCATCCGTGGCGTGCCGCCCGGTCGGACCGATGACATCTGCTTCAACGTCGAGTCCTTCTGTGGGGAGCTGGCCGAGACGAACCTGACCGCGCCGTCCGTCGCGTCGTTCGTCGACGCCGCGACCGACTTCTGCAACGACGTCGTGTGGGGAACCCTGGGAGCCACCGTCATCGTCAGCCCGTCCTCCATGAAGGAGCATGCCGTCGGTGAAGCGGTCGAGCGTTCCGTCGCGAACCTGCGCTACGGCTCCATCGGGGTGAACGTCTGGCACGGGCTGTCGTTCGCCATGGGCTCCACGACGTGGGGCGCCTACCCGGGGCACACGCGCACGGACATCCAGTCGGGTACCGGCGTGGTGGGCAACGCCCCCATGTTCGACCGCCCGCAGAAGTCGGTCGTGCGCGGGCCGTTCCGTTCCCGGCCAAAGCCACCCTGGTTCGCCACGGCGCCGGAGTCCTATGACGTCATGCGCCGTTTCGTCGCATTCGAGGCGGAGCCGTCGGCGGCCAGGATCCCTGGCCTGCTGGTCGCCGCCATGCGGCGCTAGCAGCGAGCCAGGCCGAGCGTCAGCTCATGGTCTTGGCGCGGAGTTGCGGCACGGCGTACGGCGCCGCCGCCACGATGGCGGCGATAAGGCCGACGAACGCGCCGAACTCCCACCCGACACCCGATCCACCCGGCTTGAAGATGAAACCGATGAACACAAGCACCAGGTTGACCAGGGTGGCCACCAACATCACCGTGAGATGCGGGAGGTTCACGCCGATCGGCAACGTGTCCCATCCGGCTCGCAGTGCGAGATAGGCGACGATGAGGATGCACAGGATCAGCACGATGTAGAGGTAGCCGTGTGCCGAGAGCCCGCTCGCCGTCACGGTGATGCCGATGACGCTCACGCCGAACCAGGACAAGAACAGCGAGATGAACAGGACGACCGAGGCGATCCCGGCGATCCGGTCCGCCAGCGACCAACGGGCGGCGTCGAACTTGAAGGCCGGGACGGAAGACCCGGCGGCTGCCGCGGCCGCAGGCGCTCCGGCTGCCGCGGCCGCGGGCGCGGGCGCCGGCGCCGGCGCCGGCGGGGGCGTGCTCGCTGCGGGGCCCCCGGCCGCGGTCGCCGCGCTGGCGCCCATCGGGGCGCCGCAACTCGGACAGAAGCCTGCGTTGTCGGCAGCCTCACTCTGGCACTGGGCGCACGTTTGCGGCATGACAGTCCTCCCTCTCTCCGGTGGCGGAGGTCCCCCGTACCCGCCACACTTCAGTGACTGCTTGGTCCGGCAGGTGAGATTCTACGGGGGCGGCACGCTCCTGACTAGGGACCCTCGCTCGGAAGGGGTCTCCAACACAGCACGTCAAGCACTATTTCAGGCCAATTCGGCCTCCCCGGGACGCTTAGGGGTGCCCTGAACCCTTCGTCCGGCTCGGGGAGGGGACGGGTTTCGGGGCGATCAGCGTGAGCCGGGCCACCGTGTTCCCACCGACTGCGACACACGCCTTCGTGTCCGGGCAGGACAGCGCGGTCAGCGAGATGGGCACGTAGGCCGAAGAGGACGTGCGGAACGAGAGCCCGCCGTCGACGCTCTGGGCCACCGCTCCCGTGCCGACGGCGGGGAATCCGACCCACTTCGTGCCGACCATGGCGCATTGCCGGGCCGACGGGCAGGCGACGCCGTAGACGTCGTCGACGGGGGGCGTACCGGTCGCCACGACCCAGGTGTGCCCTCCGTCGGTGCTGCGCAGCAGCTCTCCCTTGGCCGGCACCACGTCACTCACCGTCGTGGTCGTCGTGCCGGCGGCGAGGCACGTCGACGTGCTCACGCAGGCGGCACTCTGGAGCACACCGACACCGGTGGGGACGGTCGCCAGGGACCAGGTCTGCCCGCCGTCCCCACTCACGGCGATCGCTCCCGCCCCGTGGCCGTTGGTGGTGGGCACGTACCCCGCGACGAGGCACGAGCCGCCTGCGGTGCATGAGAGGTCCACGCCGGGCAGGAACGAGGAGGGGAGGTCGCCCTGCTGCTGCCAGCTCTGCCCGAAGTCGTCACTGTGGGCGGACCATGTGGAGATGCCGTCGCTGACCACGACCGTGCAGTCGGACGTGCCGGCGCACTCCACGCTCGTCAGCGTCAGCGCGTTCATGGGTGCCGTCACCGGCGACCAGGTCGTCCCGGCGTCACGGGTCGCCACCACGACGCCGCTCCCCGGGAGCGACGCCCCGTTCGAGCCGACAGCCAGGCAGTCCGTTGGCGTGGGGCACGAGATGCCGCTCAGCTGCGGTGTGCTGCCACCGGCCACGTGCTGTGCCTTCCATCCGATGCCGCCGTCGGTGGTCGCGACGATCACGTCCGCTCCCGCTGTGGGGGGGTTCGGTCCGGCCACCCCGACCGCCCAGCATCGCCGGGCGGTGGGGCACGACACCGCACCGAGCTCACCGGTCCCGCTCGGCGCCGGCTGCCCCACCACCAGTGGGGTGCCTTTCGGCTCGCCGAGCACGTGGGTGGTCCGGGGCGAGCTGGGGTGTCCGGTCAGCGCACAGCCCGACGCGGTGGCCGCCAGCGCAGCAAGGAGGACAATCAGGCCGCCGCCGCGTCGCCAGGCACGCCGGTGTCGAGGCACGGAGCGTGGAAGCACGGCAGGACGACAATAGCGGTGGGGGCCGCAATTTCCGGTGCGCCGTTGGGTACCCTCGCACGGTGGATTGGGTGGACCTGCTGATCATCGGGCTGATGCTGCTGGCCGCCGTGCACGGACTGCGGCTCGGCGCCCTCGTGCAGATCCTCACCTTCGGCGGCTTCATCCTGGGCTTCCTGCTCGGAACCCTGGTGTGGGTGCCCCTGCTCGGCACCGGCCACCACGACGTGACGCGCTCCATCCTCCTCGTGGTGCTGGTCCTGCTGACGGCCTGCTCCCTCGGCCTCGCCGGCCGGGTCCTGGGCACCTGGAGCAACGTCACCGTGCGCCGGCATCACCTGGGCACGGTCGACGCGGTCCTCGGCGTCGGGGTCGCGGTCATCGCCGTCCTCCTCTCCGTCTGGCTGGTGGCGGCCGTCTTCACGTCCCCGAACAGCCGCTTCACCTCCCTGGACGCGGCCGTGAACAAGTCCGACATCCTCCATTCGATCGACAACGTGCTGCCCCAGGCGCCTTCGATCTTCAACGACCTGCAGACCTTCCTGAACAACCAGGGGTTCCCCCAGGTGTTCTCCACGCTGACCCCTCCCTCGACTCCCTCGGTCTCGACGCCCTCGAATGCCCAGACCCGCACACTCGCGGACCCGGCGGTCTTCTCGACCGTCAAGATCCTGGGCACGGCGTGCAACAACGAGCAGGAGGGGTCGGGCTTCGTGGTCGCCCCGGGACTCGTGGCCACCAATGCCCATGTCGTCGCCGGGGAGGGCAGCGGCAACACGGAGGTCGTGGTCGGCAACAACACCTATGCCGCGACTCCCGTGTTCTTCGACCCTTCGTTCGATCTGGCGGTGCTGCGCACCGATGCGCCGCTGGGCCCGGCGCTGACCATCAGCCCGAACCTCGTCCCCCGAGGCACACAGGCGGCGTTGCTCGGCTACCCCGAGGACGGGCCTCTCAAGATGGACCCCGCCGGCGTGACCGAGGAGATCACCGCCATCGGCAAGGACATCTACAACGACGGGTCCGTCACCCGCGGTGTCTACGCCCTCGACGCGATCGTCGAGCCGGGGAATTCGGGGGGCCCGCTCCTGGGGCCCGGGGGCCAGGTCATCGGGATCGTCTTCTCCCGATCGACCGTCTACCAGGCCGTCGGCTACGCGCTGACTTCCCCCGGGGTCCTGACGCGTGTGCAGACGGCCGAGCACCATCGCTCGGCGGTGGGCACGGGTCCGTGCATCAGTAGCTGAGCAGGCAAGAATGAGGCCATGAGCCAGCCGATCGAGGACTACGCCGTCATCGGGGACCTCCAGACCGCCGCCCTCGTCGGAATTGACGGCTCGGTCGACTGGCTGTGCCTGCCCCACTTCGACTCCCCGTCGTGCTTCGCCCGGTTGCTCGGCGACGAGTCTCACGGGTTCTGGAAGATCGCACCGGCCGGAGCACCCGAGTCGGTCCTGGCGACCCGCCGGTGGTACCGAGCGGATTCGCTCGTGCTCGAGACCGAGTTCGACACCGCGACCGGCACGGTGCGTGTCACCGACTGCATGCCGGTTCGCGACAACCATCCCCACCTGGTGCGCTCCGTCGAGGGCATCACCGGCACGGTCGACATGCACATGGACCTCACCGTCCGCTTCGACTACGGCGAGGTCGTCCCCTGGGTCACCTCACGCGAGGGTCTGGTGCGATTCACCGCGGGCCCCGACTCCCTCGCGCTGTGGAACCGGGTCGAACCTGTCGGCAAGGACCTGCACACGGTGGCGGATTTCACCGTCAACGAGAACCAGCGCTTCCCCTTCACCTTGGTGTGGCACCCCTCGCCCGAGGAGCCGCCGCCGCCCCTCGACAGCCACTACACGGTGCACCTGACGGACGCATTCTGGACGGAGTGGGCGGAGCAGTGCTGCTACGACGGTCCGTACAAGGAGGCGGTGGTGCGGTCGCTGATCACCCTCAAGGCCCTGACCTACGAGCCGACGGGGGGGATCGTGGCGGCCGCCACCACTTCGTTGCCCGAGGCGCTGGGCGGCAACCGGAACTGGGATTACCGCTACTGCTGGCTACGCGACGCCACGCTCACCCTGGAGTCGCTGATGCGGGGCGGCTACTACACCGAAGCGATGGCATGGCGGGACTGGCTGCTGCGCGCCGTGGCGGGTGACGTCTCCAAGCTGCAGATCATGTACGGCCCCGGAGGGGAGCGGAGGCTCGAGGAGTGGGAGGCCTCGTGGCTGCCCGGCTACGAGAAGTCCGCCCCGGTGCGGATCGGGAACGCTGCGTCGGAGCAGTACCAGCTCGACGTGTACGGCGAGGTCATGTCGGCGCTGTACTCCTCGGCCAAGACGGAGGGGGTGCACAGCCATGCGGCCTGGGCCCTGCAGGTACAGCTGATCAGGTTCCTCGAGACGGGGTGGCGGGAGCCCGACGACGGGATCTGGGAGGTCCGTGGTCCTCGCCGTCACTTCACGCATTCCAAGGTGATGGCGTGGGTCGCCGTGGATCGTGCCGTCCGCACCCTCGAAGAGTGGCCGGAGCTCAAGGGGCCGGTCGAGAAGTGGCGCACGATGCGCGATGACATCTTCAACGAGGTCTGCGAGAAGGGCTACAACGCCGAGGTGGGCGCCTTCACGCAGTACTACGGCTCCGACCAACTCGACGCCAGCGTCCTCATGATCCCGCTCATGGGGTTCCTGCCGCCGAGCGACCCGCGGGTGGTGAGCACCGTCGAAGCCGTGCAACGCAATCTCATGGACCACGGGTTCGTCCTGCGGTACCGCACCGCCGACGACGGGGCGGTCGACGGGCTGACCGGCCGGGAGGGCGCCTTCCTCGCGTGCTCGTTCTGGCTGGTGGATTGCCTCCACATGATCGGGCGCGAGGAGGACGCACAGGAGCTCTTCGAGCGGCTCCTGTCCCTGCGCAACGACCTCGGCCTGCTCTCCGAGGAGTACGACCCTCTGGCTGGACGGTTGGTGGGCAATTTCCCGCAGGCCTTCTCCCACGTCTCGCTGATCAATTCCGCCTTCCGGCTGAGCGGGTCGGATCCGCTCGCCACCCCCGATTACGCCGGGACCCACCTGGTGGCGGACACCATGTCCATGCCCAGGCTGCAGCGGATGAAGAGGCTCGGCCGGGTCGCCGTGCGCCGCCGGACGGGCGCGCCGCGGTGAGGGGCACGACCCGCCACGAACAGGGGAGGGGGGTGGAGGCATGAAGGCTCTGACCGTCATCCCGCTGCAGGCGGGGACCGCAGCGCTCTCCGACATGCCCGAGCCCCCCGAATCCGATGGCCCCGTGCTCGTCGAGACGCTTGCCGTCGGCGTCTGTGGCACCGACATCGAGATCCTCTCGGGCGAGTACGGGTGGGCGCCGCCCGGTGAGGAGCGCCTCGTCCTGGGTCATGAATCTCTGGGGCGGGTGCTCCAGGCTCCGTCAGGTTCGGGCCTGGCCGAGGGGGACCTGGTCGTCGGCATCGTCCGCCGACCCGACCCCGTGCCGTGCCTCAGTTGCAGCGTGCTCGAATGGGACTTCTGCCGCAACGGGATGTACACCGAGCGTGGGATCAAGGAGCACCACGGCTACTGCTCGGAGCGCTACCGGATCACGCCGGACTTCGCCGTCAAGGTCGACGCGGCCCTCGGCCTCCTCGGTGTCCTGCTCGAGCCCATCAGCGTGGTCGCCAAGGCTTGGGAGCAGGTGGACCGGGTGGGCGGTCGCGCCCATTGGGCGCCCGAGACCGTGCTGGTCACGGGCGCTGGTCCCATCGGGCTACTGGCCGCCCTGATCGGGGTCCAGCGTGGCCTCGACGTGCACGTGCTGGACCAGGTCACCGAGGGGGTGAAACCCGATCTCGTGCGCGATCTGGGCGCCAGCTACCACACCGGAAAGGTGGTCGACGCCCTGGAGGATCCCGACGTCGTGATCGAGTGCACCGGCGTCCCTGCGCTCGTGTTCGACGCGATGACCAATGTCGGCACGGGAGGTGTGGTGTGCCTCACCGGAGTCTCCTCGGGAGGCCATGTGCTCGACGTCGACGAGGGTCTCCTCAACCGCTCCATGGTGCTGGAGAACGTCGCCGTCGTCGGTTCGGTCAACGCCAACCGCCGCCACTACGAGGCAGCGGCCGACGCACTAGCCAAGGCTGACCGGGCCTGGCTCGAGCGGCTGGTGAATCGGCGTGTCCCGCTCGACCGGTGGCAGGATGCTCTTCAGCGCCAGCCCGACGACGTGAAGGTCGTGATTGAGGTGAACATCCCGTGAGTGGGCGGCATTCTCACGGGGGGCACTCGCACCGGCATCCCGATGCCGGCCTGCACGTGCACGACCCCGGGAGTGGCGACGCCATCCCGGCCGTCCCTCCGCCCCGGCCCATCGCCGCCGGTGTGCTCGAGATCGACACCATGCTCGGTGGTTGGGAGAAGGTGACAGCCGGGTACCTGATTGAAGGGCCTGCGCCCGTCCTCATCGAGACCGGAAGCCAGACGTCGGTCCCCGTACTGCTCGCCGCACTGGGCCAGATCGGAGTCGGTCCCGAGGAATTGGCCGGAGTGGCGGTGACCCACATCCATCTCGACCACGCCGGTGGCGTCGGCGACGTGGCCCGGGCCTTTCCATCGGCCACGGTGTACGTGCACGAGAAGGGGGCACGGCATCTGGCCGACCCGACGCGACTCATCGACTCTGCGGCACGCGTCTACGGCCCGCTGCTGGACTCCCTCTACGGCCGGCTCGAACCCACGCCGCCCGAACGCATCCACGTGCTCGACGACGGCGAGGAGATAGAGGTCGGCCCGGGACGAACCCTGGTCGCGGTGGACTCACCCGGGCATGCCAAGCACCACGTCGGGCTGCACGACTCGCTCAGTGGGGTGCTGTTCGCGGGTGACGCCGTCGGTGTGAAGCTGCCTGACGGCGGGGTGCTGCGCCCGGCGACCCCGCCTCCGGACTTCGACCTGGACCAAGCGATCACCTCACTGGGCAAGTTCGCGGCGCGGCGTCCATCGGGCATCGCGCTGGCCCACTACGGACTGCTCGAGCAGCCGGAGGAGCTCCTGGCCGAGGCGGAGGAGACACTGCGGCTGTGGGCCGAGACGGCCGAGCAGGCCTACCGCCAGGGCGCCGACATCGCCGATGCCCTGGCGACCCGCTTCGACCCGCTCCTGGAAGACGTCGACGCCGCCCACAAGGAGAAGCTCGACACCCTCAACGGCGTCCATTCGAACGCGGCGGGATTCCAGCGCTGGCTCGAAGGGCGCGACGCCGCCGCCAAGTCCTGAGGGACCCTCGAAGACGACGGGTGGCCGGGCTCAGACCACGAGCTTGGCGCGCAGCTCCTCCTGGCGGATCTCGAAGTCGTCCAGCGAGATCCGCCCTTCGGCCAGGTCCTCGTGGAGCGCGGCGAACTGCTCGAGCAGCTGCGTCTGGTCCACCTCGTCGGCCGAGAGGGTCGTCGAGGGCTGGTCGCCCGCGGCGGCCTTGTCCTCTCGCCGCGAGAGACGATCGTCCATCTTTGCCTTGGCCCTGTCCTTCTTGGCCTGGTCGCGCTGCAATTTTCCGAATGTCGAACGTGCGCGTGCCACGGTTCACTCCTTTCCGGTCGCCGGGGAACGACCAGGTGCTGCCGGCAAGGCGCCTGCCCTGCCGCTGTTCTGTCGCACTTGGCCCCATGCGACGGGCCTTCACGGGCCCCGAGCGGAGGAGGTGGGATTTGAACCCACGGTACCCATGAGGCACAACGGTTTTCGAGACCGTCCGATTCGGCCGCTCTCGCACTCCTCCGGCGGGC
>Ga0187890_10003255_pt1 | contig 11242 bp, 6 predicted proteins | sample June2016WEW_21_1_FD_133005 | JGI IMG/M metagenome (GOLD analysis project Ga0187890, IMG submission 133005) | Peatland microbial communities from SPRUCE experiment site at the Marcell Experimental Forest, Minnesota, USA - June2016WEW_21_10 | ecosystem: Environmental > Terrestrial > Soil >...
TCCGCAGCTGATCATCATTTCTGACGCGAAGCCCGAAGATGTGAGAAGTGAAATTATTTTTCACGTCGGCCGCTCGCGGCTCGCAGAGCGCGTTTCAACCGAGGGAAAAACTGAAGTTCTCGCAGACAACGCAGTAGTGCAGCAACAGAGTTGCTGTAGCGTGGGAAACGACCCAACAGCAATCGTCTAGGTTGCCATCCAAGGCTTGCGCGTTATTTCGAAAGCGAGGCCTTGAATGGAAGCTGGAGTCTCCGAGAATCATTTTTCCCTGGTTGTTCCGACGCTCAACGAAGCGGGGAACATCGACAAACTACTCACTGCACTCACGGATGCACTGCGAGAGACTCCATACGAATATGAAATCGTGGTGGTCGACGATGGGAGCACCGACGGAACGGTGGAACAGGTTCGTGGCTGGACCAAACGGGATGCGCGCGTTCGACTCTTCTCACGCAACGGAGAACGAGGTTTGGCAGGAGCGGTGTTGTATGGCTGGAGTCAATCCCGGGCGAACCTGCTTGGCGTAATTGACGCTGACCTGCAACATCCCCCTGAGCTGTTGCCCGAACTGTTGGGGCAAACCGAACACGCCGATATCGCCATCGCCAGCCGGTATGCCCGGAATCAGGGAACGAAGGGTTGGAATCTTCTGCGTGCCGCCATCTCCCGGCTAAGCACGCTCGCCGCATCACCGTTAATCAAGAAGCATCTTCAAGTCACCGACCCGATGTCGGGCTTTTTCGTAATCCGCCGCCGCTGCATTGAGGGACTGGCTTTCCAGACGACCGGCTTCAAACTTCTGCTTGAAATCCTGGTTCGCGGTCGCATCCAGACAGTGCGGGAAGTCCCTTACCAGTTCGGCCTTCGCCGCGCGGGCAGGAGCAAGGCCGGCGCGAGCGTTGCATTTCACTATTTGCATCTTCTGGGCCGGCTCTCGCGAGATCTGGTATTACGTTCGAGCGAGCAATGAAGATCGCGCTCATCACATCATTTCCGCCGAGCCGACACGCACTGAATGAATATGGCTTCCATGTGGCGGAGCAGCTTCGGCAGGAGCAGTGCGTTGATCTGACGGTGTTGGGAGATTATCTTCCCACAGTGGCTGATGAACTGCCGGGATTTACGGTGGTTCGCTGCTGGGGTTTTGGAAAGTCTGCCAACGTCGCCACGCTGGTGCGCGCCATTCGACAAGTGAAGCCTGACGTGGCCTGGTTCAATCTGGGTTTCGCCAGCTTCGGGGACCGTCCTGTTCCGGCTGTGCTGGGGCTTTTGGCGCCGGCCGCGGCGCGGCTGAACGGAGTGTACTCGCACGTTACGCTGCACCAACTTTTCGAAACGGTCGACCTGGAGGATGCTGCGGTTTCGTCGCCTCGGCTGTATCGGGCGGGAGGCTGGCTGGCGACGCACCTGCTATTGAGCGCGAACTCGCTCTCCGTGCTTATGCCCGCGTATCGTCGAACGCTTGATGAGAAGTACGGGCGTGGCCGGGTCAGCGTGAAATCGCATGGCATTTTTGCCGGGAGGCCGGACCCTCCAGACTTTACGCGCCGGGGAAATCCGATTCACCGCATTCTTGCGTTCGGAAAGTGGGGGACTTATAAACGTCTCGAGTTGCTGATCGAGGCGTTCAACCGGGTGGCGGCGACATTACCAAATGTAGAGCTGGTAATCGGCGGCGGGGATCATCCAAAAACTCCAGGCTATGTGAAATCGATGGCGCAACGCTACGCGAACGATCGCATTCACTTTCTGGGTTATGTGCCCGAGGACTCGATTGCTGACCTGTTTCGTGAGGCGAGCCTGGCGGTGATGCCCTATACGTCGTCCGCTGGCTCGAGTGGTGTGGCGCACCTCGCGGCGCAGTACGGGGTCCCGGTCATCGCCTCCGGCATCCGCGACTTTCGGGATCTCGCGGAGCATGAAGGGATTGCCATGCAGTTCTTCACGCCCGGTGATGCAGATAGCCTAGTGGAGCAACTGCTCCTTGCTTTGAATTCTCCGGAGCAACTGAAGGAGATGGCGTGGCGGAGTTACGCAGCAGGAGTGGCGATGAGCATGCCGCAGGTAGTGCGAGAATACATCCGGTCTTTCCGCCAGCACGAGCGCGTCAAAATCCTGCAAGTGGCGGCCGGCTTGCGTCGCGCGGGTCGATACCAAAGGAAAGACGAGTTGGCTCGCACCATGGGCAAGAAGATTCAAAGGTGGCAAGACGAGGACGAGATCGCAAGTCCCACTGCGTAAAAGGGGTGCGGAAACCTCGCTGCAGACATAAAAGGCGACACAGGGGCTGAAGCCCGCGCTGATGTTGGGCGCTTAACGCGGCCCATTCGACTCCGCTCAGGGCAGGCTGCTGAAGCGCCGCTCTTCCACGTAACCCGACCACGTAGCCCGACCACGGAACCGGGCAGCGGACCGGAAGAGTTATTTATTTGTGAATTTATTTCTGATTTGGATTCTGGGGCTGAGAGTTTTGCGCTGGCGCAGAATCCGCGGGTTGCGAGCTTGGCGCCACATTCCGGTCCTGTTCAGAATTCGGTGGCGGCAGGGGAGGAAGTGCTGGGGCCTGCAGCGCAATCGGAGGGACTGGTGTCGCATCCTGCTCACTGCTCGCCGAGGTTCCGTCGCGACGCTTGAGTTCGATGGGCCTGCCTGCGCGGCGCTTCGTCTCTTGAATCGCTTTCAGTGTGGCGTCCACGTCCATCTGATTATCGTCGGCGAGCGTATCGATCTTGCGTCCCTCGGCATCGCGGCGTGTGGCGTAGCTCACCTTCGCATTCGCGTCTCGCCCGGAGCGCGCTGCCTCGTAATACATTTCGGCGCTCTCCCGATCACCTGCCAGCTCGGCGATATAGCCCAGATTGTTCAGGGTGAACGCATTCTGTGCATCCCGTTGATACGCCTGCAGGAAAAACTCCCGTGCAGCGGACGGGTTGTTATCGTTCAGGGCTGCCACTCCACGCAGGTTGAGGCGGGCAGTTGCTGCCTCGACGCCTTCCCCCCGAGCGATTTGCTCGCTGATGGCTGCCGCGTTCACTGCGGCTACCTCGCTGATGGGTCGGCCGCGCCACTTCACCCGCGGAGTCACTACAACCCGCTGTTTGGAATGGATGCTGGCCGCTGCTGAATAACATCGCAACGCGCCCTGGAAATCTCCAACAGCTTCCATCGCATAGCCGAGGTTGTTGAGTAGAAACGGATTCTGCGGATTGCGCGGAAGGGCTGATTGCAGAAGGCTCCTTGCGGCGAACACCTGCCCTTGCTGAAGCAGTACAATCGCCTGCTCATTGATCCTGCTCACCTCCTGATCAGAATCCTGCACCTGCCGAAACGCCTCTTCCAGTGGCTTGCCCTTGAGGGTCGCTTCGTTGGACTGGTCGATGATCGCATCGGTATGTTCGCGTGCCGCGAGCGCATAGTAGCGCAGAGCGCGGTCGGCATCGCCTTCCAATTCGGCTACATAGCCGAGATTATTCAGCGTGAACGGGTCGTCCGGATCCAGCAGGTAGGCCCGGTAGAAGAGTTGCTTGGCCTTTTTCTGATGGCCGTGCTTGAGTTCGGCGACACCGTCGCGATTGAGCTTCTGGCTGGGCGTGGATATGCTTCGCCCCGGAATGGAGACATGCAAATCGCTCGCGCGCGCGGGAACTGCCCCGGCGAGAAGTTGCATCGCCAGCAAACCCGGAATCGCACAGAATCTTCCCGCTTTGTTCAGGTTCATCTTGGTGCCGACGTTATGATGTCCGAAAGCCGCGTTCCGTTGACTACAGTAAAAACCCTAGAACGACGGCATGTTCGGAGTGACCGTACTTGGCATCCAATGCAAGCTATGCCAAAACTCTTCTTTGCCACAATCGTGTTGGCCGGTTGCCTACAGGGGCAGACGGCTGCGCCCGCGACCTCGCCCGCCGCGCCCACTGCTGCCCCCGTCTCGCCGCCCGCAACCGCCAACGATGGCGGGCCGCAGCGATCGCCTGGGGTCGCGGACACGTCCTCGGAGCCCATCCCTGCCCGCAAAGTGGGGCTGGTACGGGGCGTCATTAAGCGGCTTGATCCGATCCACGACCAGCTTTTGATTCACGCCTTTGGCGGCGGCGATCTGCGGATTGCTTTCGACGGGCGGACTCAACTCGTTTCCGAAAATACGCGCACCCGTTTGACCAGTATTCCGTCTGGATCCGTAGTGTCGGTCGACACAGTGATCGACGGTGGAAAGCTATTTGCGCGCGCGGTGCGAACCGGCCCTTCCAATGCGGCTGAGTTGAGCGGGCAGGTCGTGGGTTATAACGCGGCAAAATCTCGCATCACCCTGCGCGATCCCATAAATCCGGAAGGTGTTTCGCTACGCATGACTTCGAGCACGACCGTTGTGAACCGGGGCCAGCCCGCCTCGCCGCAGGCTTTATCTCCGGGCATGCTGGTGCGGGTGTGGTTCTCTCCAGCACAAAATGCTGCGAACAAAGTTGAGATTCTTGCCGAACGGGGCAATTCTTTTGCATTTGAGGGTCGAATTATCGCCGTAGACCTGCGCTCGCGTGTTCTGGCCCTATCCAACGATGCGGATCAAAGCGTACGTGAGCTTGCTATAGGTTCGCTGGATGCGAACAGCCTCGCTCTGTTGCGAGAAGGCGCCGACGTTAATATTCAGGCTGAGTTCGACGGCGACCGCTACAACGTTCGCACTGTTACCCTAGTGCCGCGCCCGCAGTAGTATCCCGCCGCTGGTGGCAGATGCTCTTCCGCAACAGCTCAGGATGGCTCAATTTCCGCGAGCTTTTCCCGCACTGTCCGCGCGACGAAGAAGTCGCCATCGCGGAACATGTAGCGGACCGTGTGTCGAGCATAGCGCGTCAGGCTTCGCAGGTTGGTCTCGTGCCAACAGCAGGTGTCCATGTTCGGAGACAAACCACAATAGAAACGGAAGCGGCGGTGCGCCGACTCGGGCATGGTCATCATGGCCGCCGCCATACGGTGATTTCCCTCAAGAATCGTCAGGGGATGATGCTCGTCGGTGCCGATCAGCAGCACGACGTCGGGCACATGGCTAGTCCGGAGATCACGCGCGATCTCCTTGAGTTTTTCCAGGAATTGACTCTGCTGACCGCGAGCCAGCCCCGCTTCGGCGCGGCGAACCATTTCCGTTAAATAAAACCCGCCTCCGGTAAAACGCCGCCACTCATTGCGGGGGAATGACCGGAGGCGCGAGAAGTCACGCCGGGTCAGTTCAATCTCCCACCACTCGGTCCCGGCAGGCAGTTCACGCCACAGACCGCCTCGTCGCCGGAACAGCAATGCTCGCCGAATGGAGTTTTCATGAGGGTGCTCAAGATCAGCATGCTCCACCAGATGCTTGAAATCCTCGCGATATGGATCAAAGTCGGGATGATAGAACTCGCTGCGTAAGAATTCCGCGATGATCTCTTCTTCCGGAACGGGCCGCAGGCGTAGGAAGGATTGCGAAGTCGCAGGAAGGGTATCCACTGCTTCGTCTTGCTTTCGTAAGAGCGGGATCGTGACGACGGCGAGCAATCCGCACATAACGAACACCTGAACCACAATCACCTGGGACAAGGAGGCGTGATAACGCCAGATTGCCGCGCCCAGCAAAACGCTCGCGCCCAACTGTACCCAGGCGGCGCTGCCGGTGCGGCGCGAGATTTCGTACATCATGAGAACCACGGCAATGCCATAGATGCCGGTCATGATTGCATACTGGTTTAGGAGAGCGGAGAACGAACCTGCCGTGCTCAGCAGGAACGCCTTCCCAAGAAGCATCACCCATACGGCCGCCGGGGTGAGCGCGACCGCCGCGATGAATGCGGATGTGACCGCTCCCACGATGAACAAACCCGTGTACAAGATCGAGCGCCCGCGCTCGCGATTCGTGTGACTCGCGGATACGGGAAACATGCTGCTCACTACCGACCACGACAGCATGAATACCACGCGGCCAACCAGTGCCACGGCAGCGTAGATTCCCGCTTCCGCCGGCCGAAAGAAATGCTTCACCAGCAAAATATCGAGGTTACTGAGAATCACTTGTCCGATGAAATACACCGTGGCCTGCATGCCCTCGCCGAAAGGCGCGATCTTGATCATCCCCGGTTTCGCCCGGCCTTGGGCCCCCGGCTCACCGGCGAGGTACGCGGCGACAATTGAGAGCAGCACCGCAGTCATCACGCCGGTCACTCCCATCCCGAAGTGCAGGAAGAGCAGAGCGCCGGTGAACTTAACTCCCACCTCCACCACCACACTGATGGCCAAGCCGCGAAAGTCGTAGCAGCCCTGCATCCTTCCGCGGCGCACTCCCAGAGGCATATACACTCCAGCCGCGATTGCCAGCAATACCAGATCGTGTTGTGCCGGCAGATTGAAATACGACTTGAGGTAAGCGCTGCCTGCCGCGAGAAGTAGGGCAATCCCCAGGCCTACCTGCCAGGCCCGGCGCAGCATGCTGGCGTAGATCTGCGCTCGGACAATGGTCTCTGAATTCCGGGCGATAAATTTGGAAGTTACGATCTGGAACGACAACGGGATGGCGGCCACCAGCATCAGCAGCGTGTATAAAGCGGAGGCATGGCCAAAGCCCGAAGCGCCTAACATGCGCGCGATTAGTATGTTGTAAAGCAGGTTGGTTGCAGCCACCAGTCCAGTGCTGAGCAAGAGGATGGCACTGCCTCGCACTACATGCCCACGCAGGATTTCAACATAGCCCGACCTTATGGTGGCTTGTGCTTCCGGGAGCGTCGTCATAACAAAGTTGCGGTCCTTACACCGTTGGTGCAGATAGATCCGGGCGTGTCAAAAAGTGACCTGCGCCGCCGGAACGACCTGGGTGTGCCCTTGTCCGGGAAAATCGTAAAAGCTCTGCTGCTGCAGGCCGAAAGAGAATCTCAAGGGATAAGCGAGTGACGCCGTCTCAGACGATATGGCTTTGCCGAAGCCCCGTTCTCGCGTGTACGAGAGCAGGAAACTCGAAGTCACACTGTCGTACGCGTGAAAGCTCCGTCCCGAAGACCACGCACCCGAGGCGGAGAGCGTCCAGTGCTGACTAAGCAGAGCATCTACTCCGAAGCGCGGACGGAGAGCTTGCGCGATCGCATACTCGCTGCCTTCCACTCGCCAGGCACGGAGAAATTCCGCCACCGCCAAAACCCGAATGTGGGAACCAATTGCACGCTGCAGGCCCGCGTAGGAGATTGTCTGGTAGTACTCATGGATCGATGGTCCGAACTGCAGATCGCGCGCGGTGTAACCGGTCATCAGTGCGGTCTTGCCCCAGGGGCGGCCCACGCGAAAGTCGATCGTGCCGGAAAAATCACGCGAGTGCAGATCCTGCTCTGTGAACGGACCCGCTTCCCGAATCAGGTTGCCGGAGAACGATAACCAATCGCCGATCGGGCTGCTGGCCACATATACGAACTGGCGAAACAGATTCTGATTCATGGGCACCGGAGCGAGCGTGTCGCGACGGACGGTGTACTGGAGTCCGGGCAATATATTCAGCTTCACACTGCCAAGCTGCAGAACCGGGGCCACGGAAATATTGAAGATGGTGTCGAATGTATTGCGATCCTGAATCAAAAGTTCGCTCGGAAAAGAAATGCTTCCCTGAGCATTGCGCTCTCCGATAAAACCTTGAATTTGAGGAAGCGAATCCGGCCTGAATTGAAAGCGCGAATCGGCGAAGGTTTCGATGGAACGGCGGGGTGGCGGCAACAACCCTGCATTATTTTGCACGCCGAGCAGGCGAGCGTCCATTTGATAGATGTTTACATCTTCAAATACCGCATCTACACGGGCGTCTGAAGCCATGCCAAGGCGATCGGTAATGGGACGGCCTTCTTCTTCGGCCAGTTCTATTTCCGCCGTGCGGGTCGCTGGGTCCTGTGGATCCAACTGGTTGGCCTGAACGAAGGTTGCGAGTGCGCGATCATTCTCTCCGCGCTGGCGGTAGACGTTGCCCTGGGATACCAGAAAGTTGTAGTTGCTGTTGCGGTCCGGATCGTCGGGCAGGCTGGCCAATTGCAATTCCGCGCTGCGCGTGTCGCCCAACGCCAGCGAAGCATTTGCCATGCCCACAGCCACCGATGTGTCGTCGGCGCCCAGCGCCTGTGCGCGCCCATACATGCGCTGCGCCAGTGGATACTCATGGATACTCCCCAGGATTTCTGCGGCGTTCAGGTAGTCGTCTGGGGAGGTTACATCGGTGGGCGCGACTCTTGCCTCGGCAAAACCCAGAGCCACTTGTTGTTGTGCATCGGATGTTTTGCCTTCATCCGCAAACAGACGACCCAAGGCAAGCCGAACCTCAAGACGATCTTGATCAGAACCTTCCAGAGCGCGCGCATACCAGGCCATCGCCTGGTCGCGATGGCCCATGATGCGCAACGTATCGGCGATGATGAGCAGGACTTTGTAATCCTTTGCGCCACCAGCACGCTCCGCGGAATCAATTGCCTGCAGGGCGTAGGACGACCGTTTGAGCTGCGCATAGGATCTTCCCATCTGCGCGGAAATCATCGGATCATCCGCCGCAACCGCGAGAGCGCTGTGCAAAGTGTCAACCGAGGCCGCATATTTGTGGGCCCGGTACTGCACATCCGCTAGGGCAACGTAGGAATTCGGGGCGTTCGGATTCAGCTTGAGCGCCTTGCGAAATTCGGCTTCCGCAGAAGTCAACATGGCTCGCTGCCGGTAGCCCTCGGCCTTGACCAGATGCAGACTCTCCGAGTCGGGAAGTAAACGGGCCGCGATTTCAGCTTCTTTCAGAGCGGCTGTGGAGCGCCGCAACTGGAGCAGAGCGTAGGCTAGTCCCAGGTGGGCTTCGCCGTACTGTGGATTCAACGACAAAGCCTTGCGGAAGTCCTGCTCTGCCTTGGTGGCCAGGCGCATGTCGTTATACACGTAGCCCCGGTTCATGTAACCGACCGCTATCTTGGGATCAATCTCCAGGGCACGCGTGAAGTCGCGAACTGCGGCCTCGTGTTCATTGTGGTCGGCGTGCACGTACCCCGCGATCAGGGGCAGGTCGCGATCATTGCTCAGTACAGGTTCATAACGGTCGACGATTTTCATCGCCTCGTCGAGGCGCTTGAGAAACAGAAGATCATAGGCAAGGTAGTCGACCGCCTCGCGGTCATTCGGCAGTTTCTCGATCACTTGATATCCGAGGTCTGCCGACTCCGCGTAGTTGCCGGTCATCGTCAAGTAACGCTCATGCTCCCGCATGACTTGCGGATTTTGCCGCATCGTCTCCGAGGCGCGCCCGAGCCAATCCTTGGCCTGGTCGAGATGGTGCGCTTCGAGCGCCGCATTTATTGCACCGGCGACAATCAAAGGATTGCTCGACGACAGATGGAACGCCTGCTGGTAGCTCTCCTGCGCTTCCGGAAATTGACGGTTCGCGCTGTACAGATCGCCGAGGGCCAAAAATGGCACATAGTCATCGGAATGTTTCTTGGCTAACTCCAGGAAGTAACCACGGGCGGCCTCGTTGTCGCCCATTTCGCGGGAGAGGAATCCGAGTGAGCCCAACGCGCCCGCACTCGATGAATCGATTGCCAGCGCCTCGCGATAAGTCTTTTGGGCTTCTTCCTTTCTATCCGTCTTCCAGAGCAGATTCGCGTAATTAAGAAGCAAAACGGTGTTGCGCGGTTGGATTTGCAGGGCTTCTCTAAAATCCTTTTCGGCGGAGTCAGCGTTTCCTGCAGCCAGCTCGGTTGCCGCTCGCAATCGCAAGAATTCGGGCCGACCGGAGCCGGTCACGTTGATCGCATTGATTGCGTTCATTGCGTCTTTCGTTACGCGGTCGGCGTTGGTTGTGTCTCCTGTGTCGCGATAAATCTGGGCAAGGTCTACACGCAGCGCGATCGGATAGAGAACACCCTCCGGAACGCCTTCGGGCAGGTGCTGCAGTGCGGCCTCGTATTCGTGGATCGCATCCTCATTCCGATGTTGGGTCGCGTCGAGGCGTCCACGCAAAGCAAATACGCGGTAGTGCTGGGGATTGAGCGTCGCTGCATGATCCAGAAGAGCTGCGGCTTTGTCGAACTCGCCGGCATTGAGCATGGCTTGCGCCGCGTTGAGTTGGATCTCAATGTCCCGCGGCGCGCGGGTTGCGGCCGCGCTATAACTGCGAGCAGCTGCGTGCGTATTGCCGGCCAAGGCGTAGGAGTATCCCAGCTCCGCGAGCGTGCTCGCGTCTTTTGTGTGCAAGTCTTCGAGAGAGCGGATGGCCTCATCATAGTGGCCGGTATCGCGGTAGTAGGACGCAACCGCTCGCACCACCTCGGGATTGGTGGGAGCCGAGCGGCGGGCGTTCTCCAGCATTCTGTGTGCTGATTCGCCGTCTCCGATTCGCTCATAGGCACGCGCCAATAGAAGTTCGGTTCGCGGCGACGGCTTTACAGCCTCCGAGCGTTTCAGATATTCAAGCGCTCCTTTGGGATCGGCGGGAAGCAACAGTTCGCCGGCGAGCTGAAGGTCCGCCTCGCTTCTGGGATTCGCAGCCAGAACCTGTTCCACTGCTTGTTGCGCGTCGGCACTGCGGCCCATCCGGGCATAGGTTTGTGCCAGACCGGATAGCCCCTCGATTGATGATGGCTTCAACGCGAGACCGCGACGATAAGCATCGACTGAGAGAGAATACTGTCCGCTCAATCGGGCTGCGTAAGCCAGCGTGAACCAAAGGTCTGAATTCTGCGGAGCGGCGTTCACGGCGCGCTGGGCGTGAGCCGTCGCGCCTGTGGCGTCTCCGTGTTGCAGCGCCGTCTGCGCGGCGCGCGCCTCACGCGCAACTTCGATGCTCGCGCCCCAACCCATCCCGGTCTCGTTATTACTATTACTGGAGGGAGTGCTTGAGGACGGTGTGGCATGCTTCTTCGAAGGGGCTTGCGAAGTGGAGGAAGTTTGGCCGTTCACATCAAAGGTTTGGGCAGCGCTGGCGGTGGCCACAATCAGGACTGCAAAGCCCAGCGATCTCCTGAACGCTGAATGCACCATTCCTTCTCCCTGACCTCCTGGCTTATCGTCCGGCTGACGGCGAAGGGATACACGCATGCCCTTCCGTCGTCGCTCAGATGCAGGAACCTCCCGATGCGGTTGCGCACTTTTGAATAACGGTGCACGCGCCCTCGCTAAAAATACCCGCCAACCTTTGTCCGGCTTCCGGCAATCAAACCGTCGCTCAAATGAGAGACCGTCAAGAAACCTTTGTACTTCCGACCAAGGCCAGCATTTGGCA
>Ga0187890_10003257_pt1 | contig 11239 bp, 8 predicted proteins | sample June2016WEW_21_1_FD_133005 | JGI IMG/M metagenome (GOLD analysis project Ga0187890, IMG submission 133005) | Peatland microbial communities from SPRUCE experiment site at the Marcell Experimental Forest, Minnesota, USA - June2016WEW_21_10 | ecosystem: Environmental > Terrestrial > Soil >...
ATCGGGAACACCGAGCGGCGCGTGCCCGACGAGACCTTCTTGGCGGCAGGGGTGAAGCCGATGGGAGAGCTGTGGGCGGCCATGCTCGACACCAAGGAGTCCTGGGACTCGCTCATCCGGCTCCATGCCCCCGATGCCCGGACCCGCGACGAGATCCTGTCGAACCCCCTGTACCGCAACATCTCGGCGCGCTTCGTCCAGAGTCACGACTACATCGCCATGGAGCGACTCTTCGAGATCCACGCCGAGGGCACCTACGACCTCATCGTGGTGGACACGCCCCCGACCCGCAACGCCCTCGACTTCCTCGACGCCCCCGAGCGCATGGCGGAGTTCTTCTCCAGCCGGTTGCTGCGCTGGCTCATCGTCCCCTACCGGTCGAGGCTGGTGAACTTCGCCTCCAAGCCCTTCTACCAGGTCGCCGACAGGATCCTCGGAACCCAATTCCTCGGGGATGTCGCCGAGTTCTTCATCCTCTTCCAGTCCATGTACGACGGGTTCGTCGAGCGGGCGCGGGCCGTGCACCGTCTCATGGCGGACCGGCGCACCTCGTTCATCGTGGTGTCGACGCTCGAAGCCGTGCCCCTGCGCGAGGCGGAGTTCTTCGCGCAATCCCTCAAGGACCGCCGCCTGCATCTCGGGGCGATCGTCCTCAACAAGGTGCTCCCCGCCTACCTGCGCGACCCCCAGGGCGCGGCCGTGGCCGAGAAATTGCGGGACCGGGCCGACGAGCTGGCCGAGGCGTTGGGCCCCAAGGTGCGGTCGGGGGATGTCAGCCAGATCCGACGGGTGCTGGCCGAGGTCGGCCGCAGCTACATCGACTACCGGGTCGTGGCGCAGCGCGAGGCCGAACAACAAGGGGAACTGGCCACCGTCCCCGAGGCGCTCGTGAGCGTGCCCTACTTCGAGACCGACGTCTATGACCTCGCCGGGCTGCTGCGCCTGGGCCAGCAGCTGTGGGGTTCGTGAGAAGGACGGGACGGGCCGGGCCTACTGGGTGGGGTAGCTCCCGCCGCCGCCTTCGGCGTGCTGCTTGGCGATGTACATGGCGGTGTCGGCCCGGCCGAGCAGGGTGGCGGCGGTGTCACCGGGGCCGGGATGGGCGAGACCCACGCTGGCGGTCAGATGGAAGGTGCCCTCAGGGAGCTCGATGGGCCGTTGGATCCCCTCGGCCAAGCGGGCGCCGAGGGCCCGGAGCTCCTCGGGGTCACGGATGGCGGCGACCACCACGAACTCGTCCCCGCCGTAGCGGGCCACGATGTCACCCTTGCGCACCGAAGACTCGAGACGCGACGCCACCCGGCGCAGGATCTCGTCGCCGGTGGCCCGGCCGTGCTGATCGTTGATGGGCCGGAACCCGTTGAGGTCGATGAACACCACGGCGGTCGTGGGGTTGCCGAGACACCGTTCGACGTGGGCGCGCAGCGTCACCCGGTTGGCCAGCCCGGTCAGGGGGTCGAACGTGGTGAGCTCGTCGAGGGCGTCCCGGGTGGCGCGCAGCTGGGTGATGTCGTGGCCCGAGACCACGAGGCCCTTCACCGTGGGGTCGTCGAGGAGGTTCACGATGCTCAACTCGAAGGGGACCGACTCGTTCCCCCCGCGTCGCATCAGTTCGACCTCGACGACGGTGGGGGACCGGCTGTAGGAGGGGACGTCGATGGAGCGCGACAGCGCCGCGGCCAGGCTGCCCCGATCGTGCGAGGCCGCGAACTCCACGATCGGCCTGCCTTCGACGAGCTCCTGGTCGTGGCCGAGCAACCTCGTGATGGCGGCGGAGACCGACTGGATGCGGCCCGCCCCGTCCAACAACATGATGATGCTGGTGGCGTTGTGCACGATGGCCCGGAACTTCCCGACCTCGTCGGAGGCGATCTCCCACCGCCGCCGTTCGGTCAGGTCGCGCATGCACAGCACGAGGCCGTTGACCGCGGGCCGGTCGAGGAGATTGGCCCCGATGACCTCGACGAGCTTCCACCCGCCCGGAGCGCGCACCCTCAGCTCGATCGGTGTTCCCACCGTCTTGCCTTGGATGCTCATCAATGCCACCGCGGCGACCTCCTGGTCGTCGGGGTGGAGGAAGTCGAGCCCGTCAGCGCCGGCCAGGCGCGCGCTGTCGACCCCGAACAGCCGTTCCGCGGCGTCGTTCGCCCAGATCAGCCGGGCGGAGGCGTCGACCACGACAACGGCGTCGGGAAGCCAGACAGCCACGTCGAGCAGGCCTCGGGATTCCATCACCAAGGACTCCATCGGCTGTGGCAGCCCCCTGCCTTAGCCCCGGTCTCAACCGCCGGCCCGCTGGGGGTCTCGGCCTTCTCCCGGCCTTGCGCCCCGGGGGGTCGCCCAGGCACGACCGGGGGCCACCGTCGGTCCGGGAGCGGCCCGGCACCGGGGGGAGGGGTTACGCCCCGGGGCGGCCCAGGGGGGCGAGGGCCCGAGATCGGCCGCCCCGTCCGCGGGAAGGGAATCGGAGGCCGCGGCGTCTCAGGGCGGGCGACATCTCCGCCGGGGCGTCGGCTCGGGGTGTCGGCTCGGGGTGTGTCGAGGGACCTCACCCGTCGCCCCATGACTCTCCCGGGTGCACTCTCCTCGGCACGATCGCGAGTCGGGTTGAGTCCTTCGAAGACAGATGACGAACTGTTGTCATGGGGCTTGGTGTGTCAGAAGTTCGTGTCGCCGGTGACGACGATTCGGCGCGTGACGGGACGGCATCGTGGCGCTGGTGCAACCTTGGTCGGGCATTGTGATGTCCTGGATGAAGAACACCTCTCGAGATGCCGACATCACGTGCATGACCACTCGACCGCCGAAGCGGGCCGACGGTGCCCGACGTGAAGCGGACACGGCGTTGAGCTTGAGAACGTGTGGCTTTGCCTTCACCACCACGGGTCGACCGTGTGGAAACCACGTGGCCGAGGGCGTCCCGTGGTGCCGGGCGGGTCATCCCTGCACGGCCACCGAGGGGTTACGGGAATTGGTCATCGTCACACCCGATCGGTCGGACTCGCCGCCGCCACGCACGGCGACGCAGGGTTCCAGTCCGCGGCGCAGCGCCACCCGGACACGGCGCGCCACCGAGCTCATGCGTCTGGCGATGGCCAGCGAGGACGCCGACGAGATCGGACTGCGTGCCGAGAGCGTGCTCGCCGATGCCGCCACCGCCATGGCACTGCTCGGAGGGCCCGAAGCGTCGCCCGCCGCTCGTGCCGCCGTCGTCCAGCGGTTCGGGCGGGTCGGCGCCCTGCTCGTCCTCGGGTACGAGGACCGGGGGCGAACCCATGTCCTGGTCCCGTTCCCTGTCGACGGACACGTGGAGCGACCCGAGGGCGCGGACCCGCACATCGAGAGCCTGGTCCAGGACTTCGCCGACCTCGACGCCCGGGGGTTGTACCGGCTCCTGTGCGAGATCGACGAGGACGAGGGGTTCGCCGGGGACATCCAAGGGATCGATGCGCATCGGTGGCTGCATGCCACCTACGCAGTAGCGGCGCGCGACGGCACGCCGGCTGCCCATCGGGACTACATGTCCGCGCTCGATTGCGTCATGCGCCTCGTCAGGCCCCTCGTCGCCTCGTAAGGGGCCAGCCGCGAGCCGGTCCGTGGGGCCGGCCCCGGCGCCTACGATGCCGGTCGGAGGAGGGTTCGATGACCGACATCACAGATCCCGTGCTCGAGGCCTACGCGACCGCCCACACCAGCCCCCCCGGCGACCACCTGCTGGCCCTGGCCGAGGAGACCCGCGCCACCCTCAGCGCGCCGCAGATGATGGTGGGAGCGCTCGAGGGGCGTTACCTCGAGATGCTCGTGTACGCGTTGCGTCCCCTGTGGGTCCTCGAGATCGGGACCTTCAGCGGCTACTCGTCGATCTCGATGGCCGCCGGCCTCCCTCCCCAGGGCCGCATCACCACCTGTGAGCTGAGCCCGGAGCACGCCGCCGTCGCTCGGGCCCACATCGCCGCCAGCCCCTACCCGGACCGGATCGAGGTCATCGAGGGCCCGGCCCTCGACACCGTGGCGAAGCTCGAGGGGCCCTTCGACTTCGTGTTCATCGATGCCGACAAGACCAACTACCTGGCCTACTTCGAGGCCGTCCTGCCCAAGCTCGCACCCGGGGGGCTCATCGCCGCCGACAACACGCTGTGGAGCGGGAGGGTGGTCGACGACGCGGACCAGTCCGACGACACCCAGGCCATCCGCGCCTTCAACGACGCCGTGGTGGCCGACCCCCGGGTGGTGTGCGTCCAGACCACGGTGCGAGACGGCGTCACGCTCATCCGGGCATCGGACCCCATCGCCCCGGGCCGGGTCTGAGCAAGTCGACAGACCGGGGACGCTCGATGCTCGACTACCACCTGCACCTCTGGCCCCACGGACAGCGGGACGCGGCCCCCACGGTCGAGCAGGTGGCCGACTACTGCGACCGTGCCCGTGGCGCCGGTGTCCATGAGATCGCGCTGACCGAGCACCTCTTCCGGTTCCGTCAGGCCGACGCCATGCTGCGGGATTTCTGGGACGACGAGCCCGACGCCGCCCTCCGGGCCTCGATGACGAATTACTGGGATGCCCATGCGCATGCCGACCTCGACGCCTATGTGGAGTGCGTGCTGGCCGCCAAGGACGCCGGGCTCCCCGTCGTGCTCGGGCTCGAGGTGGACTACTACCGGGGACGGATGGACGACGTGGTCGCACTGCTGGCCGGGTATCCCTTCGACGTCCTGTTGGGTTCGGTGCACTGGATCGGGGCGTGGCGCTTCGACGACGTGGACGACGCCCTCTCCATGGCGCAGTGGTCGACGCGCGACGTCGACAGGGCCTGGGGTGAGTACGTCGGGGCCATCGAGGAATTGGCCGCCACCGCCGCCTGCGACGTGCTGGCCCACCCCGACCTGGTGAAGGCGGCCGGTCACCGGCCCGGGGCCCCCGAGGAGTGCTGGGACCGACTGGTCGAAGCCGCGGTGCGCTCGGGCATGGCGGCCGAGCTCTCGTCGGCGGGATGGCGCAAGCCGGCCGGCGAGGCCTATCCCGCGCCGGCGTTGCTGTCACGTTTCGCGGCGCGTGGCGTCCCGCTCACGACGGCGTCGGATGCGCATCGGCTCGCCGACGTCGCCCACCGGAGCGCGGATCTCGCCCGGATGCTCGACGCCCTGGACGTGACCACGCTGCGGGCCTTCCGGGCCCGTCGGGGGCGGGACGTCCCCCTGGTTGCCACGGTGCCGGGCCCGTGAAGACACCGGCGGAGCTCGCCGCCGACCACACCGGTCTCGACGCCGCCAGCCTCGATCACCTCCAGCGCCTCCTCGGCTCCTGGGGGGTGCTTTCGGACCTTTCGTTCTCGGACCTGCTGCTCGTGGCCCCGGTGCGGGGGACCGCGGGCTCCAAGTTGATCGTGCTGGGGCAGATCCGCCCGACCACGTGGACGACACTGTTGCGCGTCGACCTGGTGGGCGAGATCGTGGAGAGCTCTGACTGGCCGGTGGTGCTCGAGGCGCTCCAGGCCGGCACGATGTCGTCGGGGCTGGCGGTCATCCCCGTCCCCGTCCGGGTCCGGTTGGCGTCGGGCGATCCCGAATCCCGCGACACCGGTGAAGTGCCGGCTGTGCCGGACACCGCCCAGCTCGAATGTGTGCCTGTGCGCCACGGGGGCGACCCCGTCGCCGTCGTCGTCAAGGTGGCGCCCCTCGAGGATCGACGCCCGGGTCGGCTCGAACGTGTCTACCGCGGCCTCTACAGACGGTTGGCCCACATGGTGGCGGTCGGTGACTTCCCGTTCATGGGCGAGGACTTCACCACCGAGGACGCTCCCCGGGTCGGTGACGGTCTCGTGCTCGTGGAGCCCGACGGGCAGGTGCAGTACGCCTCGCCCAACGCCATGAGCGCGTTGCACCGCATGGGCGTCACCGACGTGGTCGAGGGCCGGCGCCTCTCGGAGCTGGGGATCGACGACGCCGCGCTCGACTGGGCCTTGCGAGCCGGATGTCCGGTGACCGAGGAGGTGGAGCGCCGACCGGACGTGATCGTCCTGATGCAGTGCACGCCCCTGCTCGAACAGGACACCGTCACCGGGGCCATGGTGCTCCTACGCGACGTCACCGACCTGCGCCGCCTCGACCGGCTCTTGTTGTCGAAGGACGCCGCCATCCGCGAGGTGCACCACCGGGTCAAGAACAACCTGCAGACGATCTCGTCCCTGCTCCGGCTGCAGGCCCGCCGGCTCGAGCCGGGCAAGGGCCAAGAGGCGCTGCGCGAGGCCGAGCGCCGGGTGAGGTCGATCGCCCTCGTCCACGAGATCTTGTCGCGCGAGCCCGGAGACGAGGTTCCCTTCGACGAGATCGTCGGATCGCTGGTCCGGATGGCCGAGGACTCCGTGGTGTCGGGGGACCGCATCGGGATCCGCGTGATCGGGGATGTGGGCGAGGTGGCCGCTGATGTCGCCACCCCACTGGCTGTGGTCCTGGCCGAACTGCTGCAGAATGCCGTCGAACATGCCTTCCCGTCCTCGGGCACCGACTCGGTGTTCATCGGCGACAACGAGGGCGAAGCGGTCGGGCACGTGGAGCTCGTGCTCTCCCACGACGCTGATCACCTGACCCTTCAGGTCCGCGACGACGGGTGCGGGCTTCCCGAGGGGTTCGACATCGACCATACGACCAGTCTCGGGCTCTCGATCGTCCGTGATCTGGTCACCAGCCAGCTCGGGGGGTCGATCGTCATGCAGAGCAACGGCGGCACGCTCGTGACCATCGACCTCCCCCTCGAGGGGTCCTCGAGCGACCCCTCTCCGGCCTGAGCTCAGTCCGGGGACTCCACCGAGAAGCGGTAGCCGATTCCCCGCACGGTGTGCAGCCAGCGCGGGGTCGCGGCGTCGGGCTCGAGTTTCAGTCGAAGGCGTCGGACGTGCTCGGTGACCGTCGCCGGGTCCTGCCATTCCTGGGTCGATCCCCACACGTGCTCGAGAAGCTCTTCGCGGGTGAAGACCTGATCGGGCGTGGCGGCGAGAAAGGCCAAGAGGTCGAACTCCTTGGGCGTGAGGTCGACGGCCGCACCGTTCACCGTCACGCGGTGGGCGGCTCGATCGATCATGAGGTCCTCGTGCTCGATCTGGGTCGTCGTCTGCGCCGGTTGGCCGCGACGCAGGACCGCACGGATGCGGGCGTCGAGCTCGGGAAGCGAGCAGGGCTTCACGACGTAGTCGTCGGCACCCAGGTTCAGAAGACGGACGCGCTCGGTCTCCTCGGCACGACCGGTCACGACGATGACGGGCAACCCGCTGTCGCGCCGGAGCCGGGCGAGCACCTCCTCGCCGTCGAGGCCCGGGAGCCCGAGGTCCAGGACCACCAGGTCGTAGCTGCCGAGACTGGCCTCGCGCAGCGTGCCGGGACCGTCGGCCGCCTCTCCGACGCGGTATCCCACCCGCTGGAGGAACAGACGGGTGGCGGTTCGGCTCGCCGTGTCGTCCTCGGCGACTAGGACCATGTGGTCCTCGTCGGGCAATGTCACAGTCACAGACCTACCTCCGGTCGCCCGTCTTCTGGTCCAGGTTGTCGAGTTGCCCCGCTCGATCGCCTCTGCATCGTGGTCTGCTCGATTCCCGGGGTGTCGCCGCCGGGCCTGTCGGGATCGACGAGCGAGCGCTCGTCGACCATGGCCGACACCCCTGCACCGTGCGACAACCCTTCACCCAGGCTCACTCTGCTTGGCTCCGATCTCGTAGTCCACCAGTCGGAGCAGAGCTGCGACGTCCACCGGCTTCGTGAGATAACCCTCGACCCCAAGGTCGAGCATCTCCCTGATTCTGCTCGGTGTGGCGTCTGCACTCACCACGACTACCTTTGTGTCGGCCAACTCTGGCACTGCCTTGAGCCGATGAAGGAGTTCGTCACCGGGAAGATCGGGCAGGTGGAGATCGAGAAGGACCAGGTCCGGGCGGTGTTGCCGGGCCAGCTCGAGACCGGTTCTCCCTTCGCCTGCCGACACCAGGCGGACGCCGGGCCGCTTGGCCAGCACCTGCTCGACGAGGGCGGAGTTCGAGGGGTTGTCCTCGATCTGGAGCACCACGACCCCCCGGCCCGACCCGGCCGAGCCGGGCCCGCCGTTGGGCGGAGCGGCCCTGGTGGCGCGAGGACCCCGCGCCTCAGCCCCGTCGAGCTCGGCCGACGCTCGGACCTCTGACCGGCTCGGGGCAGCGCTGTCGGGGGGTGGCCCGTCGCCCGCGACCCGTGCATCGGCGGGCAGCAGTTCGATCCAGAACGTCGAGCCGTGGCCGGGGACCGAGTCCACGCCGATGGTGCCCCCCATCACCTCGACGAGCTGTTTCGAAAGCGCCAGGCCGACACCGGTCCCTTCCACCGCCGACCGTTCCGCGCCGAGTCTCGAGAAGGGGATGAACAACTGGTCCTGTTGCTCGTGAGGGATACCCGGCCCCGTGTCCCGCACTTCGAAGCGGACCCGTCCCCCCTCCGCGATAGCGGTGCAGAACGCCACCGAGCCACCCCGGCTGTTGTACTTGACGGCGTTGGAGCCGAGGTTCAGAAGAACCTGCAGCAGTCGTTGGCGATCGGCTCGGACGCGCAACACGCGTGACCCGTTGCTGTCCACCGAGAGCTCGATGCCTGCGGTCTCGGCGACGGGACCGAGCAGCGTGGTCACCTCGTCGAGGACTTCACTGACTTCGACCGGCTCCGTCGAGAGGCTGACCCGGCCGGCTTCGATGCGTGAGATGTCGAGGACCTCGTTGATGAGTGACAGCAGGTGGCGTCCTGCCACCTGGATCTGGTCCACGCTCGACGCCTGGTTCTCGGGGAGCTCGTCGAGCTCCAGCAGCTGGGCAAAGCCGAGGATGGCATTGAGGGGGGTTCGCAACTCGTGGCTCATGCGCGACAGGAACTCGCTCTTGGCCTGGCTCGCTCTCTCCGCCCCCACCGACGCGTGTCGAAGCGACTGTTCGAGGCGCACCCGCCGAGTCACGTCCCGCGAGATCGTGACGGTCCCGGTCACCCGTCCGGTGTGGTCGAAGACCGGCCGGGCTCGGGTCTCGTAGGTCCGGAGGTCCCCGCCGGGCAGCCGGCCCGTGGTCACGACCGGGTCGGGGCTCTGCTCGCCGGCCACACATCGGGCGATCAGTTGATCCAGGACGGCCCGGTCCATGTCCTGCGCCAGGCCACCTGCCACCCCGTCCCCCGCCGCCTCCGAGGCCCGGTGGCGGGCGCCGATGGTGTCGGGAGTGGCGTCGGTGGTCCCGATTACATCCGCCAACAGGGAGCTGCCGAGCACGACCTGTCCGGTGATGTCGCGCACGACGATGGTGTCGGGAGAGGCATGGAAGATCGACTCCAAGAGGAACCGGCGCTCATCCGCGGCGCGCTGCGCCACGTGGCGCTCCGACACGTCGACGAGATAGGCGACCAGACCCTGAAGCTCGCCTTCGGGGCCGGTTTCCAACGTGTAGACGACCTCGGCTTCGCGCCAGTCCTCAGAGGTCGGGTCACGCCGAAAGCGCAGGAGGATCTCGAGACGTTCGCCATCGCTGCGGCTGCCCCCCGCCAGTGCGTCGCGCACCTGGTTCGCCGATTCCGGGTGGATGCGCTCGATGATCCCCGCGGGCGCCGCCACGGCCTCTTCGGCCGAGATCCCGAGGAGCCGATCGATGTTCGGGCTGGCGTAGGTGAACCGCCGGGTGCCGACGTCGTAGCGCAACGACACCACGGGGCTGGCGGTGAGAATGTTCTCGAGCTCCTTGCGCGCCCGGTCGCGTTCTTCGGCTCGTTCCCGCAGCTGCGCGGTGGTGTCGAGAAGCCGGGCCGAGAGTCGGCCGATCTCGTCGCGTCCGCTCGGCACCGCCACCGGCGTCTCCCCCCTCTCGAGCTCTTCGGTGGCACGTTCGAGGCGGCGCAGCCGCCTCACGACGCCGGTCGTGAACAGCTGCGACACCATGACCCCTCCGGCCAGGGCGAGCACGACCGCAGCGATGACGATGGCGGGCAGCACGATGTTCGAGGTGTGGATGTCGGACTGCTGGCTGGCGATGATGGCGTTCTCCTCACCGATCAGTGAGGAGATGTCGTCACGGAGCTTGCTCGTCTGGGCCTGGACCGACTGCAACAAGGCGCGCACCGTCGTCGAAGGCGCCGCGGATGGGGGCTCGACCTTGAGACGATCCAAGGCCGCCACGAGCCGATCGGTGTCGTGTTGGATGACCAGGCCCCAGGTGGCGCCCGGCCCCGTGTCGAGGGTCAACGCCGCGAGCTGGCCCAGCTGACTCCGCACCCCTGCCTCGGCCCGGGCCGAGGGCCCTTGGAAGGACCGGTCCCCGGTGAGGAGGTAATCGCTCACCCCGCTCTCGGCGGAGACGAGACTGTTCTCGAGCATGGTGGCGGCGTCCACCACCTGTCGGGAGCTGCTCGCCACGTCCTGGGCCCGGTTGTCGACGTGGGTGAACCACGACGTCGAACCCAGGACGACAAAGAGAATGGCGATGGGAACGGCGATGACCACGAGACCCTTGGTCCGCATGGACCTGTCGATCCACCTGGTGCCGAGCCGCTTCCCACCCGACGCGTCACTCATGACGGCACCTCTCACCGAGGAACGGCGGCTCTCAAGCGAGGGGGAGCGAACAAAGACATGTGGGCGCGTTCCTCGTTGATTCGAGGATACCGAGGGTCAGGGTGGTACTGCCTCGATACTCGACGCGCAAAGGCCCCGGAATCGCTCCGGGGCCCAGGTGCTTCTGTGGAGGGGCGTTCGAGGTGACTACGAAGCGCGTCGGCGGGCGGCGAGCCACGCCTTGCGGAGCTTTCGGCGCTCCTCCTCGGAGGTGCCGCCCCAGATGCCCGACTCCTGGTTGGTGGCCAGAGCGAATTCGAGGCAGGGCTCGATCGCCTCACACGACCGGCATACCCGCTTGGCCGCCTCGATCTGCTCGATCGCCGGGCCGGTCGTCCCCACCGGGAAGAAGAGGTCCGGCTCGGTGTGCCGGCAGGCCGCCACCTTGCGCCAGTCTTCGGCATCCCATTCGACCGAGCGGTTCCACATGAGTGCCACGATTACCTCCTCCGAAACGGTGCTGTTGCGGGCAACATTGACCGTCCGCTCCTTGTGATCCCGTTCACTTGGCTGGCCACAGGGGTTGGCCGCCACGGGAAACGGTGAATGTGAAGCTACTCCCAAGCGCTTACCCCCGCAAGCGCGAAGTCAGCTCGAAAGGATCCAAAGAGCAGGGGAATACTCGGAAACCCTTGAAGTC
>Ga0187890_10003258_pt1 | contig 11236 bp, 4 predicted proteins | sample June2016WEW_21_1_FD_133005 | JGI IMG/M metagenome (GOLD analysis project Ga0187890, IMG submission 133005) | Peatland microbial communities from SPRUCE experiment site at the Marcell Experimental Forest, Minnesota, USA - June2016WEW_21_10 | ecosystem: Environmental > Terrestrial > Soil >...
ATGGAATCGATCCGGCACTCCTCGCTCATCGCCGAGCCGAGCGGCGTCCCATCATCGAAGAAGGCGCGCCGATACCAGTCGCCGTCCCACGCTTCGCGCTCGAGCGAAGCCTGCAGCGCGACGGCGTGCGCGCGCCATTTCGCGGCGCGAACCGACTCCTGGCGCGCCTCGGCGAGAGGAATGAATGCGGTGAGCGCCGCGTGCAGGAACCAGCCAAGCCATACGCTCTCGCCGTCTCCTTTTTCACCGACACGGTTCATGCCGTCGTTCCAGTCTCCGGCTCCGATCAGCGGCAGCCCATGGCGGCCAACGGCGAGGCTTTGGTCGAGGGCGCGGGCGCAATGTTCGAACAGAGTTGCGGCGTCGTCGGCGATCGTCGGAAGGAAGAAACAGTCACTTTCGTTCGCTTCTAGCGCCCGGCCCTCCAAGAAGGGGACCAGCTCATCGAGAACCAGGACATCCGCGCTGGCCGCGACATAGTCGCCGACCGCATAGGCGAGCCAGGCGCGGTCATCGGAGATGCGGGTGCGCACGCCCTGGCCGGATTGCGGCAGCCACCAATGCTGAACGTCGCCCTCGACGAACTGCCTCGCCGCCGCGCGCAGCAGGTGCTCGCGCGTCATCATCGGCCGCGAGGCGGTGAGCGCCATGCCGTCCTGCAGCTGATCGCGGAAACCATAGGCGCCGCTCGCCTGATAGAACGCGGCCCGCGCCCAGACGCGGCAGGCGAGAGTCTGGTAAAGCAGCCATCCATTCAACATAACGTTCATCGACCGGTCCGGCGTCTTCACCTCGACCGCGCCCAGGGTGTCATCCCAATTGCGAGCGACTTCCGCGCGCACGGCGTCAAGATCGGCGGCGCGATAATGCGCGATCAATCTGCGCGCCTCATCGGCGCTCTCGGCTTCACCGAGAAAAAAGACCACCTCGACCGCGCCATTGGGCGGCAGTTCGACTCCTCTGCGCATTACGCCGCAAGGGTCGAGGCCGGCCCCGACTTTGTTGGAGAGAGGCGCCGCGCTGGCCAGCGCCCGCGGGCTCGCGAGCGTGCCGTTCCGCCCGATGAACTCTCGGCGATCGCCGGTCCAATCGGTCTGACGCCCGCATAGATCGATGAAGGCGACACGCGATCCGAATGCGGCGTTCCATGGATTTCTGGCGAACAGGGCGCCGGTCCGCGCGTCGATCTCGGTCGTCACGAAGGGGAGCGAGGCCGACCGCGACGGGCCGAGAACCCATTCGACATAGGCCGTCACGGAGAGGCGCCGGGTGCGAGCGGATTGATTGCGGAGCACGAGGCGCGAGATCTTGATCGGAGAGTCGATGGGCACGTATTGCGTGAGTTCAGCCGCGATCTCATGCGCTGCATGCTCGAACCGGCTGTATCCCCAACCATGGCGGGCGATGTAGGTGGCCGCCTGGTCGCGGATGGGAAGGGCCGTCGGGCTCCACAAATCGCCGGTGTCGTCGTCGCGCAGATAGAACGCTTCGCCGGGACGGTCGCTGACCGGATCGTTCGACCACGGGGTGAGCTGGTTGTCGCGGCTGTTGAGGGACCATGTGTAGCCGCCGCCTTCAGTCGCCGCCTGGAAGCCGAAGGCGGGGTTGGCGACCACGTTGATCCAGGGCGCCGGCGTCGACTGGCCCGGGCCAAGGATCGTCACATATTCCCTGCCCCCCTCGGCGAAGCCGCCGAGCCCGTTGAAAAACTCAAGCTCCGGCAAAGGGGGCGGCGACTGAGGCGGCGCTACAGCCGGAGCGAGTCTCGGAAAGGGGCCGGCGGGAGCCTCAGCCTCGATGATCCGGTCGAGCTGCTCGAACAGGCTGCCGCGCTGGGCCACGAGAACCACCCGCGCCGCCGAAATCAGAAGAGCTCGCGTCTCAACGGGAATCAGGTCCGCCCGCAGCGCGAAGACGCGTCCAGGCGGCTCTTCCACTCCCGCCAGCGGCCGCGACTGGCTGGCGCCGACCATCGTCTCGATCGCGATCTGAAGGTCCTGGATATAGGAGGACTGGCGCTCGTTCAGGATGACGAGATCGACTGCGAGTTGCTTCATCCGCCAATATTCGTGAGCATGCAGCAATTCGCGCGCCACGTCGAGGTTTTCCGCGTCGTTGATGCGCAATAGAACGATCGGCAGATCTCCAGAAACGCCCTGCGCCCACAAGCCGGACTGTGGGCCCGCGCCCCGGCAAATCGCTTCCGACGAGGGGCGCAATGTCGACGCCGCATGGATCACATATCCGGCGAGACGCTGGAAAAGGCTGGCGTCGCCGGCGGTGATTCCGAGATGGTGCAGCTGCACCTGCGCTTGCGTCCAGGCGAGCGTCGCCGCCCGCCCAAAGGCGCTGGTGTCCCTGTGCTTGTCCACGCTGTCGAGCAGCGTTTCGCGCGTGGACGCGACGATCGTCCAGAAGGCGACATGCACGGTCGCCCCCGGCGCAATTCGGACCCGTCGCCGCAGCGCGAAGATCGGATCAAGAACTGCGCCGACCGTGTTTGAAAGCGGCCGTCCGTCGATCATCGCAATCGGCGCGTGGACGCCGTGGCCGCGGCCAAGGAAGCGGGCTCTGTCGGTCTCGATCTCCGGCTTGCCCACCGTCTTGCCATCGACGACGACAAGATGCGCGGCCCAGATTTCCGGCTCCGTCGGCGCCCGCCTTCGCCGGGTCGCCAGGATCGCTCCGACATCGGCGAGATATTCTGTCTCGATGAACAGCTTGGAAAAGGCCGGATGCGCGACGTCGGCGGCCTGAGGCGCCAGCGCGAGCTCGGCATAGGAAGTGATTTCGATCTCCCTCATCCGCGCGCCGGAATTCGAAATCGAGACGCGGCGGACCTCGGCGTCGTCTTCGGCCGAGACGAGGACGTCCAACGCCGTCGTCAACGTTCCGTCGCGGCGAACCAACTCGGCGCGGTCTTCGTTAAAGGCGACGTTGTACTCATCGGGCTCGGCGCCGCTCGGCTGAAAGCCAGCCGACCACACCTCGCCGCTGCGGACGTCCCTGAGAAAGATGTAGGAGCCGAAATCGTCGCAGGTCGCGTCCTCGCGCCACCGTGTCACGGCGATATCTCCCCAACGGCTGTAGCCAGAGCCGGCCGCAGTGAGCATCGTGGCGAAGCGGCCGTTTGAGAGCAGGTGCGTGGCGGGGGCCGCCTGAAAGGTGGAGGCGAATCGTCGACCGGCGAATGCCGCGACGCTACGCGCCTTGCTGGCCGACTTCACCTCGCTCTCCCAAGGGCGGGAGACCGCGACGTCGCGCGGCATCCGCTCCTGCAACAGCAGCTCCGTCGCCTGCACGATGGGTTCGGCGTGGAACCGAGCCCGCATGACGCCGTCCAGCAACGCATCGGCGATGGCGACGATCGTCATGCCCTGATGATGCGCCATGAACGCTCTTATGATGACGACGCTTTCGCCCTCCGGCACGCGGATCGGCGTGTAATCCAACGCCTCATAGAAACCATAGCGGCCTTGTGCGCCGGCCTTCGCCAGCCGCGCCAGATTGGCGCAGGCCGCGCGCGGATTGATCATGGTGGCGAGCGCGGTCGCATAGGGCGCGATGACGATATTTTCGCCAAGCCCGCGTTTCAGGCCAAGACCGGGTATCCCAAAATTCGAATATTGATAGGTGAGCTCCAGGTCGCGCGCGGCATAGGCGGATTCGGAAATGCCCCAGGGCAGGCGAAGCGTCGCCCCATAGTCGATCTGCCGGCGCACGATCAGTCGGTTTGTCTGCTCGAGGAGGCTTCCTGCGGGCGCGCGCATCACGAGCGAAGGCATCAGATATTCGAACATCGATCCCGACCATGAGATCAGTGCCGCTCCATGGGCCACAGGCGTCACAGCGCGCCCGAGTCGGAACCAGTGGCGGGCCGGTACGTCGCCTTTGGCGATAGCCATGAAGCTGGCGAGCCGCGCTTCAGAGGCCAGAAGATCGTAGCAGTTCGTATCGAGCGCGCCGTCAGGCACGGAATATCCGACGGAGAGCAGCGTGCGTTCGCGATCGAGCAGGAAACCGAACTCCATGGCCAGCGCCATCGATCGGGCCGTAACTTCGAGAACCGACAGGCGCGCCGCCAAGGAAGTGGTCGCATCCGCGCTATCACTCAAATCGCGGCGGTGCGTCTCGATCGAGTTGATGCTGGCTCGCGCCCAGAACAGCATGTCCGCGCAGGTCTCATCTCCGTGTTCGACGGCGAACGCGCGAGCGATGTCTGCCATTGTCTCGGCCTCGTCGGAAAGCCCGGCCAGCCGCTTCGCAAGGTCGTCGCCGTCGACCGAAGCCCCTCGCAGGTTGGAAGAAAGCCCGGCAAGCGCATCATCGAGCTGCCGCCAAGTCACGGTCTGCGTCCGGCGCCCGTCACGCAGGCGAGAGGCCTCCTCCCGGGCTAGGTCGAGCGCATCCTCGACACCGGAGAGGCGCGTAGCGGCGTTGGGCAGGCGAGTCTTCCATTCCCGGAAGGCGTTGGCGAGCGCGATGAGGTGCCCGGCCAAATTGCCGCTGTCCACGGAGGAGACGTACATCGGATTGAGCGGTCGCAGGTCGCGCGTGTCGTACCAGTTGTAGAAATGACCGCGGAAACGCGTCATACGGCCCATCGTGGCAAGCGTCGCATCCAACCGCTCGATCGCCTCGCCGGTTCCGATCCATCCAAAATCGCGGGCGCTCACTACGGATAGAAGATAGAGGCCAAGATTGGTCGGCGAGGTCCTGTGCGCGAGCGCCGGGGCGGGATCTTCCTGGAAGTTGTCGGGCGGCAGCATGTTGTCGACCGGCGTGACGAAGGTCTCGAAGAAGCGCCAGGTGCGGCGCGCGGTCAGCCGCAAGGCGTGAGCGTCGGCGGGCGACACTTTCAACCGACCGGTCGCTCGCGGCGGCAGGCTCACGCGGCGCGCGGCCGCTGGCGAAGCGATCCACAGCCCGGCGAATGGAGCCGCCAACACCCAGGTCCCGTGCCCCGAAAGCGAGGCGACAATCAGGGCCGCGGCGCCGATGACGAGCGCGCCGGCCATCCGGCGATAGAAGCCGACAAGATCGAGCCGCGGCCCGATGGTCGCTTGGGCGGCCGGGACCCATTCGAGCAGATGCTTGCGCGTGACGAACAGGCGCCACAATGTGCGTATGATCGCGTCGCTCATCAGCCACGCCTGATGCGCGAGGAAGATGATGGTGAGCGCGGACAGGGTCAGGGCAAGGCGAAGATCGCCCCCGAGCGCGCGCATATGGCTGGCGATCGTGATCCCGGCGTGGCGCGGCGGCACGACGGCGATGACCGGAATCAGCGTTGGCAGCGCGATCGTCGACAGCACGAAGATCGTCCAGACCAGGGCGGCGGAAAATGGCGCGGCCCAGCCGGCGAGCAGGGCGAGGACGGCGGCTGGAGCCGAGAGGGTGCGCCGAAGATTGTCCAGCATCTTCCAGCGACCGATCGCCGGAAGGGCGCCGGGCGCTGGATTCGCACCAACGGTTCTTGGCCCATGACCGAAAATCCAGGGCAAAAGCTGCCAGTCGCCGCGCGCCCAGCGGTGGTGGCGAAGGGCGCCGACGTCGTAGCGGGCGGGAAATTCCTCGACGACTTCGACATCCGAAGCAAGGCCCGCGCGGGCGAACACGCCCTCGAACAGGTCATGACTGAGCAGCGTCGAGTCCGGCGCTCTGCCCGCGAGAGAAGCCTCGAAGGCGTCGATGTCGTAGATGCCCTTGCCGGCGTAGGATCCTTCGCCGAACAGATCCTGGTAAACGTCCGAAACCGCGGAGGCGTAGGGATCTATGCCGCTAAGGCTCGAGAAGATGCGCTGGAACAGCGACCCCTCCCGGCCGACCGGCAGCGAGGGCGTAACCCGAGGCTGTAGCACCGCATAACCTTCCACGACTCTGCCGGCGGTCGCGTCGAAGCGCGGCTGGTTGAGCGGGTGCGCCATCTTGCCGATCAGCCGGCGGATCGTGTCGCGCGGCAACCTGGTGTCCCCGTCGAGCGTGACGACATAGCGAACATCGGCAGGCGTGCGCGGCGGCTCTCCATTGATGATCGCGAACGTCGTGTCGGTCGCCCCGCGCAGGAGCCGGTTCAGTTCGTGGAGCTTGCCCCGCTTTCGCTCCCAGCCGATCCAACGCTCCTCGCCGTCGTTCCAGACGCGGCGGCGATGGAGCAGCAGGAAGCGGGCGCCTCCGGGCGCCGGACCGTAGCGCCGATTGAGTTGAGCGATCCCATCCATCGCCGCGATGACGAGAGCCTCGTCGCCCTGCGCGTGCTCGCTGACGGCGTCGGTCCAATCGGAGACCAGCGCAAAGTGCAGATCGCCTTCCAGGCTCGCAAGGTGATGAATCTCGAGGCGCTGAATCTGCTCGTCGACGGCCTCTACGGTGGTCAGCAGCGTCGGCACCGCGACGAGCGTGCGCAGATGCGAGGGAACGCCGCCGCGAAGCTCCAGGGCAGGCAGAAGCGTGGCGCGGAATCCGGACGTCACCGCGCGATTGACCAGCGCGACCGCCGCATCGATGGAAGGGATTGCGCCGAGAAGTCCGAGCAGCGTCAGCGACGCCGCGCCAAGCCCCGTAGCGGCCAGAATGATCAGCGCAGGCGCAAGAAGGATGGAGGCGGCGATCGCGATGGCGGCCGCAAAGCCGCCGATGCCCGAAGCCCGGTTCAGGCGCGCAGGCCATTTGTGCAACGGAAGACGGTAGCCGATCGACGCCTCGAAACCGCAGCGTCCGCCGGCGAGAAGATGATAGCCCGGATCGCCCCGACGCCCGTCCGTCGCCGCCGGACATGAGGCTTGGGCGCGCTTCGCCGCGAGGATGACACCGCGCGCGACGTCGATCTCCGTGCGATTTGAGCCGCGCGCAAGTTCTTCTATGGCGCTGCGGTAGAGATTGCGCGTCGGGAAATCCATGTCGTTGAAGCCGCTGCCGGCCGCCAGCACGTCATCGACGAGACTGACCTGCTCGAACAAATTCTTCCAGTCGACGTCAGAAATCAAACGCAAGCTGGTGACTATGTTGCGCACCGTGACGTTCGCGGCGCCCTGCCTCCGGTGCACGTCGCGCACGACCGTGTCGACCGTCGTCTCCTGCGCCGCCAGACGCGTGTCGAGCCAGTTCAGCGCGGGCGTGATCCGCGGGTCCTGATCGCGAAGCCGGTAGACAAGTTGAACCGCGAAAGCATCGGAGAGGGTCACGCGCTCATAGCCGGCGAACGCCGCCGGCGCCAGCGCGGGGCTAAGCCCGTGGGCGCCGAGCAAACGGTCGGCGAGACCGTCCGCCTTTTGTCGGGCCGCGCGACTCTGGACGATCTGCCGGGCGAGGCGTCTGAGATTCTCGATCAGCACGATCCGCAGCGTGATCGAGACCGCCCATAATTCGCCGATCGTCAGCGGTTGCGCCTCCTGGTAGGCGCGCACGTAACGAACGAGCATCTCGGAATCGAAGCGGCTGTCGGTATGGGCGATGAAGGCCCAGGCCAATCCGAACACTCTCGGATAACCCACGAACGGCCCTGCGGCGAGCTTCGGCAATTGTCGGTAGTAGCCCGGCGGCAAATCCGCGCGGATCTCGCGGATCTGCTTCTCGACGAGATGGTAATTGTCGATCAGCCTTTCCGCCGCCGGAGTGATCGCGCGTCCCTCTTCGATCGCTTTGACGGTCGAGCGATAGGCGTCGAGCAGAACCGCCCCATTGTCGGCGAGGCGGGCGGCCAGCGGATGGCCCATGATCGGTTTCGAAGTTACAGGTTGGGCGGCCGCCAGGCTCCGCGCGTGCTCCTCGATGCGCTCGACGCTGAACAGCTCCTCGCGAATAGGGTCCTGACTGTCCCATAGCGAAGGTCGGCGCGCGCCCCCGAAGACACGCCGGTAGAAACTGATCGACTCGAGCTCAATTTGCGATTGCGTCAAACTTGGTCTCCTGCGCATTCGGCTCGTCAACGCCGCATCGGCGGCGAACCCTTTCCGCGGCGACAGTGCGGGAGAGTCAAGACGTAACCGTCAGCGCGGTTGTTACGGCGACCGCCCGGGGGCGGTTGGGGTCTAAGGGGCGCGCGGCGCGCCGCGGGCGCGTTCGATGGCGCGGACGAGGTCCGATTCGCGAAACGGCTTCTGGATCGCCACGGCGCGAGACTCGAGCGCCCGAACCTTCGAAGCGTCGCCGCTCACGAACACGTGTGCGATGAACCCATTGCGGAGTATTTCCGCAACGGCGGAGACGCCGTCGCCATCGCCCAGACGCACGTCGACGATCATCAGGTCTGGTTTGCATCGGGCGGCGGCCTTCACCGCATCGACCTGAGTGGCCTCGATCGCGCACACCTCATGACCCATCAGATCGAGCATTTCGGCAAGCGCCGCGCCGATCTGGGCGTCGTCCTCCACAACGAGGATGCGGGCGGGTTTCGACGGTTCGCCCGCCCCGGCGCCGCCTTCCCTCGTCAAAGCTTCGAAGCGATCGCGCGGCTTCGACGCGGCGCGGCGAACGTTGGACAATGGGGAGGGCCCTGTGAAAACATGCATCGTGACATGCTTCGACTTGAGTTTGTCACCGGGGCGCCTGAGGCGGGGCGCATGATTCATGTCGCAGCAACATTTGATGCGACGAACCAGAGCCGGGGATCGGCGCCGCGCCACGTCTCTGACAATGCGTCATGGTTCAGCCGCACGATGGAATCTCCTGGCCGTAGCGAAGGCGGACGCGGCTCCCCCGAACCCCCCGACCATTGCGCCGGACGACACGGTGGAGCGAGACGGGGGTCCGATGAAAGACCACCCAATCCAACGATAGCCGACTTGGCGCGGGAGAAGGAGGCTCGGAAACTACTCAGACGACCCACCGGCGAGATCAGTATTGGCCGCTCAGCAGCCTCGGACGTCGCTTCGAACGCCAAAGAACGCCGATCCACTCAACGCCGCACCCTGATCCGGCTCAGCCTCGCGAACGCTTTGGCTCTTCCGGGTCGTGGAACCCGCTTACCCTGGCTTTGCCCGCCTCGGTCGGATTTCCAGCCGCCGCAGGCCACCGGATTGTCACGGACCGGACCTCGGTGGTGAGACGGTGCTGGAAGCCGGCGCAGCGTCGCCGCCAACCTGCGACGCCGGTTGGCGGCTCATCATGAAAAATTGCGCGCCCAGCAAGAGAGCCATGAGAGTCACGAAAAGGATGGTCCGGGACTTGGCCGCCGCCGCATCGCCGGGCGTTAGAGCGCGCGAAGGCATATTGGTGGCATTGCCGCGCGGCAAAAGCGCGACCAATCGGGCGGCGACCGTTGCGGAGTCCGGTTGCGCCGATGGCCTGTCAGGCAGCGCCGCGATCAATGAAGCCATTCTTTCGGTCGCGGTTTCCTTGGGCATACGAGTTAGATTGGCGGCCTCCAGCCAAGGGTCGACGTCCAATCTCGCCAGCGCTGAAAGAACACTGAGCAGCATTCCGTTCCTTTCGTCGCCAATCGGCGCGAATAGAAAGTCGTCGAATTCCGATGTAGGCCGAGAAACGGATGCCGAACGCGTCATTTCAATTACCGGGTCCTTGTCGCTTCTATTGATCGCGGCGGGCCGCCAATGAAGGATGGAGCGCCGCGGCGTCGGTCGCGGGCAAACCCTAATGTATGCGGACGCGCCGGGTCAGGCTCGGAAACTACTCAAACGGGCCGCTCCTAGCGCCGCGAACCACGGCGCGATCGTGGGCGCCCAACTCGCGATTCGGGAAAGGACTCGCCGACGAGGCGCCCGCCGTCGTCAGGCTCCAGGAGGCTTTTTCCTTCTCCCGCTCTTCGGCGACCAACATCAGGATCGTCGCACGCTTGGCTTCGCTCTTTTCGTGTCCAAGCAGGCTGAGGAAGTGGGCCATTTTCGCGCCATGGATGAACATGTCCAGGCGATCGCGATTTTCTTGACGAGAGCTATTCATCGGAGCCGTCCTCCAGCGCGCAGCCCGGCGCATGCTCTCAACCGCTTCGGGCGCCGTGAGGCCCCTTGCCACGATTGATCGCGCGACGGGCGGCGAGGCGTCGCCGGCGTGCTGGACGAGATCGAGGCCAAGAGCGGGTTCCACCGCCTCTGAAAGTCGCCTCAGCCGCGACCGGTACCCTGTGCGCCAAAAGTTTCAATTCGCCGGGAAACTGCTGACGGTGACGGAGCGAAAGGCCTGAATGCCCGCGTTCCCGACGCTCGGCGATTCCGACGCGGCCCGGCCTGTGCTGATTCCCCGCGAGCGAGCATTTGCGCGATCCATCGCCATCAATGTGTCGCGGGCCTCGCGCGGCAACGAGGATTGCGCAAGGTCTATGAAGTCATCCATGTCATAGGGCGGTTTGTGCGCGCCGCGAAATACTCGAACGCCCGCGGCTGTCATGATGGAATCGCCCTTGCGCAGGGTAGGGTCATGAAACAGCGCGACCGAGCTGTCGCGGGCGTCTCTGGCGCCGCAGGTGCAGGTATTGTCGACCGTTGACCGGTAGCGGAACGCGACCGGCAACGTCGCGTAGCGCTGCCCATTACTCGCGATCGCGTCCTCAATCTGATCGGAGCCCGTGGCCCGATAGAACACTTGCGTCGGCGCCCCAGGACACAGGCTGGCGCATGCCGCCTGGCTCCCATGCGCATCGACGCCGTTGACTGGAAAGAAAGAGCCGTCGCAGAGCCTGACGCAAACTGCCCGCGACGACAGCGATTGCGCCCCCGCACCGCCGCTACCGCCGTGTTGGCGCTGCGACAACCCAGGGTCGTCCAGCCGGTCGCCGGAACCCGCCGACTGGCCCGTTACGAAAGAGACGGGGCTTTCTCCGCTTCCCGACCGGCCGGCGCCAGCAAGGACGGATCCAAATGTCAGGAAGCCCAACGCGGCAAGGCCGGCGCCGACCACCAGCGCCGCGCGAACGCGTCGGACAAGCCGAGCGCCGGATTGTTCGAGCGCTGAAACGGCGAGGCGGGAGACCTCGACGGGCTTCGGCGAATTCCGCGCGACACGGCGATGCACCTGCGCCTCCCGATCGAACAAATGACCGCGCGCGCCGACAATTTGCTTTTCGAGCGCGCCGCCCAGTCAATTCGACGATATCAAGCGGCGATCCTGCGACGATAGAATCGGAAACTACTCAGCCCTCCCCAATGAGAGGCCGTCAAACTGCGCTATCAGCGGGATTCAGCACGCTACGCGGGACGTGGACCAAGTGGACCACTCTCTATTTTCCAAGGGCTCTCGCGATCAGGGCAATAAGCGCGCATCATGACGGGCGGAAACTTGA
>Ga0187890_10003259_pt1 | contig 11235 bp, 8 predicted proteins | sample June2016WEW_21_1_FD_133005 | JGI IMG/M metagenome (GOLD analysis project Ga0187890, IMG submission 133005) | Peatland microbial communities from SPRUCE experiment site at the Marcell Experimental Forest, Minnesota, USA - June2016WEW_21_10 | ecosystem: Environmental > Terrestrial > Soil >...
GTTTGCGGATGCCGGCAACGCGCTGCTGCCCGGCAAGAGGCGCGCCAGCGTGGTGCTGGTTGCCAATGAACGCACGCGCCGCTCGCTGCCTTCGGGAATTCGCGGCAAAGTTATCGAGTTAGTCGAGAACGGAATCGACTTCGGCGTCTGGCAAGGCGCGGGCGCAAGCGCGGAGAGGGCGGTTCCGCGCTTTGTCTTCGTCGGACGCCTGGTGGATTGGAAGGCTGTGGATGTAGCAATCCGGGCGCTGAAAGAGGTTCCATCCGCCGAACTGGATATTGTTGGCGACGGCCCCATGCTGGACGCATGGCGATCCCTGGCTGTGGAAATGGGGTTGAGGGGTCGTGTCCATTTCACAGGCTGGCTGACGCAGCAGGAGTGCGCCGGTCTTCTGCTTAATTCCGTCGCGCTGGTTCTGCCCAGCCTGTACGAATGCGGCGGCGCCGTGGTGCTTGAAGCCATGGCTATGGGCAAGCCGGTGATCGCAACTAACTGGGGCGGTCCGGCAGACTATCTGGACGCTTCCTGCGGGGTGCTTGTGGAGCCGGGGAGTTATGCGGGCCTGGTGGCGGGATTTGCCCGAGCGATGCGCAAAATGATCGACACTCCCAGCCTTGCCAAGTCCATGGGCGAGGCGGGACGCGAGCGCGCCGTTCGCAATTTCGACTGGCAGCGAAAGATCGACCGGGTGATCGGGATTTATCGTTCCGTCGCGGAGAACTCGGACGTAACCCAGGAGTTGAAAACAACCGCGGTCTCTCCCGCCACGGCCTCCGAGCCCAACTGAAGGCAGCTTCAATCGCATGGGAGCAGGAATCTCAAGAACCGCAAGTCGCAAGCCGGAGGGCGAATAATGACTTCAAATGTAGAACCACGGACAGACGTCGCGCTTGCTTCGGAGGCATTGGCGGCCAAGGCGCCGGCTGCGGCGCCGCGACAGCTTCTCTATCTCTTGAGCCGCTATCCGGGTATCTCGCACACCTTTTTTCTGAACGAAATACGGGAACTGAGAAAGCATGGTTTCGCTGTCGAAGTCGCCTCGATCAACCAGCCGGACCGTTCGCGCTCGTCGATGCCTGCGGCCGAAATTGAAGAGGCGGAGAAGACGTTTTACATCAAGTCCACTGGCGCCGGGCGGGCAGCGGCGGTTGCGGCAAAGACGCTTCTGCTGAGGCCATGGGTTTTCGCTCGCGGGTTGAAGGCTGCTCTGAACCTGGGGCGATGGGATGCAAGCGCAACGCTCTATGCGTTCTTCTACTTTGCGGAGGCGCTTATTCTGGGCGACTGGATGCGTTCTCGCGGTCATCGCCATCTGCACATACACTTCTGCGGGCCTGTGGCCACGGTGGGCATGTTGGCGTCCTTGGCGTGGGGATTCTCTTACTCCCTGACCGTGCATGGTCCGGACGAATTCTATGATGTGGAGAAGTTCTATCTTCGCCAGAAGGTCGTACACGCAAAGTTCGTCCTGTGCATCAGCGACTTTTGCCGCAGCCAACTCATGCGCGTTTCGGCCCCGGAGCACTGGGATAAGATGCGCGTGGTGCGCATGGGGGTAGATCCGGATGTATTCCTTCCGATGCGGCCGCGGCCTGTGGCGGAGCACCCACTGGAGATTTTGTGCGTGGGCCGCCTGGTTCCGTCGAAGGGCCAACTTATTCTGTTGCGCGCCTGCGCCATCCTGCTCTCCAAGGGCTATTTGCACCGTGTGCGCCTAGTGGGCGCGGGGCCGGACCGTGAACATTTACAGGCGTGCGCACAACAGATGGGCATTGAGGCGATTTTCGAGGGAGCAAAGAGTCACGCCGAGATTCGACAGTTACTGGGGCGCGCGGACATCTTCGCACTGGCTAGTTTTGCCGAGGGCGTGCCCGTGGCTTTGATGGAAGCGATGGCCATGGAGGTGCCATGCGTGAGCACCGGCATCGCCGGAATTCCGGAACTGATTCGCGATGGGCTTGATGGACTGCTGGTTCCCGCGTCCTCGGCTATCGCGCTTGCCGCGGCGCTCGAACGCCTCGCCGAAGAGCCGCTTCTGCGGCGCAGCCTTGGGCTTGCGGGCCGCAAACGCGTTCACGATTTTTACAACCTGACGGAGAACGTAAGCTTGCTCGCTTCTGTGTTTAGCGAGAATGCACTCAATACAATCTGAAGGGACCTTTCATACTTTGAATTCCGCGGCGTTTCAATTCGACGTTACGATCGTGATTGTGTCTTTCAATACGCGCGATGTACTGCGGGAATGCCTGCGGTCGGTCTATCGCGAGGCGGGTTCGCTGCGCGTTCAGGTCATTGTGGTCGATAACGCTTCGACGGACGGTTCTGCCGCCATGATCGAACGCGAGTTTCCCGGCGTGCTGTTGATTCGGAGTGAAGTGAACCTGGGGTTCGGCCCGGCAAACAATCTCGGCTTCCAGCCGGCGGGCGGGCGTTACATCGTGCTCCTTAATTCCGACGCATTCTTGAGCGAAGGATCGCTCCAGCGCTCCGTGGCCCACATGGACGCGACCCGGCGCGCGGGACTTGGCGGCGGGCGGCTGATCGGGCGCGATGGCTCGTGGCAGCCTTCGGCGCGCATGTTTCCCACGGTCTTCGGCGACTTGCTTATACTTTCCGGGCTTGCGGCGCGCTTTCCGCGCTCGCGCTTCTTTGGGCGAGCCGACCGCACCTGGGCAAGCCCAATGGAGGCTGCCGAAGTCGACTGGGTTCCCGGCGCCTACTCGATCATCCGTACTGAGGTATTGCGGTCCGTCGGCTCTTTCGATCCGCGATTCTTCCTCTATTACGAGGAGGTCGATCTGTGCAAGCGCATCAAGAATGAGGGGTACTCGATCTGGTATTGGCCGGATATCGCCATCGTCCATATCGGAGGGGAGTCTTCGCGCCAGGTCAGGGCGCTCCAGCTCTCGCAAACCGGAGCACAGCTGACTTTGTGGCGCATGCGAAGCATGCTGCTCTACTATCGGAAGCATCATGGATTGTCCGCATGGCTGGCCATGGGGCTGGAGGCTATCTGGTATTGGCTGCGATCGCTGCGCAGACGGTGGAGCCAGGATCCGGATCGCCGCGCCAGCGCGAGCGCCGATCTGCATCTGATATCGATCTTGAGCCAGGCCTGGCGCGACACCGTGGGAGGACGATTCTCTCCGGCGCAGCCATGGTGAAGCGCTAACTCTGGGAGGACGAACATCGATAATTCAGCTAACAGAATGCGCCGTGCGCTCAAGTCGTCGCTTACATCGCTCTTATCGTCGTTCTACCGGGCAACGTCCGGTCTGCGCCGGAACATGGAGCGCATCCGCAATCACGCCCTGCTTTCATCCAGCCTGACGGCGCCGCTCGATGAGTCGGTCGTAGTGCTGGGACCATCCGAGGTGCATGGCACGGGCATGATCCGCTTTGGACGAGACGCGCTCCTGTACCCAGGGCTGTATCTGGAAACGGAGGAGAGCGGTTCGATCGAGATCGGCGACGAAGTCGTTATTTCGCGTGGGGTTCACATTGTCTCGCGGGACTGGATCACCATCGGAGATGGCACCATGATTGGCGAGTACTCGAGCATACGCGACGCAAATCACGCCCGCTTGCCGGGTTTGACGATTCGCGATTCCGGCCACATTGCGCAACCTATCGCCATCGGCAACGAGGTTTGGATCGGCCGCGGCGTGACCGTGCTGGGCGGCGTGACCATCGGCGACGGCGCCACTGTGGGAGCCAATGCCGTGGTCACTCGCGATGTGCCGCCGGGTGTGACGGTGGTGGGTGTGCCCGCGCGGGCGGTAGGCGCCGCGGGATCGCGCGATTCATCTTGATCGGCATTAAAGTCCGGAGTTGCCGAGACCTGAAAAACCACTGGAGGCTGGACAGATTATGGCTGCATCTTACACTGAAGTGAATTGGGGATCAGACACCCGCGTTAACAAGAACAAGCAGATTTCTGTCCAGCAACCGCGATGGCGGATTCTGTATGCGCTTGGGCCGGGCGATGTGGTTGGCCTATACCGGGATTTGCTCGAGGGACGGGAGCCGGCGTTTCAACCCGGCAAGGCTTTCTCGAAGCAGTTTCTCGATTGGTGCAATGAGGCCGGGGCAGCAGCTCATGTCATGTCGTATCATTCTCGCCGCGAAGTGATACAGGACGGACTCCATATAGTGGAAAACCGCCCAAAGCACCCCCTGTATTATCAGCGGGGCCTGAAGCATCACCTCGGTTCCATTCTGTATGGACTCACTGTGTTGGCTGAGGCGCGGCGCGAACGCGCTACGGTAGTCGTTGCAGACTCGGGCACCACACACTGGATTGTGCTGTCGCTTCTCTCCGTCCTGCGCGTCCCGGTGATCGCAGTCCTGCTCAACTCGCTCTGGCCAATGGGATTTCCGCCGAGCCGGAGGTCCGATCGCATACTCAGTTTCCTTGATGGCGTGTTCTTCCGGCGCGTTGCGGCCGCCACAGTCTGCATATCTCCCGAGTGCGAGCGCCAAATCCGCACGGCGGCGGGAAGGTTGAAAGGACCGGTTTATCAGTTCCGGCCTCAATATCGTGAGGGGTTCCTGAGCCGTGTGAATCCGGTACCGCAACACTCTATACGTCCCTTCCGAGTCTTATTCCTCGGCAGGATCGAAGAGGTCAAAGGTGTGTTTCTAATTCTTTCTATTGCCGAGCGGCTGGAGCGAGAACTGCCTGGCCAATTTGCCTGGAAGATCGTTGGATCGGGACCGGCGTCTGAGGCATTGGAACGCCAGGTCGAGGAACGGAAGTTGGCTCGCCTTGTGGAGGTTCCAGGCAGGCTCGCAAACGAACAGGAGGCGCTCGAAACCTTTGGTTGGGCGCATTGCCACGTGGTACCGACCACCGGGGGTTTTTCTGAAGGTCTGGCTATGACGGCGGCAGAGGCTGTTCTTGCGGGCCGGCCGGTTGTGATGAGCAAGGTCGTGCCGGCTTGGGAGGTGCTCGGCGAAGCGGCAATCAGGGCCGAGACCAATAACGTTGACAGCTTTGTGGATGCGTTTCGCAAACTTGCCCTAGACCCGGGGTATTACGAAGAGCGCCGGCGAGCGACGCTGACTGCGCAAGCACAGTTCTATGATCGATCTCAAGGGCTGGGCGCCGTGCTGGGAAGCGTCATTTCGTCCTTGGTCTGACCTTCACCTCGAGACAACAATCCTGAAGCGGTTCTGGCTTTAAATCGGCAAATGCCTCGACGAGCTCGGACACAAACCTGTTCATCGCGGGAAATCGCCGGGCATGTTTCTATCAACAGTGCAAGAGATCGGATTCGTTATCGAGGGAATGCCTCTGTGCATAGCAGGTTTCCTGTCCTTTAGCGGCCAGGCGCGCGCAGCCTCCCTATAGTCGCCCGCGTATTGCACAATTGTTACTCGCATAGCTTGCTATTATTGCAGATCGCCGCGCGGCGCTGCCTGCAAAACGAGTTGGCGGCCAAAGCAAGGGAAAATATCATGCTCGACCGAGAGGACAGAATTGGAATCCCGGCTAATCCGATGAACGGCCCGCGGATGGCGGAACACCGCACGGCGGCGCACTTTGCCGTCTTTCTTGGAGCGTTCGCGGCAATCTATCTCCTTTCCTGGCCGATTCTATTCTCGCTGGACCTCTGGATATTGAAGGATCGCGGCAGCTTTCTGAATCTGGATTGCCTTTTGGATCGGCATCTCCGCCTGGGAGTCGACACTTACTACTCCTATGGCCTGCTGCCGGTTTCCATTCAGCACTGGCTCTTCGCCCTGTTCGGCAGAGGCTATTGGCCTTTGATCGGATGCGCAGCAGCTACCATGGTCATGATGGCCCTGTTCTGCGCTCTCTTTCTGCGCTATCTGCCCAGGGAATCAATGTGGATTGCGGCGATGCTTGCCATGAGCCGGATACTTAACCCGGTCAATCCCAATCTCCCCTATTCTCTGGTCCAGCTTTCTCTTCTGTTCGCGCTGCTCCTTGTGCTCATGGGGCGTCTGGACCTCAGTCTGGCCATTTCCGCGATCGGTTGCTGGAGCGTGCCGTCGCTGCCGCTGGTAATGACGGCGCTGCTGGCGGCATTCATCTTCCTCGATTGGTTCACCAAGCCTCCCCGCTCCGTTTCCAGCCTGCTTCGCTCGCTTGCGCCTGGGGCTTCAATGTATCTGGCGCTAGCCATCCTCCTGGCTTGCGAATTTGGGTGGAGTTCCGTCTTCGCAACGGCCACGCCGCTGGCGGGGATGGGCTTCTACAGGCAGATCGGCTTTGGGTCCGGACAGGCGCTGATGCAGTTTCTTCACCCCTCGGGATATAGCTTGGGGTTCTATATAACTTACTCGTTGCTCACCCCGGTGAGCTGGTGGGTAATGAGCACGGTCAGCCTCGCCGTCTTCGCCATATTGGCGGCGCGAAGAATGGCGATCCGGCGAGCACTGGAGCGGAGAGATATGGCAATCGTTCTCTGCGCGCTGATCCAGACGGTGTTCGTCTGCGTCGCCTACGGATCGCCGCACCAGCACTACGTCTTCGATCCTATCCTGGTGGTGGGAGTGCTTCTGGGATTATCGGCATTGGGGCAGGGAATTGCGCGCAATCTCCTTCTGACGCTGTTTCTCTTGCTTGGAATCGCGGGCCAGGCAACCCTTGCACACGCCGTCTTGCACGGCTGGAAGCAAATCAAGTCTCCCACTGCGACCGCCAATCTGTATGCCGATTCGGGCTGGGTCTCCGAATGGAGTAAGATACTGGAACGATCGACCCGTCGGAACCTGATGCTCTTTTCTTATAGCACCGGAGCCCACCATTATTTTCCAACCGTCCATTCACCGGAGGTTTGGACGCTCCAGTTGGGGCAGCTTCTTCCCGCCGACAAGGCGCGCGTGATGGAACAGTTCGACAATTCAGATGTGGTGGTGCTTGACCTGACCAGCCCGACGAGCCTTGTAGATATGGATGCGGACTTCCAGCGGCGCCTGCATTCGCTCTGCCTGACTGAGTCCACGACTTATTTTCAGGTCTGGCAGAGGCGTTCACCGGAGTCCGAGAACCTGCCGTGCATTGCGAACCCCCGAAAATGACAACCAGGGCCGCGCGGGTGCAAATCGGGGCCAATGAATAACTGAGAAATGGCAGCAGCAATCCCGCGCGATCGGGACGCCGATCTCGCGCAACCGGAGTAACATCGCGGAGAACGCAATCGTTTAATCGGAAGAGGTTGAGTTTGTTCGAGAATATTCGCGAGGACTGGCACACATACGGCCGTCAACTCTCCCGTCAGGGTTTGTGGGCCATGGCTGTGTACCGCTACGGGCGCTGGCGCTATACCATCCGCTGGAGCTGGCTGCGCAGGCCTTTCTCATTTATCTATAAGGTGCTGAAGCCTGTCTCCGAGGTGCTGACAGGCATCGAGCTTCCCTGCGAGACAACGCTGGGGCGGCGATTCCGGATCGATCATTTCGGAGGGATTGTCATCAGCGGCGACGCTGTCTTTGGGGATGACTGCTTAATTCGCAACGGGGTAACTGTGGGACTGAAGCATACCGGCCAGCGAGGAGCGCCGATCCTGGGCAACCGCGTGGACATAGGCGCGGGCGCGAAGATTCTGGGTGCGATTCAAATAGGGGACGATGTGCTGATCGGAGCCAATGCCGTGGTACTCACCGATGTGCCGTCCAATTGCATTGCGGTCGGGGTTCCGGCGCGGGTGCTTCCGCGCAAGACCCCGGTGCCGGCGGCGAGCGAGGAACTGGCCTATGCCGGGGCGGCGCCAGAGAGAGGCGCGTATGATGGACGGATCTGAAAGCATCTCGGACTCTCGCGCGGACGCTACCCTACCCGCGCTTTCGATTGTTGTGATCGGACGCAATGAGGGTCAGCGGCTGGCCTTTTGCCTGGAGTCCGTCCAGCAGGTGCGAGGCGTAGCTGTGACTGATGTAATTTACGTCGATTCCGATTCCACCGACGGCAGCCCGGAACTGGCGGCCCGCTATGGCGCAACCGTAATCGTGGTTCGCCCGGAGCGGCCAACCGCGGCGATCGGACGCAACGCAGGCTGGCGGCGCGCGGTGTCCGATCTGATCCTCTTTCTCGACGGTGATACCGTGCTGCATCCGGACTTTGCCCTGGCGGCGTGCGGCGCTTTGGCGCGGGAGCCTTCGCTCGCGGCCGCATGGGGGCATCGCCGCGAAATGAATCCAGAAGCATCGGTATATAACCGCATCCTCGACCTCGACTGGGTCTATCCGCCAGGGCTTGCGGAATTCTGCGGCGGCGATGTGCTGATGCGCCGCAAGGTTCTGGTTGAAACGGGAGGCTTCGATGAGAGGTTGATCGCGGGAGAAGAGCCGGAACTTTGCCGGAGAATCAGGGCACGGGGATACGGGATACTGCATATCGACTGCCCGATGACGGGACACGATTTGCAGATCAGGCGCTGGAGCCAGTACTGGAAGCGCGCCACGCGCGCCGGCCATGCCTACGCCGAAGTATCCGAGCGCTTCCGCTCGAGCGACGATCCGTTCTGGTCCTCTGACCACAGGCGAAACATGTTACGCGGAAGCTGCTGGATCGTCTCGCTGGCCGCCGCCATCGCAGCCAGCGTGCTCTTTGGAGTTCTTCCCATAGCGCTCTGGCTTGGCATTCTGTTGCTGTTGTCGGTGCGTTCGGCGTGGAAGGCTCGGTGGAAGCGGGCCACCCCCGGCGTCCTGCTGCTTTATGGGCTTCACTCTCACCTTCAGCAAGTCCCAATCTTCGTGGGACAACTGCAATACGAACTGAGCAAGCGGCGGAAGCGGGCGCAAAAGCTGATCGAGTACAAGGAGCGGCACGCCGGTTGAGGCAGGCCCGGAGGCGTGGCGTTGCATGCCTTCTCAACCTCCAGTCTGGCGGCCAGACCAGGGAACCTTTGATTGAGTCGCAGAATACAAGGCGGCGGAAGACCCGCACTTTCTGAAAGCGGCGGCCATGCGGTGGCATATACAAAGACTGTTGGGTGGCGCGCTGGCGGTCGTCGCGGCAGCATTGCACCTGGGTGCTCAATCGGCTCTTACGCTGACTGTGGAGGATAGCCGCGGCGCCGGCTTGGCGGGTGCGAAGGTCGAGGATGAGGCCGGCCGCCAACTGGGCCGCACCGATGAGGTGGGCAGGTTGACTGTCCAGTGCTCCGCTCCCTGCAGCTTGCGCGTGGCCGCCGCGGGGTTTCGCGAGGCGCGCTTGCAGCTTAGCGCCGATGCAACCGTTCAGATGGAGCCCGCCTCTACCAGCGAAGAAGTGACGGTTACCGCCTATCGCGCTCCGCTGGGCGCGCTGGAGAGCCCAACCGATTCACGGCTGCTTTCGCAGACGGCCCTCGATAGCACTCCGGCGGTGACCCTGGACGGCCGGATGCGCCAACTACCCGGCGTCGAGCTGTTCCGCCGCTCCAGTTCGCTGGTGGCGAATCCCTCCTCCCAGGGAGTCAGCCTGCGCGGCCTGGGTTCCACTTCGGCCAGCCGCACGCTGGTCACCGAGGACGATGTTCCCCTCAACGACGCCTTCGGCGGATGGATCCATTGGGAGGAGCAGCCGGAGCTTTCGGTTGAAAGCATTGAGTTGATGCGCGGCGGCGGCAGCGACCTCTATGGATCGAGCGCCATCGGTGGCGTAATCGCTCTGGCGGCAGCCCGGCCCACATCCGATCTGGCCGAGCTGAGGACCAGCTACGGAGCCGAAGAAACATACGACGATAGCCTGCGTCTCCAGGCCGAGCGCGGCCCCTGGGGCTTGATGGCCATTGGCGGCGTTCTCGGCACCGATGGCTATATCCCGGAGGCGCCGTGGCAGCGCGGGCCGGTGGACATCGCCTCCAATGTGCATAGCCAGAATGGCCTTTTTCTGGCCGAGCATGACGGCGGCTCGCTGCGCCTCTTTGTGCGGGGAAGCGGCTTCAACGAAGCGCGCAACAACGGAACGCCGAATCAGACCAATGGAACCCGCCTCTGGCGCTACGCGACCGGCGGCGACTGGCGCGGTCCGCACAGCAGCTCCCTGACCATGCGGCTCTTCGGCTCGTCGGAACACTACCGCCAAACCTTTTCAAGCATCTCCAATTTGGCCATCTTTGGCGACCCCAGTTGCTCCTATCGCTGCGGGGAGATCCCCACCCGGTTCTCGCTCACCCCGAACAACGAGCTGGGCGCCGCAGTTCATTGGAACCAGCCGCTTGGCGCGGGATTGCTGGTGGTGGCGGGCGCCGACACGCACGACGTTCGCGTTTGGGACCGGGAGCTGACCTTCGGAAGTTCTGTCGCTCTGACCAATCTGCACGACCATCAGCGGGACTCCGCTGGCTATGCCGAGTTGATGTGGGTTAGGCACGCTTGGACGCTGATCGCTTCAGGCCGAATGGATTGGTTCCAGAACTACGACGGCCAGCTTTCGATCTGGAATGGGTCGAGTTGGGCGGCGGAACAAACACAACCCGCGCAGACCGGCGAGCGGGTCTTCGATCCGCGCCTGGGTCTGGCACGCAAGTTCTCAAATCACTGGGCCGTCTCCGCCTCTGGCTTTCGCGCCTTTCGCGCGCCTACGCCCAACGAACTCTATCGCTCCACCCAGGTTGGCAACCAGCTCACCAACCCCAACGGCGCTTTGCTCAGCGAGCGCGCCACCGGCTGGGAGACCGGCCTGGCCACCGAGTGGCGCTGGGGCACCGTTCGCTCCAGCTACTTCCTCACCCAGGTCAACCGCCCCATCACCGCGGTGATTATCGACGCGGAGTCTTCTCCAGTCCTGCTCAAACGCGAGAATCTTGGCCAAATCGAGAGCCGCGGCGTTTCCGTGGACTTTACGCTTGCGCCCCGCCGCTGGCTGGCCGTCGACGGCGGCTACCAGCATGGCCATGCGATCGTTACCCAGGGCAACGAGTACGTGAGCAACTGGATCCCCGAGGTTGCCCGCGATATGGCCACGCTGAATGCGCGCGCCTACCGGGGGCGGATTGGAACCCTCAACCTGCAAGGCCGCCTGAGCGGCAGGCAGTTTGACGATGCGGCGAATACTGCCCTGCTGCACGGGTACTTCCGCCTCGACGCCTATGCCTCGCGCGACTTTGGCAGGCGCTTCCAGGTTTTCACGGCCGGCGAAAACCTGCTGAACCGCCAGATCGAGGTGGCCAAGACTCCCACGACCACGCTTGCCATGCCCCGTGTGGCGCGGGTAGGCTTCCAGGTGCGGCTGGGCGGTGAGGGCAGATGAGTCGCAGCCGCGCATCGCGGCAGAATCCA
>Ga0187890_10003265_pt1 | contig 11222 bp, 10 predicted proteins | sample June2016WEW_21_1_FD_133005 | JGI IMG/M metagenome (GOLD analysis project Ga0187890, IMG submission 133005) | Peatland microbial communities from SPRUCE experiment site at the Marcell Experimental Forest, Minnesota, USA - June2016WEW_21_10 | ecosystem: Environmental > Terrestrial > Soil >...
CTCAGCCTGCGCCCCGACTTCTGGGAGGCGCACAGCAATCTGGGCGTCGTCCTGCACGACCAGGGCAAGCTGGATGAGGCAATCGCGGAATATCGCTTAGCCAAGCGCCTCAACCCGGAAGAAGCCAGCGTCCGCAATAACCTGGGAAACACCTTTTGCGACAAGGAAGACTTCGATAGCGCCATCACGGAATTCAAGGATCTCTATCGTCAGAGTCCGGAATGGGAGGGCGGGCACAACTGCCTGGCCCGCGCCTACATGTCAAAGCGCGACTACCCATCGGCCATTCGCGAGTTACAGACTGCCATCGCCGCCAATCCCGCCGGAGCGGCAGAACACCGCGTCCTGGGGCAGGCCCTGCTGCTTTCCGGAAGGGATCGGGAAGCGGTTGAGGTGCTGCACCAAGCAGTTTTGCTCAATCCCGAATCCGGAATGGGACACCACTATCTCGGGACCGCCCTGGTGAATACCCAGCAACTGGCTGAGGCTGAAAAGGAGTTTCGCGAGGCGCTCCGCCTCGAGCCCAGCGCCCAGAATCACTATTCCCTTGCCGCCTGCCTGATGGCCCTCAACCAATACGAAGAGGCTCTCGGAGAACTCGAAATCGCTTCCCGCCTGGATCCCAGCCAGAACCTTTACAGGGCCCGTATGCAGGAGGTCGTCCGGCTGATCACAACCTCTAAGTAACTCTCCCGCCAAGATGCACCATTGGACGTTACCTTTGGTATGTACTTACGTACTTCGCCCTCCAATCGCCAACAAACCTAAAATATGATCAGAAAGCGCGGTGCTCATAGCGCCGCCGGGACGATTCATGGAAACCACCGCTGCCAAACAGGCCCGAGAGAAATCGGTCAACCCTGCTGCACTTTCTGCTGGACTATCTGCTGCACTATCCAGCGCAATATCCACCCCAGAGCGGCATCTGCCGCCGGCGCCCGCTCCCCAGCCGCGTTCGGCGCCGGACCACAAATCCATCGGCTACGGGATGCCTTGTTCGCATTGCCGCGCCTACTATCCCGCTGACATGCACGTTTGTCCGATCTGCAAGTCGCCGGATCGCATCTCGCCCACCGAACCGGCGGCGCATGCGCCTTCCGTGGTTCAGCCTGCGTCGCAGCTCACGACGGGCGCGCAAATCGTCGGCGCGCAGATCACCGGCACGCAGATCGGTGACGACCGCGAGCGCTTTCTAAAGGAGCTCAAATCGCAGGCTTTCGCCTCCCACACTCAGATCAATGCTGCGGCCACCTTCCGTTGCGTTCTCGAACACCAGCACAGCGGGGCCAGCGAACCGGCCGCCGTCTGCCATAGCTGCTACGGCGAGGCGCGGCAGCAGGCTGACCGCTTGGAAGCGGCTCTCCACATGGACACGAGAGAGGCAGCCAAGATCGTCTATGACGCGGTATGGGCGGATACGTCCGATCCCAACAGCACTTACCTGAACGCCGCTACCGCACTGCTCTCGGAGTTGCGCAAACGCGCCGGCGTTGGGCTGCTGCTTGGCGCGAATCAGCCCTTGGCGCACTAGCCGCAGGGTCTCGATTCTATCTATTGACGCTCAAGGCGCTAACCGGTACCCCACCCCCCCTACCCCCCACCCCCATTTTAACGTTATTAGAATCATCGGGTTGGCGGGCTAGCTTTGCAAAGTATTCAAGAATAATGACTTATATGTAAAGTATTCAGGAATAATGACTTAGCTAGACTGCCCTCTCTTTGTGGGCGGCTTGTTTGCCCCGGCGTCACAAATTGTTTTAATATCCCTTCCTTTAGAATCATAGATATGGCGGGAAATTCCTTTCAAATCTTTGAGTTTAAAGGAGTTATTCGTAAAATATTCCGGAATAAGGAGTTAGCTTGTTGGGCCCACTTGCAGGATTTCGGCAGGGTGCTTGACAGCTGACTGCCTCAACTTCGTGTTGTCAAAGAGCGCCGACTAGTGGGGCTGTGGCGGCTTCGAGGAGCCTCTTGGGACGGGCACACCTCGGACCTGTTACCAGGTCGATCTCCATTGTCGCCGACGGGCGATTGGGAGTCTGTGATGGTGCTCACTGGGCGTTTGTGATGGAAAGGTCTGCTCTGTAAGCTCTTAAGAGGGTGCGGGAGAGCTGGGTCGTCCCTCCGGGACTTGGCTCATTTCCTTCGCTTTTCCCAGCGCTGAAGCGCTGGGCTAAGTTCGGTCGCCCCTGCGGGGCTGGAAAGAGATACTCTCTTATTTTGCTCCCGCACGGCGATCGTCAAAGCGATGGTCATCCCGAAGGGTGAGCATCGATGGGACGCCTAGCAGGCTGCGGAAAAGCTCATAGCGGGCGCAAAGAGCATACCCCGGGCGCTAAAGCGCAAACCATTTTAAAGGACTTATCGGCACGACTGAAGTCGTGCCCTTCCCGGAACCCGCATTAAAGGACTTATCGGCACGACTGAACAGGTTGCGGAAAAAGTACTTTCCACGTCGCAGTCTCACCGCGGCGGCTAAAGCCGATTCTGAAAACAAGCCAGTTACCGCAGCGGTGAACCGCTGCGCCACCCAAAAACGCAGTTGCCGCAGCGGTGAACCGCTGCGCCACCCAAAATCAAGTGCGAGATCGACTTTTTCCGCAGCCTGTGAAGTCGTGCCCTTTTCAGAACCCGCGCGAATCTGAGTTTTTCCGCAGCCTGGTCGGGGGCTGCGGAAGAAGTCAGATGTCGATGGACAGCCCCTAAAGGGGCATCTGATTCGGAAGAACTTGCGGTATCGCTGAAGCGATACCCTGATACGAAACCTGGGTTTTTCCGGCAGCCTGCTCGGGGGCTGACGCTGCGGGGTGGTTTGCAACTTCCGGATCTTTTCTACATCTTATTTTCTGGAGACCGACATGACCGACAAAGTCAGCGACAAGATCACCAAGACCGAAACCGAGTGGCGGCAGCAGCTCACTCCTGAGCAGTATCAGGTGGCCCGCGCCTGCGGCACCGAGCGCGCTTTTACCGGCCAGTACTGGAACAGGCACGACGACGGGACGTATCACTGCGTCTGCTGCGGCGCGCTGCTTTTTGGCTCGGAAACAAAATTTGATTCGGGAACGGGATGGCCGAGTTTCTATGCCGCCGCCGACCGCGAGAACGTCCGCGAGCTCACTGACACCAGTTATGGCATGGCTCGCACCGAGGCGCGCTGTGCCCGCTGCGATGCTCATTTGGGCCACGTGTTTCCGGATGGTCCGGGGCCGACCGGGCTGCGCTACTGCATGAACTCGGCTTCGCTCGACTTCAAGCCGAAGAAGTAGTACATCCAGAAAAAGAAAAAGACGGAGCGCCGGGCGTCCCTTCGGCAAGCTCAGGGCAGGCTCTCGCCCGGCAGGACGGGCGAGGCGCCCGTCCCTCCATCGTTTCTTGAATTCCGACTTCGAATTCCGACTTCGTTTGATTATCCGTTGCCGGGGGTTGCGGCCATTGCTTTGGACGATTCCTGTTTGCTGTGGGCCGACTCCTGCTTTTTCTGATCTTTCTTTTCTGGGTTGCGCACTTCGACGCCGCCCTTGAGGATCGCGCCTTCTTCGATGCTGATGCGATGGGTGATCACATCGCCTGCGAGCACGCCTTCGCTGCGGACGTCCAGCCGGTCCGCACACTCGACGTTGCCCTGCACCTTGCCCATGATGACGACTTCCTGGGCGACGATGTTCGCGGCGACGGTTCCGTTACGGCCGATGGTGACGCGACTGTCGGGGAAGCTAATGGTGCCTTCGACGCGTCCGTCGATGAAAAGCGCTTCCGTACCTGTCACTTCACCCTTGATGACGAGCGAGCGTCCGATGTTAGCCTGATCCATGGGTGAGGTGGCCGGCTTGACCGGGGTGTAACTGTTCGTGGGCGGGACTACGTTTGGAGAGTACTTCGATTCCGGAGACTGCAGCATGAAAAACCTCACTTGAGATCCGCGACCGCAGCGGGAGTTGGCGCTGCGGTGGCGGTCGATAGGGCTTCTAACGGCAAGTAGAGAATGGCACGAAAGGATGTGTTACGACAGGTTACCGAAGGCGGGTGTCCGTTGGCGCAGTGTGTATTGTGCGAACTCACGGGGGATCCCCCTTCATCCATTTTCCGATTCGTGGGTTGCGGACGTGGATTCGCCGCACAACTTGGGGAGACTCTGATTAAGTGTCGGCAAAAGGCATTAACCACAGGGTACACAGGGGTGCATGGAGGACACGGGGACTTAATCAGAACTTCCTGGGCTGTTTCCCTTACAATAAGAACTGACCTTCCCGCATGAAACGCATCGCCATCCTGGGTTCGACGGGCTCGATCGGCCGCAGCACTTTGAGTGTGGTCGAGAGCTATCCCGAGCGCTTTCAGGTTGCCACGCTGGCGGCCGGCAACAACGCCGAACTCGCGTTTGAGCAGGCGGTGCGGTGGAAGCCGCGAGTGATGTCGCTGGCGGATGAAGCCGCCGCGCAGGCGCTTCGTGCCAGGCTGCGGGAAGAGGGCCTGGACGCGATTGAGGTCGTGCACGGCGCCGCGGGCACGGTGCGGGTGGCGACCCATCCCGAGGTGGATTTTGTGGTCAGCGCGATTGTGGGCGTATCGGGCCTGGAGGCGACCTACGAAGCGGTGCGCGCGGGCAAGTCCGTCGGCCTGGCCAACAAAGAATGCCTGGTGGTGGCGGGCGAACTGATTACCGCCGAGGCGCGGAAGCAGGGCAAGCCGCTCTTGCCGATCGACAGCGAACATAACGCCGTCCACCAGTGCCTGCGTGGCGGGCGGATGGACGGGGCAGCTAGCGAAGTGGAGCGCATCTGGCTGACGGCTTCGGGCGGTCCGTTTCTGAAGACGCCGAAGTCGGAATTTGCATCTATTACGGTGCAACAGGCGCTCAATCATCCCACCTGGAAGATGGGCAAGAGGATCACTATCGACTCTGCAACATTGATGAATAAAGGGTTCGAGGTGATTGAGGCCTGCCGGTTATTCCATGTGCCGCCCGACCGGGTGCAAGTCATTGTGCATCCGCAGTCTACCATCCATTCCATGGTCGAATTCGTGGATGGCAGCATACTTGCGCAATTCTCCGTGACCGACATGCGACTGCCCATTTTGTATGCGCTGACGTATCCAGAGCGGGTGCCTTCGGATTTGAGGTTCTCGGTCATGGACATGCGACATCTGGATTTCTGCCCTCCGGATATGGCTAAATTCCCTTGTCTCGGTTTAGCCTACGAAAGCCTTGCTTACGAAGCGGCCGGTACCGGAGGCGCTAAAACCATCGCCCTGAACGCGGCCGACGAGGTCGCGGTGGCTGCGTTTCTGGAGGAGCAGATCGGATTCGACGAGATTCCGCGGGTCATCGAAGAAACAATGTCTGCAACTCCAACTGGACATTTGGAATCTATACAAGAAGTGCTTAAGCTGGATACCGAGGCCCGCCTTTTGGCAAGAGAAATGGTGCAACAGTACTGTCGAAAGGGATCACCCATCCGGGCCATTTCGTAATAGGAAATTTGGGGTAACCTAGAAAGCTATGCCGCAACTTTTGTCCGTCCTTCATACCATCTTCGACATGGGGATCGTGCTGGGATTCATGATCCTGATTCACGAGTTCGGACACTACGCCGCGGCCAAGTATTTCGGCGTCCGGGTAGAGGTGTTTTCCATCGGCTTTGGCAAACGTCTGGTGGGGTTTACCAAGGGGGGTACCGACTATCGCATCAGCGCCGTTCCTTTGGGCGGTTACGTGAAGATGTCGGGCGAAAACCCCATGGACGACCGCACCGGCGATCCGGGGGAGTTTCTGTCGCATCCGCGCTGGCAGCGCTTCATCGTAGCCCTGGCGGGGCCGGCGATGAATATCATGCTGGCTGTAGCCCTGCTCACCGGCGTGTACATGGTGCACTACGAATACCCCGCCGATCTCGATGAGCCCGCCGTTGTGGGATGGATCAATCCCAATACTCCAGCCGAGAAGGCGGGAATCCAACCGGGTGACAAGATTGTCAGGGTCGACGAGATCGCCAACCCGACGTGGGAACAGGTGCGCGTCAAGGATGCGCTCAGCCCGAATCAGCCTCTGAAATACGGCATCGAACGGGGCGGCAAGGTCACGGAGAAGGTCCTCGTTCCGGAGCCGTACGGCCCCAATCAGTACGGAGACATGGGTTGGGTGCCGCTAGAGCCCAGCACTACTTTGACGCTGGTCGAACCCGGGATGCCCGCCGCCAGGGCCGGGATTAAAGTCGGAGACCAGATACTGACCGCGAACGGGCAGGATATTCCCCAGTTGGGCGTGCTTATTCAGATGTTGAGCCGCACCAAGAATCAGCCGCTAAACCTAGTGGTGCTTCGCGATAGCCAAAAACTGAACTTCACGGTGACCCCAGTCCTGACTCCGGCAGGAGCGACGCAAGAACCTGCCTACCGGATCGGCATCGCCAGCGTTCCCACTAAGGTGGTAAAGCTCAACTTCTCGCAGGCGCTGGGTCGCTCGCTGTCGGATAACAAGAAGAGCTCTTTCCTGATTCTCGAGTTGTTGCAAAAGATGGTGCAGCGGAAAGTTTCCATGCGTCAGGTCGATGGTCCAATCGGAATCGGCAGCGCGGTCGGCGCGGCCGCACGCGAGGAAGGCTGGACCCCATTGCTGTTAATCACCGCCGCCATCAGCTTGAACCTGGGAATCATGAACCTGCTGCCGATTCCCATCCTCGACGGCGGCGTGATTCTGCTCCTTTTCATCGAGAGCCTCATGCAGAAAGAGATCAGCCTGCCCATCAAAGAACGCATCTACCAGGCGGCATTCGTCTTTCTGGTGCTCTTTGCCGTGATGGTGATTTATAACGACCTGGTCAAGACCCTGCCGGGGCTCACGCGGATGCCTTAGGGCAGCCGTCAGCTTTCAGCCATCAGCCGTCAGCTTTGTAGGTCCGGACGGCCTCGTCCGGGCACGCGCGCGAGGGTTGCCAGCTCCGGATTGACCACGCACTCCGTACTGAGATACAATGTATCTCAGAGGGCGATATGGCAGCGACAGAGATGGTTCACGTTCGCATTGACAAGCGAACCAAGGCACGGGCGGCCAAGGCACTCGCTGCTATGGGCCTTTCTGTTTCCGACGCGGTTCGTGTTCTGCTGACGCGCGTGGCGGCCGAGAAATCACTGCCCTTCGAAGTAAGAGCGCCGAATGCCGCGACGGCTGCGGCGATGCAGGAGGCGCGCCATGGTGGACTGCCTTCGTTCCGGAATGTCTCCGACTTGATGGCCGACTTGAATGCGGAGGATTGAGCGGACCGATGCCTTCCGACGCGACTTCAAGCGCGAAAAAAGCGGGCAACACCGGCGCGAGTTGGAACCCATGTTGACATTCGCCGTCTCCCTGCTGGCGGAGGACAAACCGCTACCCGAAAAAATTACGACCATGCGCTGGGAGGAGATTGGCGCGACCACCGGGAGTGCCACCTCAAACCGGATTTGCTGTTGATATACCGCAAGCCGGACGTTCTAGTTCTGCAACTGGTCCGTCTGGGCTCGCACAGCGAACTCTTTGGGTGACCGCGATCACGACCCCATCTCGCGCTTTTCCCATCCGTGGTTTAAAATAGACCCTAAGCATGGCCGAAATTCAGCGTAGAAAAACCTTTACTGCCTCTATCGGCGGCGTTCGCGTGGGCAGCAGTGCACCGGTTATGGTGCAATCCATGACCAATACCGACACCGCGGACATCCCCGGCACCGTCAAGCAGGTGGCCGCACTGGCGCGAGCCGGCAGCGAAGTCGTCCGCGTGACTGTCAACAATGACGATGCCGCCAAAGCCATCCCTTACATCGTCGAAGGACTCGAGAAGCAGGGCTTACGCGTGCCCATCGTCGGCGACTTCCATTACAACGGACATCTCCTCTTGACCAAATACCCGGGCTGCGCCGAGGGGCTAGCCAAATACCGCATCAATCCCGGCAATGCCAGCATAGGGCGGAAGAACGACGACAACTTCCGCACCATGATCGAGGTTGCCGTGAAGCACCAGAAGCCGGTGCGCATCGGCGTGAACTGGGGGTCGCTCGATCAAGCATTGCTGACGAAGATGATGGACGAGAACTCGCGCCTGCCGGAGCCGAAAGACGCCCGCGAGGTCACCATGGAAGCGATCGTCGTAAGCGCGCTCAGTTCGGCGAAGCTGGCGGAGCAGCACGGACTGCGGCCCGACCAGATCATCCTGAGCGCGAAAGTCAGCGGGGTGCAGGATCTGATCGATGTGTATCGCATACTCGCCGCGCGCTGCGAGTACCCGCTGCATCTGGGACTAACCGAAGCCGGCATGGGAGCCAAGGGCATCGTGGCCTCAAGCGCGGCCATGGCCGTACTGCTGCAGGAAGGCATCGGCGACACGATCCGGGTTTCGCTCACTCCCGCTCCTGGAGGAGATCGCACCGAAGAAGTCCGCGTGGCGCAGCAGATTCTACAATCGCTCGGCATTCGCAGCTTCACCCCGCAAGTCACCGCCTGCCCCGGTTGCGGCCGCACCACCAGCACCTTCTTCCAGGAAATGGCCGAGCAGATCCAAACTTACCTGCGCGACCAGATGCCGGTCTGGAAACAGACTCACACCGGCGTCGAAGAAATGAAAGTCGCGGTGATGGGCTGCGTTGTCAATGGTCCCGGCGAATCGAAACACGCCAGCCTGGGAATTTCTCTGCCCGGAACCGCCGAAGAACCGAAAGCCCCCGTCTACGTGGACGGGCGCCTGTTTACCACCCTCAAAGGCGACAAGATCGTCGCCGAGTTCATCAAGATTCTGGACGACTACGTCGAGTCCCACTACGCCGCCAGGGAAAAAGAAGAAGTCGGCGCACGCGACTGAACTATCCGAACAAATCGCCCTGATTCTCAAGTGTGCTGCGTCCGAGTTCCGCTTGGGAAGGGTTTTTCGTCAGATAGATACCTTAGCCTGGGCCACTTGTCCAGCCGGCCCACGCCGCGCAGTGTACTACTTCACGACGGGGAGGCACTTCACGTTGTCATGGCCTTGTGGCGAAATCTGGCTCACGTATCCGAGAGCGCCGGGAGTGACGGCTACGTATTGGAGCAATGCCGCTTCGGAATCGAAGGTTCTAGGCATGGCGCCCTGTCCGGTAAATACTGCCTTACGCCATTGCGCGCGGAATTCCTCAGGGTCTTCGCGAACGTGCTTTTTCAAGAAGACTTCATGCGCTTGCCCACCCTTCAAAGTGACTGGCACGGCATGGGAGCCGTCCGAGAATCTGGTTTTCTCTCCCGTAAATATGGCGCGCAAATCGGCATCTCTGATCCCCGAAATTTGCACGCCTTTGTTCGCCACCACCACGACATCCTGAGCGCTGGCCGCGGACCAGCAACCGAGGAATCCCAGCAGCAGGATTAACCAACGAGTTTTGCTCATGACTCTCATCTCTGCACACGCGTAGGGCAGTTAGAAGCCTGTGGTGAAACTCCAGCACCCAAAGCCAGCACCCAAAGCCAGCGCCTAAAGGCGCATTCATAAGGCTGCACTTACGGTATGCCTAAAGGCATACCCTGATACGAATCATGCCTAAAGGCGTACCGTGGTACAAATCGCGCCTAAAGGCATACGCTGATACAAATCATGCCTAAAGGCATACGTGGTACAAATCGCGCCTGAAGGCATACCCTGATACAAATCGCACTTGCGCCGCAGGCTGCTAGAAGCTGAAACCGATCTTGGCCGCCAACATATTCGAGTTGGGCTTCAAGCCATTTGGGTTGGTGCTCTCGTAGAAGCCGAGTCCATTTCCATGCAGGAAGTGCCCCTCGATCTTGCCGTAAAAATAAGCGTTGAAGTCATAGCGCCCGGACAGCACCCAGTCTTTCGAGTAACTCGCGGGCTGGGCCGTGTCCAGGCCTTCATTAACGTAGTGGCTGTAATAGCTTCCCACCTTAACTTTTTTCAAGAGCCGGTAACTCCCCATGGCAAACCAGGAGCGCACATCCAGAGGCATTGGAATCGTCGCCGGTCCCATCGTCAGTATCGCAGTGGCCGGCGCCCTGTCATATTCTCCCCCGAAGTAGAATTTCCCTTTAGTGAACTGGGCGTACTGTACGGTTAGGATAAAGGGAATCAGGTGCAGGCCGCCCCCAGGCGCTGATCCGTCCATGGCTTGAACATCTGCGCTAGAGCCCAGGATCAATCCTTTCAAAGGAGCTTCCCAGCGCAGGTCGCCGCCGTAAGTCTTGCCTCCCGGAGAAGACGTGAACGCGAGCCCAGCATCGGCGATCTGTTTGAGAAATCCGCCATTCAAAGGCAGGTTGGACTGTCCTACGTACCCGTCATACCGCAGCTTCCCGCCGCGGCCGCCAAGCGGCAGATAGCCGTACACGTCACCACCCACGTGCGCCAGAAAAAAGCCCTCGTTGTCGACGGGGTATGCGCCTTGCGGCAGCAGCGTCCAAAGGAAGACGGCGTCCACATCCTGGGAATCGTTGAACAAACCCATGACAGTTTTGACCTTGCCGGCGCGAAATCCAAGATGATCGTTGACCCGGTAGTCTCCCGATGCCCAATCGACCTGAATATTGGGGCCGCCGAGTTGTCCCAGTTGGTACATGTGCAACTGGATTCCGACCCGCAATTTATCGGTGAGTGAATCTGAAACGCTTACGGCGCCGTCGGTCCACTGCAGGCTGCCAGCGCTCGATTGCATGGTCAAATAATTGTTATGGGAGCTGAAGAGGAAGCCCTGCGTGACAAATCCGTGGATCTCAATACCCTCCAGGCTCTGCGCCTGCAACCTGCCCGTGCAGAGGCAGACGAGAAGAAACAGCGGCAATCGTCGAAGCATAGAGTGTTCCCTGGCACTCTTTCTATCGGCGATTCTGTTCTGTCGCTTTACATCATTCTCGGAATCCTCGGCGGCGTTGTGGGTGGCTGGGTCTTTGGACTCTTGGGCATCTGGCCGGGCGGTGGCATGATCGGCTCGATCATTGTGGCATTTGTGGGCGCGGTAATTTCGGTTGGGATTTCGCGCTTGCTGAAAAAAGGCTGAAGGATTGCAGCGATTTTTTCCCTTGGGATGGGCAGGTTTTGTAGCGATCTATGGGTTGATCCTCACGGTGGGTATGGCTCAGATCAAGGCTGATCTGAGTCGTCACGTTGAATGCGTGGGGTAGATAGACGACGGTCGCGACGATGGAGGATAATTTGACGATGGAGGATAATTGAATGAATGGATTTAAGTTTCTTGCGTTAGCTGCTGTC
>Ga0187890_10003266_pt1 | contig 11214 bp, 10 predicted proteins | sample June2016WEW_21_1_FD_133005 | JGI IMG/M metagenome (GOLD analysis project Ga0187890, IMG submission 133005) | Peatland microbial communities from SPRUCE experiment site at the Marcell Experimental Forest, Minnesota, USA - June2016WEW_21_10 | ecosystem: Environmental > Terrestrial > Soil >...
GACCAGGATCTCGGTCGGGAACTTCTTGTCCCCGGCGATCAGCTCGGTCTGCACGTCGTCGAACGGGGTCAGGTCCCGCCGCTGCATTGTCTCGGTGTCGACGTCGTGCAGCCGCCAGTTCTCATCCCCGCCCGTGTCCTGCAGGTACAGCAGGTGCTGCCCGTCGTGGGCCCAGGCGAACATCCGGATGCCGCGGTCGCTGTCGTTGGTGACCACCCGGGCCGCGGGCCAGTCCACGCCGGCGCTGCCGATCGGGGCGACCCAGACGTTCAGCACCCCCTCGTGCGGGGCGATCCAGGCCAGCCGGGTTCCGTCGGGCGACAGGTGCGGACTAACGCGTTCCGGGTTCCCGAACAGAACCCGCCGCGGGATGAGTTCAGCCATGGGCCATGCCTACCATGCGCGCCGCAGTCCGCAGTACTAACGCCGCGTGCTGAGACGTCCCCGGCCCCGTGCCGTGATCAGGCACGTGTGAGCGGGGACGATCTCATCATCCGGTCCGGGCTCGTGGTGACCATGCGGGTCAGCGCTCAGGCCCGCGGGGCCCTGGCCCGGGTCCGGGCCCGCGCCTGACTTCCGGCGGCGCCCGTGGCGGTAGCGGGGCCGAGGCGGCCGGGACGGCCGCGGCGGGGGAGAGGGCGGGCACCACGCGCAGGGCCAGGAGCATGAGCAGGCACGCGGCCGCGAGGACCGCCCCGAACCAGCGGACCGACGCGGCCAGCCCGAGCTGCGTGGCCAGCACGCCCACGCCCACCGTGACCAGGCCACTGCCCGCGTAGGTCACCACGTAGAACATGGAGACGGTCCCGGCGCGGGCGCCTGGCGGGGCGATCTCGTTGATCCGCCGGATGCCGCCCATGAACGCGAGCCCCTGCCCGGCGCCCGCCACCGCCATCGCCGCGAACAGCACGGCCACGCTGCCGGCCAGCCCGGCCGCGATGAGCCCGAGCAGCCCGCCGGCCAGGCCGATCAGGCCGGTTTCCTGGGCCCGGGCCGGATCCCACGACCGGCAGGCGGCCTGCGCGAGCGCCGCAACCAGCAGCAGCGAGCCCGCCGCGGCCCCGTCCACCAGCAGGTTGCGGCCGCCCAGCGCTGCGGCCGCATAGGAAGGGACCAGGGCCAGGACCACGTATGCGACCGCCCAGGCCAGCAGGCTGACCAGGGCCGGGGCCAGGAACGCGGCGCGGATCGGGGCGGGGAGGCTCGGCCAGCGGGGCTGCCACCGCTGGCCCGTCACGCCCAGCGACCCGGGCAGGGTGGCTGCCGCGGCCACTGCCGGGACCAGCAGGCCGATCTCCACCAGGTAGCTGAGGGCCCGCGGCGCCGGGGCGTACTGGGCGAGCGCCCCGGCCAGCACGGGGCCGAACCCGCAGGCCGCGGTGGTGGCGGTGGCGGCCAGGAACGACGCGCGGGCCCGCCGCCCGCGCGGCTCGGTCAGCACCAGCCCGGCGGTGAGCGCCCCGGAGCAGGTGCCGACCGCGAGCCCCTGCACCGCGCGGCCCGCGAACAGCCAGCCTGGTCCCGACGCCGCGGCCAGCAGCGCCGAGCCGCACGCCGCCGCGGCCAGCCCGGCCACCAGCACCGGCCGGTAGCCGGCCGTGTCGCTGAGCGGGCCGCAGATCAGCAGGGCCACGACGACCGCCGCCGCGTAGACGGCCACCAGCAGCGTCACGTCCAGCGGCGAGAGGCGGAACACACGCTCGTACGTGGCGTACAGCGGGGTGGCCAGGTTCGTCCCGGTCAGCAGGACGGTCAGGGCGTAGCCGAGCGCGGCGAAGCGCAGGCGGCTGGGCTGGCCGTCAGCAGAGGGTGGCACGGGTGAGGGCCTCCGGCGCCGGGCGGGTATACGGACATGCTGGGAGGAGTGACCGGATGAACCCACTGGGAGCGCTGCCCCGCGACGGCGGGACGATGAGTCCGTGATCTCTCACCTCAAACGCCCCGGCCGGGCCGAGATCCGGGAAGCCGTCCTGAACAGCGCCGCCCTGAGCCTTGCCTGCCTGGCCACCTTCTGGCTCGCCGGCACCATCCTGGCCCACCTGTACGTCGTCCCCCGGCCTGACCCCCTCCTGGGCGGCCTGTGGGCCGTCATCGCGACCATCTTCGTCTTCCGCGAGAGTTACACGGGGAGCAGGAGCGCCGCGGTATCCCGCATGGCGGCCACCTCGGTCAGCTTCGTGCTGTGCCTGATCTACCTGATCTTCCTGCCGTTCCACATCTGGGCCCTGGCCCTCCTGATCGGGCTCAGCTCCCTGGCCACCACGCTGGCCGGGCGGCCCGGCGACTCGATCACGGCCGCGATCACCACCACGGTGGTCATGGTCCTGGCCGCCGTCAGCCCGCACGACGCCTGGCAGCAGCCCATTTTCCGGTTCGCCGACACCCTCATCGGCGTCGTCGTCGGCGTTGCGGCCGCCACGATCGCGCTGCGCGTGATCCCGCAGCCGCGTCATCCGGACGGCTCCGATAGCACGTAACGGATCCCGCAGGCCCGGTATCCCGCGTGCCCGAAGGCGGCGGCCATCGGCCGGTTCACACTGTCGGTCGTGGCCGCGATGCGCGCCTCGCCGCGGCCGGCGTGAAACCGGGTGGTCTGCGCGACCAGGTCGTTGATGTAGCCGCGGCCACGCAGCCCGGGAACCACGCCCAGGTAGCCGACCACCGCGCCATCGGAGTTGCGGTTGGGCAGGATCATCCCGGCCAGCTGGCCGTCAGCGGCCCTGTAGGCCAGCCGCCACCAGTCCCGGTCGCCAGGCATGGCGAGGTAGATGTCCATGTCCTCACGGGCCTGCCGGTCCGGTCCCAGCAGGGCGACCTCGCGCCGGGTCATCACGTCCAGGCTGCCCACCGCTATCTGGCGGAAGACGTCCAGGAACACATCGTCATCCGGCTCGGGCCGGAAGACCAGGCGGCCGCTGGGCCGGGGGAGGCCCGCGTCGGGGGACCACTCGAAACGGATCCGCTCGAGCTCATCGCTCAGCCCCGCGCGGGCGGCGGCATCACGCCGCCACCCGAAGGCGGCCATGACCGCCGGGTCGGACCGCCAGCCCATTGGCAGGGCGATCTCGTAGCGCGGCGGGACCGCCCGGTCCGGCGGGCGCAGCGCCCGCTGCCCGGCCGCGATCAGCTCCGCCGCCAGGGCCACGCGGCCGGTGGCTGTGCGGCCGGTGGCTGTGCTGCCGGCGAGCGGGCCGCCGGCGTACACGCAGTCCAGGGCGATGGGATAGGCGCCGTCGCCGAACCCCCACCAGGTCGCGCGGGCCAGGATGCAGCCCCCGTCCTCCGCGATCCAGGTCCATTCCGGCCGGTACTGGTGGCGGGCCAGCTCATCGCGGTAGCGGTCAGGCGGAATCAGGCCGGCCGGCTCGTTGACCGGGCAGGCCAGGATCCGGTCACGGTCAGCGTCAGTGGTGGGGCGGATGATCACTTTGCCTCCGGTTGGTGTCTGGAGGCGCCCCCGGGTCCGGCAGGCAGGATGGGCAGGTGCCAGGGAGCCCGGCGCCGTGCCTCGGCCCGCCGGACACACTAGGCTCGCCCTGCTCACAGGTCAACGGGGTGATGTCCCGCCCAGCCACCGCAGTTCTGCCTGGTCCGCCCCCGCAAAGGGGATGCCATGGCAGCCGCTTCCTGTACCTGGTACGCCACGGAGGAGGATGGCGGCCTGAGTGACGCCGGCGAGGAACAGGCACGCCGTACCGGCGAGCGGCTGAAGAACCTGCCGGTGGCCCGGATCCACCACAGCCCGCTGCCGCGGGCCGTGCAGACGGCCAGCCTGATCGCGGGCTGGCTGCCCGGGGTGCCGCTGGTCGAGTCTGCTGTCGTCGGCGACTGTATCCCGGCTGACCTGGATCCCGCCGGGCTGCCGCCGTCCTGCGCCCAGCTGGTCAGCAGCTACGCGGTTACGGAACGTAACGAAGGGGCGGCGCTGGCGGAGGCGGCGATCCAGCAGTTCGCAGGGCCGCCGGGGGAGCCTGGGCCGGACACGGGATCAGGGTCGGAGACGGGGCCGGACACGGGGCCGGACACGGGGCCGGACACGAGGTCAGGGTCGGGGGCCGACGTGCACGAGCTGATCGTCACGCACAATTTTCCTGATCGGCTGGTTCATCCGGCACGTGCTGCACGCCCGGACTGGCGCTGGATGGGCCTGAACCAGCAGAACTGCGCGCTGACGGTGATCTTGTACCGGCCTGGCCTGCCACCGTCACTGGTCACCTTCAACGACGCCGCCCACCTGCCGGACCAGCTGCGCTGGACCGGTTTCCCCGCCCAGCTCCGCCCCGGCTGCGGCTGACGGGCCGCCCGGCAGTTACTCCCCGGTGAGGCCGTCCAGCGATTCCCGGATGAGGTCGGCGTGGCCGGCGTGCCGGGCGTACTCCTCGATCATGTGCACAATGATCCAGCGCAGGCTGGGTGCCCGGCCGTCGGGCCAGCCGCGCTGCGCCAGCCGCTCCAGGCCCCCGCCGGCCAGCGCCTCCGCGACCAGGGCGCGGGAGCGGGCCACGCTGTCCTCCCAGAGCGCGTAGATCTGCGCGGGGGTGTCCGCGGCCGCCGAGTGCCAGTCCCAGTCCGGGTCGGCGTCCCAGTCCACCGTGTTCCACGGGGACTCGGGGGCCCGTCCGTGCAGCACTTCCGAGAACCACCACTCCTCGACGTAGGCCAGGTGCTTGAGCATCCCGCCGAGGGTCATCGACGAGGCGGCGACCGTCGCCGCCAGGCCGGCCGGGTCCAGTCCCGCCGACTTCCACGCCAGGGTGGCGCGCTGATAGTCCAGGAAACCCAGCAGGGTGGCGGTCTCGCCGGCCGCGATGGGCGGTTCCGGGCGACCGTGCTCGTCCAGGCTGGTCACGTGCGGTCTGGTCCTGTCCGGGTTGGTCATGGGCGGTTAGTTTAGGCGCTGCCCCCGGCAGCGGCCTTACGGGCCAAATCGCCGCGACATTCTCCCGCGGCGGTAGGCCATCACGCTGGCCCGGGCCGGGCCGGGCCCGAGTGCCCCGCCGGCGGGCAGGTCGGCGGGGTCGACGCCCACCCCGTGCAGGGTGCGGGTGACCGCCTGCGCGGCGTCGAGCAGGTCGTCCAGCGCCCGGGCCAGGTGCGCTCCGGTGACGGCGGTGAGTGCCGGGTCGTCGTGCAGTGACTCCAGCACGCTGCGCCGGATCAGCTCCTTCAGGAACGACGCCGTGGTGCCCTCGGTGCGCTTCACGGTGAGGTCCACATCCTCGCCGGTGAGCGCCAGGGGAACGTTCTGGCCGTAGAGCGTCAGCAGTCGCTTGCGGGCCGGGGCGTCGGGCAGGGCGATCTCGACGGCGACGTCCACCCGCCCTGGCCGCGCGGCCAGGGCGGGCTCGAGCAGGTCGGCACGGTTGGTGGTCAGCAGGAACAGCAGGTCGGCGTCCGGGGCCGCTCCATCCATGGCGTCGAGCAAGTCGAACAGGACCGGGCTCGACGCCGGGCCGAGAGAGCGCTCCTCGGCGACCAGGTCGACGTCCTCGAGCACGACGACAGCCGGCTGCAGGGCGCGGGCCAGATCGGTGACCGCGCCTACGGCGACCAGGGAGCGGCCGGTCAGGATCAGGCGCGTGTAGCCGCTCATCTGGCCCAGCAGGTAGCGCATGGTGTGCGTCTTGCCGGTTCCCGGCGGGCCGTACAGCAGCAGTCCGCGCTTGAGGTGCTGCCCGGCGGCGAGCAGCGCGTCCCGGTGCCCGGCGACCCCCAGTGCGTGCCGCTCCACCCGGGCCAGCACGCTGTCGGGCAGCACGACGGCGTCGCGCCCGATGCCCGTCGGCGCGGCGAAGCTGAGGGCGACACCGCCCATCGGATTGAGCGAGACGTCGAGCAGGTGGCCCCGGTACACGTTGAGTTCGGCGCGGAGCCGGTCCAGGTCGGCGAGGTGGCCCTGGGCCAGGTCGACCGGCAGTCCGGCGATCTCGATCTGCAGGCTGGGTTCATGCTCGTTCGGCGCCTGGATCATCACGACGTAGCGGCCCTGCTGATCGGTGACCAGCAGGAGGGCCAGCCGCAGGCACGCCAGGGTCGTCCCTGCCCCGTTGGGCAGGTCGGCCAGCGCGGGTGCCGTGAGCCGCAGCGGTGGCAGCGACTCGCCCGCGACCAGCTGCTGCAGCGTGAGCCCCCCGTAGTGGGGCGGCAGCGCGATGCCGCGAACCTCTACCGTCCGTCCTGGGGCCGCTGACCACGCATCTATGGCGGTCTGCAGGTTGACGTGCTCGAACGGGGCCAGTTCCCGCGTCACCACGGAATGGTGCGCGCCGTCAGCCTCCAGGTAGCCGCGCACCAGCGCGGAAACCTCATTCTCTTCGCTGGCAGAGGTATGGACCCAGTCCAGGAAGCTGCGGAACGCCTCGGCGAACTCGCGGGCCTGATGGTCTGGCGCCTGATCGGCCACGGCTGGACCTCCAGCTTCGGCGGCCGCTGCAGGCGGCCGGGACACCCAGCCGAGCGTATATCGGTTCCGGCCCGCCAGCCCGCCTGGTGCAGGGGCGGCCCCCGCGCCCCGGGGGCGATAATGAGCGGCGTGGACACCAGCCACTACAGCCTTGTGATCGCGGCTGCCCAGGCCGCTGGGCCGTGCCGTCCTGGCGAGGAGGCGGTTTGGGGCCGCCGGGTGCACGGCCTGACCGTGGACCTGCACCTGATCGCCCAGCAGGCCCGGCAGGACATCGAGCGGCTGGAGTCAGCGCGGACTTTCATAGCGTTCCTGGAGAAGGTGGAGATCGAGGAATCGAGCCGTCGCGGGCTGGTCACGCTGCGGCTGCCATCGGGCGAGAGTGAGCCCATCCGTACCGAGCACGCGGACACCGACCGCGGGCGGGCACTGATCGAGCGGGCCCGTTCCCTGCAGGGACGGTGGGTGCTGGTCTACCGCTACAACGAGCAGAAGGCGGGGCAGCGGAACCAGTCGGTCCGGATGCTCGCCCACCTGATGGATCTCGGCGCTGACGGGGCGGTGCCGAACACCACCGCGAAGAAGATGGTGCTGCAGGAGGCGGGCGGCGACGTGGCGCGTGCGCAGGAGGCGTGGCAGGCGGCAGGCCTGCCAGGAAGCGGTCCGGTCAGCGCCGAGCAGCTGGAACAGGCACGCGCGGCGGCGCGGGAAGCGGGTAGCAGCTGACGCGATACTGGTTCCTCATCCCCTCGGTGTCCTGGCAGGAACGCTGATAACAGCAAGAAGCCTCCAACCGCAGCGGGACCCCGCCCACCTTGCTGCAGAGAGGGGTCCGGGCCGGAACGATCCGGTGCAGCGCGATTCGCATCGTTCCGGCCCGGACCTCAGGCCGCCGTCGAGTCGGGCGAGGCATACGGGGGTTGGGGCATCTTGCTGTTATCAGCGTGGAGGGGTATTGTGCGGGGCATATGCCAGCTCCGGACGCCCGCACATCGGCACGTGACGCTCTCGATGGGTTCACCCGTCATCTGGCCGGCCGGCGGTTCGCTGCCGCCACCCAGCGGATCCGCGGGCACTTCCTCGACGAGTACCTGCAGCATGCCCAGCAGGCCACCGGCAGGATCGAGATCACGGTGGGCGAGCTCCTGGACCCTGAGCGTGCCGACGCATGGCTCCGCGATGCGGCGGCCGGCCAGACCCGCACCCGCAACACGCTGCGTGGCCGCGATGCCGCTGCCTACCCAAACTCCATGCGCGTGCGCATCGACTCGTACAACTCGTTCGTCGAATTCGTCCGCCGGCCGGACCGCCGTGACAGCCAGCCGCCCACGGCCGGCTACCGGCTGACCCCCGCCGATACCGATCGTCTTCTCCACGACCTGGCTGTGCGCAGGCCCATCCATGCCAACGCCGCGACATGCGTGCGCACCGCCGCCGTTGCCGCGCTCGTCGCCGACACCGACAGGTCTGTCCCGGACCTCGCCCGCCTCAACGTCAGGGCGCTGCATCTCGACGGCGAGGCACACGTCGAACTCGCCGACGGCCCTTGCCCGCTCGGCGGCCCGACGGTGCAGATCCTCACCCGGTGGCTCGGTGCCCGGGCGGCGATCATCGCCGAACTCGAGGGCAGCGATCCTGGCTACCTGTGGATCCCGACCAAACCCGGGCGGCCCCGGGGCGGCCGCGCGCCCGTCCGGCCCGGCCTCACGCCAGCCGCCGTCCGCACCCTGCACGCTGCCCACCGCACCCTCGTCAGCCAGGTGCTCGGCACCCCGCTCCGCCCCGGCGCCCTCCGCGCGTCAGGCCCGTCACGCTCTTGATCCGGCCACGGGCAGCCGTGTGCTGGCCCAGCCTGAGGAGGCGGCTGCGGGGGAGCAGTGCTCCGCTGACCTTGCCGGCAGTGATCTGGACGCGATGCACGCCGTCAGCGTCCGGGCCCTGCACGTGCTGGGTGACGCGGCGTACGCCGTCGGCCGCCCCGCCTCGCGATGAAGCCCGGCTGGCAGACGGCGTCACCCTCTCAATCGACGGGCATCACCGCGACCCGCCTGGCGCAGGCGTAACCGGCGGGTGGTCGGGCCGGGCGACGGCGTAGGCCGCGTCTCGCTGGTCGCGGATGCGTGCGTAGCGCAGCAGTTCCCGGATGATGCCTGCGTTGCCCATCGCCCATCCGGTGCGGCGCCAGCAAGCTGGGGCTGGCCCGGTGCTCGACGCTGCTCCAGCGCGCGCCTTCGGCGTCCACGGTGGCCCGCACCGCGAGGTCGTCGGCGAAAGCGAGTCCTTCCCCCTGTTCGGCATGCGCGCCGGTGAAGGGCGCGTGCTGATCCAGCAGGACCTGCCCGCTGAGTTGCATGGCACCCACCTCGGGCAGGGATGGGTCTATGTGACCGTGCCGAACGCGGACGCGCACTTCGCTCGGGCACGCGATGCCGGCGCACTCGTCCTGGGCGATCCGCACGGCTCGCCGGACGGAACCTTCCGCGGCTACAGCACGCGAGACCCCGAGGGCAATCTGTGGAGCTTCGGCACACGTCGGGTACGTCGCACCGGCTACATCGGACGACGCAGACGTTCGTTTGTTACGCCTCCGATCAGCAATCATGGCCGGGCAATCGAGCCGGGCTTACGGGAATCGTCGTCTGCGACGGCGGAGACTGTTGCGCCGGATGGCCGTGCGTGGTCGTCCCGCAGGCGTTGCGCGAATCGTTGTTGGCGGGCGCTGGGCACGGTAGCGTTGCCCCCGTGCTGAGGCAGGTCGCGGAGGGTGTGCTGATCCACGAGAGCGAGTTCTGCCAGAGCAACGCCGTTGTCGTGCATGGCCGGGCTGGCGTGTTGCTCATCGACCCCGGGGTGCACGGCTCCGAAATGGCCTGCCTCGCGAACGACCTTGGCGAGTTGGGCCAGACCGTTGTGGCAGGGTTTTCTACGCATCCTCATTGGGATCACCTGCTCTGGCACGCCAGGCTCGGCGCGGCGCCCCGTTACGGCACGGGGCGCTGCGCGGCCACTGCCCGAGATCGGCTGTCGGACGCGCGTGGGAAGGCCCGCATCGCCGAGCTGATACCGCCGGACATCGCCGAGCAGGTACCGCTGGACCTGCTCGGCCTCATTACCGGCCTGCCCGCCGAGATGGCGCAGATTCCTTGGGATGGCCCTCAAGTCCGGATTGTCGAGCATCAAGCGCATGCCCCGGGCCATGCGGCGCTGTTGATTGAGGAACGCGGGGTTCTCGTCGCCGGCGACATGCTTTCTGATGTCTTGATTCCGATGCTCGACTTGAACGACACCGCGGACCCGATCGAGGACTACCTCGCCGCGCTGCGGCTGCTCGAGGGCGTGGCGGGCGACGTCGATGTCCTCATCCCCGGCCACGGGTCCATCGGCGGAGCTGATCAGGTACGCGCACGGATCGACCAGGATCGGGCGTACGTGCACGCCTTGCGTGACGCCCATGTTCCCAGCGACCCGCGGGTCGGCCCATCGGCCACGTACGGCAAGGATTGGCTGCCTGGCGTGCACGCACGGCAACTCCAGCGCCTCGCCCGAAGAAGAGAGCGCGACAGGACGCCCGGCTAGCGATCCCCTTACGCCGCCTCGCCAACCAGCTACAGCTCGCCGATGACGATGTTGCGGGCATGCTTGCCGCATACGGCGGCTGGGAAGGCCGCACCCGACGCGACCATCGCGGCCTGGTGCTGGAACGGCTGGGCTGGCGAACATCCGCCGCTGGTGACCGTAAGCAGCTCGATACCTTCCTCCTCTCCCGGGCTTTGGAGCACGACGCGCCGGGGGTGCAGCTGGCCTGTGACTGGGTCCGTAACGAACGGATCATCCGCCCTCCGGTGGATGCGTTGTCCCGACGAGTCGCGACTGCCCGCGACGGCGCACGGGCCGAGATATGTCACCGCCTGGCAGGGCTGCTCGCGCCGCCTCGCCCGGCCACGCTCAACGGGTTACTTGAGGTCGACGACGAGTTGGGCATGACTCGACTGGCGTGGTTGCGTCGCGGTGCGACCGCCGCGACTCCGGAGGTTCTGAAGGCGGAGCTGGCCAAGCTGGAGTCCCTGCGCGCTCACGGCGCCGATCAGCTCGATCTGTCCGCGCTGCCTGCCGGGCGCCGGCGAGGTCCTGGACGAGTTGGTGCAGCTGTTGGATCAAGCGCGCTGTCGTCCTCGAACGGTTCCCGCAGCGAGAGCGCAGCCTCACCGCCCGCGCCCTGTCGCGCTACTTCCTCGACGAGGGCACCACCACCTACACCCACGTCTCCGACCAGCACTCAACCTACGGCACCAAGGTCATCCCGACCACCTGGCGCGAGGCGGGCCGGGCGCCGCGGCCGCAGACGTGGGCGACTTACACCCGCAAGGCCGGGGTCCGGCACCTGTTCGCCGCCTATGAGCTGGGCGAGGACAAGTTGTACGGGCACATCAAGCCGCGCAAGACCCGGGCCCGGCAGCCCCGCGGTTAGCTGATGAAGCGGTGAATCAGGTTTCCGCCACCATGCGTTCGGCCCAGGTGCCGAAGCTGGGGTCTACCGGGGCTCTCTATTGGGCTTCGGTGTCGAATCCGGCCTCGCCGTTCGTGGACATGGTGAGTGGTGCAGAGGGCACCGCCGCCAACGAAAAGGAACCAACCATGCCCACCGTTACCACCTCCCCCGAAATCACTGTCGAGCACGCCCCGTCCCGGTTGACCAGCACGCTGCCGCGCACGACGGTCTCGGTCGGTGTCCTGGCCGCCGCGGTCACGACCGCCGGTGCGGTTGCCCTGCGGGCCGCCGGAGTCCCGCTGGCCGTACACGGCAAGATCCC
>Ga0187890_10003269_pt1 | contig 11204 bp, 9 predicted proteins | sample June2016WEW_21_1_FD_133005 | JGI IMG/M metagenome (GOLD analysis project Ga0187890, IMG submission 133005) | Peatland microbial communities from SPRUCE experiment site at the Marcell Experimental Forest, Minnesota, USA - June2016WEW_21_10 | ecosystem: Environmental > Terrestrial > Soil >...
AATGGTGACGGTTGCATTTTGGTGGAGCAGGAGCATGGCCGCCGGCTTGCCGACTAGGTCACTTCGACCCACTACCACGGCGTGCTGGCTGGCCATGGGAACGCCACTTCGTTTCAAAATCTCAATAATCCCAGCCGGCGTGCAGGGCGCCAATGCTGGCCGTCCAGCCTGCAGACGGCCCGCATTCACCGGGTGAAAACCGTCCACATCCTTGTCTGGTGAAACGGCATCGAGCAGGGCCTTCGCATCCACCTGAGCGGGCAGCGGTAACTGAATCAGAATGCCGTCGATCTCGTCGCGTGCGTTGAGTTGACCGACCAGCGAAAGCATCTCTTCGGTGGTCACAGTCTCGGGCGGCGTAATCAAGTCGCTGTAAATGCCCAGCTCAGCGCAGGACTGCACCTTGCTGCGGACGTAAATCTCCGACGCAGCCACGTTGCCCACCAGCACCGCCGCCAGCCCAGGCCTGATGCCGTGCGCGGCCAACGCACGCACCTCCTCGGCCACTTCCTGCTTGATTGCCGAGGCAATCGCCACGCCGTCCAGAATTCTAGGCATCTTTGCTCCAAAGATCATCGTATCGCCTTGCACCTCAACATGGGGATGGCGCGTTACCCTCGCCGAAACGTCAGATTGCACGACCCCGATCAAGCATTCCCGGATCACTCTCAGTGTGATTTGGCTCACATACTACGGTGAGTTGAGAGACGAGAATTGTCACCTATGCGGAATTCATGATTGGTAACGCTTGTCTTGGATTCACAGAACCTCGGGTAACGGCGTATGAGGTTGGGGGTTGATGCATGTCTACAAGGATGCTGGGCATCTTTCTTGATTTTCGGGACTCAAAGATTCCTTGCTGGTATTTCTGTTGGTGCCAGCAGGCATCGAACGATATCGCAACAATCGCACTGCCTTCACCGGAAGAATCGCCGCGCACCGTGCCTGGTTCTGATGACTCGAAATACGCAGGGCCTTCCATGCGGACTTGCTCGAGAAAGAGAAGAAGGCCGGAATATAAGGGCGAGTGAGCGACGTGCCCGTCAAGCGACCTGGATTCCAGAAGTGCAACGTTTTGACTTTCCGCCTGGGCCAGACGCACCCGCAAGGCGATGGCGTGAATGCAGAAGCTAATGTATTGTATTTGCAGATAAACTCAAATTGAGTTGGGGTTGTTCGAGGGGACCGCATCAACAGCGAAAGCCAACCGATAGAGCTTGAGAGTCACAGAAAGTGCTTTTTTCGGTGGCCCACCCAGGTCTTAGGTCCCATGCCCGGCCTGAAAGAGCTGAATGTTGCCGGCTGGACCTGGCTTGTCGCGCTCCTGATCATTCAGCTCTGCGTTCCTATTGGGCTGCGCTCCAAAGCTGGAACGGGATTGATCCACGTGCTTCCGAGCGACTTCATCTATGTTTACGGCATCGGATCAATCGCGAAGAATTATCCTCTCACCAGTCTTTACAACTACGCTTTGCAACTGAAAAAATTCAACGAGATTTCGCCCTTCCCCTCCCACGAAAGCAATTACGGACCGTGCCCGTATCCGCCGTTTGTCGCCTTATTCTTCAGTCTTTTTGCGCGCTTCCCTGTCGTGCCGGCCTTCTTTCTGTGGGCGTCCGTTTCAGTCGCGCTCTATGTTGCAGGAATCGCCGCTATCGTGAGGTGCGTTTTTTCTCAAGAACGAATGATCGCCTCTCTCGTCTTCTCTTTTGCGTTGAGCTTTTGTCCGTTCCTTCACAACACTCTCATCAACGGTCAGATTTCCACAATTGCGGTCTTTTCTGTCGGCGTCGCAATCTTCGAGGAAAAGAACTCCCGGTTATTCTCCAGCGGGCTCGCGATGTCAATCCTGGCCTACAAGCCGAGTTTGCTCTTTCTTCTTATTCCCATGTTGCTACTGACTCGGCGGTTCAGAGCATTATGCGGATTCATAACTGGGTCAGCGATCCTGGTGTCTGTGGCCACAGCATTCGCGGGAATTCAGGTCTGGCCGGCATACGCGAAGTTTTTACGATTCTTTGGGCGTTTCGTAGGCTTCAAGAATCAATCCGCGCATGCCCTCGAGGAATACATTGACTTGAAGTCGTTCATTCAGGCTAGTTCTGGAGGCTGGTCCACATTTCGATTGGTTCTATTCATCTCCGTATCGATCTTGATCGCGATCATGCTGGCAGTTACGATTTGGAAATCCGCGAAGGGTGGACGGGCTGCTCAGAACCTGGCTTGGGCTACAACACTTACTTGGACACTGGTTTTGAATGTATATGTCCCGGTCTACGACTCGATTCTCTTTGTCATCGCGGCGGTGCTGACTCTGGGAACACTCAAAGATCTGGAGTGGAATGACGCCCTGGGCTGGATGACCTCTTTAGCTGTTCTTATCGGTCTCGCCTCGTGGGAGTTGGAAGCCATCGCGCAGAGCAAAGGAATCCAATTCCTCCCGATCCTGCTCGCCATTTTTGGATTGGGACAGGTCTATCTACTCGATCGCGTGATCGGAAAGAAAGTGCCGCGAAAGGTGTCCCCACTTACACCGGCTGAAAGACTCTCGACTTGTTCATCGACACCCCTTTTATAAAAATACGTAATCCCCTTCAGAATAATTTCAGTTATGCATCACAGTGCGAGTGCCCACGCGCTTCTTCCTAAAGTCTGCAATGCACTTAATGCCGGGGAACCGAAACTCACGTCTCCTCGGCGCGCCGGATTGGACTATTAGATTTCACACATTCGACGGTGGCTCTATGAAGGAATCTCTCCGGCAGCCGAAGTGTTAATCATTAGCCTAAAGTTCGCCGGCGCGGACGGATTGCTATTGTGCGGGGGATTCCGATGTTGCAAATCGAAAGGCGAAGGGACGCGGCGGTTGCTCCATCCTGGGCACATCTCCGTCTTCCACCTTTCCCTCAGGTTGCTCTTCGGGTCTTACAACTGGCCAACAACGAGAACGTGCAACTGCACGAATTAAGCGAGCTGATCTCCTCTGATCCAGCCTTCGCCAGCGAAGTTCTCACCATCGCCAATTCGCTCTTATACGCTCCACGCTTTCCCGCCAGCAGCGTCTTGCAAGCCATCGCAGTGATGGGCGCCAATAACTTGCAAGGCCTCTGCCTCACCGTCGGCGTGCGCGGATATATGGGCAAAGCCCTTAATCAGCCGGCCATGAGGGCGATCTGGCGCCACAACCTGGCCTGCGCCCTGATCGCGGATCAACTGGCCTCGGTGGGCTTCATGAACAGAGATGTTGCCTACACCTCCGGCGTGATTCACGACATCGGGCGACTAGCTCTGGCGGTAATTCGCCCCAAAGAATATAGTCTGCCGCTGGGAGCTCATAGCGGTCCTCCCGCCAGCATCCTCAACGCCGAGCGGGAGCTGTTTGGTTGGGATCATTGCGAGGCTGGCCGCCAACTTGTCATCGACTGGAAGTTGCCCTCGGAGTTTGAAGCCGTCGTCGGCGACCATCACGCACCGCGCGAGCACGATGGTCCCTGGGAGATGGCAGACCTGATCAATGTGAGCTGCCGTATGGCTGATACGGCTGGCTTTCCCGCGTTTGCGGGCTGCGAGATCACGCCGTTTTCCGATCTGCTGGATGAACTGCCGACCAGGGAACGCAGGCTCTTCCACTCCTCCATCGAGACATTGAGCTTCGAGGTCATCAAGAAAATCAATGCCGTGGAGTCAGTTTGATTTCACCATTGCGTTGAGCGCCTCCGGAAGAAAGATGGATCATTGGATGAATCAAGTCGCCCGAAGTGAGGAGACAAGAGTTCACCCGTGCCGACGCGCTCACTTATAACCGGAAGAAATTCCTTGCCAAAAAAAGCAAGTTCGCCGGACGCTCGGCCAGCCTGCGCATGAGGTAGGGACACCAGTCGCTGCCGAAGGGAAGATAGACGCGCACGTTGTAGCCTTCGCGCACCAGCTTGCGCTGCAAATCACGGCGTATGCCATAGAGCATCTGAAATTCAAATCGGCTGGGGTCGATTGAGTGCTGGGCGGCGTAAGATTTGGCTGCGGCAATCATGGCCTCGTCATGAGTCGCAAGGCCGTGATAGGTCTCACTCGATAGCAGCACTTCGGCGAGGCGCACGTAGTTCGCATCGACCTCGGCCTTGCGCGGATACGCCACCTCCGCCGGCTCGTTATATGCACCCTTGCACAGCCGCACCCGAATGCCATCGGCCAGGAGTTGGTCGATGTCCGCCTGCGAGCGGTAAAGATAGGCCTGGATCACGACTCCAATTGCGCCATGCAACGCGGGCTTGGCGTGGAGCCTTCGTACAATGTCGAGAGTCGCCTGTGTGAGCGACGAGTCTTCCATGTCGACGCGCACAAAATTACCCATTGCCTTGGCATGGCGCACGAGATTCTCTGCAAAGTCCTCAGCCAACTCACAAGAAAGCCGCAGCCCCATCTGGGTCAACTTCACACTGACGTTGGCGCTAAGTTTGCGCGTACCAATCGCATCCAGCAGCCGATGATAGACCATCGCAGCAGCCACTGCCTCAGCTTCCGAAGTTACGCTCTCTCCCAGCGAGTCGATCGTCACCGCCATGCCCTGCTGGTTCAAGGTCTCGGCCGCGCGCAAAGCATCGTCGATCTCCGTGCCCGCTACAAACCGTGAGCTGAGCTGGAGTCCAATCTTCGAACGTTCGGCGAAGCGACGCAGAGGCCGATTGTGTGACAGCGCAATCAACAGCGAGCGAAGAGGAGGCATCGTCTTCCGTCAACTTATTCGATGCGGAACAAGGCGCAACCGTGCGGTGGAATCATTCCCGCGTCCAAAGTTTTTGCCAAGCCTATGTGTCTCTTGTTCCAAACATCGAACGCGGCGTGCTCTTTGTCGGAAAGATGAAAGGTTGTCCAGGGAACATCGATCTTCTGAGGGGTATCTTTCAAATTGAAAACGGCGACATAGCTCCTGGGCGGCGCACCTCCGGTTACTGCCCACCAATACCGTGGCCGCAAAGGATCCTCAGGGTAAGTGGCAGCTTCGCCGCTTCTGACGGCCCTCTGATTAATTTCAAGAACCTCTTTGTTAGCCATCAGCGACCGTGTAAACTCGTCAAGTTTCGTAAGGTTTCCGCCGAAGATTAACGGCGATCGCGAAATGGACCACAGCGTGAACTCTGTCCGCTGCTCGTCTTGCGTTAGCCGCGATTGGCGCGGCTCGCCCCATCCTGGATGAGGCGTGAGGGAACCCTCAGGCAGCATGTCCGCATCCGGCCAGCTTCCCGGCTTCACATAGGGGGCCCATTTCGCGATCCGGTCGAACTCGTCACGCAAACCGAAGGGGAACTCGTCCCATTCCGGCTTCGAGGGCAGCTTCCATCCATCCCAGTGATCGTTGGTGATGCGCCACATCTGCGCATACTGTGCAACCTCGGCCGCATGCTCGATCTTAGTCGGCCCCGGCGACAAGCTCAGCACAATCGGCCGTCCTGTCTTCCTGATCGCGGCCGCGATCTGCCGAATCTCGGTCGGCCGGTACGGGTGGTCGCTGATGCAATCCACTTTGAGATAATCGAGGCCCCAACCAGCGTATAGCTTTAGCATCGAGTCGTAGTAGGCCTGTCCCGCCTCGTTATCGGCCACCCCCCAATTGCCTTCATCCCAGCCGCAGGGTGAGTTGAGGTCGGCGGCATCCGTGGCGTGAAACTTCGTTCCCGCTATCGGCAGATTCTTCTCTACAGCCTGCTTCGGAATCCCGCGCACAATGTGGATGCCGAACTTCATCCCTTGAGCATGAACCCAGTCAGCCAGCGGCTTGAATCCCGCACCGTCTGCCGACGAAGGGAAGCGGCTCTTGACCGGAATCAGAATCCCATTCCCGTCCAACAAGTATTGCTTGTCGGCCAGATGGGCGCCATCGGGATTCTCCATGTACCATCCCTCATCGATCACCGCATACGTCCATCCGTACTGCTTGAGCCCTGCCAGCACAGTGACGTTGGCCTTGTAGTCGGCCTCGCCGATGGTCAGCCCGTAAGCATCCCAACTGTTCCAGCCCATCGGCGGCGTGGGTGCAGGATCTTGTGCGGGAGTGAGAGTCATGGCGGCAAAAAACAATAGGGCGGCGAAGAAAATCTGTCTGCGTTCCATGCCGGAACAATACCATAAATGGGCCATTCCGTTCGCGCAACCCAGGAAGGATCGGTTCCCTAACTTCCACCGCAGCGAACATTCCCGCGTCGGAATTTGCCCACAGGAAAGCATCCGCCAGAGGGTCCAAACGCCTGACTACTCGGAAGCCACTCCGGAATTGATTCCATAAAAACTCAGCGCCGCGTCGCCCTGTTCGAGGAGCCGCGTTCTTACGAGTGAGCCATATCGATCTTCGAGCCGCTCTTTGCGTCGATGTTCGGCGATGACCAGGGCCTCAGGCATGAGCAGCCCGGCGGCGGCGCCGCCCAGCAAACCCAGCGTGACTGCGTACTCCTGCGCCGCATCGTAAGGCGGGTCGAGAAATACAATTCCAAAACCTTCCAGCTCTCGGTCCAAAGCGCCAAGACGCCGCAGAGTCGCTGCCACTGGAGAGGCGTGGATGCGGAATCCTGCCGTCAGCCCCAGCCCTTCAAGGTTGGCACGCAGAACCTTCAGCGCCGCAGGTGCTCGCTCAACGAACTCCACCTTCTCCGCTCCACGGCTGACGGCCTCGATGCCCACCGCGCCCGAACCAGCATACAAATCGAGAAAGGTTAGGCCTTGAGCTCCGGAAGTCATGCCAGTGAAGCGTGGAGCAAGCACGTTGAAGAGTGTCTCGCGCAACCGGTCGCTGGTAGGCCTCGTTGCAAGCCCCGGCGGAGCTTGTAGAGTTCGAGAACGGAACGATCCGGCAATCACACGCATCACAGTTCAGCATACGGGAAGCGCGGCAGGGCCGAACCCTCTACAATCAATCTGTATGCGAGGCTGGTCAATTCCGTTTGGCCGTTGGATGGGCGTGGAGATGCGTGTCCACGCATTCTTCCCGCTGCTAGCGATCGTCTGCCTGGTCATCAGCGCGCCCGACGGTATGGCGCGCGGGCTGGCGCTCTTTCTGGTGCTTGTTTCAGCGGTTGTGGTGCGAGAAACCGCGCGGCTTCTCGTAGCCGCCTGGCTGGGCTTGCGCCTGCGCGCTATTCTGCTCTTGCCTATCGGCGGACTCTTTGCCTATGCCGACCCCGAGAGTCAGGAAAAATGCAGCCAGGGCGGCGGGCAATTCGCCATGGCGCTGGCCGGTCCTCTGGCGAACCTTGCCACAGCGCTCATGCTGGCCGTAGCGTTTCTGGGCGCAAGCGGAGATCTCAATCTCTTCAGCCAGCCGTGGATCTCGGCCGCCTGGCTAGTACGCAGCATGGTTTGGATGCAGGCGGGCCTGGGCCTCTTGCATCTGCTGCCCGCTTATCCGTTGGACTTTGGCCGGCTGCTTCGGGGCAGCTTCGCCCGCGAGCATGGATTCTCTCCCTCGGGTCGCGCAGCCGCCAGCCTCGGCCAAGTGCTGGCGCTGGGAGCCATGGTAGGCGGGATGTTGCTCCATAGTCCCTGGCTGGTTATCGCCGGCTTCTTCATCATGATCGGCGCGCAGATCGAAGACCAGGGAGTTTTCTTCCAGTCGGTGGTGGACACCGTGCACATGCGCGAAGTGATGCTAACTGACTTCGCCACTCTCTCGCCATCCGACACGTTGGCCGACGCGCTGGTCCGATGCGTTCATTCATTGCAGGAGGATTTTCCCGTCGTGCGCGGACCGCATCTGGTGGGCATCATCTCGCGCCAGCGCATCGTCGACGCGCTGCGCAGTGACGGCAACGGGTATGTGCAAGCGGTCATGTCAAAGGCCTTCCAGGTTGCGCGGCCCGAGGATACCCTGGGGACCACCATACGCCGCATCCAGACCGGCCGCGGTCTATCGCTTATTCCCGTCACCGAGAGCGGTCGCGTCGTGGGTATTGTGAGCGTACAAAACCTGATGAGCTCAATGTCGCTCCTGGCCGAGCAGCGCCGCCTCGAACGCGAAGAAGCCCGCGAAGAAGCCCAGTAAGGAACCGGAAGTGAACGCGACCCCCACCGACTCCGAAACTCCGCTCGCGCCAGGTCTTTATCTGGTTGCCACCCCCATCGGTAATCTGGGCGACATCACCCTACGCGCTCTGGACGTGCTGCGCCGCGTTGACCTCATCGCCTGCGAAGACACCCGACAGACACAGAAGCTGCTCAACCACTTTGAAATCACAACTCATACCGTGAGCTGCCATCAGCATAACGAACACCAGCGTGCTGCTGAACTGATTGAGTCTCTCAAAGCGGGCGGCAGCATCGCCATCGTCTCGGATGCAGGAATGCCCGGCATCAGCGATCCGGGAGGGTGGCTGACAGCCGAGGCCATCGCCGCGGGCGTGCCGGTCATTCCCATTCCAGGTGCCAATGCCGGCCTGAGCGCGCTGGTCGCCTCCGGATTGAATTCAGGAGAGTTTCACTTCATCGGCTTCCTGCCGGAAAAGGCCGGAGCCCGGCGAACAAGGCTCGAGTGTCTCGCCGATGAGATACAAAGATCGGATGCCGCCCGTACGCTGGTTTTTTACGAGGCTCCGCACCGGATTCTCGAGACTCTTGCGGACTTGGAGAGCGTGTGGGGTGCCACCCTGCGCGTCGTAATAGCCCGCGAACTGACCAAGATACATGAGGAGTTTTTGCGCGGCACTGTGGCCGAAGCACGCCAGCAGCTCGCCATACGCGATCGCATTCGTGGAGAGATCACCCTGCTCGTGGAGGCGCGGCCGCTCGCTCAAGATCACTCCAGCGATGCGACCATCAAGATTACTGACCGACTTGCACGCATCCAGGCTGAGGCCGGTCCCGAAGCCAACATTGACGAAAAGGAGGCTCTCAAGCGGCTGGCAAGGGAGCTGGGCCAGTCCAAGAGCGATCTTTACCGCGAACTGCAACGGGAACGTGCGCGCCGGCGGTAGTCATCGAATGATTCCTTACTCGCTCCTCGCAGTCCTTTTCAATTCTTCGATTTCATCAATCAACAACTCGAGTTGCTCACGTTTGCGGCTGCTCATATCAAGGAAACGAATTCCGACTTGATGCCGGTCATGAATTGCCTGCGTGACACCTCCGAGTCGAAAGGGCAGCCCCTCAAGGTGGAACTCTGTCTCGACCCGGGTGTAAATGCCCACCGGAAAGAGCTCATCGGTTCGGATGCGGCAGCCACTCAAGCTCAAATCGAGAATCTGGCCGGTCAGTTTTGAAGCAACATTGATTAAATAGATCACGGCAGAGGTATTGACCCCTTCGCGCGACTCCACACGCCGATCGCGCCCGGAGGGCCTTACCAGCGCCGGGCCGGGAAGGAGACGGTCGGTTCTTTGCGGTTCCCCGATTTTCTGCAAGCCTTGAGCGGCATTCTCTCCATCGACCTGCCCGCTCGAATCTGATTCCTCCGCAACGCTCGACACCCCATTCAATTCCGTGACGATTTCTTCGGTGGAGGCCTCTTGCGTCTCAACTACTCTGGGCAAAATCGACAATCGCCGCAACCCAGGTGGAGCTTGTGAAGCCATCCCCTGCGATTGAGGTGCAAGCGTGGAGTGCAGTGGCAAAGACGGTTCACCCTGCTGGGCAACGAATGGCGAAGGTGCTCGCGCTGCTTCGAGTTCCATGGCCTGTTCTTCAGCGGCGCGTATTGCCGCGGCTTCTTCTGCTGCAGCTTTGTTTTCGGCCGCTTCTTTTGCGGCATTCTCTACTTCGGCTATTGCCTCGAGAAACTCCTCCCTGCGCCGCGGGGAAACTTCCAAAAATCGAATGCCGACTTGGTTCCGGCCGTCCGTCCATTGGGTTGTACCACAGAAGCGGAAGGCAAAGCCTCGCACCTTGAATGTGACCTCGACTCGGACTTTGCCTCTGACCGGAAACCGATCCTGGGTGCGAAGACGACAGCCAGTCATGCTCAGATCGACGACACGGCAAGGGAGGATTGCGCCGTGCTCGACCAGCAGAAGATGAGCATCGGCGTCCACTTCAAAGCGGGGAACCGCCCGCAGATTTTGAGGTCCGGCCGAAAGCTCTTCCGCCCTGTCTGCCGGTTCCATCAACTCCACCGCGTCTGTTCCGCGAAAATCAACCCTTTCCTGCCGTTTCCCACGAATGCAGAGGGGCTGGCTGCGCAGCCTCACGGCCCTTCAACCGGTCGTACTGATACAAATCGCTGGTCGTCCCCAGCGACTCGTTGTACAAACTGATGGCGCCGGTCAGCTGCTTCAACTCTTCCGTGAACAGATGAATCCCTTGCAATTGACTGGCCGTCGCGGGAAGCTCAGATTGGGCCGTCTTAATGAACTTTTGATAGCCTCGATCCAACAACCGCGCCACCCGACCTCCAACCAATGCTCCAGGATGCACGGCAACGACCACCGGCATTTCTTTGTCCGCAGAGGCCACGAGCACCGCCCCAGCCCCGTGCTTGCTCACCAGCACGCCACCTGGAACTTCGGTCGAAGGCGTCACGTCGAAGGCGTGCGCACGCAACGTCTCGAGCGTCTGATCAAAGTTTGGATTGCGGGATCTATTGCTCACGGCACCCTTCCACTCTGCGAGATATCGAAACGAAATTGGCGAAATCCCTTGGCGTCGCCACTCGCACACAATCATCTCGCATATCCAATTTCGCATACCAGCAGATCTCCCTGCAATTGCGCTAAGAACTGAACCGCCCGACAAAATGGCTGCTGGTTGGCGATCGCATGGCCAGACGCCGATGATCCTCTATCGTTGCGCATGCAAAGAGTGCTGCCGCCACTACAGTGATATTGACGGAAGATTCACATCCATTCATTGAAAACTAAAGGCGGGGAAGTAAAGGTAGGAGGGTCTGCTATTCCTCCCTGCTGTTACAATGGTAGAGGCCGCAGTGTGCGGCGATGCATCTTATTTTTGTACCCAACCGCATGGCCTGATCGGCCAAACCCGAGAGAAGGAAAACCGCACCTGTGACCCAGACGATACGCAATATCGCCATCATTGCCCATGTTGACCACGGTAAGACAACTCTTGTAGACGCGATGTTGCGGCAATCCGGCACATTCCGCGCCAATGAACAGGTGGCCGAACGGGTCATGGATTCGAATGAGTTGGAGCGGGAGCGAGGCATCACCATCCTTGCCAAGAATACCGCCATCGTTTTTGAAGGCGGCAAAATCAACATTGTCGACACG
>Ga0187890_10003270_pt1 | contig 11202 bp, 13 predicted proteins | sample June2016WEW_21_1_FD_133005 | JGI IMG/M metagenome (GOLD analysis project Ga0187890, IMG submission 133005) | Peatland microbial communities from SPRUCE experiment site at the Marcell Experimental Forest, Minnesota, USA - June2016WEW_21_10 | ecosystem: Environmental > Terrestrial > Soil >...
CAAAAGCGGGGTGGTGACTGACTACTGGAATACCCAGATCACCTTCACGGCCAGCACCCCGGATCCCGGCGGGTTCACCTGGACCGACCTGCCGGGGTCTTCAGGGTCTACCACCACATCGAGTTCGACCACGTCGACGACAACCACCTCGTCAACATCGACCACGTCGACCACGTCAACGTCGACGACAACCACCTCGTCAACATCGACCACGTCGACGTCGACCACGTCAACGTCGACCACGTCAACGTCGACCACCTCAACGTCGACCACCTCAACGTCGACCACGTCAACGTCGACGACAACCACCACGACCACGCCCGAGACGACCACGACCACGCCCGAGACGACCACGACCACGCCCGAGACGACCACGACCACGCCGGACACCAGCACAACCACGCCGGACACCAGCACAACCACGACGACCACGCTGGGAGTAGCGACCCAGTCAGGCTCCTCCACCGGTGGCGACCCCACCGCGACCGGGGACCCGAGCACGTCGCCCGGGACCCTGGCATCCACCGGCGCGCCCATCGTGCGGGATCTGGCTGTCGGCCTGCTGTGCGTTGGCCTCGGGCTCATCCTCTTGGGCTGGAGTGCCAGGTCGCGCTGGGCACGCGCCGCTCTCCCGATAAGAATGTGGCGATGAGCATCGCCGATATTGGCGCCGAGCGTGCCTCGAGGACCACGGCACCGACAGGGGTTGCGCGCCCCGTCGCCCCGGGAGCCCTCTTTCCCGCTGCGAACCAGGCCGACGATGCCCACCTAAGCGACGCGATCGCCCCCGCTACGTCACCCGGCTACGTCGTGAGCATGGCGCTGTTCTTGGTGGCCGCACTCACGTTGGGATTCGTGGCGAACCTGGTCTTTGTGAGCCCTTTGGAGCACCAGGTCGCGCAGACCAAGGCGTTCAACCTTCTGCGGTTCGAACTGGGCAACGAAACGGCTCCGCTCGGCCCGAGAGACTCCGACCACAGGCTTCTGGCCCTGGGTACACCCATGGCGGAGCTCTCCATCCCGTCGATCGGGGTGAAAGAGGTGGTGGGTGAAGGCACGACCAGCGCCGTCTTGATGTCGGGGCCAGGGCACGAGCGGTCAACGGTCTTCCCGGGCGGTGTCGGGACGAGCGTGATCCTGGGTCGGGCCGCCGCCTACGGCGGACCCTTCGGTCGCATCAACGAGCTGGCCAAGGGAGCGCTCATCAAGGTGACGACTCAGGTCGGGACCTCCACCTTCCGGGTGGTCGACCACCGCAAGGCCGGCGACGTCATCCCACACCTCGCCCCGGGGGACGCCCGCCTCACGCTGGCCACGGCGGCCGGCCCTGCGTTCGTGCCTTCAGGCGTGCAGTGGGTGGATGCCGATCTGGTGGGCAGCCCTCTGGCGGCGGCCAAGCCGGCCATAGCCACCCTGCCGGGCAGCGAACGTCCTCTGGGTATCGACGTCAGCTCGCTCTGGCTCCTGGTGCTCTGGCTCGGTGCCCTGGTCTTGTTGCTCGGCGGTGGGATCTGGACGTGGCGCCGGCGCGGCCATGCGCGAGCATGGATCATCTTCAGCGCGCCGGTCGCCGTTGTGAGCCTCTTCATCGCCGGGCAGATCACGCTTCTTCTGCCCAACTTGATGTGAATCATTCGTTCTCGCAGTCGCCAAAGGACTCGCCACGACCATGTTGACAAGGATGACGGCGCCACAGATACCAGAGGTGGGTGACACCCAGGGTGTCGCGGCCACTCTCGAGGCGCGCGACATCTCGGCCTGGTTCGGTGATCATCATGTCCTCGACCGGGTGTCGCTCACCATGGTCGCCCGACAGGTGACCGCACTGATCGGCCCGTCGGGGTGCGGAAAATCGACCTTCCTGCGGATTCTGAACCGCATGCACGAGCTCACGCCGTCCGCCACCTTGGCCGGCGATGTGTTGCTCGACGGAGCTGACATCTATGACCCGAGCCGCAAATTGACCGACGCCCGCCGCCAGATCGGCATGGTGTTCCAAAAGCCCAATCCGTTTCCGGCCATGTCGATCTACGAGAATGTCCTGGCCGGACTGAAGCTCACGGGGACGCGCGTCGATCAGGACACACGAGACGGCATCGTGCACGACTGCCTCGTCAAGGCCGGGCTCTGGAACGAGGTGGCGGACAGGTTGCGGTCTCCCGGTGGTGCGCTGTCAGGAGGACAGCAACAGCGGCTGTGCATCGCCCGGGCCCTGGCTATCCGGCCCCGGGTCCTGCTCATGGACGAGCCCTGTTCTGCTCTCGACCCGACCTCCACCCGGCGCATCGAGGTCACGATCGAGGAGCTCCGCTCCGAGGTCACCATCGTGATCGTGACCCACAACATGCAGCAGGCCGCCCGGGTCTCGGACTACACCGCATTCTTCTTGGCCGAGCAGGGGACGCCGGGATACATCATCGAGCACGGGCCGACCGACGCCATGTTCAACGAGCCCCAGGACGCTCGGACGTCGGACTACGTCCACGGACGGTTCGGCTGAGGACAGGCTGTAGTACATCATTTTAGTAGGTTTACTGGATTGATGGTTATAATGGGGGTGGAGTGACGACGGTGTCACTCCACGGGGAGGGGCCTCCATGACAGAACCGGGGGATCTCGGGGCAACCCACGCCTATACGCGAGGGGAAGTCGAGGCGTACCTGCAGGCTGTCGCCGATCAGGCCGCCACGTACCAGGCCGCCATCGCCGACGCCCACGCCCGAACCGAACGGGCGCAGCGGCTGGAGCAGCGCATCGTCGAGCTCGAGCGCCGAGTGGGCCAGTGGCTCGTGGCGGCGCACATCGAGGCGGAGCCCGGCCTCGGCGAGGGCTCCGAGCAGTCGAGCCCGACCCCGCCCGATCATGATCTTCGTCCTGGCCGCCAGAGCCAGCCCCCCGCCGCCGGAGCGCCGCCAGGATCTGGCTCGGCTCCTGGGGATCACGCCACGACTCTCACCTTTGAAGGGTCCCCACGAGCCAACCGAGGGGAGCGACCCCTGGCATGGGGGCCGAGCCCCGCGCCCGAGGACCTGCTGGCCCAGATCCGGGGTTCGTTCTCCAACGAGGTGCCCACCGGGGCGCCCGTCGGTGGGTACGGGGTGGATCGCGGTGGCTGAGTACGCCATCGGTGAATCGCCGTTGCGGCCGGCGGCGGTCGAGGTGCTCCCCGACGACGTGGTGGCGGCCATGGTCGCTCGCAAGGAGGGGGAGCTCGAAGCACTTCGCCTCGAGCTCAAGGGTGCGCTCGACACTGCGGAACGCGCCGAACGGCGCCTCAGCGCCTATCCGGCCGCGGCGTTCATCGGCGACGATTTCGAAGCCGACGTCCTCGCCGACGCGGCACGCCGCGCCGCGGAGATGAGAGGATTCCTGGGGCCCTCCGGCAACGGTGACAGCTCCCGCGTCACCGTTGCTTCACCGGCGGAGAGACCTCGACCGAGCGTCGTAAACGCCGATGCGACGGCATCGTTGACTCGTCTGCCGGAGTCGCTCGCCGACACGCTCAGACGGGTGGAAGCCGATCGCCCTAATGCTCTGCCCACTCCGTTGGTCTCGTCGTTCGTCGCCCAGATGCTGGCGGAGTTTCGTCCGGCGCCGGAGTCCGGGCAGGACGTCCCGGCGGACCAGGGACAGACGACCCGAGGCCGTTGGATGACGAACGTCCCAGTCTACGGCCGGCCAGCCGGCGACGACGGGGAATTCGAAGCGCTTCGTCTCCAGATCAAAGAGGTCCTGAGCTCTGTCGAGCGGGCCGAACGACATCTCGACGCGGTCGCAAGGTCGTTCGAGGGCGGGCTCAGCCCCGAGAGGTACACCAACGATGCAACCAGTGCGCCAGTGGGGAAGCGCGACCTCGGCTTGGGACCGGCTTCTGGCAACGGGGTCGGGTATTGGCGCGGCGAGCCGATCCCGGGAAACGGCCAACTGACAGAGCACCCTCAAGCGCTCAACGGCAACGGGTCTCACGCGCCCACCGGTCCTACGGTGACTTCTCCGCCACCTCCGCCACCTCCGCCGCCGCCCCCCCCTCCCTCTTCGCACCAGCAGCCTCGGACGACGGTGGTGGTCCGCCCTCGGCCGACCGCGCAGAACACCGATGCTCCCGTCCACCCCGCCCCCATCGTTGCGCCCGACCCGCCGACACTCCAGTCGACGGTGGTCTCGGCCTCGGCCCTCGACGCCGGTGCGGTGTCGCCTGCTGTCACCCCCCCGGCACGATCGGATGCACATGCGGTGGCCGAGCCACGAGGAGCGTTGGCACAGGCCGGATGGCTGGCGAGAATCCCGCCCCGACTCTTCATACAGACGGGGGTCGCCATCGTCATCATCGCCCTGCTTCTCCTGAAGCTCGGGTGACACATGTCTGGCCGTCTCGCGAAGTGTCACAGTTGCGCGAACTCTTGGTGAACAGACCACAGATCAGATTGCCGATCTCCGAGCGCGTCTTTGACCGCTATGTCCCTTGCGAAACGCGACATTCCACCGATACCGTCAATATGGCCGCTCATCGAGATTCTCTCTTCGCTTCATGGGCTCATATTGAGAAGGCTTCCAGCAGGGACTAACGATCATGCCCGAGCCTCAAGACGGTTCCACCGCAGAGTGGCGCCCGGATCCCTACGGACGCTACGAGTGGCGCCGATTCTTCCTCGGGCAGCCCACGTCGTTGGTCATGCGCGGCGACGTGGTCGGCTATGACCCGATCGATGCCCTGGTCCCAGAGCCCGCCGCCCAACCCCAGCCACAGCCACAAGCTTCCGCGTGGGCGCCTTTCCCTGAGACTGAGACCCGGCATGGCTTTCTGGCCCCACCTCCACCGCCACCGGTGGGCGACGCATCGTCATGGTCGGCGCCGGGAGTTCCCTACCGATCACCGCCGCCCCCTCCCGAGGCGGTGCCGACATCGCAGCCGGCGTCGTACTCACCCGGTCAGCTGCCACTTCCACCGGTGCCAAAGAAACCCGGGTTCCTGACAACCGGACTCCACATCCAGGGGCGGGCACAGGCGGTCATAGCGGTCGCCGCCGTCGTGACCTTGTTCCTGATCGGCGTCGGCCTTGCCCTGGCCTTCAGGCATTCCCCGGCGCCACACGCCATCGGCGACCCCTCGTCGTCGGTCACCACTCCCAACGCGTCGGTCGAGTTGTCGCCTGTTCCAGCCGACGCGGCGGCGTCACCGTCGACGACAACTGCGGCGACTGGCCCTCAGACAGCCGCCCAGGATGGCTCGTCCCCACCGACTGGAGCCGTGGTCTCGGGTGGATCGAGTGCAACCACGACCCCGCCGACCGTAAGGTCGAGTTCGAGTTCGGCCGCCGGATCGCCCCCGGCGACGACCCCGGCCAGCCCGCCTTCGACGAGCCCAACCGGCACGACCAACCCGTCTCCCACGACGACGGCTCCTACCCCCACGACCACGAGCCCGGCGCCGACCACCACCACGACCGCGACGACGACCACCACCTCGACCACCACGACGACGACAACCACCACCACGACGACCACGACGACCACGACCACGCTGGTTCAGGGTATGGCTGTCGTCTCCGCCCGACTCTCGACCTCCGGCGGGACGCCGGTCGACGACATCGTGCTCACCGGAGCGGGGGTGGCCGTGATCGCGCTCGTGATCTCAGGCCTGTTCTTGCTCTGTCTGGCCGGTCTAGCCACGCCGGCGTCTCTGGAGCGTCGCATCTCGTCTCCGAGGCACAGGCGACGACCGCCCTCTTCGTTGCGCCCGCCGGCGCATGGTCGTCGCCGTGGTCGACATCGGGTGAACATGGGACCTCATCGGACCTGAGACCGGGAGTCAGGCAGTCGATTCTCGTGCCTGCACGAATCGTTCCGATTGTCGCAGAGCGAACCACCAGCGCCACGCTCTGTGCTAACCGGGTTGATGCGGTGTCACAGGGCTGACGGGAGCGCCGGATCACGCCGACGTTGAGTTGGTTGGGTCGAACCTTCCCGCGCCGCAAGGGGCCAGCGACACCGGCTCCCTCAGGGCCCGGATCGATCCTGTCGGCTAATCCCCTCTATTCAGATCGATATAGTGTAGTACCTCATGCGGAAGCGGGCGCTCAGAGACCTATGGCCCGAGGATGCAACCCCGAAGATCGGATCGACGCGGAAAATGCCAGGTCGCCGCTGTACCAGTGGCGGTGAACCGTGAGCGTCCTGGAGGGGGCGCTGAACCCCGGGCAGCTCGGTCGTCGCCCTCGGAACGACATATGACCGCCCCGGACCGTCTCTTGGGGGCGCTGGAGCTTCCACCGGCGCCACCCGTCAGCCGACCGGCGTCCCAGGTCGGCGCCCCGCCAATGACGGTGAACGGCGACTGTCCTCGAAGCGGCGCTGAAGGCCCGAGACCCTCATCGCCGGCCCCCGAGCACCGGGAGCCCGCCCCGGACCGTCCGTTGGTGGCGCTGGAGCTTCCGTCCGCTCCGCCCGTGAGCAGGGCCGGCGCCACACCCATGCGCCGGCCGACGGTGGCCGCACTTGGGCTGCTTGCTCTTGGTGTGCTCCTAACGGTCGGACCGATCGCCGGCGGTTTGTTCGCCAAGGCGGCTGCCGGCACACAGATGATCGACCAGTTCGCCCCCCTCATGACGGCGGACGCCCTCGCTCGGGACGGCGCCGACCTCGAGACCTTGCGAAACGGGACCGCAGGCGTCGACGCCATCTACCGCCGCCAGGACATCGCCGCAGGCTGGTTCCCGGGCCTCGACACCTATCGACGCCAGTCCACTGCCATCTTGGACCGCGCCTCGGGTCTCCTCGACCGGGTGAGGGCAACCGGTCCGGATTACCGCCGGGTGGCCCAGATCGGCGGGTTCGATCGGATGCCCTTCTTGATCGTTGCGGGAGGGATCGTCTCGCTCTACGGCGGGTGCGTGCTCCTCCTGGGCGACTTCAGGCGTGCCCGAATCGGTGTGGTGATCGTCGTGCTGACGGCGATGGCAATCGCCGCGTACCCCTTCGTCAGTGGTCTCGAGGGGGGCGCCCCGGCGGGCCATCGGATGCTGCAGTCCCTCGCCCCCGTCATGACTCCTGGCGAGGTTCGGCAACTGCAACGCGACTTCATTGTCATCGTCGGCGCAGACGGTGAGCTGGAGACGACCTTTCGTGGCGTTCCGAGATCCGGCAAGGCGGCCACCGAGGTGGCCGCCTTGGTCGACAGGTGGCCGACCGTCTCTTCCGATCTGGCCACGCTGGTTGGAGCCGTCGATGACAACATCGGCAATTTCAAGGCGCTCCACGACCTCGACGTCCTCACGAGCCCCATCGGAGTTTCCGGTTTCGTAGCGTTCCCTTGGTTCCTGGTGGGCACCGGGGCGCTAAGCGCAGGAATCGCGCTCGCGGGTTGGCCGCGTCGCGGGAAGGAGATGTCATGAGCGGCGCTCGCAGGCTGAAGGTACCCGTGGCGACGGTGGCGGCGATCATCCTCGCCGTCACGGTCTGTGCCTCGTGTTCGAGTAAGACCGCTGCCAGCGGTCCGCCGGGAGGGGGAACGGAGCTCGTCGGACTTCTCCGGCTGACCCCGGGGACGATGAACGGTGGTCAGATCAGCGGGACGTGGTTCAGGATGCTGCAGCCAGGAGGCAACCCGAAAGACGGCCCCTACATGAAGAACGCGGATTCTTCCGCCGACGACGGAATGGTGACGCTCCTCGAGCCCGGGACCTCCGGAGGCCTGCGCACCGGGGGATACCAGTCCCAGCCGACACCGGCGTTCGACACCGGCGGGAACTCGCTTGCCGATGCGATCACCGTGCCGACCAAGTTCTTCGGTGTGAAGTTCAGCATCTCGACCAACCCGGTCGACCCGCAAACCAAGACCCCGGTTGCTCCGCCCACGGTGGTGCTCAAAGGTGGCAAGCTCACCGCCGACCTGGCGTCATGGGCGGCGTCGTGGAACAACCAGAATTTCAACCAGGGCGCGCCCAAGCCGGTACAGAGCACGGGGGCGAAGGCACCGGGCCAGGCGCAGGCTGAACGAGCATGGGACTGGGTGTCACACCGGTGGCTCGATTCGGTGCCGAAGCCGACTGTCACCGGAGCCGGTGCGACCGGTACCTACGACGCAAAGACCGGGGCGTTCGTCCTTCAGTGGACGAGTTACATCGTGGGCGGGCCGTTCAACAGCTTCACCGGTGTCTGGCACCTTCAGGGCGTGTTCGAGCCGTCGGGCCGAGCACCAGCCGGCGCGTGAGCCTGCACCTGGCGCTCCGACCACGGAGCCCGGCTCGACCCCAGGGGGTCCGCACGTCGGCTGACGAGCGGGCCCCGGCGGCCATCGTCGTGGAGGACGCCACCAAGGTCATGGACGGCTTCAAGGTGCTCGACGGGATCTCCTTCACGGCTCGACATGGCCGGGTGACGGCGTTGCTCGGCCCCAACGGTGCCGGCAAGTCGTCCATGCTCCGGGCCATCCTCGGCATCGACCACCTGACCTCGGGGCGGACGACGATCGGCGGCCGACCGTTCCGCGAGCACCGGCAGCCGCTCCGGGTCGCCGGTGCCTTCCTCACGCCCGATGCCGCCCACCCGCGACGTAGCGCCCGTGGCCATCTGGGCGTCGTCGCCACCAGCAACGGACTGCCTCGTACCGCCGTGTCGCGAGCACTCGAGCTGGTGGGGATCGCCAGCATTGCGGACGTGCCGGTTCGGCAGCTCTCCCTGGGTATGCGCCAGCGCCTGGGGCTGGCCACCGCCCTTATCGGGGATCCGGCGGCCGTCATCCTCGACGAGCCACACAACGGTCTTGACGCCCCGACGATCCGATGGCTGCGCGTCGTGCTGCGGGCCCTCGCCGACGCCGGACGCACCGTGCTGGTGTCGAGCAACCTCATAGCCGAGGTCGAGCCCATATGCGACGACGTGATCATCATCGACGAGGGCAGGCTTCGTGTGGCGTCCCCACTCGTTGACTTCGTCGGCGGCGCCCCGGGCGCGCCTGGGCGCCTTTCGTTGGAGGAGTCCTATCTCCGCGTGCTGAGGTTGCCGTGAGGGCGGCCTGGCGCGCCGAGTTGTCGAAGATCGCCACCGTTCGGGGGCAATGGGTCGCCGCCATCCTGGCAACGGCTGCGATGCCCCTGACCTCGCTTCTCGTCGCCACCACCGCCAGCGTGGGAGCGGGGGCCACCGCCACGAGCGGAGCCGTCACGGGTTCGATTGTCGGCCTGCTGGCTTTCGGAGTGTGGGGTGCGTCGTTGGCCGCGGGGGAGTACGGAACGCAGACGATCGTGGTGAGTCTGGCGACAGTGCCCCGCCGGGCGGTGCTCTACACAGCCAAGATCGCTGCGGCGGCGACCGTGGCAGGTGTGGGCGCGATCGTGTCTGCGACAAGCGCCCTGCTCCTCGTGTTGGCGGTGACCCCGCCCGGTCGGCAACCCCTCGGAAACCCGGCCACTCTTGTCAGCGTCGTCCTGGTGATGATCGCGGTGGCGGTGGTCGGTGTGGCCATCGGTGTGATCACCAGATCGCCGACCATGGCGGTCGCCATCGTCGTCGTGGCATTGCTTCTTCCCCGGGCGGCCGGCGGGCTTCTCGGACGTTTGCAACCCTGGGTCGTCGGTGCGAGCCCGGACACCGTGGTGACACAGATCGTCGGCGGCACCCCCTTGCTGACGAGCCAGACGTATCCGGCCGGGACATGGGCAGCGGCCGCCACAATGGTGCTGGTGGCGGGTGCGCTCGCCAGCGCGGGCGCGGTAGCGCTGATGCGCCGCGACGGGTGAGCGACGTTCGTCAACGAGGGTCTCGGCCCGTCGGTCCTCGAACGGCAGGAGGAGTTCGCGCTCTTGTCACGTAACCACCAGCGGATTCCACGAGTTGTTTGATCGTTCACGAAAGGTTCACTTTGTTTGGCGAACACGCTGGCATACGTTGCTGGAAGCCAACCGGCGACGGGACCGTACCGACAGAAGGACCGTGGTGAGAAGCATCCGATTGGTGATCGCGACGTTCGGAGCAGCCTTGCTCCTTGGCGGGCTGATCGTGCTCACGGCCGGCGCGGCGTCCGCGGCTGACGGCAATACCATCACGAGCAACGCGGCGGTCGATCCCACCACCACCACGACGACGGCGCCCTCGCCGACAACCACCACGTCTTCGACGACCACAACGTCCATCACCACGACCTCAACGTCCACCACGACGACCTCAGCCACCACCACGACGACCATCGCGGGCACGTCCGGGTCGTCGACGTCTACCACCTCGACGACGGCCGCGGCGGCCACCGCGGCGGCAGCGGGCGGTTCGTCGGACGGAACGTCGGCGACGACCGGTTCGTCGTCCGCCTTGGCCTTTACCGGCGCCGGGACCGGCCTCGTGGGCTTGGTGGTGGTCGGCGTTACTCTCGCCGTCGGAGGAGGTCGAGGCCGGCGCCGCTTCCTCAGGGAACCGACGGAATCGTGACACGAAGTATTCGGCACATCGAGGTCGACGTCTCGCTCATCGGAGGTCCGACGGGGGAGCGCCCACCCGGGTCAGGGACTCTCGCAACCTCGGGAAATCCCTGCCACAATGCCTGTGTCTATCGGGCACTGAGACAATGGGGTGAGCATGGAACGCCTCCAGGGCTGGCATCCCGATCCCACCGGTCGCCATCAAGAGCGGTACTTCTCACAAGGGGCGCCCACGCATCTCTTCAGGGACGGGGACGCCGAGGGCTATGACGACCGCACCGGCTTCCCCACGACCGTGAGCAACCCGAGCGAGGGCCAGACAGCCGCGCCATCCCCGGCCGGCGAGGCGAGCGTGGCGGCGAACCCTCCGCCAGGGTGGTATCCGGACCCTCTCGACAGCAACCATCAGCGCGTCTGGGACGGGACGCAATGGACCGAGCAGACCCAGCCCAGATCGGCCCAAGTCGGCGGGTCCCAGCCCGAGCCCGCCGCTCCGACGCTGGGGCCGTCTTCCGAGACCAGCGGGGCTTCGGGCCCAGCACCCCGGTTCTGTGTTCATTGCGGGGCGCCGTTGGCCGAAGGAGCCAAGGTGGGGGAGCAGTCTCGAAACGGCGCCAGGTCCCAGACCGAGCGAGATCCATACCCACTCGGACCCTCAACGGTGCCCACGAACGGTCACGACTCGTACGTGGCGCAGGTCGATCCCGGGCAGACGAGGGGAACCGCGACGAACGGGGCCAACGGCACCGTCACGACGTCAGCGCCCGTCCAACCCCCCGTGATCGTCCCCGAC
>Ga0187890_10003271_pt1 | contig 11201 bp, 9 predicted proteins | sample June2016WEW_21_1_FD_133005 | JGI IMG/M metagenome (GOLD analysis project Ga0187890, IMG submission 133005) | Peatland microbial communities from SPRUCE experiment site at the Marcell Experimental Forest, Minnesota, USA - June2016WEW_21_10 | ecosystem: Environmental > Terrestrial > Soil >...
CTGGGCCCGCTCGTCGCGACGTTCCCCGATGCCACCGTCGTGGTCACCCACCGAGATCCGGTCTCGGTGGTGCAGTCCGCTGCCACCATGATGACGTATGCCGCTCGTCTGAGCTACCGACACCCCAGGCCGGACTTCTACATCGACTATTGGCGCGACCGGATCCGGCGGCTGCTCGAGGCCTCTGTGCGTGACCGCCACGTCGTCGCTGGGGAGCGCTCGGTCGATGTCCTGTTCCACGAGTTCATGGAAGACGACCTGGCGATGGTGGAACGCATCTACGGGGTGGCGGGGCTCGCCATGACCGACGAAGCCCGGCACCAGATCACCGCCTATCGCGACGCCCATCGGCGAGGGGTCGACGGCCAGGTCGCCTACGACCTGCGGGCCGATTTCGGAGTCACCCCTCGGGACGTCCGTAGCCCGTTCGGCTTCTATCTTGACCGGTTCCCCGTGGCAGAGGAGGTGACATGACGATCGATGACGAGGTTGACCGGTTGGTTGCCGAGCGGCCCGGTAAGGAGCTCCTCATTCCTCGCTATGACGACCCCGCCCACCGCGTCACCGACTTCCTCTACCGCTCCGGTGGCACGACGGCGGCCTACTGTCTGCTGACAGATCGATCTCGGATCATCGTCAACACCGGCATGGGCTACGAGGCGCCTCACCACAAGCGCGTGTTCGACGACCTGCGTCCCGGCCCCACCCCCTACATCTTGAGCACCCAGGGACATGTTGACCACCTCGGTGGGGTCCAACTGTTTCGCGAGCTGGGAACCGCCTACGTGGCGCAGGCCAACAACGTCGCCTGCCAGCGCGACGACGCCCGCATCCGCCAGTTGCGGTTCCGCACCGCGGGGATCTGGTTCGACATGACCGGACGGGACGCCGTCCGGATCGCCGGCGAGAACCCCGGGGTTCCCATGCGCCAGGACACACCCGTGCCCGACGTCACCTTTGACGAGAGCCTCGACCTGGAGGTGGACGGGCTGCGGCTGGAGCTGATCGCCGCGGTGGGCGAGACGATCGACAGCACGATCGTCTGGATGCCCGAGCACGAGATCGCGTTGATCAGCAATCTCTTGGGGCCCCTGTTCCCTCACTTCCCCAATCTCAACACCTTGCGGGGGGATCGCTACCGCCTGGTGGAGCCCTACCTGGAGTCTGTTCGCCGGTTGCGAGAGTTGCAGCCTCGAATGCTTGTCACCGGTCGCCACGAGCCGATCGTCGGTCCCGAGCTCATCGACGCCTCGCTCAAGCGCCTCCACGACGCTGTGGAATGGGTCCACCTCCGGACACTCGAGGGCATGAATGCGGGAACGGACCTCTGGACGTTGATGCGTGAGATCCGGTTGCCGGCGCATCTCGGCGTGGGTCAGGGGTACGGAAAAGTGTCGTGGGCGGTACGCACGATCTGGGAGACCTATGTCGGATGGTTCAAGCTCCAGTCGACGACCGAGCTGTACCCGGACCAGCATGGAGAGGCGCTGGGTCTCTTGGTCGAGGCGGTCGGGGTCCAAGGGGCCCTCGAGCAAGCTCGGAGCGCGCTCGATCGTGGCCAACCTGTTGTCGCCATCCTCCTCGCCGAAGGCGTCCTGAGGGTCGCCGAAGGACATGCGGACGCGGTCCGCCTGATGCAAGACGCGCACCGACGACTGCTCGACACCGGTGGCAACGTCAACTTCTGGGAGAACGGCTGGCTGGAGTCGCAACTCCCCAGCGAGCACGACTGACGTCTTCGCACCGCCAGTACGCCGGGACTCCTTCCATGCGCGATAGGTGAAAGCACCTGAGGGCAGAAACGTCGCCCGTGAGTGGAATCACCCTCCCCGCCTGGATCGCGACCTGCTATCTCTAACGGAAGGACGTCGACAAGCTTTCGGCACAGGGTCTTCGCGTCCCCACGGAGATCACACATCCGACGCAAGGTCCTGTTCCTCGTCTATGGCATCGGCGGGCGAAGGTCCACGATCAAGGAGCGACGAATGCAGTCAAGGCCCACCACGCGGCGTGTCTTTGTCTCGGGGATATCGGTGACCGCTCTCATCACGGGATTCGTGGTGTTGACGACGGCGGGCACCGCGGCACCCGCAACACCGAGGTCTGCGATCCACTCGACCTTTCGGGTCACCGACGAATACCACCGGACGATCTCGGTGCAGAGGCCGGGCACCACGCTCGCCGACAGCCAATCGTCGAACTGGTCCGGGTACAACCAAGGAATCCTCGACACCGACACCCCGACGACCTCGATCAGTGCCCAGTGGGTTGTTCCGACGGCCACTCAGCACACCGCCGGGGAAGCCGAGGACTCGGCGACCTGGATCGGCATCGGAGGTGGCTGCCTCGAATCGGGCTGTACCGTGACAGACAGCACGCTCATCCAGGCGGGGACCGAGCAAGACGTCTCGACATCAGGTCAGGCCAGCTACGACGCCTGGTACGAAATAATTCCCGTGCCGGAGATCGCCTCGAGCATCGCAGTCCACCCCGGCGACGTCATCGACTGCTCGATCAGCCAAGAGCTGCCGGGGGTCTGGGTGGTGTCGCTGAATGACGTCACCGACGGGCAGGCTTTCTCCCAGACGGTGCCCTATCTCTCAGACGAGTCCACCGCCGAATGGATCGAGGAGACCCCCACCGAGATCGGGACGACGGGAACCGGTCTTGCCGCCCTTCCGAACCTCACGACGGTGAAGTTCACGCAGGCCACGGTCAACGGGGCGGCGGCTGGGCTCGTGCCCGATCAGGCACTCCAGCTCATCGATTCGAACGGCGACCCCATCGCCACGCCGTCCGCGCCCGTCGGCGGGAATGCCTTCAACGACTGCGCCTGGGCCACCGCCTGCGGCGCACCGTGACGACAGTGGAGGCGGTCCGGTGCCTTGTCAGGGGGGGACAACCGCCAGGCGTTGCGGTCGCATGGCCCAGCGAGGTCGCAACTCCTCTCGGCACTTCGGTGTAGCCGGCGAAAGTCGGCTCGGTCCTTGGAGGGCTCGGGCTACCACGTGCCACGACACCCGGTCGTAGGGTGCTCGCCACGCGTCATCGGAAATTTCACAAGGTGGCTGCCCCTTTCGAAGTTAGTCTGGCGCTCGGCCGGCCCGGGAAAGACCGGGCCCGACGTACCCGCACCAGGTGAGACCACATGCCCGATGACCACGGTGTGATGCGAGCATGGCGGACTCATCACTACGGGGAGCCCCTGGACGTCCTGAAGCTCGACACGGTACCGATTCCGATTCCCGAAGCCGGTGAGCTCCGGGTCAGGGTACAAGCGATCCCGCTGAACCTCAACGATCTCGAACGCATCACGGGCGGGAACATGATGGTCCGCCCTGAGCTGCCCTACAGCCCCGGAATGGAAGTCATGGGAATCGTTGACGCCTGCGGACCGGGCACCGAGGGGTGGCGGCATCGGCGCGTCGTGGCGATGACGAAAGGCGCCAACGGCGGGTACGCCGAATACGCCATCTGTCCGATGGTCTCGACGTTCGACATGCCGGAGACGATTCCCCTGCCAGGGGCAGCTGCGTTGTACTTTCCGTTCCATCTCGCCTGGCTCGGGCTCTTTGACCGCGCCGACCTTCAGGCAGGGGAGACGGTGCTCATCCACGCTGCGGCCGGGGGTTCCGGCTCGGCCGCGATCCAGCTTGCTGTCAAGGCGGGAGCTCGGGTCTTCGCCACGGCGGGCACAGACGCCAAGGTGCAGCTATGTCGCGACCTCGGTGCTCACGTCGGGATCAACTACCGATCGGCTGATTTCTCGGAAGTCGTGCTAGCCGAAACCGACAACCAGGGAGTGGATGTCGTCTTCGACAACGTCGGCGAGTCCGTCATGGAAATGTCGATGAAGTGCACCAAGTACAACGGGCGCTACCTGATGATGGGCTTCGCATCCAACAAGGCCGTCGCTGACGAGAAATCGCTCGTCCCGCGCCGGATCGCTCTCGGCAACCTCAAGATGTGTGGTGTCCTCCTGGCGTATCAGGCACCCGATGCGGCGGAGTTCCTCAAGACGGGTATGGGTTGGAACTTCGCCTCCGAAGAGCTCGGTCGGCGGATCATGTCCGAGATCACCGAGCTCGTGCTGGCGGGAAAGGTCAAGCCGGTGGTGGGCCAAGTTGTGAGCTTCGAGAGCGTTCCCGCAGCAATCGAGGCCATGGCCAAGCGAGAGACCGTCGGGCGCACGATAGTCACCGTCGATGAGGACGACGTCGCCCGCTAGGGGAGTGCCTCGTCGGGGACGTCGAAATACTCCTGATACGGCCGCATTCTCTCTCGCCATATGTTGGCGTCGAGTCGCGTATCGGCGAATTTGTAGGAATGGCCGCCGTACTTCTCCTGCGGGTGTTCGGCGAGAAAGTGGACCATGCGCCGTTCAGCCTCGGCGGTGAGCTCGATCGCCAGACGGTCGTAGATCTCATGCACGACGGCCATGGGGTTGGCGAGGAAGTCCCCGAAGAACACGTCCACGGCCTGGTCCTTCGGGATGGTGCCGTCGCGCCGGGCGGCGACTGCCCGGTCCAAGCCAACGGCCACGTCTTCGACCCACTCGTGTGCGATGGCGGCGATGGAGACGTCTTCGCTGGCCAAGCTGCGTAGAAGGTCGATCAGCGAAGCCAGGGAACACACCACACGGAGAGGGTCCCGGTGGGTGTGGACGACCAGCGCGTCGGGGTACTCCCGCATCATGGCCTGGGAGCACCAGAGGTGTGCTGGAGACTTGATCACCCAGCGCTCGGCCGGGTGTGCCGATTGCAGGTACTGCAGGAACAGGCGGTGGTACTTGTAGGCGGGCCCCATGTCGGCGTCGTGGAGGAGCCAGCGCTGATAGTCAGGAACCCGGTACTGGGTGGAGAAGATCATGCTGCGGAACTCTCCGGCGGTGATCCGGACGCACTCCTGGCCGAGACGTGCTCCCATCTCGTGCATCCCCATGAAACCGGGGATCAGGACCTCGGATGCTTCCAGAGTGGACTGGACCTCATCGATGCGAGGATCGGTGTCGTAGGTCGCGGGCTCCGGTGGCGGCCAGGGTCGGTCCACCTCCCAGGTCAGCGGCACCCGATTGGCCGGGTCCTGGGCGAGGACCCCGAACAAGATGGTGGTGCCGGTCCGGGGTTGCCCGAGGATGACGATGGGAGGCCGAATGTCATGTTGGCTGAGGTTGGGGTTGCGCTTCTCCCAGTCGACGATCCGAAGGCGGTTGGTGAGGTAGCCGGCGATCTCGGCGGAGGCGATAGCCGCACCGAGCTCGTGCAACGAAGCCCCGTGATTCAGGTCGTCGACCAACCGGTCGGCACCCTCGCGCCATGTCCCGGACCCGAGGTCGTCGAGCCCTGTTGATGCATTTGCCTGCTCCACGAGGTGGTCGAGGACGATCTGTTCGGTGGGCATGATCCCCTCTCAGCCTGACGCCTTGGTGCTGCGGGTAATTTGTCATAGACGGAGCGGGGTCGCCTTGCCGTCTCTACGATCCTCGATGGTCGTGTACGGGCCTCGTGAGGAAGACGAACTCGCGCCCGGGTCGGTCGGGGGCGTCGCGGACGTCTTGAATGTCAAGACTCGCTGCTCGCAGACAGTCACCGATCTCGGCCTGACTGCGGAATCGCAGCGTCGAGTCCGAGACCAGCGTGACACCGTCGGTGTCGAAGATGAACGTCGACCGGAACGAGACGAACGGCAGGTGGATGTCCGTCACGTCCACCCAGGTCTCTATGGTGCCGATCTCGGGAATCACGACCCGCCGAAAGGTCTGCTCCCGGTCCCACTCCGTCCACTCCTGGTGCGCCGGATCGCGGACCTCGAAGGCGAGCAGACCACCCGGGCGCAGCGCACCATGAGCCGAACGGAGGGTGGCCACCCAGCTCTCGTCTGTAAGAAAGACCTGGGCCACGTTGCCCGTCATCGTCACCATGTCGACCTGGAGTGGCGGAAGGGTCGTCACCTCACCTACGAGCCATCGCACGCGGTCGGCTCCCAATTTGTGGCGAGCTACCTCGACGGAGGCGGCAGCAGGGTCGATCCCGGTCACCGCTTTCCCCCGTCGGGCGAGGAGACACGCGAAGGTCCCGGTCCCGCAGCCGATGTCGAGGATCGACCGGACCCCGAACTCGTCGACCATGGCGAGGTAGGCGTCGAGGTCGCTCCGGTCCGGATCGAGTGGATCGTAGATGGCGACGAGTCGGCGCTCATTGAAGATCGCATCGGGCATGAGACAGTCTCTCTCCAGGGGGCACACACGGCCTCATGGCCAGGAAGCCGTCACGTGGAACCGCGCCAGTACCCCCGGCAGCACGGTCGTTCTGGTTCTAGTCGGAGGTGAATGGCACAGACGATGATGGAGCAGGACCGACTCCGTGAGGTCACGTCAACCGGCGGCTGGCGTTCTCGGACGAGCGATTAGGGTGAGGAGAGCTGAGGGAGAAGGGAGATCACCGTGTCGGACAACTTGCGTCTCCTCGGGAAGTACAGCGCCGCCATGGAATCGGGCGACGGTGAGGCTGTCTTCGAATTCTTCGCGCCGGAATTTCACAGTCACGTGACCGAGCGGGTGACCCCGCACCGGGTAGGAGACGATATTCGAGGGGATGAGCAACAATGGTGGCAACAGGCACGGGCGGCGTTCCCGGACATGACCTTCACCGTCGACTTGCTCATCGAGTCCGATGATCTGGTCGTGTCGAATTGGACGGTCCGGGGTACGCACACCGGAACTCCCTTCTACGACGTCCCCGCCTCGGGGAACCCGGTGACGATCAACGGCACCGCGATCCTTCGTATCCGTGACGGGCAGATCACTGAACACTGGGGCGGGCCGCATTGTCAGGAGGGCCTCGGGTTGATCAGGTGACGCCCCATCCGTCGACTTGGCCCACCGCCGACGCCCCCGGCGGACCACCGAAGTGTCGCTGGGTGCGATCTACCCATTCTCCATTCGACGCCGCAACTCGACGTAGACCTCGGTGCCGACGATCTCTTCCAACTCCGGTCCTAACGAGTCGATGACCGGACGGTCGTTCACATAGGTCTCGGATTCCTCGGTGCAGCACCACGCCATCGTGTGGCCTTGCGCCCCCCAGTCGCGGCGCGTCCAGCGGCGCACCGTGGCGATCTCGGTTTCGCCACCACCGGCCTCCCAGTCCACTCTTATGGGTAGCTGCCAGCACACCGATGGTTTCCACTCGATGGGCGACTCGCCCGCATCGATGGCCTCCAGGTGCAGCGCGCAGCCGGCGCCGCCGACGAATCCCGGGCGGTTGAGGAAGATACAGGCGCCCTCCACGACGCGGGTGTGGGTGCGGGCGTCGTCGCTGAAAATGCCGCCGGCAGCCGCCTCGGCGTGGTGCTCGAAGCGAGTTGGTGCCAGCGTGGCCGCCAGGGCGGCGATCATCCGGGCTTCGTCCTCATCGCCCAGATCGGCGCCGATGGAGCAACATCCGAGACCGAGATGCTCGGCCGGTTCGGGCCCTATGCCCTGGCAGCCCCGACCCCATAGGCACGCCCAGTTCGACGTGAGAAAGCTCCGGTCGAAGCGCCACACGGTGTCACCGTCGTGGATCTCCTCGATGTCCGGGTCCATGGCCACGACCCTAGGCATGTCCGCCCGGTGGTGCTTCCACAGGCAGGGGGGCCGAGGCCTTCCGCCGGCGCAGGATCCCGAAGGCATTGCCGAGCCAGAGGCTCTCTGAGACAATCCAGGCGGCTCAGGGCGAACCCAGAAGGCGGCGGAGGTTCCGAAGTGCGAGGTGTCAAGATTCCAGCTGGACTTCTCAGCGGCAGGCTGGTCCTTCCCCGATGGACCTGTCGAGACCTCCACGCAGCGCACCGAGCCGTGACCGAGGGCCGGACCCGGGCGCGTTCTCGTCGGGCAGGACGAAGCCTGCTCGCCGGTGTGGGTGCGGTCGGGCTCGTGACAGCCGCTGCAGTCATGGCCGCACCTGCACCATCGGTGGCGATGCCGACGATCGTCCACCCCGCCCGCCTGTCCACCAGTGACGGAGTGTCGAGTTCGACCGACAGGTCGGCCAGCTGGGCGTCGTCCAACTGGTCGGGCTACGCCGAAGCCGGGACCTTCACCTCTGTCACCGGCGGCTGGACCGTCCCCACGGTGACCTCCGGCGCCTCCACGGTGAGCAGAGGGGGATCGGGTTTCGGAGGGAGGGGGTCGTCGAAGAGCTCGACCTCGGCCTGGTATTCCGCCGGCTGGCTCGGCATCGACGGGTACAACAACAGTGACCTGATCCAGACTGGCACCGAGCAGGACTACTACAGCGGCTCCGCCCACTACAGCGCATGGTGGGAGATCCTGCCGGCAGCCGAAACGACGATCTCGAAACCGGTCTCTCCGGGGGACTCGATGACCGCTTCCATCACGAAGACCTCGACCCAGGTCACGATCGGAACCGGCGGCCGCCACGGCCGGACGACGACCGAGTACGAATGGCAGATCATCTTGAAAGACGTCACGCAGAATTGGAGTTTCACGACCACCCAGACCTATAGCGGGCCGGGGACCTCGGCTGAGTGGATTGTCGAAGCGCCTGAAGTCAACGGACAGATCGCGTCGCTCCCGACCTATCTCTTCCCGGGCTCCGCGGCCTCTGCTGGTGATCTCTTCGGTGCCGACGTGGCGACGACACTGGGTGGGGCCCTCACCGGGGCCGGGCTGAACTACACCGACGATGCCGGGGTCATGATCCAAAACAACGCCCAGGTATCGACTCCCGGACAGCCTGATCCCGCGGAGACGGCCTTCAACTCCTCCTACGGTTCCACCGTCCCCGCCGCGCCCACGAGTTAGCACCGTCCGGCCCTTCGCCAGATCGCGACAGAAGAGCAGAAGACCCGCAACGCGCCTTTGGAGCGTTCAGGCCCCTGTCACTGGTCGCCGATCCCCATGCTGTCGCCGTCTGCAGGGGGGACATCGGTATCGCTCATGTGCCGGGCGATCACCGTTCGCGCTGCCGATGAGGCCGAGGCATGACCCGTGACGGTCTCTACAAAGAGGTCCTTTCGAAGCGAGTAGAGCAGGGCGTCTGTCACCGCCGTCACCGTCGCCGTACGAGGAACATCGCGGATCAGGGCAATCTCACCGAAACCGTCTCCCCGCGAGGCCATGTGTAGAAGTTGTCCCGCCCGCGAAATGGCGAGCCGACCATCTGCGACCGCGTAGTAGCAGTCACCCCCGTCGCCCTCCCTGATCACGGCTGTTCCCTCGGGAACTGTCAGTGCCACGAGCTCCCTGGCTATGCCCTCGAGCGAGGGGGCGGGAAGGGGGGTGAAGATGGAGATCGAGCGCAAGAGCTGGATCTCGACCTGAGGGACCGTTGCCGAATCGTCGATCCTTCGTAAGCGCCGCCAAAGCACGGTGAGGAGCGCGCCGGCACAGACAGCCGGCGCCAGCAAGGCCGCCTTCAGACCGCCGATGGACAGCGCCACACGCACCAGGATGACACCCGTGGCAAGACCGAAGTCCATGAGCGATTCGAGGATCGAGAACGTTCCGGCGATTGCGTCGGATGGAGCTGATCGCTGCAGCAGAGTGCGGCCCGTGGTGTCGAAGACAGCGCCGGCCAGGCCCACGATGCCGATGAGGCCAAGAACCGGTATCACCCTGGGGGTCGCATCGATGAGGGCGAGGGCACCCACGGCGACCAAGAGGGCGGCGGTGAGTGTCTTGGAAAGGTGATGCCGACCGACTAGGAAGGCGGTCACGAATGCGGCGAGGAGCGCCCCCCCGCCCAGCGCCGCGTTCAGGAATCCCGCACCGCCCGGGCCCATGTGCAGGAAGTCCACGGCCAGAACGACACACAGCAGATCGAGTGCACCGATGAGCACGAAATAGAAGGTGTGCAGGGTCAGGAGGACCCTGATCTCCGGATTGCGCACCGCCCTCGCCAGGTTGGAACCTGCGCCTGCCCGGATGGAGGTCAAGCTGCGTCCGAACTCCGCCACCCTGCCCCCTGGCGAAGGGGACATTCCGCCGCTGTTCTCCCCCTTGCGTGGAGCGTCAACGGACGCAATGGCAGGAGCCGGTCCGACCACGCCCAGGAGGAGGAGCATGCCGACCAAGCTCATGGCTGCGTTCGCCGCCACCGCCGCCTTCGCCCCGCTCCACGCCAGCAGGACCCCGGCCAGCGCCGGGCCCACGAGGCTGGCGGCTCCGTCGGTCCAACCGTTCATCACATTGGCAGCAGTGAGTTCATCGGGCGTGCGGACGATGGCCGGAAGCAGGGCGGCTTGAGGCGATCGCGTCGTGGTGAAACTTATCGACGTGAGAGGTGCCAGCACGAACACCACGAACGTCGGGGCCCGGAGGCCGATCGCGGCGGCGACGGCCGCCATCGATATCGCCTGCAGGCCGTATCCGATACGCAGGACGCGGCTCGGCCGCCGCCGATCGACAAAGGCACCGATGAAGGGGCCGAGCACCATGCAGGGGATGAGTTGCACGAGCACCATCACAAGGCTGGCGCTGGCCCCACCGTGACCGTAGGCAAAGACCAGGAGTGTGATCCAGACCCCGAACTCAGATGCTACGAAAAGTCCGTACGCGATTCCGACCCTTCGAAGAGTGGGGTTGCCGAGCGCTGCCCGGAATACCGAGAAGACGGCACCAATCCGCAGGAACATCGAACTCCTTGGCAACCAGATGGCCGAATGGGTCCTTGTGATACGTGGTCCGGCTGAGACGGAGCGCCCGTCAGAACCGTAACCTCTCTCTGGACCCGATGTCCTGCGTGCACCGGATCGACGTCAACGTGGCTCCGGTGATCACGGACCCGTGGATCTCCTGGTCAGTGGTCGGTCCCTCCACCGGTCGGGTCGTGTCGGAACCAACCCCGGTCGACTTGGTCTCGCCGGTCCATGTCGGTGGACGCCAGAGGCTCGCACCGGTACGCGGTCGAATCGCACGACGACGCTGGCGTGCAGCGTCCACCGGAATAGGGACATTCGAGCACGCGGGAAACGAGGGTGGGCGCAGTGGTGGGGCTCTCCGCCGGTGGCACGTACAGCGGGACCGTGGTCGGTGCCGTTGTGGTGGGCGAGGGCTCGCAGCCGCCACCCCCGACAACACAAGGCTGAGCGCTACAAGGTGAGCCGACTGGCACGTCTGGCGGGAGGTAGCCACCGCACGGCCCGGGCGGCGACGTGCTCGTGGTCGATGACGGCGGAGCCATCGGCGCGGTGGTCTC
>Ga0187890_10003273_pt1 | contig 11198 bp, 11 predicted proteins | sample June2016WEW_21_1_FD_133005 | JGI IMG/M metagenome (GOLD analysis project Ga0187890, IMG submission 133005) | Peatland microbial communities from SPRUCE experiment site at the Marcell Experimental Forest, Minnesota, USA - June2016WEW_21_10 | ecosystem: Environmental > Terrestrial > Soil >...
AAGCCCGCAGCCAGGCACGGTTTGCAATGGAGTGTAGGCATCAGCGTTTTTATCCCGAGTCTTTGCTAGTCTATCCTGTAAAGGGCCTGTAAGGGCCCGTAACGGTTAGATGCACCAAAGAGGCGCGGTTGGGCATCTGAATCAGTGAAAAGCGCAGGCACCAGCGGTGCGAGCTAAACAAGCGCGGGTAAACAAGCGCAGTAAACAAGAAAGATAATAGAGGATTCCGGTGATGGCCACGAAAATTAACACGGCACTGATTCTGGGGCTCACATTGTTGCTGGCGGGCACCCTGGCGGCGCAACAGAAGCCTGAGGACATCCCGGACGCTCCCTCGGCGACGCGTCCGATACCGCCGCCCAGCGCGCGGCAAGAAGCGAACGAGGAGTCCAAGCCCGATGTGCCTCCGGCGGATGGCTCCGGCGTGACCACCGGGTCGAAGGAACTTCCCCGAAGCGCTCCGGATTCGACGGATCAGAAACCGGCCCCGCCGCCGATGCCACCGGTTAGAACGGTGCCGGCAGGCAGCGTGCCGAAAGATCTTGAAACCGGGCAGGATATCTACACGATTTCGGTGACTACAAACCTAGTGACGGTTCCGGTTACGGTAACAGACCGCGAAGGCCGGATGATCGGCGGCTTGCTTCCCAGGGATTTTTTAGTTCTGGAAAATGGGCAGAAGCAGACGTTGAAGTTTTTCACCAGCGACCCGTTCGCGCTGTCGGCGGCGGTGATCTTCGATACCGGCATGGCGGACGTAGGGTTGAAAAAGGTGCAGGAGACGCTGGCGGCGTTGCAGGGAGCGTTCAGCCAGTTCGATGAAGTTGCGATTTACACCTACAGCAGCACCGTCGGGCGGGTGTCAGACTTCACCACCGCGGGCAAGCAACTGACGGCGACTCTGAATCAGGTCAAAGGGTTCAGCGGAGCCAATAATGGACCTCCGGTGACGAGCGGGCCGCTCGGGCCGCAGGGACCGATCATCAATGGGATCCCGATGGACTCTCCCGTGAACCCGGTGAGCGCCCCGCCGAAGGTAGCACGCGTACTCAATGACGCGATCCTGCTGGCGGCGCGCGATCTTTCCAAGCGCGACCGGGCGCGGCGCAAGATCATCTTCATCATCAGCGACGGATTCGAGCAGGGCTCGGTCGCCAGTTACAAAGACACGCTGAAAGTGCTGCTGACCCAGAACATCACCGTCTACGCAGTGGGAGTGGAAGGCGCGGCGATCCCGATCTACGACAGGCTGCAGCGCATCCACCTGCCGAAGACGCGTGGGGCGATCGGTTACAGCGACATTCTGCCGAAATACGTCAACGCAACTGGAGGAGGCACGGTATACGGCGAGTTGACGCAAACCGAGATCGAGAAGGCGTACGGTCGCGCGATCGGAGACGCCCGCAACCAGTACACTCTGGCTTATTCGCCCAGGTCGAGCGTCGGAGGCTACCGGGAGATCGAGGTGCAGGTGAAGCGTCCAGACGTGAAGGTCTACGCCAAGCGCGGATACTATCCTCTGCCAACCGCGCAATAATCAGTTGCCAGTAGCCAGTTGCCAGTACCCAACACCCAGGCCATCTTACCGTGTGAGCACCGTCCCTCGAGGCGGCAAACGTCCACTGGCAACTGGCTGCTGGCAACCGGCAACTGCCTTGATAACATGGGTAACCTGCGCCATAACCCCCCATTGTGGTATAAAAACCAGCAGGAACCGACTATTGTTGTCAGTTGGATTTGTAGCGAGAGGCTCGCGCACTAAGGGAGTGGTTTGCGGGAGTCCGTTTCGCAGGATTTTCTGAGGTAACCTTTTGAGTTTCATCAACTTCGCAGCACGCGAGATCAACTGCAAGATCGTCTACTACGGCGCCGGGTTGGGCGGCAAGACGACGAACCTGCAGTTCATCTTCCAGAAAACAGCCGAACAGCAGAAGGGTAAGATGATCTCGCTGGCCACGGAGACCGATCGAACCCTGTTCTTCGACTTCCTGCCCCTGGATCTCGGCACGGTGCGCGGCTTCAAGACGCGCATTCACCTCTACACCGTCCCCGGCCAGGTCTTTTACGACGCCAGCCGCAAGCTGATTCTGCGCGGGGTGGACGGCATCGTGTTCGTGGCCGATTCCCAGCAGGAGCGTATGGACGCCAACGTCGAGGCGCTCGACAACCTGATGACGAACCTGAAAGAACACGGCTATGACTTCAACAAGATTCCCTACGTCCTGCAACTGAACAAGCGCGACCTGCCGAATATCCTGCCCGTGGACGCTCTCTCCAAAGAACTGCGCAAGAAAAACGAAGCGGTGCTGGAGGCCGTGGCTTTCCAGGGCGTGGGCGTGTTCGAGACGCTCAAGGAAATCGCGCGGCAAGTGCTCACGGAGCTGAAGCAGGGCGGGTAGGGAGTTCTCAGCTTTCAGTTGTCAGTTCTCAGTAAAAGCCCCAACACAATCTTCCTGTAGAGACGCGGCTCGCCGCGTCTGCCTTTGCTCGTTTGGGGCGGGCGCCCTCGCCCGTCCAAGCCGAGCGCAATTCGGCAGCTGCCCGTGGCCACAGCACTCTTTGGATCCGCTATAATGATCATACCTATGATATGATGCATAGTACTATGGCGAACCCAGGCATTAAGCGGCGACGCACGTTCACGCTCTCCCCAGCGAGTCTCGCGTATCTGGAGCAGCAAGCACGCGGGCGCAAACTGAACTCCCAATCTGCATTCCTGGACGAGTTGCTACAGGAAAAGAGCATGGAACAGCGCAGAGCGGCGCTCGAAGCCAATGTCACCGCCTACTACGACAGCCTGAGCGACGACAAAGTCGAAGAAGACAGATTGTGGGGAGAATTTTCCGGGCGCCATCTCGCCCTGAATGAGGAGGAACTCTCGCATGTCCAGTCCACAGCGCGGAGAAATCTGGTTCACGAGGCTTCCGGCCGACCCGCCGGAAAAAGGAAAGCACCCGGTGGTCATCGTCTCCATCAACGCGCGAAACAATCATCCGCGCGCTAGTACTGTGCTCGTTGTGCCGCTGAGCACCTCGGTTCACAAGGACGAGATTCCCACGCACTTGCTACTGGAACCGGGACAAACCGGCCTGCGAGAACGTGTGGTGGCCAAGGCGGAAGATGTTTCGGCAGTCTGGAAAGTCGAGCTCGATCCTTCGCGCGAGCGCCTGCGGATCCTCAGTTCGCACCAGGTTTGCGACCTGGCAAGAAAGGTCGAGTTGGCCATGGGGTGCTCGCCCTAGGCGATGCAGCCATTTAGTCCTCCCGTTGGAGCAAATGGGCAGGACCCGCAAACGCTGGACGATGCCGGCTAACCACCAGCTGTTTCGAGTGCTTCTGACAGCTCTTCCCATTCTTTCATCAGGCTCCGTAAATCGGTCTTCCGGCGAGCGAGTTCCTGGGTCTGACGCTGCGTTTCTTCTGCGCTTACGAAGCTCTGGAGTTCGGTTTCGCACAGCTCAATCGCGGCTTCGGCGCGGGCAATCTCTTCTTCTATTTCGTGCAGACGGTCTTCCATCTGCTGGCGCTTAATCGGATTTAATCGCTTGGCTTTGGGTTCGGATGAGTCGGCAGCGGGCGCGCGGTCTCCGTTTGCGGGTACAGATGAAATCACAGTTGAAGGCATAGGCGGCTTCGGAATTTCTACCGCAACCGCATCTCTTTCCTGCTTCCGCCAGAGATAGTCTTCGTAATTTCCCGGATAGATTTCCACTCTGCCATCGCCAATCTCGAAAACTCGCGTGGCCAGCTTGTCGATGAAATAGCGGTCGTGGGAAACGAAAACGACCGTGCCCGTGTACTTCATCAGGGCTTCGAGCAGCACGTCTTTGGCGCGCAGGTCGAGATGGTTGGTGGGCTCATCGAGCAGCAGAAAGTTGGCGGGGTGCAGCAGCATTTTGAGCAGCGCGTAGCGATTGCGCTCTCCTCCGGAGAGAACGCCGATGCGCTTGAAGACATCGTCGCCCGAAAAAAGAAAACAGCCGAGTAGACTGCGCAGCTGGGTTTGCGTGGAGGCGGGCGAAAGTTCGCCGAGGTCGTCGAGAATGCGAGCTTCCGGGTCGAGTTCCTTGTATTGGTCCTGCGCGAAATAATCGGGTTCGACGTGGTGGCCGAGCTTGTATTCGCCGGCCGTGAGCGGCTCATCACCGGCCAGCAGTTTAATGAGAGTGGACTTCCCTGCCCCATTGACTCCGACCAGCGCGATGCGCTCCCCGCGCTCAATCATGAAATTCACTTTCTCAAAGACTTTATGTTCATCTTTCCCGTGCCCGCCGTAACTCTTGGCCACGTCCGCGAACTCGGCGACGATGCGCCCGCTCGGCTTGGGCTGCGGGAAGGAGAAGTGGACGGTCTTCTCTTCCTCCGGAATTTCGATCCGCTCCATTTTTTCGAGCTCTTTGATGCGGCTCTGCACCTGCTTGGCCTTGGTCGCAGTGTAGCGAAAGCGGTTGATAAAGACTTCGAGCTGCTCGATGCGGTCGTGCTGGGTTTTGTAGGCGGATTCGAGCTGCTCCTTGCGCGCGGCTTTGCCCGCGAGGTACTGGTCGTAGTTGCCGGTGTAGAAGTGCATCCGCTTGTTCCAGATTTCCACGATCCGCTTGACGGTGATGTCGAGGAAGTAGCGGTCGTGCGAAATGAGGACGAAAGCGTAGGGATAGGTGGTCAGGTACTCTTCAAGCCAGTTGCGGGCTTCGAGATCTAGGTGGTTGGTCGGCTCGTCGAGCAACAGCAGGTTGGGCTTCTGCAGCAGAAGTTTTGCAAGCGCAATGCGCATCTGCCAGCCCCCCGAGAATTCTTCGGTCCGACGAGTCCAGTCGTCGCGGTGAAAGCCCAGACCGGTGAGGACTTGACCGACCTGGGCTTCGAGCGTGTAGCCGTCGCGGGCGACGAATTCGTGTTCGAGCCTCTGGTACCGGTCGGCAACGGCGGAGTATTCGGGGCCCTCGTGATCAAGCTCCGACATGCTGCGGGTGAGCGACTCCATCTCTTTTTCGATGGCGTGGAGTTCGTCAAACACGGACATGCATTCGGCGAAAATCGTGCGGCCGGTCATGGTTAGTCCGTCCTGCGGAAGGTATCCGGTGGAAATGCCCTTGGCGCGCGAGATGGCGCCGTAGTCGAGCGACTCGCTCCCGGCAAGAATTTTCATGATGGTCGATTTGCCGGTGCCATTCGCTCCGACCAGACCGATGCGTGATTCCGGCGTGATCAGCCAGTCGGCGTTCCCAAACAAGAGCTTGTGCCCGTAGCGCTTGCCGGCGCCGGAGAGTTGGATCATGGGTGTCTCTATTTAAATATAGCGGACGGGAGGTGGCGGCAGCTGTCGCTTGTCAGATCTCAGCGAGCTGCAGCCGCGCGCGCTACGACGATGTGCTCCAGCGCCCGGTCGATCACGGTCTGGAGTTCGTGGGCGTATTTGACTTCGCGGCCCTTGGCCAGGATAACGCGCGCTTTTTCCGCATCGAACCAGGTGGGGTTGCGGAAGTCTTCCTCGGGACGTCGAGTTTGGCGGACGTCCATTAAGAAGGCTTTGACGACGTATTCCTGCACGCCGCCCGCCTGCCAGAAGACACCCTTGGAGTGAATGTAGATATGGAAATGGCGGGGCTCGATGATGCCGCTCGCGCCCGCTTCTTCTTTGGCTTCGCGTTCCGCAGCCTGGCTGTGCGAGAGGCGAGGTTCGGGGGCTCCCTTGGGGAACGTCCACTTGCCGCCGCCGTTGGTATTCACCAACAGAAACTCGGCATGTGAATTCACCCGCCGGTAACAGACGGCAGCGACCTGCAAAGGCAAAGCAAAGCGAGAGACCCGAGGCGAGCTCATCTTTTCGTAGTTTACTGCAAAGATATTTCAGGAATGTTAAATGCAACGAAAATGGTGCATACCTTTGGTAACGAGGCCTTTCGTGCACCCGGCACCGTCCTTGAGCTCTCAGCTATCAGTTGTCGGTTTTCAGCGACCGGACTCTACCAAGGACAACGCCAGCGACTTACTAAGAGCTAAGAGCTGACAGCTAAGCGCTGCTTCCGAAGCTCAGGCCGCTCAGGGCAGCCACTTTCTTGGGATCTATCCCCCGGCTGGCGATCAGCACTCGAAAATTCTCTCCCATACCTTCGGGCGTGACCAGATGTTTCAGCTGGAGGGCCACTTTCGCTCTTTCTTGCGGGACGCGGCAATCTTCAAAGGCGTCGGCAAACTGATTTTTCTCCCCAATGCCCATCAGGAATTGCGATTGCGTGAGGAGCTTTTCGCAGCGCATACCGCCTTGTTCGCTCGCCGTGGCGAGCGCCGTGAAATTCACATGGGCGGTGAGGTCTTGCTCGCCGGGAGCCTGGTAAGGGTCGGGGCTGGCAGAGTGATGGCGATAAGCCATGAGCGTGCCGCGGAAGCGACCCGAAAGCTGTTCGTTGCGCGTGTAGCCATAGTCAATGACAACGATGAGCGGCCGGCCGCGTGCGATGGAGTTCGCGATTTGCCGCATCCAATTCTGCGCGAGGATGGGCACTTCGATGCGCTCGCCGGGTTCAGGATGGACGCCGTAGCGGTCGAGGAATTCCAGTTCTTCGGCGAGCGGCGGGAGCCAGGTTTCGCACAGGCGATTGTTTTCGAGCGCGATGTGGAGTTTACCGTGTGCGCTGAGAATCTCGACTGGCAGAGCGTCAAAGAATTCGTTGGCGAAGACGATGAGCGGCGCGGCGGACGGGAGGCTGCGATGAATGTCCTCCGCTGCTGATTCTGCGGAGATCGCCGCTTTGCCACTCGCAAGGTGGTTGGCGAGTGTAGTTTGCAGTTTGGTCCGCAGCGCGGGCGACGATTCCTGCAACGTGTAAGTGAGGGCGGCAAAGAAGTCGGGAAACTTCTTGTTGCACCAGTCGAGCACATCGCGGGCAAACAGGCCGCGGCCGGGGCCAAATTCGAGGATTTCGATTTCAGGAGGGCGGTCAAGCGCTTGCCATATTTCGTCAAACTGCCGCGCCAGCAGACGTCCGAAAACAGCGTGGACGTCGCTCGAGGTATAAAAGTCTCCAGCTTTGCCGAATTGTTCGGCGTTGGCGGAATAGTAACCATGGGAAGGATCGTAGAGGCAGATCTGCATGTAGCGCGAAAACGGGATGGGCCCGCGCTGGCGAATTTCCTGCTCGATTTGTTCGCGGAGGGACAATGCGTTAGCTTCCCTGGCTTCCCTCTCCGCCAGGCATCCGGCTGCGGGGGACAGCCCGATCCTGCGGGGTGCGGATAAACATTTCGATGAAATAGTCGTGCAAGCCGTCATAGAGCTGGTGCTGCAAGTGCCAGGCGAACTGGGGATGATCGAGGTCGCGGGGATGAATCGGAAGCACGTAGGTGTGAACCGGGACGGTCGAGTTCTTCAGATCGATTAGCACTTCGATCACGCCGTTGTGCTCGCGCGCGGAAAAGGCAAGCAGCGGATGATCGTAGAGCCGCAAGTGATCGAGAACTTTCTGCAGGGAGTTGGAGTCTGGCACGGATTCATTGTACTCATCTGGGGGAGTGAGACGCGGCTGCTATTCGTAGCGCAAGGCTTCAATTAGGATCCAGCCGAGAGGCCTTGATGGCGGGAAGCATTCCGCGAATGATACCGACCGATGCATCGCCAACCGTGACATGCCGCAGCGCCAGCACTGCAAGACGTGAGAGCCAGATACGTGATCGCGACCATTGCCACCGATCTAGGCCGTTCCACCATCGTCTGAATTCAAGGGACTGGATAAAACGCCAAAAGTAGCCCTCGAATCGCCGTTGGACTCCGGTGGGAATGCGTTTACAATACGGCTTGCTGAACTTGGGGTCCCGAGGGCAGAGGCTCGTGATGGTAGCAACTGCGAGGTTATGCGCACTCATCTCGGCGCTAAGCGCAGCATTCTGTCTTGCGGGGTGCGGCGGTGGAGGGGGCGGGACCGGTACTACTACTCCACCCCCGGTCATCACCTATAGCGAACGACAGTTATACAGTTTCGGCCAGGCGCCTGACGGCAACTATCCTGGAGCCAGCATGGTGTTCGATGCGCTGGGGAATCTCTACGGGACAACACCTTACGGCGGGACTTACGGCGGAGGCACGGTTTTCAAGTTGACGCCAAAAGGCGGCCAGTGGACTGAGACCGTGCTGTATAATTTCTGCCCGGCCCAGGGTTGCCCTGACGGCGCACAGCCCTCCTCGAGCTTGGTCTTTGACTCGGCCGGAAATCTGTACGGCACAGCATCTCAAGGTGGCGCTTACGCTGGCAGCCCCGTTACCGGCGCCGGCATTGGTGTGGTGTTTGAATTGACACCACAGCAGGACGGAACGTGGGCCGAAACGGTGCTCCACAGCTTCGGTAGTGGCACAGATGGGAAAGCCCCAATGGCCGGGTTGGTTTTTGATAAGTCTGGCAATCTGTACGGAACAACATACCAAGGCGGCACGGGCCCACAATGCCTGGTAGGCTGCGGCACTGTCTTCGAACTGTCACCCGGATCGAACGGGTGGACGGAAAATGTCCTATACAACTTTTGCTCGCAGATAGGGTGTACGGATGGGGAGAATCCCACCGGCGGAGTGATTGTTGACGCCGCCGGAAATCTGTACGGCACGACACCGGGTGGCGGGCTTAGTCAGACCTTAGGCATCGTGTTTGAGCTGATACCGGGCACAAATGGCCAATTCACTGAATCGGTCCTATACGAGTTTCAGGGAGGGGACTCGGATGGATATAGCCCAGTAGGAGCCCTCGTTCAAGACGGGTCCGGAAATCTTTATGGCGCAACTGAATTCGGCTACTCCTATGTCTTTCCCCCTTCGCTAAATAATGGAACTGTGTTCAAGCTCACGCGTGGACCCAACAATCAATGGAGCGAAAGCATTGTGCACGGGCTCTGTGCACAGGCCGGTTGCGCCGACGGTAGCATACCCTCGGCTGGCGTAATTCTCGACAACGCTGGGAACCTCTACGGCACCACTTTAGACGGAGGAACATCGAACTGGGGCGCTGTCTTCAAATTAGTGCCACAGAATGATGGAACGTGGCAGGAATCAACGATCTATTCCTTGCAAGGCTACGCAAGCGGATACAGTCCCCGTGGACTGACACTCGACTCGTCTGGAAGCATGTATGGCGTGGCAGGCGGGGGTACGAGTGGGTACGGCATCGCGTTCGAGTTGACCCCTGAATGAGCAACGCGCAATTACGGCCCGCGTGCTCTCCAAACCAGCGGTTTTTGGGTCTAACAGGAGTCGCTCTGTGATTCCCGATCCTCAAGCGTTGATGCGGTTGGCACTAACGCCGGCCGCCTCTTTGATCACTACAACGTCCTTGCCCATGCGCTTGCCGACCTCGACGACGGCCGCTAGCGTCTCGTCATCGGTTTCAAGCGCGCGCACTATTTCGAGCGCTTTCATCGTGTGCACGGGATTGAAAAAGCGCATGCCGACACACTGCTTGGCGCGGTAGGTGGCGCTTGCGATCTCCGTCACGCTCAGCGAGCAAGTATTCGCAGCGAGAATGGTGGCGGGGCGGCAGAACTTATCGAGCATGATGAAGATTTCGAGCTTCGATTCCATTTCGTCGGGAACCGCTTCGATGACAAGATCGGCCTCGCGTGCGGCTTCATCGACCGAACCGGCGTACTCGATCCGCGAAAGAGCGGCGGCGGAATCGCTGGCATTGACCTGGCCAAGTTTGACGGCTTGGTCGAGACTGGCACGGATTTCCGTCTCCGCCTTGCGCAGTGCGTTCGGAAAAAGGTCTTCGAGAATGGTGCGATAGCCGCCGAGAGTGGCAGCGTGCGCGATGCCCCGGCCCATGATGCCGGCGCCGATCACGGCAATCGTGCGGACTTCAGCCACTACTTGCCCGCTTGCTCGAGGTGCTGAAGCACGCTCTCATAGCTGGGTTCGGACTTGCGGATATATTCGCCCAGGCGGGCGCACTCCTCCTTGGTCATCGCAGGGATGCTGGCGCTGATGCGGCGCAGGGTGGTGGCGATGTCGTCGATGTAATTCATCAGGCGGATAAGTTCTCCAGTTGCAGGCATGAAGGCTCCTTGCGTTTTTTCTGGCGCGCCAGCGGAATCAGCCGCTGCGGCCAGGGCAACTATTCATTGTTCAACAGGCGGGCGGATTTAGCAAAGGCGGATTTGCCAAAGAAGGATTTAGCAAAGGAAGATAATAGGTCTATGCTGCGCGATCCAATCCTGATCCCACTTTCGCATCAACACCAGCACGCGCTGGCGCTCTGTGTGCGGCTCGATCGGGCGCTGCGCCAAGCGGACACGGTCGATCTGGATCCTTGGCAACTGGAAGTGCACCAGCTTTATGCGGACGAAGTTCAATTCCATTTCGCAGCGGAAGAAACAATTCTGTTTCCCGCCGCGCGCCATTTGTCGGGGCTCGTCGCGCTGGTGGAAGAACTCAGCGTCGAACACGACCGCTTGCGGGAATACTTTGTCCACGCCGGACAGAGCACGATGGACCAAGCCGAACTGGCAACGTTCGTAAAGTTGCTCTCCGGGCACATCCGCAAGGAAGAACGCCAACTGTTCGAGGCAATTCAAAAGCAGATGCGACCGGAAGAACTAAAGTCGCTCGGAAACGATTTAGCGCGTGCCTTGGAGGATGCGGTACAGGTATGCCGGCTTGGCGCCAGGCCTCCACTGACGGAAGGCGGTGAGTCGTAACGGTCCCAGGTCTTACGTTTCAGGGTTGACTGAGAACTGAGAACTGGAAACTGAGAACTGAACCAGAGTTAGCCTTCAAGTTTGAAGCGCGTCTCGGCAAGACGATAGAGACGCCGCCAGAGCAGGCGGTTGGTAGTAACCACCACGGCGGCCAAGGCAATTGTGCTGGCGAGCAGAAGATTAAAGTTCTTGGCGTCGGTGGCCGCGGAAATCATGGCGCCGATGCCCACGGTCGAATAGACCTGGCCTTTGAGATGGGCGTATTCGGCGACGATGCTGACGTTCCAAGCGCCGCCCGAGGCCGTGATCATCCCGGTAACGAGAAAAGGAAAGATTCCGGGCAGAATCAGTTTGCGCCAGCGCTCCCAGCCGCGGATGCCGAAAACGCTGGCCGCTTCTTTCAAGTCGGTGGGAATGGCCATGGCGCCGGCGATCACGTTGAACAGAATGTACCACTGCGTGCCGAGCAGCAGCAGAACGATCGAGCCGAATCCCAGACCTCCGCCCAAGCGAATCAGGAC
>Ga0187890_10003275_pt1 | contig 11196 bp, 7 predicted proteins | sample June2016WEW_21_1_FD_133005 | JGI IMG/M metagenome (GOLD analysis project Ga0187890, IMG submission 133005) | Peatland microbial communities from SPRUCE experiment site at the Marcell Experimental Forest, Minnesota, USA - June2016WEW_21_10 | ecosystem: Environmental > Terrestrial > Soil >...
AGTTGCCTCCGGACCGAGCTGCCATGGCGGCTGCCGCCGGCGCGGAGAAGACGCCGAGCGCTGAGGAAGCGCCCGAGGCTTCCGCGGACGATCCCGAGGCCATTGCCAATATTGTCGACAAAGTGCTGGCCGACCTGCGTCCTAAGATTGCGGAAGAAATTTCGAAGAAGCTGAAGAAGAAGTAGGGAACCGCTTTCAGATATCAGCTATCAGCTTTCAGCAACTGCCAACGGGGCGAGAATTTTTATAATCTTGCGCCCCGTTGGAGTTGACTCCTCGGTTCGTCTCTCCTTTAACCCTTGTCCTGTTTGACGGGATAGTGTGTGGGTGATGTCACGATGTACACACCCCCGTTTTCAGCGTTGCGAAATCGACTGTGTTCATACGCTTACGAGCGTCATGACATGCGTTACACCCGCGTCATTCCTGCATTTCCGCGATATCGCGTTAGGCCCTGATCCGGCGTGGAGGGCTCGCGTTTCATCCGGATCAATCGCGAGGTGGAAGCGAGGGTGCCCGTGTGCCAGGAGCGTGATGCCGCAGAGTGGAACCAGCGTGCCCGAGTCATCGAAATTTTGCCAAGCCGCACTAGTCTGCTCAGAAATTTTCCAGCAGCATCACGTCATTCACGAATGTTCTCTTCGTGAAGGCAAGGGATCGGCCGTCCGGGGAGGGCACGATGCCATCGATCCAAGCTGATCCCACAGGGAATTGGTACAAAATCTTCGACTTGGCCTTTCCATCGATCGATAGAATTGCATACGAGGAGGCGGAGGGCGCCAACGCAAACAAGCTTTTCCCGTCGGCAGCCCAGCCGATCTCCTGTAAGACCTTCCAGTCCCGAACCGACAATACCGCAACCTTGCGATCTGCCAGATTCAGAATCCGAATCTTGCCCACCTCCTCTGAAGGATCCACGATTGCGATTCGAGCGGCATCTGGCGACAAAGAAAACCGAGGCTCCAATGACTGATATTCAGCAAAGCGAGCAATTTCGTCGCCCCTACCCTTCACCGGATCAAGATAGTAAAAGATCAACTGTTTGTCTTTGAGTTCTGCGGCTACGCAAGAGGACGATTGAGCGGAGCCACACGCATAGCCATAATGGCCCGTCATGAGAGTGGAGCGTGCGCCACCTTGTACGGGCGTACTCATCAGCCGAATCGTGGCATCATTCGCCTCATCCGGCGCTGCCGATGCTAAGTACAATACTGTTCCTTCGGGGCTAAGTATGGGGGCCCAGTAGTGCTCCGCTCCAGCAATCAAAGTCGTTGGAGTTTCAGCGCCAATGTCCTGCCTGTAGATTGTCCACCTGCCGCTATGTTTGGAGCTGAAGAGAATGGCTTTGCTGTCGTTGGTCCACGCTCCAACTTCGTTGTACCAACCGTCTGGCGTGAAACGGTGGGGCGTAAACGGTTTGCCTCTCGGAGCGAGACTGCCGATGTAGATTTCGCGTTGGTTGGTGACCCTGGAGGCAATCAAACGCTTGCCATCAGCACTTGCCTGAGGGTCTAGCGCATCAAAGTTTTTCCAGCCCGCCAAGCGCGCTGCAACACCGCTTGGCTTGCCAGTGCCCGCGTCCGCCGTGACTGCCCAAAGGTCCCTGTCGCCAGTCATGGAAGTGGAAGTCGAGTAGACGATGCGTCCATCGGGCAGCCAGGCGATAGTTCCGATGCCGTTATAACCCCAGATATTCGGATCGGACAGAACCGCGGTTCGTGCGCCTCCAGCCAGATCGCAGGTCTCAATGGTGACCTGTCGTTTTGCGAATGGACCTAGGTTTCGGATATAGGCGAGACGCTGGCCGGTGGGCGACCATGCAATGCTGCCCATAAACTCTCCATCGCCCTTAAGGATCTCGCGTGGCTCCTCTCCGTCGGATTCCATCAGCCATACCCCACCGTTATCCTTCACGAACGCGATGTGCGAACCGTCGGGCGATACCGCTTCTCCGGCCGCGTTGCCGCTCCAGAGCTTTCGCAGGCTGGAGTCCCACGTTGACAGTTTCCAAAGGGATCCATTCAGGCCAGCGCTCCATAGCAGCAAATGGTTTCCGTCCGGGAACCAGTCGACCGGCTGGTATTGACCGGGCAACGACAACTGGCGAATCTCCCCGCTATCGATCGCGAGCAAATAGAGGTTCTTGGAAAGGAAGTCGGTATAAGCAATGTATTTGCCATCGCGGGAAATGACCCAGGAACCGACCGAATTCTCCACGGGGTTCGCTGTGAGCTGGCTTTCCACCAACTCGTGCTTTGGTTGAGGACGTTGGGAACGAGAGCGAAGAATGAATACTGCCGCGACCACTGCCACCAAAGCAGCGGAAACCACCCAGAACCTGGATAATTTCCAAGGTGCTTTACCTGAGAGTATCGCACTGCTGCTGGAAGTTTCCGACAGCGCGTCCAGGGCAAAGGCTAAGTCCGAAGCAGACTGAAATCGCTGCTCCGGGTTTTTCTCCAGACAACGATGCACGACCCGCAGCAGGGCTGGCGGAACATTCTTGCTGATCTGTGAAATTCCCGACGGATCTTCGTTCAGGATCGCACTCATCGTGTCCGCCGAAGTCGGCTTCTGAAAGGCCCGTACCCCCGCCAGCATTTCATAGAGAATAGCGCCGAAGGCGAAAATGTCGGCCCGGTGGTCGACGGTTTGTCCCCTCACCTGCTCCGGAGCCATGTAGCCCACGGTGCCCATCACTGCGCCAGCTTCGGTTCCCTCGGTGAGGGTTGCTGCGCTGTGCTCTGAACTCGATTGCGGCTGCATCAGCTTCGCCAGCCCGAAGTCCAGAATCTTCACCCGTCCTTCTTTGGTGACGAATAGATTCTCCGGCTTCAGATCACGATGGATTATGCCCTTCTCATGCGCTGCCGTCAGCCCACGCGCAATCTGCACCCCATAATCAATCGCCTTCCGAACGGAGAGGCGGCCGCGCTTGATCGGCTCGCGGAGAGTTTCCCCGTCTAACAACTCCGAGACTAGATAAGGCGCACCATCGTGCGTACCCATCTCGTACACCACTAGGATGTTGGGATGATTTAGTGCCGCGGCCGCTTGCGCTTCCTGTTCAAAGCGCCGCAGCCGGTCAGAGTCAGCGGAGAAAAAAAACGGCAGGACTTTGATCGCCACCTCGCGTCCCAGCCGCAAATCGCGAGCGCGGTATACCTCTCCCATGCCCCCGGTCCCGATTTTTGCGGTGATCCGGTATTGTTCGATTCCCGCGCCAATCATTCGGTCGGGGGCAACGCCATCCTCGGCACGAAGAGTATCGGCGAGTGCTTGTGCGGCAACCTCAAGTGCGGGGGCGTTAAGAAACGACCCTGGCCGCTTGGTGTATTTCAGCAATGACTCGACCTCCGCCCGCAACGTCGGATTTCCCGCGCACGACTGATCAAGATACGAACTCCGCTCGCTGGGCTCGCGCTGCAAGGCGGCGTGATAGATCCTTTCGACCTCCTGCCAGCGATCAGGTTCCATGGTTCGCGTCTCCGTCGAGTTCGCGACGCAGCCACGCCCGCGCCATGGTCCAGTCGCGCATCACGGTTTCCTCTGAGATTTTCAGCACTTCCGCCGTTTCCTTCACCGTCATGCCGCCAAAGAATCGAAGTTCCACCACCTTGGCCTTTCGGTCGTCGATCTGGCCGAAGCGGGTGAGCGCCTGCTCCAGGGCGACCAGATCCACACTCGGTTCTGGAGAGATCAGGAATGCCTGGTCCAAAGCGACTTGGCGGGCCCCTCCACCGCGCTTCTGGTAGGTGTGGGAGCGGGCGAAGTCGGTGAGGATACGTCGCATCAACTGAGCGGAAACGGCAAAAAAGTGGGCTCGGTCCTGCCACTCGACCTCATCAGCTCTCACTAACCGCAAATAAAGCTCGTGAATAAGAGCGGTGGTTTGGAGCGTGTGCCCCTCGCGCTCACGGGCCATGTAACGCCGTGCCAAGCGATGCAGCTCCTGATAGACCACGGGCGTAAGTCGTTCCAGGGCAAGCTGATCGCCTCCGCGCCATGCATGCAGGAGTGCGGTGATTTCTGCGGAGGACGCCCCGGTCATGGATGCTCCTAACGGGGTGGGGGAAGGAGTTGGCGCTAAAGAACTCGCCGAATCAGGATGAGAGTCTACCACAAGAAAGTTACTCGGTTCTTGAGGCCTTTATTGGGACAGGAGGTGGTGGGACCGACAGCACTAGGAAGCTTTTTTTTCCCAAGCATGGCAGTGTTTCTTGATTTTTCCCGCTAACAGTTGCAGGAGGAAATCGGGGACTGGGCAAACAATCGAAAAGGAGAATTAGTCATGAAATACCGAATCGGCTTTCTAGCTGCGCTGGCATTGTGCCTGTCGCTAACCGCCAATGCTCAACTCAGTAGCCCGGGGGGCCTAGCGTTCGACGGTTCGGGCAACCTGTGGGTCACAAACGGCAATGCGAAGCAAGTTCTCGAACTGAATCCAACCACCGGAGCCGTTCTCAACACCATCACAGACGGCATCAGCGGCCCAAGCCGGCTGTTCTTCGTGGGTGGCGAACTCTATGTCGTGAACGCCACCGCGAACAACATCACGATTTATGGCCACCTGACCACGGCAGGCGCGAAACTCTCGGGGACTATCAATTTCCCCAGCACCATCAGCCGATCGCTAGGCGCAGCAGTGGATGCCTACGGAGACGTGTACGTTTCCGGCAACGCAACGAACAACATCGTTGCGCTTAACATCAACGGTGGAATAGTTGAGACTCTCACTCAAGATACCTTCGACTTTCCGTTTACTGCTCCAGGCGCTCTCGTCATCCATGGCCAAGACCTCTATGCCGGCTTCGGATCGGACGATCGTGAAGACGCCGTCATCAGCTACAACGTGGGAGAATTTCTGACTGGTGATCCCAAGGAGATCACTGTCTACAATGACAACGTCAACACCGGCCCTACCGGCATTGCTTTTGACAGCAAGAACAACGTCTACATCTCCGAGTTCTACAGCGGCACGGCAGTGAAGTACGCCCTTGGGAAGGGCACCACGCCCGTATTGGTGATCAACCAAGGCACAAGCGGCTGTGAGGGAATCGCGGTCGACAAGAGCGGGAACATTTACGTCTCGAATGCGCCGTTAAACAACATCACGGTATACGGGCCGTCCGGTGGCGCGCCGATTCGCACCCTCAACTGATTGGTTCAGGGGCCGTCCATTCATGGCGGGCGCCCCATCCAGATTCCGCTACAAGGATCGGGTTTCGACACTTTTTCGAATTGTCAGCACGCAGTTCCAAAGGAGATGTTATGAACCTTCTCACGAAATCTCTGTTGATGAGCATTCGGTTTCTGATGTTAACGCTACTGGCCAGTTCCGCATTCTCTCAATCGCGTGGTGGCGTCTTCGCCAACTCAGAGATTTTGGGTCCGGAGGATCCTTCGAAGCTAATTACGGTGACCGTATGGCTTCACCAGCACAATAAAGCCGCGCTCGATGAATTGGTCCGCCAGATGTATCAGCCCGGCTCTCCCAACTATCATCACTTTCTCACCCACGAGCAATATCGCTCCCGGTTTGCGCCGAGCGCAGCAGAAGCGGGGCAGGTACAGGACTACCTGACGGCGCACAGTTTTGCGATAACCTCAGTGGACAAATATAACCACTACGTGGTTGCACAAGGCCGTGTCAGCGACGTCCAGAACGCCTTTAACGTGCAACTGAACCGGATCAACTTAAAGGGTCAGGTCCATCGCGTGAGCAATGCTTCGGCTACCATCCCGGGACCGGTTGGCGAACTGATTCTGGGAGTGACGGGTCTGAATGATTTTGCCCCGAGTCCTGCGCTGGCGCGACCGCTTAGCCACGCCACGGATAAGCCCGTTGCGCCGCGACCGTTTTCGATGGCCGATGTGACTGCGAATTCTTCGTTGCATAACAGTTGTCTGACCGGCCCTGAACAAGTGAGCTTTACCACTCCGGGCGGCGGACCTAGCGCAACCTATAGCGGCCAGCGCTATGTTGCCCCCGCGTACAACAATGATTATTGCCCGGGTTATATCCCCGCCCAGTTGCAGGCTGCCTATGGGCTGAACTCTCTTTACAACAAAAGTTGGGACGGTACCGGGCAGACGATCATAATCGTTGATGCGTGGGGCTCCAATACCATCGAAGAGGACGCCAACACATTTTCGACCGCCTACGGTCTGCCAGCGTTAACCTCATCCAATTTCAAGATTTATTACTCCGGCGGCCACGTCAAATGTGGCAAGGAATGTGTTGAAGGGAATTGGAATCTCGAAACTACCCTCGATGTCGAATGGGCTCACGCCGTGGCCCCGGGCGCCAATATCGCTCTGGTGCTGGCGCCGGACAACGGTTCGCTGGAGATCGCGGAATTCTGGGCGATCGAGAATGCTGAGGGAATTGCCACACCCTATGCCAACGGCGACCTGGGATATACGATCTCCAACAGTTGGTATAGTTGGGAGATCACCGCCGGCACATCGACGCTCGACACCGATTACGAAATGACCGAACTGGCTGCGGCTTTGGGCATCTCGGCCAACTTCTGCTCGGGCGACAACGGAGATAACGTTCAAGCGATCTACTACGGTTTAGGAATTACTGTTCCTCCGAGCGTTAACTCTCCTGCTTCAACTCCGTATGCAACGGGAGTGGGAGGGACCAGTCTGTTCCTGCATAGCAATGGCAAGATCCGGTATCAGGTTGGTTGGGGAAACAACTTTACTCAGCTCACGGGCCCGTCCCCCCAAACTCCCTACGATCCTCCGCTCGTATTCGATTCCTATTCAGGATCAGGAGGAGGATCGAGCGCATTCTGGCCTGAACCGGATTTCCAGAGCGGCCTGGGGAACACGTACCGCCAGGTCCCGGATATTTCGTGGCTGGCCGACTATGACACCGGTGTGAATACAATAGTTACGGTCAACGGCGTGCCCAGCATCGTGGAGAATGGAGGCACCAGCCTAGCTACGCCCATGTTTTCCGGCTTGTGGGCCATTGCGAATCAGGCGGCCGGCGCCAAGGCGCCTCTTGGCCAAGCTGCGCCAATGCTTTATTCATTACCGCCCGGCGCAATCACTGACATCGTTCCCGTCAGTAACGCGTGGAATGTCACGGGAGAGATCTTCAATCCTCCACAGCCGGTGCTCGTCGAAACTGCAGCTGATCTGGCCCAGCCGCTCGAGAACACGACCACTTTCCTGAGCGCGTTCTGGCACGAACTCCCTGACGGCGTCGGCGTCCCGGACAGCTGGTGGGTCATAACCTTTGGGACTGACACGTCACTCGTCACCGCTCCCGGCTGGGATAACGTTACCGGGCTGGGCGTGCCCAACGGCCTGAACTTTGTTGAAGCCGTGGTAGCCGCCGCGCCTTAATGCTGCGGGCGCCTTAACAACGACTTGTAAGCATTCGGGAGGTAGAAACTTAGCAGGCTGCTCTCGTCGGCAGCCCGCGTTCCGAAGGGTACAGCCCTTAGTAGACCTGACCCCTCGATGGCGGATTCTTCGACCATCAGGCCTTTTCGAGTAGACCGCCCCCATCCGGTCATCGTGGCGGGGACGCAAAAGGGAGGGGGTGGCAGGACGCAAAACGGGTCTGGGCTCAGGCTGAGCAAACAGAGACCGGCAGATGACACATCCAGTTGAGGTGTGTCCATGCCAGTCTCTAAGACTGCTGCATCCAAGCGTCGCAAGTCAAAGAAACAATCCTCCCGCAAGAAGCTCTCCCGGATACCGCCAGCACAGAAGCGTGCGGAGCAGGTTCACAGGGATATGCTCCAGAATCCCTCCCTGAGCTTCACCAAAGCCTCACTCAAGCGGAAGGTTGATCAAGGTCGTCAACGAATACGACCAGCGAGGACTTAGCGTTGTTGGTCACAGCATCTATCACGAGCTTGAAGTCCTTCTCGAATTCCGCCAGGAATCCAATGCGCAGCTTGTAGTCCGGCGTGCGAACGTACTTGGAGATGTTGAGTTCAAAAGGACCAACCACCTGGTCATGAACTTGTTTTAGTGCAGCTAGCAAGGTGGTGATCAGTCCACCCCCAACAGCAACTGTTGTCCATTTTGCTACATCCATGTTCGCGGATACCCATCGTTTCCAAACGAAGGCACCGAGGGCAGTCGCCAGAATCAAAGCTGCGGGGTAAGCAAGGAACTTGAGTAGGTCGCTAACGAATTTGCTCTTATCGAATCGCTTGCGATTGAGGCGAAACCAGAGCTTTGCGCGTTCTCGCCATCCGCACTGACGACGGACCTGCGAAAGAATTTCGAGTGCTAGAGCCGACCATAGGCTCTCTTCACGATCATATTTCCACGCATTGAACCAAATTGTCCACGCTGAAGACCTATCGCCCGCATTCTTCCCTTTGGGGGTTAACCTGGATTGAATCATCTTCATCAGAGTGGTCTTACCAGATCCCCACGCTCCATCGATTCCAATAGTAAGAGGCGTTTGCGTCTTTTCGTTTTCGATGAAGTCAGTAAGCGCCTGAGCGTAGTCAGCGAATTCGAGGAGATCGATGTCGCTGGTTTGTCAGATAATGCCCTTATCGCGACCTCCACTCCCTCATGTGATGGAACCCTAGAGGGAGCAGCCAAACTCGGTTTCTGGCTAGGGACATTTGGAGACACCTCGGCCAAAGGTTCCCTTGCGGAACGGGGGCCGCCGAGATCATTTCGCAAGTTTCCCGTGGACCCGGCAGGCTGCAAGTCCTGCGTCCGCACCGCGTCACAGCCCTTAGCCCACGCCCGACCATCGTCTGTAATCAATACCCAATCGGAACTGGGATTGCCAGGGCGTGGAACGAGGTACCCCTGACCTTGCAGCCAGTTCCACGCTGCGGCCAGCTTGGCCTTGATTTTTTCATGATGCTCGGGCGGGTATCCTTGTGTTGGATAATTTGAAATGAAGAAATTGTGTCGGTTAAGTTCATTCTCCGACAGGGAAAGAAGGCAATTAACTAGAGGGCAGGCGGCCTCATCAGGTTTCAATCGCAACAGAGCTTCGGGTGAGGGAATGACCGACGATATCAGAAGTCGCCCGGTGACACGTGGTATCTTCGAGTTGTCTCCCGAACTGGAGTCCGGCGTAGGTTCTGCTATAGATTCAGCGCGTTCCAATGCACGGAGGTAATTCTCTCCCTTGGGGGTGATCGTCCAATATGTCGAACCGTGAGGGTCCTGCTTCAGTTTCAAGATGTAGTTGTTGAGCCTTAAATCCTCCATCTGGCCAAGCACCGCTTGCCATTCCCAATCGCTCGCATGGTTTGTGCTGAGCGACACGACCATGTTCGGGTCAAAAGCCCCGTCGGGGTTGGCCGCAACCCATTTCAAAAGGTCAAGGGTCTTCGCGTTGTGAGGTAGTGTGCTCAATTACTTGTCTGAGTAGTTTGTGTGTAATGCGCTGGCCAAGCGGGACTCAACACCTTCTAGCTTTTGTTTCAGCCGGAAATATCCATTTAGCAGAGAGATCGCATCGTCTACGCGGTCAGCCAAGACGGATTTCTGTACCTTCGACCAGTGGTCAGCCACTTCGGTCCTGAGGTCATCGATCTCCCGCAACCCATGCGACGATTTGCTGTTTCATTTCCATCGCTTCCTATTTTATCTTGAACAGGAACAGCACACGTCACCCGGAATCGCTCATCGCTCCCGCCCGCATTTGACGCGGCTAAAACGTGGGTCGTCAAACTGTGTCTGGTCAATATGGGGTATCGCTAGAACGCTGGAATGACGCTGGTCAAACGCATACGACGACGCTACGAGGCGCATGAACACAGGGAATTTCACAACATGGGAAGTGGGGGTGTGTACATCGTGACATCACCCACACACTATCCCCTCGGTCGGTTTGACCCTTCTTTTCTTGCGCCTGTAAGATCACAATTTAGCACTTAGCAATTGGCATTTAGCCGTCGCGGGCAGCGGCCGCTCCGGACTGCCTTGCTGGACGGCCTAAGGCCAACTGCTAAGTGCTAACTGCTAATAGCTGAACTTTGTGAATCCCATGCCCCACGAATTGCCAAAATCTTATGAGCCGGGCGCGATTGAGACGCGCTGGGCCGACTATTGGATCAAGGAAAAACTGTTTTCCGTGCCGACGCCGCCGCCGGGAGAGACGCGTCCGGTGTTCACGCTGCTGTTGCCACCGCCCAACGTCACGGGGCGGCTGCATATGGGGCACATGCTCAACCAGACGCAGATGGACATCATTGTGCGCTGGCATCGCATGCGCGGGTTCATCACGCTGTGGTTGCCGGGGACGGATCACGCGGGCATCGCCACGCAGATGATGGTGGAACGCGACCTGGCGAAAGTAGGCAAGAAGCGGCGCGACCTGGGACGCGAAAAATTTATTGAGCGCGTGTGGGAATGGAAGAAGCTCTATGGCGGCGCGATTCTTGACCAGATGAAACGGCTGGGCGCGTCGGTGGACTGGGACCGCGAGTACTTCACGATGGACGAGAATCTTTCGCGCGCGGTGCGCGAAGTATTCGTCCGGTTGTATGAGGAAGGCCTGATTTATCGCGGGAAATATATTGTCAACTGGTGTCCGCGCTGCGAGACGGCGATTTCCGATCTCGAGGTGAAGCACGAGGACGTTGCGGGGAAGCTGTGGGAGATTCGCTACCCGGTTGTAGGGAGTTCGGAGTTCATCACCGTGGCCACGACGCGGCCGGAGACAATGCTCGGCGATACGGCCGTGGCGGTGAACGCGAAAGACGAGCGCTACACGCATTTGCACGGCAAGAAAGTTTTGCTGCCGCTAATGAAGCGCGAGATTCCGATTATTACGGATGAGTTGGCGCAGCTGGAGTTTGGCACGGGCGCGGTGAAGGTGACGCCTGCGCACGACCCCAACGACTTCGAGGCGGGAAAGCGCCATGATCTGCCGCAGATCGATGTGATGGATGAGCACGCGCACATGAACGCGAACGCCGGCCGCTATACGGGGTTAGACAGATATGAAGCGCGCAAACGGGTGCTGGCGGATTTGCAGGAGCAGGGATTTCTGGTTGGTGAAAAAGACTACACGTTGGCGCTTGGGAAGTGCGACCGTTGCGGGACGGTGGTTGAGCCGCGATTGTCGGAGCAGTGGTTTATCAAGATCAAGCCGCTGGCTGACCGCGCGATTGAAGCGGTGGAGAGCGGCGAGATCACGATTGTGCCCGACAACTATCGCCAGATTTATTTGAACTGGATGAA
>Ga0187890_10003277_pt1 | contig 11191 bp, 8 predicted proteins | sample June2016WEW_21_1_FD_133005 | JGI IMG/M metagenome (GOLD analysis project Ga0187890, IMG submission 133005) | Peatland microbial communities from SPRUCE experiment site at the Marcell Experimental Forest, Minnesota, USA - June2016WEW_21_10 | ecosystem: Environmental > Terrestrial > Soil >...
AGACAAGACTTGCACAACTAAGAGACCGCGCACTGCTCGGAATTTTAAAAAAAGACGGTCGACTGCAACTGTTGAATGGCGCGGAGCGTCATGCGGCCAAAGTGCTGGTAGATAGCTTCGAGGATTGGCCCGGCGAGGGCCTGGATACCCTCAGCCAGTTCGACGTTTCTTGTCGTTTACGCCGGCTGTTTCATGTGGTCTATTTCATTAAATCGCGAATCTATGGCGAGAAAACGCTAGCGCCAGAACGCATTGTTGCCTATCGGGACGTCGTGCACCGGCTGAACCACCAGATCAGGCTGCTGGAGATGATTCGTTTTACCCTCGAATCGATCATCGACAATTCGAGCATTCCGCTTGACGATCTGGCCGCAAAGAAACGAGACGCGACGCTCGCCTCGGACAAATGGCAACTGGTCCGCAATCTGCTCGCGGCAGCGTTGGCGCCGAGTAACAAACTGGGTTCCGCCGGCGAGCGGAACTGGGGAGCCACGCCGGACGCCCAGCGGCGGGATGCGGAAGGAAGGGAACGCAAGGATCTGATGGCCGACTTACGGTCACGCATTCAAACATTGGACAAACGGGACGGTAGCAACCTGCCCGCGCCCAATGGAAACCTGCTGCTTTACACCGATCAGCAGGAACGACACATTCTCAGGTTGTTGCTCCCAGGCGATCCGGTCCGCATCGAATATAGCAACTTCATTTTTCTCGACTCTTATTTATTTCCACTCGAGCAAATGGGCAACATCGAAGCCAAGGATCCCATTCGCACGGTGCGCGTAAGTCCGATCGACTCCAGATTCGGATTCGGCAAGGATAAGAGCGTAGAGCAGAAGCTATGCGGGCGTACGCTAGGACATTTCGGTGGCTTCTTGAAACGAAGCTGGCGCGCCAATGATCTGATGTGGGGAAGACTAGACGCGCTCTGCCAGATTGTGCAGTGCATCGTCACTCCGGAGCGGGTCGCGAAACTCAAGGCTCGCGGCTACGACGCGTCAAAATGGCTCGACGAGTTTGATCTCGAAGGACTGTTCCCAAGCAGTAGCGCAGCGGTTGTGCAACAGATCCGTGACGATCTGAATAATTTGCCCAATTATGCCGGTGAACATATTCGTGACAGCAGACAACCGGGAACTCTTTCCCGCTTTGAAGAATTTCAAGAACGGTTTGTGCGAGCGGCGCAAAGTGAGTTGTTGGAGACGGAGATTCCCAATGTCATGCAGATGGCGATTGATCAGCAGGTGTTGTGGAACCAATACAACTTATCGAGCCAGTCAAACCCCTTCCGAGCGGACGACCAGCGTTGGACAACCGGGGTGCGGCAGATCGACCCGGCAATCCTCAGCCTGGCTCGTGACCAGTTGGCTCAAATCACGACGCAACCAGAACCCGGGATATGGACCCGTTTCTTCGATTCCGGTAAGTATGCAATTGCGACAGAGTCCCCGGGCAGTGGAATTCCCAAAACCATACTTTTGGAAATGACCGCACGGAGCGCTCTTGTACTTCAAAACTGCATGAATGGAATTGTCGGCGAGAGAATGGCAGACAAAATCAAATCCAACGCATTGTTTCGTTTCGGCGTTGGCTTTCCGTTAAGGACAACATATGGATTTGCAATGTTCCAACGAACTGCTCCGGAATTCGCGCGCTCTGCCAGCGTGGCGGCACTCATTGTGCCGCTACTGATTTTGTTCGTGGCCATTTTTTGGCGCCAGCCTCTGCTCTATTCGAGTGCAACGGGGTTGAATTGGACGGCGATCTGGTGGCTGGTTCTTCTGCCGGCGCTGGCGCTGCTGGGACAGGTATTCCTGTATGGCTTGGCGCGTCGACTGACCCTTTTGTTGCTAGTTCCATTGTTCGGATTGTTAGTGACGCTAAGATTGATTAGCGCGAATTTGGTGGATTGGCAAAACGGACGAGGGTGGGTGAGTCATGTCTTGTCATTTCTGACGGCTCACAGCGCTGCCATCTGGATCGGTGTTGGAACGGCACTGGTTATGGAGATACCTTTTCGTGCGCTACGACGGGAGTTCGAGATGTACTTGCATGCGCTCGGCACTGAGTTTAAAAACTGGATCCAAGACAGACGGATGGACGATCGCGCACGCCGCAGATCCGCGACCGCAGCGTCATCGCCGACACCCACTGTCCAGGCGGATCAATCAAGCGCAACGAGCTAACAGCCTGCAGAGCCCTCTTTGCGTAGCTGTTATTCCGGTTGCTCGGCTGTTCCGGTGCGAATGTGTGCGATTGCCTCTCGATATCGTTCGGGATCCGCTTTCGCAAGCGTCTTGAGTCGAGCCAAAAATTCATCCACCTGTTCCAGATTGAGGTTGCGCGGCGGATGATCGCGAAAACTAGAAGATGCTTCATCGGCCTGTGTCGCTAGCTGCTCAAAATCGGCGATAACACAGCGCTCCTTGTTACTCAACGCCATGGACTTGAGTGTCGGAATAAGCAATGATACGACATCGATAATCCGGTTGATTTGGCTGCCATAGCTCCCAACCTTGTTGAGGACGTGCTGCTCTGTAGATATGTCCTCAACGTTGCAGCCGAAATACATGGTTGGGCTGAAAGCGCGACTCCAGTTCGTGATGGGTTGGACATAGGTGTTGACAAAATCCTTGAGCATATCTTCGTAGTAGAAACTCGTTGTTTCTTGGCTGCCCACAGAACACCTCCGGGTGCGATGATATCGCGAGTCAACAATACATCCGTTTTGCTTAAATATGCTTACATTTTATTGCGGAAGCTCATCATGTACGCCGGCCTATGACCCTCCTAAAATACTGATCTAATTTAGAATCAATCAGATAATGGATATGTGCGCGCGGTTCGTCTTTCTATGAGGATCGTCGCGGATCCGTTGGCCGCATTGGCCGAGTTTTAATCACTTACTGTATGGTCCAGTCTTGGCCGGCTCTTTCCTCATTCATTGTGTATGATTCGGAAATCTCATTACCCTTTCAACTTCGTCCAGATCGTCTACCCTTGAAACACATGATGTCTGATCGGACCCTCTCCGAAATACGCGCCGCGTGTACTGGCGGCTGCCGATGAAAGCCCGTGTCTCTGAGTTGATGGCCATCTTCTTCGCTGTCTTCGGCTTCACCTGTTGGGTGCTGGGCGATAGTTGCATCAAATGGATCGGGCAATACGGCCTGCCTCCCGAAGAGATCGTCGCATTCATGGGTTTCTTCATGGCGCTCACGCTCACGGTGCACGCCGTCTTGCGCCGTAGTCTCAGTAATCTGCGCCCGCGCTCGGTGGGGCGCCAGGTGCTGCGCGCTCTGCTGGACATGACGAACAACATTTGCGTCGTCATCGCCCTCCGCCATCTTTCGCTCACCATGTTCTATATCCTTGTCTTCACTTCGCCGCTGGTCATCTCTATGCTGTCGGCGATCTTGATCGGTGAGCGTATCACCGTTAAGAAGGCAGTCGCCCTGCTTGTCGGCTTCTGCGGCGTGATGATCGCCGTTGCCCCCTGGAGCCATAATCAGCGAATTGACCTCATCGGCCTCGTCAGTTGTCTGGTCTGCGTCGCCTGCTTTTCAGTCAACATGGTCTGGTCCCGCGTACTCACGCGCACGGAACCTCCCGAAAGCCTTGCCTTTTGTTCCGGCTTGGTCACTGCCATCGCCGGTCTGGCGCTCACTAGCCTCCACCCCCATCCGCTCACTCCCACACTCTGGATCGCGTTGGGAATGATGGGAATCTTTTGCGCGGCCGGCACGCTCAGCTTCTATGTAGCCGTCAAGCACACGACGGCAAGCAACGTGTCGCAGTACCACTACACCCAGCTGGTCACCGGCGCGCTGATCTCCTACATCGTATGGCACGACAGGCCCGGACTCCCCATGCTGATCGGAGGATCGCTGATCATTGGTTCGGGTCTGGTGATCGCCCTCACCGCGCGCAACGCAGAGCCACTCTTACTTCCCGACATTGCCGTTAGATAGACCGGGCGCACCCGGCTTGCCGACCTTCACACAGTCCCAGAATGATGCGAAATCTGTAACCCGGCCGCTCGTTGTGTCGGATGATTTCTAGAGTGAGATAAATCGACTCGTCGAAACTGCGCTTCCAGAGAAGCACGGGCGCATGGGCGTTCGCGTGCGCTAAACTAAAATCCGATCCGCCGGTGGTCAGCCGGCACAATGAATTGAGGATTGAATGACCGAAGAGCCCTATCGCCCGCAGGACAACATTGTGACTTTGATGCGGCAATTTGACCAGCAGGTAAAGGAATATCCAGAGCTTCCTGACCCTGAGACGTGCTTGCTCCGTGCTCGGCTGGTTTTTGAAGAAGCGCTCGAATTCGTTAGAGGCTGCGGTTGCACAGTCACAATGAGCGTCGCCGGATCGAACGGGACAGATAAGACCGAGCAGACCGCGGTCATTGACTCGATCAGCGTCGTACTCGATCCCAATGGCAAGCCTGACTTCGTCGAATACGTGGATGGCTGCATCGACCAACTTGTCGTCACGTATGGAGCGCTTAATGCGGCCGGCGTCAAGGCTCAGCCTGCCTGGGATGAAGTGCAACGAAGCAACATGAGCAAGGCTTGGCCGCATTGCAGTGTTTGCGATGCTGTTCTCTTGCGGGATCGTGGTACGGATCTGGTCCATCCGGAAGACGCCAACGCGCATCAAGGCGAGTGGAAGCCGGTTCTAAGAATTCATAAGCGGCAGGACGGCAAAGTGATTAAATCGCCGACCTATTCACCTGCGGATTTAAGACGTGTAATTGATGAACAAATCCAGATCGCAACCAGTTGAGTAAGTACCTTTATCCAAGGTGTGTGTTATGAAGACAGCAGCCGTTGCATCTCCTTCGCTGAGGTTTCTGGAAGACCGCTGGGATCCGATCCTAGCCGAATCGCTGGACGAAACCGAGTTGCTTCGGTATCGCTCAAACCTGCTTGGCTCCGATCTGCGCATCACCAACTTCGCGGGCGGCAATACGAGCTCGAAAATCGATGAACTCGATCCCCTTACGGGCCAGATGGTGAAGGTGCTCTTGGTGAAGGGCAGCGGCGGCGATCTGGGCAGCATCCAGCGAGGCGGATTCGCGTCGCTTTACCAGGAAAAACTACTTCTACTCGAGAAACTGTATCGTGGCCCGGAGACAGAAGACTCCATGGCCGAGATGTATGCGCTCTGCGCGTTTCGCAACAATCCTGTCGCGGCGTCGATTGACACTCCCTTGCATGGCTTTCTGCCCTTCGCGCATGTCGACCATCTGCATCCTGACTGGGGCATCGCACTAGCCGCTTCGGCCAACGGCAAGACGAAGATGGAGGAGTTCAATCGCCAGTTTCACCATAGGCTGGTTTGGCTCCCCTGGCAGCGCCCAGGTTTCGAGCTGGCGATGATGATGAAACACGCCGTCAGCCAAAATCCGGATTGCGACGGCATTGTGCTCGGTGGGCACGGTCTTTTTACGTGGGGCGAGACGCAACGAGAGTGCTATGTAAACACACTTACAGTGATCGATCAACTGGGACAGTTCATCGAGAGGCACATCCTCAAGAGCGTAACTCGTTTTGGCGGAGTCGCTGTCAAGTCGCGTCCGGACCGCAAGGATCTTGCCATCGAGATTCTGCCGTTCCTGCGCGGACGGATCAGCAACCAGCGACGATCGATCGCCAGTTTCAGCGATTCGGACGACGTGATGAACTTTGTGAATTCAAGGCACGCAAGAGATCTCGCATTTCTTGGAACGAGCTGCCCCGACCATTTTATTCGCACCAAGATTCGCCCCATGTTTGTGCCGTGGGAGGAAGCGGAGGATCTGGAGGCGCTCAGGAAGCAAATCGACCAATCACTGGCGGAATATCGCGCCCAATATAGGAGCTATTACGAGACACACGCTCTTCCAGATTCGCCTGCGCTGCGCGATACGAATCCCTCCATCGTGCTGATCCCCGCAGTCGGCATGTTCAGTTTTGGCAAGAACAAGACGGAAGCGCGCATCAGCGGCGAATTCTATACCAACGCAATTCACGTGATGGAAGGTGCGACCCTGTTGGGCGAGGGATTCGAAACGGAGAGACCGGCGACCGCTGTTCCGCAATGCGGCGAACATATGGACCCTGCTAGTTTCAAAATTCATAAAAACTATGTGGCTCTGCCTGCAGGCGAAGCGTTTCGAATCGAGTATTGGACGCTCGAAGAAGCCAAGATCCGCCGCCAGCCAGCGGAGAAGGAACTGAGCCGCCACATCGTTCTGGTGGTCGGAGGAGTCAGTGGCATCGGGCGCGAAGTGGTGCTGCTGGCGGCCTCGCGCGGCGCTCACGTGGCGATTGCCGACAGCGATACGGTTGCCGCGGAACGTGTTGTCAGCGAAGTTGCGAAGATCACGTCAAAAGAGTTCGTAGCAGCGACGGCAATAGACATTCGAGACCGCGGTTCGATTGATCGGGCGATGAAAGCTACTGTTGCAGCATTCGGCGGAATCGATATCGTTGTCAACGCTGCGGCAATTTCCTCGTCGCAGGATGGCGTGATCTCTGAGGCAGTGTGGGCAACGACTCCCGATGTAAACGTCAGGGCGAATCACATGATCTGCGATAAGGCTGCCAAAGTCTTCGCGGTTCAAGGCCTGGGGGCTTCGATCGTGCTGACTAGCTCCTGGAACGCTGCGCCAAAGGGCGGCAGCGAGGCGTGCGACGAAAGCAAATCGGCTCTGAGCCACCTTGTGCGCGAGTTGGCCGTGAGCCTGGCGCCCACGGTGCGTGTGAATGGCGTTGCCCTAGCCACTTTTGTGGGGGGCTCCGCGATGTTCGCTAGGGATCGCGTCCGAACTTCACTGGCCAAGTCCGGCATTGCCTTTGAGGAGTCGATGACAGACGAGGAACTGCGCAATTTGCTGGCGGCTTTCTATGCCCAGCAAACACTGACGCATCAACCTATCGATCCGGCGGATTGCGCGGAGGCAATTTTGTTTCTAGCGAGCACTCGTGCGCGTTGCACTACCGGTCACATGATTCATGTTGACGGAGGACTACCGGAGACGTTTACTCGGTGACACAGCTCAGTGGAAATTGTGCGAACGAATATCGATGCTCACATCGGATTGGATTGGTAACATCGAAAGCAACTTCCGCTATTCGGTTGAGTAGCGGATCTCTAGCTTGCGAATCCGGTAGCAGGAGTAAAGGAGCACGACCCCGATCAACACCAACAGGCCGAGAGTTGCAGCCCAAGCAGATACCGGCTCGGTCTCCACTGTCAGCAGCGCCAAGAGACCATGGGCGGAAACGCTGACTGGCATAAGGTGGCGCAGGTAGGAGGCAACACTGAGTTTTTGCAGCAGTGAAGGCAGCACGGGATTGATCGCCTCCCAACCCAGGACAATCATTGCTGCCGGCATCGGATTCCTGAAGGTCATGCTGAGCAAAAGAAATATTGCTCCGTACCCGAGGCATGCGAGCACGATGATCGCGAGATAACCCTCCAACTGACCGAGGCCGGGGCCAGCGAAAACATAGTCTCTTCCGGCAACGCCGAAGCCGGCATACATCAGCGTAAAGTCGGCGATGATTGCGCTTCCAAACAGGAGAACGGCGCTGAACGATCCCGCCACAAACTTGCACAGCAGGAGTAACTCCCGCTTCACAGGAGACAGCAGGTAGAAGTGCAGGCTGCGCTCGATCATTTCTCCGCGAATCAGACGGGAGAAGATGCCGAGACAGCCGAAGAAAACTCCAAGCCGTATGTAGTAAAGCTGGATGACGCTTGCAAGAACATCAGTGTCATCGCTCATCCACGATGGATGGTGAGCTTCGAAGATAAAGTGGATGAAGATGATGAATGTAGGAATGAAGGCAAGAAAGTAAATCCAACTCGCTCTCAACGAGAACAGGTTTCTTCTTACTTCAATTCGGACCAGACGTCGCGCCTGGATCCACCACAGACCCCAGGGCTGCAGCGCAAGATGCCTGGGAAAGTTGCCGATTGCATCCATCATCACGACGCACCTCCGTCCGAGCCTATGAGATATTGGTAAATGGCGCTGGCGTCATCGTCGGCTGGAGCTACAGACTCCACCTTGACAAGCCCCTCGGCTGCAACCCCGTTGAGCATAGAATAGAACTGATCGATATCGCCCGTGCGAATGAAGACGCCTCTTCCGTCTGTATGCAATCTCGCCTCAACACAATGGTTAACTGAGAACATCTTCGCCGCAAGCAACGCTGGCTGATCGCAGCGAATGAGTACCTGCATCGGCTTTTCGCGTACTTCCTGCCTCACCTGCTTGATACTGCCTTCAGCGACTAAGTATCCGCCAGTAATAAGGACAACGCGATCAGAGATGCGGTCGACCTCGTCGAGAATGTGGCTTGAGATCAATAGATGCATTCCCTGCCGGCCTAGTTCCTGGAAGAGCGCAATCGATTCGGCGCGGGCCATGGGGTCGAGGCCGTTCAGCGGTTCATCGAGAACCAGCACTCTCGGGTGATGGGCAATCGCCTGTGCCAGTCTTACCTTCTGACGCATGCCTTTGCTGTAGCCAGCGATTTTTCGCTGCGCTGCTTCGCCAAGTTGTACGCGTTCTAGAGCCTCTTGCGTCAGCTCAAATGCCTCGGCTTCACTCATTCCGTGAAGCATCAGGCTGTCAAAGATAAAATCCCATCCGTTGATTCCGCGGGGAAACGAATCGAATTGCGCGCAATAACCGAGCATGCGAAACAGCTCCGGCGAATTCGCGGGAGAGAGTCCCATCACCGAAATGCGTCCATTCGACGGTTGTACCAATCCCGTCATGAGATTCATCAACGTCGTCTTTCCCGATCCGTTGGGACCGACAAGAGTCGTGATTCCCGGCGGTATGGAGAGCGAGATACGGTTAACGCCGAGAACCTCGCCGTAGAACTTGGAAACATCCTCGAAGATGATTTGATCGTTCATCCGCGCACCACCTCGCGAGCACGGATGCGTCGATTCAGCATGGCGATGCAGAGGCAACAGGTAAGCATGAGCATGGCTGCAATCGACTCGGTAGGCAGCGAGAATCCAGCCCTGGCAGATTCCGGTGCGCCAAGCAATCGTTGCCAAAGTGACGTCATCATGAACGGAATGTTCAGCAGGAAGCCCCATCTCGTCCGCAGCACTCCGGTCACGATGCCGCCCACGCCCGCCGGCACAAAGACCGCCGCGAAGATGGCGCCAGTGGCCATGACTCTCCACTTTACCCACGAAGAGAGAGCGAGGCCGAGAATCGAGAGCAGCGCAATCCAGATCAACTCTCCTGCCAAAATGCCCCCGGCAATCTGAAGATTTGCGGTGAACCACGGCAGCGGAGAAGCATAGCTCTGATAGACAAAGAGCAGAAGGCATGGCACCCAGGTTACAAACGAGAGCGACGCAAAGAGCGCTATGAACTTGCCCAGCAAATAACCAAAGCGCGAGATGGGGTGACTGAGCAGGATTGGCAGCGCGTTATCCGCAAGGTCGAAGCTGATGAGTCGCGGCGCGATCCAGGCGGCCAGCGGCAGAGAGAACCATGACTGGACCTCGAGAAGCGTCAGAAAGAATTTGACGTCGATGGTGAGAGCCTGGGGACCGCGGAACCCCATCAAAGCTCGTGCGATCGGATTGTTCGCGAGATAGATCCCGATCAGAAATACGATGGGAGGCAAGAGGCAAAGCGTGAAGAGTCCTATGGTGATCTTCGACGACCATGCCTCATTGAATCCATAGCGTGCGAGCACAAAGACGCGTGTCCACGCTGGAGTCAACTTGCCGTCATAGGCGCGATAAATGTGTTTATAGACTGACATGAGCCGTTTGCCCCACTTCGTTATCCATTGCTCTGAGGAAGATGTCTTCAAGCGAGTCGCGCCGCCGGTTCATACGCCGGATTTGGACTCCCTGTTCGGATGCAATGACGTAAAGATCCCGCACCTCGATGTTGTCGGGGATGACAAGCTTGATCCGACCGCCGGGAAAACATGCGCATTCGCAGCCAAGTCCGCGCACACTCACTGAGAATTTTTCTGTGGCGCCGACAGTCTCGAGTTCCATGAAGCTGCGGTTGGAGCGGCGCTCCTCTTCAATGTTGCAAAGAGCGGCGATGCGTCCGTCTTTGAGGATCAGCACCTCATCGCAGGTCTCGTCGATATCGCGCAGCAAGTGAGAAGAAATCAGCAGCCTCACGCTGCCTTGGGTGCGGATTTCCTTGATCAGTTGAATCATGCGCTGGCGAGCGATCGGGTCAAGTCCGTTGGTCGGCTCGTCCAGGATGAGAAGCCGTGGACCTTGCGCAAGGGCTTGGGCCAGCTTGATCAGTTGCTTCATGCCGAGCGAATAGGTGTTGACCTTGCGATAGCGCACTTCGCCCAGTCCTACGTAGAAGAGAGCCTCGTGGGCACGCTCCAATGCTTCACCGGCAGGCAGACCCGCGAGCTCTGCCATATAGCGGACAAACCGCACGCCGCTCATATTTCCGATGAAAGAATCGTTCTCCGGCATGTAGCCAATGCCGCCGCGAACCCGTGCCTTGTCCCGCTGGCTGTCGAGTCCGAAGACGCTGGCTGTCCCTTTGGAGGGCTGATGAAAGCCCAGCAGCGTGTTGATCAACGTGGATTTTCCGGCGCCGTTGGGGCCGAGCAGACCGATCGCCTGGCCCTGCAACGACCCCGTAAGTCCATCGAGCACGATGCGATTTCCGAGCCGCACTTCCAAGCCATTCAGATCAATGACGCCCATGTTACTCTTTTACGTTCGCACTGGCGTTCTTGTTCCCTGAATTCAACAAAGCTCCGAGACTTAGGATGTCAAATCCGAAAAGGCGACTGTCGCTTGCCACCTCAATGCGGCTGTCTTTGCCCCATGCGCAGATTGCCGTCGGCTTTGCATCCGAAGCCAACTGGCTGAGCGCCTGCGCCGTCTCTCCACTGAAGTTGGAAAGAAGCGGTGTCAACACCGGGCTCAGGTTTTGATAGGCGATGGCAGAATAGTTGTCATTCTCGTCTTTTGGAAGCAGCGCCTTGAAAGCAGCCGAGCGTCCAAGAGAGGCTCCGCTCGCACGAGTCTGCAGCGCCTGCATTAGAAGAGCCCGGCTTGGCGCCAGAATCATGTAACCCGCAGAAAAGGTGTATTGCGCGAGAACGTTCCCTGTAGTGAGGTCGTGAGCGGAGTAAAACTTCTGACCGCCGACTTCACTCGATTCGAT
>Ga0187890_10003282_pt1 | contig 11186 bp, 11 predicted proteins | sample June2016WEW_21_1_FD_133005 | JGI IMG/M metagenome (GOLD analysis project Ga0187890, IMG submission 133005) | Peatland microbial communities from SPRUCE experiment site at the Marcell Experimental Forest, Minnesota, USA - June2016WEW_21_10 | ecosystem: Environmental > Terrestrial > Soil >...
CCGGACCGGGCCGGACGGCCGGCCCCGCCACCGAGACCAGGCCGCCCACCAGATCCGCGTCGACCCCGCCTCGAAGCTGGGACGGATCGTCGGCTCCGAGATCCTCCAGGTCAACAGCCTGCATCACCAGGGCATTGACCGGCTGGCCCCCGGACTGGTGGCCACCGCCTGGGCTCCGGACGGCCTCATCGAGGCGGTGGAGACCCGCGGACCGGCCTTCGGGTTGGGGGTCCAGTACCACCCGGAGGAGATGGCGCCCCGAGACCACCCGTCCCAGGCCATATTCGAGGCCTTCGCCGGTGCCTGCCGCGGTGAGCTTGCCCAGCTGGCCACGGCGGCGGCGGGGGAGCTGCTGGCCAGCCGTCCGATGGCGGGCCGCTAGCCGACCAGGGCCGCCTCCGTCTCCGGAATGCCCTCGGGCAGCGGCTCTCCAGTAGCGAGCAGACGGGCGTCCTCGGCGGCGATCCTGTCCAGCTCGCCGACCAGGGCTGCCACCAGCTCGGCCTCGGGCATGGTGGCGATCACCTTGCCCTTGCGGTAGAGGATCCCCTTCTGCTGGCCGCCGGCGATCCCTATGTCGGCGTGCATGCCCTCACCGGGCCCGTTGACGACGCAGCCCATGACCGAGACGTTGATCGGGCGCTTGACCCGCTTCAGCGCCTCCTCGACCCGGGCCACCATGGGCACCATGTTGATCTCGAGCCGGCCACAGGTGGGACAGGCGATGAGGTTGGGGCCGCTGGGCTTCTCCTGGAGGTTGGCGAGGATCTGCCGCGCCACCCTGACCTCCTCCTCAGGCTCGTCGACCAGCGACACCCGGATGGTGTCGCCGATCCCCTCGGCGAGCAGGATCCCAATCCCCATGGCGCTCTTGATCGACCCGGTCCTGGTGGGCCCGGACTCGGTCAGCCCCAGGTGCAGGGGATGGCGGTTGTCCAGCTGGGCAAAGAGACGGTTGGCGGCCAGGTTGGTGAGCACATCACTGGCCTTGAGGCTGACCTTGATGTCCTGGAACCCCAGTTCCTCGAGGATCGCGATATGGCCCAGCGCGGCATCCACCATCCGTTGGGCCACGTCCGGGATCCCACCCTCGCCCCGCCCCCGCTCCAGCTTCTTGCGATCGGGGAGACTGCCGGCGTTGACCCCGATCCGGATGGGGACCCCCAGCGCCTGGCAGCGGCGGGCGATCTCGGCAATCTTCTCGGGCTGGCGGATGTTGCCGGGGTTAAGCCGCAGGCACTGGATCCCGGCGTCCAGGGCCATGAGCGCCAGCGGGGCGTCGTAGTGGATGTCGGCCACGATGGGCAGACGGCTGCCCTTGACGATGTCGCGGAGGGTCTCGCCGGCCTCCTTGGTGTCGCAGGTGACCCGGACAATGTCCGCCCCGGCTTCCGCGGCCCTGGCGATCTGCTCCAGCGTGCCCCTGACATCCTCGGTGGGAGTCTTGGTCATGGTCTGGACGCTGATCGGAGCGGCGCCCCCGATCACCACCTGGCCAACGCGGATGGGACGAGTCTGGCGGCGTTGGATCATCGGACCAGCTGAGAGATGTCGCCGTAGGTCACATAGATGAAGAGCATGCCTATCAAGGCTAACCCAACCGCATGGACCATGGCCTCCACCCGAGGGTTGATGCGGCGGCGCCGGGCCATCTCCAAGAGCACGAAGAAGAGCCGACCGCCGTCCAGGAAGGGGATCGGCAGCAGGTTGAAGAGGCCCAGGTTGACGGAGATCAGGGCCATCAGGGTGAGGTAGGTACCGGGCCCGATCTCGGTCGCCACCGAGGTCTCCTCGGCTATCCCCACCGGGCCTGAGAGCCGGAGGTTGGGTGAGTGGTGGGGGCTGACCAGCTTCCACAGGTTGATGAAGGTGGAGCCGATCTGACTGGGCACGGTGTAGAAGCCGACCGCCAGGGCCTGGTAGATCGGCATCCGGCGCCCCCCCAGGTTGGGGATCAGAAGATTGCCCTCGGAGGCGATGTAGCCGGCCAGCCACTGCACTGCCAGCTGACTCCGCTTGACCGGTACCGTCAGGACCTGGCCCGAGCTGGTCCGGTAGGAGACCTCGAGAGCTCCATGGCCAGGGATCGCCGCCGCCATGGACTGGGGGGTGGCGTGCGGGAGGGCTTCCCCGTCGATGGCGGTGATCAGGGCCTCGAAGGGGATCTTGGGGCTGGCACTGGTCCCCACCCAGCGCAGCTGGGGGCTGACCACGACCTCCCGGGCCGCGCCACCGTTCCAGGGCCTCAGCTCAACTGTGAGCGGCCGCCCCCGGTCGTCCTGGATGCGGGCCCGAAGGCTGGTGAGGCCATCGATCCGGTGGCCCCCGACCGCCACGATCTGCCACCCACTCCTCACCCCAGCTTTGGCCAGGGCGCCCCCGGACTCCATCTGGGGGGCTGGGCCCCCGACCGCCGCCACCCCGGCGAAGATGGCCCCGGCCAGGACCATGTTCATCAGCCCCCCGGCGGCCAGGGTGGCCGCCTTCCTGACGTTGCTGGCCCGGATGAAGCCGCGCTCTCCCCCATCGTCGGGGGGCGCCTCCAGCCCAGTCATGCCCGCCATCCGGACGTAGCCGCCCAGCGGCAGCAGTCGTACCGAGTAGCGGGTCTCGCCCCGCATGCGGCTTAGCAGCCGGGGCCCGAACCCGATCGAGAACTCCTGGACCATGATCCCGGCCCGCTTGGCCACCACGAAGTGCCCCAGCTCGTGCACGGCGATCACCACCAAGAGCATCAGAACGATGCCCCCGACGCTCTGCCAGGTCCACACGAAGTCGCCCATCTAGCTGACCGGCAACCGCGCGGAGCTGGCGCCGGCGAGCTCGTCGGCGATCCGTCCCGCCTCCTGACGAGCCCAACCGTCCGCGGCCAGAAGCTGCTCCAACCCCAGCTGATCCGGGGGCTGGAACGCCTCCGTCACCCGCTCCACCAGAGTGGCGATCTCGGTGAAGCGGATCCGGCCCTCCAGGAAGGAGGCCACGGCCACCTCGTTGGCCGCGTTCATCACCGCGGGGACCGCCCCCCCCCTGGCCCCGGCGTCCCGCACCAGCTGCAGCGCCGGGTACCGGGCCGGGTCGACCGCCTCGAAGTCCAACCGCCCCACCTCGGGCAGTTGAAGCGGCTCCACCACCCCGGGAAGGCGAAGGCCGTCGCTCATCGCCAGCGCGATGGGAGCTCGCATGTCGGCCACCCCGAGCTGGGCGATCATGGTCCCGTCGCAGAACTCGACCGCCGAGTGGACGGCGCTCTGGGGGTGGATCACCACCTCGATCCGCGCGTAGGGGATCCCGAAGAGGAAGTGGGCCTCGATGACCTCCAACCCCTTGTTGACCATGGTGGCGGTGTCGATGGTCACCTTGGGCCCCATCTTCCAGTTCGGATGGTGGAGCGCCTGCTCCGGAGTGACCGAGCCCAGCTCGCCCAGTGGGGTGGCCCGCAGCGCTCCGCCGCTGGCGGTCAGAACCAGCCGCCTCACCGTCTCCGGCACCTCGCCGCGAAGGCACTGCCAGATGGCGCTGTGCTCGCTGTCCACGGGGACGATCCGGGCACCGTGGGCGCGGGCGCTCTCCGTGACCAGCTCCCCAGCCATGACCAGAACCTCCTTGGTGGCCAGGGCGATCAGCCGGCCGGCCCGGCAGGCGGCCAGGGTCGGCAGCAGGGCGGCCGCCCCGCCCCCGCCCACCAGGACCACGTCCGCCTGATCAGAGCCGGCCAGTTCGCACGCGGCCTCGATGCCGCCCGACATCCCCGCGGGGAGCGCCTGCCGCGGCTCGACCAGCACCGCCCGGGCTCCCGGGAACCCCCGCAGCGCCTCGGTGAGAGCCTCGGGCCGGCTGCCGGCCACCGCCCCCATCAGCTCGAAGTGGCTGGGGTAGCGGCGGATGATGTCCAGCGCCTGCCAGCCGATCGAACCGGTGGCCCCGATCACAACTACTCGCTTCGGCATCGACCGAGCCTCCGATGTGGCCCCCGGGCCGCCATGCCGAACTGGAGCGACCAGCGCCAGGGGTGGTCAGAAAGCGTGCGCTACCCCCAGCAGCGAGTATACGACCGCCCCCACAAAGATCAGGCTGTCCATCCGATCCAGGACCCCACCGTGCCCGGGCAGCAGCCGGCCCGAGTCCTTGACCCCCGCCTCCCGCTTCAGCTGCGACTCAACCAGGTCGCCCACCACCGCCGCCAGGGCCGCCAGGAACCCGATCCCAAAGGCCGCCGGATGGCCCACCCGGGGCAGCGCCAGGGGCAAGAGTAGCCCCACCATCACGGTGGGCGCGACCAGTGCCGCCACGGCGCCCTCCCAGGTCTTGCGGGGGCTGATCCGCGGCATGAAGGGGTGCCGCCCCCACGTGGAGCCGACCAGGTAGGCGAGGGTGTCCCCCACCACCGAGACCCCCACGGTCAGCAGCACCACCTCGATGGCCCGGGGACGGCTGGCGATCCCGTGGTATAGGAGGAGCAGGAAGCCAGGGCAGAATCCCAGCCAGGCGGCACCCCCCAGGGCCAGCGCCCAACCCATGAAGGGCCGGGCCTCCGGCGCGTACCGAAGTGAGAGCAGCAGGCCCCCCAGCACCCCCACCGCCAGGATCGCCTCGCCATTGGGGACGTGGGGATAGGCGTAGCGGAAGAGCCACGCGGCCGCCAGCCCGACGAGCAGAAGGGGGTCGACCCGGACCCCGGCCTCCCGCCAGATCTGCCAGTACTCCCAGATGCCGAGCGCGACGACCAGGCCGACGAAGCCGTCCACGAAGGGCGCACCCAACCCCAGGACCAGCAGGAACAGCGCCAGCAGGACCACCCCGCTGGCGGTCCGCACCGCCAGGTTCACGAGTTGTCCAGCACGCCCCCGAAGCGGCGGTCCCGAGCGGCGTAATCCGCCAGCGCCGCCCTGAGGTCGGCGGCACCGAAGTCGGGCCACAGCGTCTGGGTCACGTGCAGCTCGGCGTAGGCCGCCTGCCAGATCAGGAAGTTGCTGGTCCGCATCTCCCCGGCGGTCCTGATGATGAGGTCGGGGTCGGGCAGCCCGGCTGTGTACAGGGCGCCCGCCAGGTCCGCCTCCTCGAGCCGGGCCAGGTCGGCGCCCGAGGCCGCCAGCTTGCGCACCCCGTCCACGATCTCCGCCCGCCCCCCGTAGTTGATGGCCACATTGAGGATCCCGGCCTGGTTGTCCTCGGTCGTCCGCTCGGCCTCCGCCACCAGCCGCTGCAGCCGGGGCGAGAGCGGCTCGCGGCGGCCGATCACCCGGATTCGGACCCCGTTGCGCTGGAGTTCCGCCACCTCCACCTGGAGGGTCTGCTCGAAGAGCCGCATCAGGCTCGCCACCTCCCCGCGGGGACGGGACCAGTTCTCGGTGGAGAAGGCGAAGAGGGTCAGACAGTGGACCCCGGCGGCGTCGGCTGCCTCCATCACTCGGCGGATCGCCTGAATCCCCGCCCGGTGGCCGGCGCCGCGGGGGAGCCCGCGGCGGCGGGCCCAGCGACCATTTCCGTCCATGATGATCCCGATGTGCCGGGGCAGGGCGGGGCTGACCTCAGCCATCGTCACGCTCCCGGCGGAGGTTCACACCTCGAGCAACTCGGCTTCCTTTCGCCGCGCCACCTCCTCGATCTGCTCGACGAACCGGTCGGTGATCCTCTGCAGCTGGACCTGGGCCCGCTGCGACTGGTCCTCGGAGATCTCCTTGTCGTGCTCGAGGCGGCGCAGCCGCTCGAGATCGTCGCGCCGGATGTTGCGCACCGCCACCCGGGCCTCCTCGGCCCGGTGCTTGACCATGGCCACGAACTCGCGGCGGCGCTCCTCGTTGAGGGCCGGCACCGGGACCCGGATCAGCTGGCCATCGTTGCTGGGGTTGAGGCCCAGGTCGCTGCGCCGGAGCGCCCGATCGATGGCCGGCAGGGTGCGGCGGTCCCATGGTTGGACCAGAATGAGGTGAGCCTCCGGGGCGGAGATGCTGGCCACCTGGTTGAGCGGCATGTGCCCGCCGTAGACGTCGATCAGGAGATGCTCGATGAGGGCCGGGCTGGCCCGCCCGGTGCGGATCGACTCCAGCTCCCGCTGCAGCGAGTCGATGCTCTTGGTCATCCGCTGCTCGGCGGCCCGGAGCAGGTCGTCGCTCACGGCGCGGAGGTCGTACCGGTGACCATCGTGCCCACGTCCTCGCCGCGCACCGCCCGGGCAATGTTGCCGGGGGTGAAGAGGTCGAGCACCAGCAGCGGCAGCCGGTTGTCCATGCACAGGGTGATGGCGGTGTTGTCCATCACCTGAAGCCCCATGTTGAGCACCTCCATGTAGGTGAGCGTCCGGAAGCGGGTGGCCGTAGGGTCCAACTTGGGGTCGGCGGTGTAGATGCCATCGACGCTGGTGGCCTTGATCAGCAGGTCGGCACCGATCTCGGCGGCACGGAGGGCGGCCGGAGTGTCGGTGGTGAAGAAGGGATTCCCTGAGCCGGCGCAGAAGATCACCACCCGACCCTTCTCCATGTGCCGGATCGCCCGGCCGCGGATGTAGGGCTCCGCGACCTGGTGCATCTCGATCGCGGTTTGCACCCGGGTGGGCATGCCCTCAGCCTCCAGTGCGTCCCGAAGGGCCAGGGCATTGATCACCGTGCCCAGCATCCCCATGAGATCGGCGGTGACCCGGTTCATGCCCCGCTGGGCCCCGGCCAAACCCCGGAAGATGTTGCCGCCACCCACCATCACCGCAATCTCGGCGCCGGCGTCGTGAGCGCCCTTCAGCTCCCTGGCCACCTGCCCCAGGACAGCGGGATTGATCCCGAACTGGCCGTCTCCGACCAGGGCCTCTCCGCTGATCTTGATCACCACCCGGCGGTAGCGAAGGGGGGCGCTGGTGGTCAGGGGCACGGCGGTGCCGGTCACTTCGGTCACCGGCTCAGACGTCATCCGTCTGGCCCTCGCCCAGCTGGTAGCGGACGAACCGGGAGATGGAGATGTTCTCCCCGGTGGCGGCGATGACCTCCTGGATCACCTGACTTACCTGGCGTGCCTTGGAGCCCTCGTCGCGGAGCCACGGCTGGTCCAGGAGGCAGGACTGCTCGTAGAACTTGCGCAGGCGGCCGTCCACGATCTGGTCCAACCGCTCCGCCGCCTTGCCCTCGGTCAGGGCCTGCTCCCGGTAGACCGCCCGCTCCCGCTCGAGCACGGCAGGGGGGACGTCTTCACGGCTGACCCAGCTGGGCGAGGTGCCCGCGATCTGCAGTGCCAGGTCGTGCACCAGGCCCTTGAACTGGTCGGTCCGGACCACGAAGTCGGTCTCGCAGTTGACCTCCAGCAGCACCCCGATTCGACCCCCGGGGTGCACGTAGGAGTCGACCAGGCCCTCGCGGGTCTGGCGACCCGATTTCCGCTGTGCCGAGGCCAGTCCCTTGGTGCGGAGGATGTCACGAGCCCGCTCGATATCCCCCTCCGCCTGGTGTAGGGCCTGCTTGCAGTCCATGATCCCGGCGCCGGTCTGTTCCCGCAGCCGCCGCACCAACTCCACGGTCACAGGCTGACTCACTCTGCGCTTCCCTCCGCCGGCTCCGGGGCCGACTGGGTCGGCACTTCGTCCGGAATGGGCAGCTTCTCGGCCTCAGCCAGCTCGGCCTGGGCCACCTCGGCCTGGGCCACCTCGGCCTGGGCCAGCTCGGCCGTGGCGGCCTCCGCCGCCTTGGCGGCGATCCTGGCCTCCTCCTCTGCCCGGGCGGCCGTGATCCTGGCCTCCTCGGCATGGGCCTCGCGGTCCGCCTCGGCCTGGCGGGCCTGGGCCAGCTCGATCTGGCGATGCTCCTCCAGCCCCTCCATGACACCCGCCACGATCCGGGAGGTGATCAACCGCACGCTACGGATGGCGTCGTCATTGCCGGGGATGACGTAGCTGATCTCCTCGGGGTCACAGTTGGTGTCCGTGATCGCGATGATGGGAATCTCCAGCCGGCGAGCCTCGGTCACCGCCAGGCGCTCTTTGTGAGGATCCACCACGAAGACGGCGGCCGGGAGCCGCTTCATGTTGGTGATCCCACCGAAGTTGCGCTGGAGCCGATCCAGCTCGTCTTCGCGACGTCGCTGGTCCTTCTTGCTGAGAGCCTGGAAGGCCCCCCGCTCGCGCATCTCGGTGAGCTCCGCCAGCCGCTTGAGCTGGCGCTTGACCACCTCGAAATTGGTCAGCATGCCGCCCATCCAGCGGTTGACGACGTAGGGCTGACCACTGCGCTCGCACTCGGACTGGAGGGTGTCCTGGGCCTGCTTCTTGGTCCCCACGAAGAGGATCTGACCACCCTGAGCGACGGTGTCGTGGGCGAACTGACAGGCGTGGTCCAGAAGCTCGACGGTCTGGGAGACGTCGATGATGTGGATCCCGCCCCGGCTGGCGAAGATGTAGTGACGCATCTTGGGATTCCACCGGCTGGTCTGATGGCCGAAGTGGACACCGTTCTGGAGCAGCTCGGTGAGCGTGGCTACAGGCATGCTCGACCTCCTATTCGTTGCGCCTCTGCCCAGCCTCAACCACCGACCGGCCCGCGAGGGGATCCCCGCCGACGTCCGCCGGGCATGTGAATTTGCTCGCCATGGTCATGTTATCCCAACCGGGGTGGCGGCCAGGCCAGTCTCGCGCCGGCTCCTGGTGGCTCCCCCGCCAGCTGACGCCGAAGGGGTCCGGCGGCCAAGGTTGGTGGGGACCTCGAAGTTTGCCGCGCGACCCCACCTCGGGGAACCGGGCGCATGCGGCCCCCTAGACTGCGGCCTCGTGGACGCGGTGAGGCCTGCCGAGCTTGACCGGGGCGCTGGAAGACAGCGGCGACAATTGCTGCTGGCCGCCTTCGACTCCCAGATGCGCGCGCGCCTCTCCATGCGGCTGCCGGATGGCGCCCACGAGGAGCAGGACGGACCGGTCTACCGCTCCTGGGGCTGGGGACCGAGGGGGTTCGTCATCCATCGTGACCTCAGCCACCTGGAGGGGCCGGCGCTGGACGCCCTGATCGAGCGGCAGTGCCGGTTCTTCGCCGATCTTCAGCTGGCCTTCGAGTGGAAGACCTATGCCCACGATCGGACCGCGGACCTCAGCCATCGCCTGCGGGCGGCAGGTTTCGTCCCCGAGGGGGAGGAGAGCCTGGTCATCGGGGTGGTCGCGGAGCTGGAGACGGAGCCCCGGCTGCCCCACGGGGTCACGCTCCGAGAGGTCCGCTCCCGAGCCGACATAAGGCGCATGGCCCAGCTGATGAGCCGGGTCTGGGGCGAGGACCTCACGTCCCTTGGCGAGCTCTTCTCCCGGGACATCGAGGCCAACCCGGACGACGTGGTCCTGCTGGTGGCGGAGGCCGAGGGCGAGGTGGTCGCGGCCGCCCGGGCCAACCTCTCCCGGGGTTCGCAGTTCGCCACCCTCTGGGCGGGATCGACCCTGCCGGAGTGGCGTAACCGCGGGATCTACCGGGCCACGGTGGCCTATCGGGCCGGGCTGGCGGCCCAGCGCGGCTTCGAGTACCTCCAGCTGGACGCCTCTGACCAGAGCCGCCCGATCCTGGAGCGGCTCGGCTTCCTGACCGTCAGCAGCACCACCCCGTACGTCTGGTCGCCGCCGCGGGAGCGCTCACCCTCGAGCCGGCGCGGCGGGGGAGACTAGAGGACGTAGCGACGGAGGTCCTCGTCGCGGACCAGGTCTCCCAGCCTCGATCTCACGAAGGCCCGGTCGATGCTGACCTTCTGGCCCTGGTACTCGTCGGCGGCGAAGGAGACGTCCTGGAGCACCCGCTCCATGACGGTGAAGAGGCGGCGGGCTCCGATGTTCTCGTCCCGCTCGTTGACCAGAAAGGCGTGGTGGGCCAGCTCACTCACCCCGTCCTCGGTGAACTCCAGCTCGACCCCCTCGGTGGCCAGCAGGGCCGAGTACTGCACGGTGAGGGCGTTGCTGGGCTCGACCAGAATCCGGCAGAGGTCGGCCTCCGCCAGCGCCTGCAGCTCCACCCGGATCGGGAACCGCCCCTGGAACTCGGGGATGAGGTCGGAGGGGCGGGCTGAGGTGAAGGCACCCGCGGCCACGAAGAGGACGTGGTCGGTGCGAACCTGGCCGTACCGGGTGCCCACCACCGAGCCCTCGATGATGGGGAGAAGGTCGCGCTGGACTCCTGCCCCGCTGACGTCGGGCCCGTGGGCCTCGACGTAGGGGCCGGCGATCTTGTCCACCTCGTCGATGAAGACGATCCCGTTCTCCTCGACCAGGTGGATGGAGTCGTCGTACACCCGGTCAACGTCGACCAGCCGCTCCGTCTCCTCCTCGGTGAGAACGTGGCGAGCGTCGGCCACGGTCATGCGCTTGATCCGCTTGCGGGGCGGAGCCAGCTGGCTGAAGAAATCCGAGAGCGACCAGCCGATCTCCTCGTAGCCACTGCCCGAGAAGACCTCCATCGGCGGCGAGTAGGCCTCCTCGACCTCGATCTCGATCAGCCGGTCGTCGAGCTTGTGGGCCGCCAGCTTGCGCAGCAGCTGGCGGCGCCGGGTCCGCTCCCGGCGGGCGTTGCCCGCCCCGTCCGCCTCCGCGGGCGGAGCGGGCGCGGCCGCTGGCTCGGCCGCCGAGCTGGCGTTGACCTCCGGTGCGCTGGGCCCCGCCGGCCGGTCCGCCTCGATCAGCCGGTCGACGATCCGGGACTCGGCCCGCCGCTGGGCCTCGCCCTCGACATCGGCCACCCGCTGGCTCTGAACCTGGGTGATGGTCTGCTCCACGAGGTCGCGGATGATCGACTCCACGTCGCGGCCGACGTAGCCGACCTCGGTGAACTTGGTGGCCTCCACCTTGATGAAGGGAGAGTTGGTCAGCTGCGCCAGGCGCCTGGCGATCTCGGTCTTGCCCACCCCGGTGGGCCCGATCAAGAGGATGTTGCTGGGCACGATGTCCTGGCGGCGCTCAGCAGGAACCTGCATGCGGCGGTAGCGATTGCGCAGGGCGATGGCCATCGCCCGCTTGGCATCCGCCTGACCGACGATGTACCGGTCGAGGGAGGAGACGATCTCCGCCGGTCTAAGCGCGGGGTCCAACTGGCTCATCTTGGGGCTTGTCGGCAATGGTCTCCACCGAGATCTCGTCGTTGGTGTAGATGCAGAGCGAGGCGGCAATCTCCAGGGCCTTGCGGGCCACCTCGGCGGCACTCATGTCGGTGCACTGAATGAGAGCCCTGGCGGCAGCGTGAGCATAGGGGCCG
>Ga0187890_10003289_pt1 | contig 11172 bp, 14 predicted proteins | sample June2016WEW_21_1_FD_133005 | JGI IMG/M metagenome (GOLD analysis project Ga0187890, IMG submission 133005) | Peatland microbial communities from SPRUCE experiment site at the Marcell Experimental Forest, Minnesota, USA - June2016WEW_21_10 | ecosystem: Environmental > Terrestrial > Soil >...
GGATCAACGGCGGGAGCGGGGGCGGTCACATCCCCACCATCGTGATCAGTGCCGCCCTGAAGGCCCACCCCGAGAAGGACCCGACGCCGGTGGACACCGCCGGCATCCTGGGTTCCATCGAGGACGCCTACGGGCTCGGACACCTCGGCAACGCCGGAGCCGCCACCAACGGCACCATCGACTCCCTCCTCGGCGTGGCCCCGGGAAGCGCGCGCTCGTAGTCCGGGGTGCGGTGCCGCCGTCCCCGGCACGCGACCCCGCACGTCCGCACGCCGTGGTTGGGCGGGAGTTGAGCGTCACTTGGCCACCCGGTGAGGATGGCGCCGCACCATGGGGGCCCAGGGGGGGCACGTCGCCGGGGCCTTCACGGCCCGGCGGCGCGCCGACGGCAAGCCGGATGGGGGGGTCCGCCATGAGCATCACGGTTCCGTTGGGCGCGCAGGACGACGCTGGAGCGGGTTCCGAGGGCCATCGCGCTCGAAGCCGCGAAGGGGCGCCGGCGGTGGTCTACCTGGCGGCCGCCCGCAACACCTACGGCACGCTGTCGTATCGCCGGGCCATGAAGCGGATCGCGCGGGAGTGGCCCCGGGCCGTGGTCATGGACGCGGACGCCTGTGGCTTTGCCTCGCGGGCCGACTGGTACCTCCGGTGGCCCTTCATCCGCGAGGGCATCGACAGCCTCGTGGTGCTGTCCGAGGACGACGGGTCGATCAGCCAGGAGACCTGGAACGAGCTGCGCGACGCCACGGCCTCGGGGTTGTCGTGCTGGTTCGTGGCCGACGGTGACCTGGTGTCGTTGCGGTCGATCCACTTCCGGCTCTACCCGGCCGGCGTCCGGACCAGCAGGCGGTGGGCGCACGCCGCCGATCTGCCCCTGAGCTGACCCCGGCGCATCGGCGGAGGGGTATCCGCCACGCGGCACCCACTGCCACAAGCGCTGACTATGGTGCAGCGCATGGCCGATCGGGGTCGATTCACAGAGCTGGCCATGCCGCACATGCAGGCGTTGTACACCGCGGCCCTGCGCATGACCCGCAACCCCGCCGATGCCGAGGACCTCGTCCAGGAGACGTTCCTGAAGGCGTACCGCGCCTTCGACCGCTACGAGGACGGCACCAACATCAGGGCGTGGCTCTACAAGATCCTCACCAACACCTTCATCAATAGCTACCGCGCCGCCAAGCGGCGTCCCGAGAAGGCCGACGTCGAGGACGTGGAGGACCTCTACCTCTACCACCGGATCGGGGACCTCCGGGCCAGCGGCGCGGGTCGGTCGGCCGAGGACGAGGTGTTCGACCACTTCACCGACGACGAGGTGAAGCGGGCGATCGAGTCGCTTCCCGAGGCGTTCCGGATCGCCGTGCTCCTGGCCGACGTGGAAGGTTTCTCCTACAAGGAAATTGCCGAGATCACCGACGTGCCCATCGGCACGGTGATGAGCAGGATCCACCGGGGAAGAAAGGCGCTCCAGAAGGCGTTGCTCGACTTTGCAGTGGCGCGCGGCCTGGTCGGGTCCACCGAGGCGGGGCGTTAGCCTCGGGGTTGATGGGAGAACACGAGATGGGGACCGACGAGTCCGACCTTGATTGCAACGACACGATCGAGCGGCTCTACCACTATCTCGACGGCGAGCTCACCGACGAACGCCGGACCGAGATCCGCCGCCATCTCGACGACTGTGGGCCCTGTCTCGGGGCCTTTGACTTCGAGGCGGACCTCCGCCAGGTCATCGCCAACCGGTGCAAGGACCACGTCCCCGATTCCTTGCGCCAGCGGGTCCATGACGCCATCCGCGAGGAGGAACGCCGCGAGGCGTCGGGTCGTTCGAGCTGATCCGCCGGCGGAGCTCCACCCGCCGGGTCCCCCCGGTTCCCGGACGCGGTCCGGGCTCTTCATTCCCACTCCCCGCGGTCGGCGGCGGCCAATTCACAACGGTTGCACAACGCCCTGCCCCCAGCCTCACGACACCCCCTCGGAGCGTCGATAGGAAGCCAGACACTGCGACCGGTGGGAGGTTGAGGGATGGAAGACCGCACCGAGTTTGGCGATCAATCGATCGGGGGCCAGGCGTTCACCGGATACGGTCGGCCGTCGCGCACCTTCGCGTCGGGACGGGTGTGCACCGAACCGGGCTGTGACACCAAGCTCTCGATCTACAACGACGACGAGTACTGCTGCCTGCACCTCAGTCCCAGCACCCCCCGGCTGCGAGGCAAGAAGATCGCCTGAGAAGGCGGGGCCGGTCCCCCGCTCCCTACACTGGGGGTCGTGACCAGCCCTGTGTCGTGGGACGTGGCCGAGCGCGTCGCCACATGGGTCGGCACGCGAGGCTCGCTACTTGGCCCGCCCGGGGTCGGGACGCTCGACGCGGCCACCATGGCCCAGCTCGAGGCGGACTTCTCCGAGGCCACCACGCGCGCCGAGGCCCTCGTGATCGAGGCCACCGGGCTGCGCCCCGCCACCGGGAGTGCCGGCGCCCTGGTCGTCGACCGGGCCGGCTGGGTGAAGAACAACGTGTCGTCGTTCCGTCGCCTGCTCGACCCGGTCCTCGAGAAGCTCGACACGGGCGCCATGCAGGGCCCCCTGGCCGGCGCGGCCCGCCGGGCCACGGGGGCGCAGATGGGCCTGGTCCTCGGGTGGATGGCCACCCGTGTCCTCGGGCAGTACGACCTGTTGCTGGCCGAGGGGGAGGACACCGGTGGTGTCGTCTCCTATGTGGGGCCCAACATCGTGGCCCTCGAGAGGCGCCACAACTTTCCCCCCGCGCAATTCCGGTTGTGGATCGCCCTGCACGAGGTCACCCACCGGTGCCAGTTCACCGGCGTGCCGTGGTTGCGGCCCCATTTCCTCTCCCTCGTCGACCAGGCCATGTCGGGCATGGCCCCCGACCCCCGGCGCTTCGCCGAGGCGCTGCGCCGGGCCGCCGCCGCGGTGCGGGCCGGGCACAACCCCCTCGAGGAGGCCGGGGTGCTCGGGCTCGTGGCCCCTCCTGAGCAGCTCGAGGTCATCAACCGCATCCAGGCCATGATGAGCCTGCTCGAAGGGCACGGCGACATCACCATGGACCGGGCCGGCGCCGGTGCGGTCCCCGACGCCGAGATGTTCTCGCGCGTGCTGCGCGAGCGGCGGCGCCGGGCCAGCCTGCCCTCGCGCCTGCTCCAACAGCTCGTCGGGATCGAGGCCAAGCTGCGCCAGTACGAGGCGGGCGAGCGGTTCATCCGCGCCGTGGAGGCCACCGGTGGGCCCGAGCTGCTGAACCGAGTGTGGGAGGGGCCCGAGATGCTTCCCACCATGGACGAGATCCGCCATCCCGAGACCTGGGTGGCCCGCATCGGACCGGCTCGCCTCGCCACAGGCTGATGGACCTGCCCCAGGGTGACCGGCCGGGCGGGGGTGCAGGCGCGGGCGTGAGCCCAGGCGGGAGTCGGGCGCCCGTCGTCACCGCCGACACGCTGCTCGGTGCCTGCACCTTCCCCCCGGTCGGCAGCCCCCTCACCTGTGCGGTCTCGGGCGGCCCCGATTCCCTGGCCCTCCTGGTCCTGGCCACGGCGGCGGGGTGCGAGGTGACCGCGGTCCACGTCGACCACGGCTTGCGGCCGGGCTCGGCCGCCGAGGCCGACGTGGTGGCGGGTGCCGCCGCCCGGCTCGGCGCCCGGTTCGAGGCCGTCCGGGTCGAGGTCGGGGCGGGGCCGAACCTCGAGGCCCGGGCCCGGGCCGCCCGCCGCGGCGCGCTGGCGCCGGGGTCGGCCACCGGCCACACCATGGACGATCAGGCCGAGACGGTCTTCGTGAACCTCCTGCGGGGGGCGGGCCTCGACGGCCTGGCCGGGATGGTCCCGGGCCCCCTCCATCCCCTGCTCGGCATCCGGCGGTGGCAGACCCACGCCCTGTGCGAGGCCCTGGGCCTCGACCCGGTGCAGGACCCCTCCAACGACGACCGGCGCTTCGTGCGCAACCGCGTCCGCCACGAGCTGCTCCCCCTGGCCTGCGCCATCGCCGGGCGCGACCTCGTGCCCGTGCTCGCCCGCCAGGCTGCGCTCCTGGCAGACGAGGCCGGCCTGCTCGAGGAGCTGGCGGCGGAGATCGACCCGGGCGATGCCAGCGCCCTGCGGAGCGCCCCCGACGCGCTGGCGCGCCGGGCCACGCGCCGGTGGTTGCGGGGCCCCCGACCCCATCCCCCCGATCTGGCCGCGGTGGAGCGGGTCCTGGCCGTGGCCCGGGGCCAGATGGGTGCCACCGACGTGGCTCCGGGGGTGCGGGTCCGACGGTCGCGCGGGTCGCTGTCGTGGGCGCCGATCTCGGCGGGGTCGTCCGGTAGTGTCGGCGCCCAGTGACCGAGGGACGCGCCATGGGCACGACGGCGCCCCGGTGACCAGCGACCGCTGGCTCGAGGACCCGGACCTGGGCCAGGTCGTCGTGGCCGAGGACGTCCTGCAGAAGCGGGTGGCGGAGCTGGGCGACGAGCTCACCGCCGACTACGCCGATCGTCCCCCCCTGCTCGTCGGGGTGCTCAAGGGTGCCTTCGTGTTCATGAGCGATCTGGCCCGGGCCATCGCCCTGCCGGTCGAGGTCGACGTCATGGCGGTGGCGTCCTACGGCTCGGCCACGACCACCAGCGGCGTGGTGCGCATCGTCAAGGACCTCGACTCCGACCTCACCGACCGCCACGTGCTCGTGGTCGAGGACATCGTCGACAGCGGGCTCACCCTCTCGTACCTCCGTCGCAGCCTCCTGGCCCGGCGGCCGGCGAGTCTCGAGGTGTGCGCCCTGCTCGTCAAAGAAGGCCGGCAGCGGGCCAAGTTGGACCTGCGCTACGTCGGCTTCCGTATCCCCCCGGATTTCGTGGTGGGGTACGGGCTCGACGTGGCCGAGCGCTACCGCAACGTTCCCGACATCCGGGTGTACCAGGGCCCGGTCCCTGTCGACTGAGCGCGGCGTGCTGTGACCGTCGACCGCGAGCGAGTCGAACACCTCATCGGCGAGTTGCTCGAGGCCATCGGGGAGGACCGCGGGCGCGAGGGGCTCCTGGCCACGCCGCGTCGGGTGGCCGCCATGTACGAAGAACTGTTCGCCGGGGTCGACGAGGATCCCGCCGGCTATCTCACCGTGACCTTCGAGGCGAATCACGACGAGATGGTGATGGTGCGCGACATCCCCTTCGCGTCCCTGTGCGAGCACCACATGGTGCCCTTCATGGGCAAGGTGCATGTGGGCTACATCCCCGGTGCCGACGGGCGGGTGACCGGTCTGTCCAAGCTGGCGCGCCTCGTGGACGTCTACGCCCGCCGCCTCCAGGTCCAGGAGCGGATGACGACGCAGATCGCCGACACCATGGAGTCCGCCCTCGTCCCGCGCGGCGTCCTGGTGGTGGTCGAGGCCGAGCACCTGTGCATGTCGATGCGGGGAGTGAAGAAGCCGGGCACCCTCACCATCACCTCGGCGGTGCGCGGCCTGTTCAGAGACGATCCCCGGACCCGGGCCGAGGCCATGCAGTACGTCCACGGCCGCTGAGACCACGTGGTGCCGATCTCCCATTTCTCGGGTCGCGGGGCCCCGGGCGCGGCTCTAACCTACGGGCATGCGGCCTCGGGTGATGGGTGTGCTCAACGTCACCCCGGACTCGTTCTCCGACGGCGGCCTCTTTCTCGATGCCGAAGCGGCGGTGGGCCACGGTCTCGACATGGCGCGCCAGGGGGCCGATGTGGTCGACGTGGGCGGCGAGTCGAGCCGGCCCGGAGCCGAGCCGGTGTCCGAGCGCGAGGAGCTGCGCCGGGTGGTGCCGGTGATCGAGGCCCTGGCTCCTCATGTGCGGGTGTCGGTCGACACCGTCAAGCGCGCCGTGGCCGAGGCGGCGGTGTCGGCGGGGGCGACGCTTCTCAACGACATCTCGGCGACGTTGTGGCCGGTGGCGGCGGCGGCGGGCGTGGGGTGGGTGGCCATGCACAAGCAGGGCGACCCCCGTTCGATGCAGCGCGACCCCCACTACGACGACGTGGTCACCGAGGTGGGCGCCTACCTGGCCGACCGGGCCCGCGCCGCCGTGGAGGGTGGGGTGGGCGAGGTGTGGGTCGACCCGGGCATCGGCTTCGGCAAGACCGCGGCGCACAACCTCGCCCTGTTGCGCCACCTTCCCGAGCTCGTGGCGCAGGGCTTCCCGGTGCTCGTGGGGACGAGCCGCAAGAGCTTCCTGGGGCGACTGGCGGCGGGGCCCGACGCCGAGCCCGCTCCGGTGACGGCGCGCCAGGCGGGATCGATCGCCACGGCCACCTGGGCCATGCTGGCGGGGGTGTCGATGGTCCGGGTCCACGACGTGCCGAGTGCGGTCGAGGCCGCCACGCTCGTGGGCATGCCCGACGATCAGGGGAGTGGCTCGGTGAGGGATGACGGTTGACCACGACAACAAGGGGCGACGGGTGAAAGGGAAGTGGGCGGCGGGGATCCCCCCGCGCAACTTCACGTGGATCGTGAAGGACCAGCTGGCGCTGAGCGAGCGGCCCGGGGGGTTCGCGCCGCACCACCGACGGGTGCGCCGTCAGGAGGAGATCATCTGGCTCCGGGTCCAGGGCTTCAACCGGGTGGTGTCGCTGTTGCCGTCGCCGCACAACCTCGCCGCCTACGACGAGGGGGAGCTGGTGTGGTCGCACTTCCCCCTGGCGTCCTCGGGGGACGTGCGAGAGACGTTGTCGGACCTCTACCGCAATCTCGACGCCTGGTTGCGGGCCGGCGAGCGTCTGCTCGTCCACCAGGAGGAGCTCGGGGACCGGATCATGGGCGTCGTGGCCGGCTACCTGTTGTGGAGCAGTCGCCTCCCCGGGGGTCCCCAGGCCATCGCCGTGGTCGAACGCCTCATCGGGCACCCCATGGGCCCCCCGGGACTGGACATGGTGGCCCGGGCCTCCGAGCTCGGCGTCGCCGGCGCCACCTGAGTCCTCGCTTGGACGCCATGGCGGACCGCATCGAGGTGCGGGGGCTGCGCCTCGAGGGGGTGCACGGGGTGCTCGACGAGGAGCAGGTCCGACCCCAGCCCTTCGAGGTCGATCTCGACCTCTATCTCGACCTCTCGCCTGCGGCGGACGGCGACGACCTCGACCGGACCGCCGACTACGGGGCCGCGGTCGACGCCGCCACCGCCGTGATCACCGGCCCGCCCCGCCGCCTCCTCGAGTCCCTGGCCGAGGCCATCGCCCGGGGCGTCCTCGACGATCCCCATGTCCGGGAGGTGACGGTGGTGCTCCGCAAGCTCCGTCCCCCCCTCGCCGCCTCGCTCGCCTCCACCGGGGTGCGCATCCACCGGCGCCGCCCCGACGGACCCGGGCCCGGCGCGGTCGCGGACCGCCGGTAGCGGTGCGTGTCTTTCTCGGCCTCGGCTCCAATCTCGGGGACCGTCACGCCCAGCTCCGTCGGGCCGTGCAGGGGCTCCCCGACGTGGTGGCCGTGTCGCGGCTCTACGAGACCGAGCCCGTGGGGGGACCGCCCGACCAGGGCCCCTACCTGAACCTCGTCGTCGAGCTCGACACCGGGCTCGGCCCCCGGGAGCTGCTCGAGGTGGCCCGACGGCTCGAGACCGAGGCGGGCCGGGAGCGGGCCGAGCGGTGGGGGCCCCGCACCCTCGACGTCGACGTCCTCCTCGTGGGCGACCGGGTGGTGGCGGAGGAGGACCTCGTCGTTCCGCACCCCCGGATGTGGGAGCGACGGTTCGTGGTCGCCCCCCTGGCGGAGCTGGCACCCGAGCTCGTCCCCCCCGGCGTCGAGGAAGGGGCTGGTGGAGAGGTCGAGGTGGCAGGTAGACTGGCCGGGTACTGATCCGATCGCCTGGAGCGACCGGCACCCTCGGTGAGGGGCTGGAGCGCAGAGAGGTGTCTGGTGACAACTGTCCGACTGATCGGTCCGGGAAGGGCTGGTCGTTCACTGGCTGCGGCGCTCGCCGACGCCGGATGCGAGGTCCGGGGCGTGTTGGGCCGCGACGACGACCTGCGCAGCGCCGCTCGGGGCGTCGACGTCCTCGTGATCGCCACCTCCGATGCCGCCATCGCCGAGGTGGCCGCCCGGGTGGCGCCGGAGCCCGAGACCGTGGTGGTGCACCTGTCGGGGGCGCTCGGTCTCGACGTCTTGTCGACCCATCCCCGGCGGGCATCGCTGCACCCGCTCGTGCCCCTGCCCTCGGCCGAGGTGGGACGGGTCCGGCTGCGCAGCGGGATCACCTTCGCCGTGGCGGGCGACCCCGTGGCGGCCGAGCTGGCCCGGGTGCTGGGCGGGACGGTGGTGGTCGTCGACGACGAGCAGCGCGCCGCCTACCACGCCGCGGCGTGCATCGCCTCGAATCACCTCGTGGCCCTGTTGGGCCAGGTGGAGCGGGTGGCGATCTCGGCGGGGCTCGACCTCGACACTTTCGTCGGCCTGGCTCGGGCCGCGCTCACCGACGTGGCCGAGCTCGGCCCGGCCTCGGCGCTGACCGGTCCCGCCGCCCGGGGGGACGACGCCACCCTCGACCGTCATCGCCACGCCCTCGACGCCAGCGAGCTCCCCGGGTACGACGCCGGGGTGGCCCTGGCCCGGCGCCTGGCCTCCACCGTGCGGTCCGCCCCGCCCCGACCGGCGGCCGCGCCCCCGACGACCCCCGCCACCGCCCGCCCCACGGGTCGCCGGGCTCGTCGGGCCGGGGCCGTGCGGGTGGTGAGCACCACCGGGGCGTTCTCGGCCATGCTCGAGGCCGAGCGCGCCCTCGGGCGCAGCGTCGGACTGGTCCCCACCATGGGGGCGCTGCACGCCGGGCACCGGTCGCTCATCGAGCGGGCCGCCCGGGAGTGCGACGTGGTGGCGGTGACGGTGTTCGTGAACCCGCTGCAGTTCAACGACGCCGCCGATCTCGCCGCCTACCCGCGCGATCTCGAGGGCGACGCCGCGCTGGCGCGGGCCGGCGGTGCATCGGTGGTGTTCGCGCCGCCGGTCGAGGAGATGTACGGCGTGGGCCGGGTGGCGTCCACGGTGCACGTCGAGGGGGTGAGCGAGGGCCTCGAAGGCGCATCGCGCCCCGGGCATTTCGACGGGGTGACGACGGTGGTGGCCAAGCTCTTCGCCTTGTCGGGCCGGTGCCGGGCGTACTTCGGCGAGAAGGACTACCAGCAGCTGGCCGTGGTGCGGCGCATGGTCGCCGACCTGTCGATGCCGGTGACGATCGTGGGGTGTCCGACGGTGCGCGAGGTCGACGGCCTCGCTCTGTCGAGTCGCAACACCCGGCTCTCGCCCGAGCAACGGCGCGCCGCGCTGGCGCTGCACCGGGCCCTGCGGGCCGGGCGGGCCTGTGTCGAGCGTGGTGAGGGCGACCCGGTGCGGGTGACGGCGGCGATGACGGCCGTGCTCGTGGCCGAGCCACTGGTCACGCCCGACTACGCGGTGGTGGTGGACCCCGACACCTTGCAGTGCCCGGCGCAGATCGACGGCGAGGTCCGGCTGCTCGTCGCCGCGCAGGTGGGGGCGGTCCGGCTCATCGACAACGAGGGCGCCTGTCGGGCACCGACCGTTGTGGGCGAGGGGCACGATCTCGTGCTCGTCAATACCGGAGAGGAGCGCTGAGGATGCGCCGGCGCATGATGAAGTCCAAGATCCATCGGGCCACGGTGACCGATGCCAACCTCGACTACGTCGGCTCCATCAGCCTCGATCCCGAGCTCATGACGCTCGCCGACATCCTCGAGTACGAACAGGTCACCGTGCTCGACATCGACAACGGGGCGCGCTTCGAGACCTACGCCATCCTCGGCGGTCCCGGTGAGGTGTGCCTCAACGGCGCCGCCGCCCGGCTCGTGCACCGGGGGGACAAGGTGATCGTGATCACCTACGCCGACTACGAGGCGGCGGAGCTGGTGGGCTTCGAGCCCACCGTCGTCCACGTGGACGCGGCCAATGCCGTGGTGGACCTGTCTGTGGAGCAGCTCGACGACGCGCTACGCCCGGCCGTCACGGGCTGAGGCCGGCGCCCGGCCCGCCCTCGGGGGCGCCCCCTGTGCAGCTCGACGTCCTCGTCCTCGGCTCCGGCGTGGCGGGCCTGACCGCCGTGGTGCGGCTGGCCACACCGTCGGGCCTCCGGGTGGGAGTGCTCACCAAAGCCGATCTGGCCCAGTCGACCACGCGCTGGGCCCAGGGGGGCATCGCCGCCGCGGTGGGAGGCGACGAGGACTCCACCGACCTTCATCTGGCCGACACCCTGGCGGCGGGGGCCGGACTCTGTGACGTCGACGCCGTGCGGGTGCTCGTCGACGAGGGGCCGGGTCGTGTCGACGAGTTGATCCGGCTCGGTGCGGTGTTCGACCGCGAGGCCGGGGGGGATCTCGCCCTGGCCAGAGAAGGCGGCCATTCCACCGCCCGGGTCCTGCACGCCGGGGGAGCCGCCACGGGGGCCGAGGTGGAGCGGGCCCTGGTCTCCGCCGTGCGCCGCAGCGCGGCCGCTGTCCTCGAGCAGTGGTTCGCCGTGGACCTCATCGTCGAGGGTGGTCGGTGCGTGGGAGTGCGGGCCCTCGACCCCGAGGGCGCGGTGCAAGAGGTCCGGGCCACCCAGGTGGTGTTGGCCACGGGCGGTGCGGGGCAGCTCTACGCCGTGACGACCAACCCCCCCGAAGCCACCGGTGACGGCGTGGCCATGGCGTTGCGGGCCGGGGTGGCGGTGGCCGATCTCGAGTTCTTCCAGTTCCATCCGACCGCGCTGCACCATCCCGCCATGCCCCGGCCCTTGTTGTCCGAGGCCCTGCGGGGACACGGGGCGCTCCTGCGCGACGCGCGGGGGGAGCGGTTCGTGGACGAGCTCGCGCCCCGCGACGTCGTCAGCCGGGCCATGGCCGACCGGATGGCGGCCCAGGGCGTGGGGTACATGTGGCTGGACGCCACCGGGCTCGAGTCCTTCGGGGAGCGGTTCCCGACCGTCGCCGCCTCGTTGCACGCCGCGGGGCTCGACCCCGCCGTGGACTGGCTGCCCATCGCCCCGGCCGCCCATTACCTGTCGGGAGGTGTCGTCACCGATCTCGACGGGGCCAGTGCGATGGCCGGGTTGTGGGCGGTGGGGGAGGTGGCCTGCACGGGCGTGCACGGCGCCAACCGGCTGGCGTCGAACTCGTTGCTCGAGGGGATGGTGTTCGGGGCCCGGCTGGCCGAGGCCATCGCGGCGGGACGCGACGGGCC
>Ga0187890_10003290_pt1 | contig 11171 bp, 10 predicted proteins | sample June2016WEW_21_1_FD_133005 | JGI IMG/M metagenome (GOLD analysis project Ga0187890, IMG submission 133005) | Peatland microbial communities from SPRUCE experiment site at the Marcell Experimental Forest, Minnesota, USA - June2016WEW_21_10 | ecosystem: Environmental > Terrestrial > Soil >...
CATCCGTTGACGGCGTCCGCCTGGACGGGAAGATTTAAATCCACCACCAGACAGGGGCGGCGAAGTTTTCGGGCAGACTCGATGGTCAGTGCCGTACCACCTGACGGCCTGCCCAATGTCAGGATCAACGTCCCGTCAGAATCTCGGACGTTCCATTCGCTTCGTTGCGCGAAATCGGCGGTGGGGGTTTCCTGCAACGGATACCTGTCGGCGATCGGTCCATCCTCGGCGTGGCGGCCCTTCGGGCAATGACCACCGCAAGAGAGGCCGAGTTCCAGAGCCACATCCAAGGCAGCACGATCCACCCCTGTTTGACCGCCACTGACAATCTTCATTTGCTGTTTCCACGCCAACGGTTTCTTGTCCGTCGGAAGACGAAACGACGCTGCGTCGGTTTCGCGTTGACCGCGAACATTGTTAATTGCCCCACTTCGAGGATCGAGGGTATTCCTGCGAAATCAGTTCGTCTATCAGGTTTTGCGGGCAACTCCGCCTGTTCGCAAGTCAGGCCAATGGACCGAATTCAGCGTGATCACCGAAGGCATTGACACGGATGCCGATATTTGGCTAGGATGCGGGCAGACTTTCCGGAGAATCTCTGGACGGAGGAAGCCGCGCTATGAATAAACTCGGTAAAATTGCCCCGATTATTGTCATCATCGTCAGTCTCGGGTCGTTGTATCTGGCGTTTACGCTGAATGGCATGAAGAAGGCTCACCTGGCCAGGATCGCGGAGTTGAACGATTCGCTGACCCGGACGACCGCTGATCTCAACAAGACCAAGGGGACACTGAAGCAGGCCCAGACGGACCTGACGAAGACGAAGGGGGATTTGGCCCAGACGAATGCGGTCCTCGTGGCGACCAAGGCGGCGCTCGACCAGAAGACGCAGGAAGCCACCGCGCTGCAAACGCAATTGACGGACACAACGAATCAATTGGCGCAGGTCAAAACGGATTTGGCGAAGGAACAGTCCACGGTCAAGAACGTCCAGGACGCGTTGAGGGAAGTGGGCATTACCAACATCAGCAATATTGCGGAGCTACGCGACCGGATCGTGTCCATGGGAGAAGAGAACAAGGTCCTCGGCCAGCAGCTCGTGGTGATACACACGGAGAACGAGCAACTGAAGGCGCGGGTGGAGGAATTGAGTACGACGCCCGTCGGATTGCGCGGTCATGTGTCGGTCGTGCAGGGCAAATGGGGATTTGTGGTGATGGACATCGGCTTTGCCCAACGCGTCCAGCCGAACTCGGAGTTTCTGGTGTACCGCGGTTCCAAGTTCGTTGGCAAGGTGCAAGTGACCTCCGTCGCCGCCAAGGATTGTATCGCCCAGATTCTGCCGGATTACATGAAGCATCCTCCCCAGCCGGGCGATCTTGTGGTACATTAAATCCGGCGGACAGCCAGATTGATGAAGGTGTTTCGGACCATTCTGCTTACGGCCTTGACGGCGACGAGCCTCGCGCTGGTTGGCGGGTGCGCCACGACCAACGACAACAACGTCAGCTCGATCCCGTGGAATCGTCCCCAGTCATGGGAGGGCACGGGTGCGCTGGGCGCGTTCGCGCCCGGCACGGGCCATTGAGACGCTGACACGCGCGACCGGCGGCTACACCAGCAATTCGGCGATCTGCACCGCGTTCAGCGCGGCGCCCTTCAACAATTGGTCGCCACTCACGAACAGATCGATTCCGCGCCCGTCATCCCGCGACACGTCCTGTCGAATGCGGCCGACCAGACAATCGTACATTCCCGACGCGTCGATCGGCATCGGGTATTTCTTGTTGGCCGGGTCGTCCACGACCTGCACACCGGGGGCCTTGGACAGGATCGCGCGCGCCTCGGCAGCGGTGATTGGACGTTCAAACTCGATGTTCACCGCTTCGCTATGGGCGCGGTACACGGGCACGCGGACGCAGGTGGCGCTGATCTTCAGCGTCGGATGATGCATGATCTTGCGTGATTCGTTGACGAATTTCATCTCTTCCTTGGTATAGCCGTTGTCGAGGAAGACATCGACGTGCGGGAAGAGGTTGAAGGCGATACGCTGCGGCAGCGCGGCCGCTTTCACGTCGCTCTTGCCGTGCAGCAATGAATGGGTTTGTTCTTCGAGTTCCGCCATCGCTTTCGCGCCGGCACCGCTCGCGGCCTGATAGGTGGAGACGATGATGCGTTTCACGGGATTGGCCTTGTGCAGCGGATACACGGCGACCAGCATGATCGCGGTCGAACAATTCGGGTTGGCGATGATCCCCTTGTGCTTCTTCGCGTCCTCGGGATTCACCTCGGGAACGACCAGCGGCACATCGGGCTCCATGCGGAACGCCGATGAGTTGTCGATCACCACCGCCCCCTGTTTGACCGCGCCAGGAGCGAATTCCTTCGACCGCGACGCGCCGGCGCTGAACAGCGCGAAATCGATGCCGTGGAACACGTCGCCCTTGAGCAACTCGACGCCCACGTCCGCGCCCTTGAACTTGAGCTTCTTGCCGACGCTGCGCTCGGAGGCGAACAGGCGCAGGTTTTTCACGGGAAACCCGCGTTTTTCCAAAGTCTGAATCATCTCGACGCCGACCGCGCCGGTCGCGCCGACCACCGCTACGTTGTATGCTTGTGCCATGAAAACGCTCCTGTATAAGAACCGCCAAGTATACCCGCTAAACCGTGGAGCGCAAGCCTGCCCCGGAGCCCAAAGCCCTGCCGAAAACCGGCCCCAAACAGCCTCTCCGAGCCACCCAAACACCAAAACGAACCCCGAACGAACCCATTTCCGGCAAAACGAAGCCAAGTGACATTCTGGCTCATCCGGTAACGCAACCCACTGCGGCCCAATCGCTACCACAAGCGCACCCTCCCCGGAAAATTGGCTTCGTTTGTCAAAAAACACATTTTACGGAGCAAGGACCCTTGTAGCCGCGAATCTTTACCCCGATTCCGTATCGGGGCCATTCGCGGGCTCGTTTCCGTTCTGCGCCGGTCTGTCTGTCCACCCCCTCGCCCCTTGAGGGGGGAGAGGGCTTGCCCGCCTCAGACGGATCAGGGTGAAGCGACTCGACACCCCTGAAACTTGGACGGCTAGCCGTAACCGTGAACCATGAACCCCGAACCCTGAGCTTCCATCCCCATGTCAAAGCCAAGCCGCTGGGAGCGGCGCGACGCAACGCCGCCCGTCCCGATTCCGAGTCGGGGCAGGCGGCCCAGAGGGCGAGCCGAGCGGGCGCGAGCGAGTGCAAAACATCGTTTATAACCTTCAGCAAACAGCCATCTGTCTATATATACACTATCGTATACGTAGCGCCACCACCCTGTCAACAGAATAATTGATACCGCTTCCCGCACGAACATCCCGGCCCACGCCCGGTAGGGCGCGTTTTCCGAACGCGCCGCCTGCGTCTAGCTTGTGGCCCCATCTTGTCCCCAGCCGGGACCGCCCCTGGAGGTTCCGCCTCCTTGATCCGAGGTCTTGCTTCCCTCGGAGTTGCCGCAGCCCCTGCAGGCTCATCATCTTCAACTTCACCACAGGGGGGCCACGATGTGCCTGTAATTTCCTGGAGCGGTTTAAGTAATTCCGTGGCCGCAAAAAGCGCGAGAAACCGATATATTTATGGCTTTCGATGGCTGCGATAGCGGTGAAAATGCTCTAGAGCTGCCGCAGTATAAGCCTCGACAGTCCCCCACATGATGTATCATCATAGGATATATCTTCCGAGTATATGAAGAATCCAGACGGGCAACTGTTGCACGGCAATGCGGAAACGCTCGTGCTGTCGTTGATCGCCGAGAACGAGTCCTACGGCTATCAGATCCGCAAACGGCTTGCCGTGCGTTCCCATCGCTACTTCCAGTTCGGTTTCGGTAGACTGTACCCGATCTTACACGGCTTGGAGCAACGCCGCCTGGTCACCGCCCGATGGGGCGAGGCCGGTCGAATACGCCAGCGCAAGAATTACAGAATCACCCCAACCGGCCGCGACGCACTCCAGCAGCGCAAGGACAGATGGCGCCAGTTCGCCAGGGCCATGGCACTCGTGCTCAACCGCCAACCCCGCCCCGCAAACCGCTAAAGAAATTGGCCGCCCCGGCGCGAGCTTTGGGCCGGAAAGGGGGAGGCGACGGTGATCTCTAGGAATTTCGAGGCGATGCCTTGACCCTCCATCCCGTGCAGCCACGACAACTCCGCAAGAATCAGGTGCGCGGACACGCGGCCGCCGTCGTACTGGAGCGGCGGTCAGAACCTGCGCCGCGCCCGACTCCAAATAAAGACGCCCAGCCGCACCGAATCCGGAATCGAGCGGGCCACGTTAGCCGACAGACCCCACATGGCGGACGGGTCGGTTTTCTCGCCACAAGCATGGATCGTTGGCGGCTGACAGGACAGCTGCAGGATCGGCGGAAGCCATGCATAATTCGTAAGTTGTTTACGCCTTGTTTCTTACGACGCATCCGGCGGGACAAGCCTTCAGGACATAGGACTTGCATGTGTTCACGAAATATGCCATGTTCACGTGTACGTGAACTTAATAATACTATGAACACAGCTGACCTGGCAAAGGGTGAGTTGGAGCGGGCGCTCGAGAAAAGACTTCGAGATCTGCTCGAAGGCGTGCCGTTGGTTCGGAACTTGAGAATTCAGCGGAATCCGGGATTATCCGAGCGAGCGTTTGATATTCAGGCCACTTGGGCCCTACCTTCTGGCGGGCGAGCGGAGTTGTCGGTCGAATGTCGTGCTGAGCCGCGACCGTCCCAATTCCCACAATTCGTAGCCAGATTCCCATACGCTGCGTGCGAGCAGAGATTTGGCCAAGATAAAAAGAGAATATTCATCCGCGTACCCGTATTTGGCGCACCATTCATTTCCCGACGGATGGCCGACGTCTGCGAGAAGCACAACTGGAGTTGGTATGACCTGGCCGGCAATTGCCGATTAGTGGTGCCCGGTGCGATATACATTGAACGAACCGGTTTCGAGCCGGTACACACGAGCCCACACCCGAGTGCCAACCTGAGCAGCCCGGAGGCGGCCCGCATCATTCGTGCACTGCTGTCAACTGAGAATGCCCGACGCGTCTGGAGGCAACGAGATTTGGTATTTCATTTCTACTCTGAGTTACCGAATCGAATGACGGAACCAAGCCTGGGATTAGTCAACAAAGTCATTCAACACCTGCGCGATGAATCTTTCATAGAAAATCCCCCAGCCGGTGGCTTCCGTCTTCGGGATCCGCTGGGACTACTCGCGGCATGGCGTGCAGCGTATCGCTTCGACCGCAATCACCGTCGCAGTTACTTCACGTTGCTGCACGGACCGGAGTTACAAGGGCGTCTGTTTAGCCTCCAGCTTAATCTTCAAAACGTAGTACCCGGAGGACGCGCAGCCTATGCGGCGTTTTCAGCCGCGGAGTTCCAAGCTCCACATGTCCGCCAACCGAATACATGGCTTTACGTGAATGTCGAAGCCGAAGAGGAATTTAGAAAGGTCACGGAATCCAAGCCGGTAGATTCGGGTGAAAACATCGTCGTCCTAATCCCCGATGACGACGGTGTCTTTTACCCGGAGTTTTTAACTCCGCCAGACACAGACCCAGACTCCGAGTTCTCCATTCAGCGCTTGGCGTGCACGAATCCGGTTCAAACCTATATCGATCTGTGTAATTGCGGAGAGCGTGGCGAAGAAGGCGCAAATGCACTTTTGGAACAGAGGCTGAAGCCCGAGTGGAAGAGACAGGGACTGCTGTGAATCAGGAGCCACGCCTTAAACAGGATTACAGCGAACGGCAGATTGAAGCTGCACATCGCGTACTGGTCGATGTCGGGCAGGTGCTCGCGGCATTCAGGGACTGCCTTGTGGTTGTCGGAGGATGGGTGCCAGACTTGCTTATAAATGACGCGGAAGAAAGTCATATTGGAAGTATTGATGTGGATTTGGCGCTCCAAGCTGAGAAACTGACCGGGGGGCGCTACGCTGAAATGCTCAAGCTATTGCTCGACACGCGGCGATACAAACAGGGCGAAAAGCGCTTCCAACTCGTTTCGACGGTTGATCTTGGGGACGGCGGTACAAGTGTGCAAGTGTATATTGATTTCCTTGCTGCCGTAGACCTGAGGCTGAAGAAGAACAAGCCGAAGCTGCTTCCGGGTTTTCGAGTTCTGCAAGCGGATGGTTGTGTTGCCGCCTTTAATGCACCCGAAGAGGTGACTATCGAGGGACGAATGGCACGTGGCGCGAAAAACACAGTTCGCCTTAGGGTGGCTTCGTTGTCCGACTTTCTCTTGATGAAGGCTCTCGCGTTGGAGGGGCGCGACAAACCGAAAGATGCATATGATCTGTGCTATTGTTTGGATCATTGCCCGGGGGCATAACCGATCTTGCATCTTCTTGGAAAGAGCGTCCTACGGACAAAAATATCGTTCGCGCAATCCAGATATTGCGTGACAAGTTCTCCTCGCCCGATACATACGGACCGACACAGCTGGTTGAATTCCACAATGCGGTCGATGCCGACGAGCGTGCAAGGCAGGCCCGACGAGCTTTTGAATTGGTCGACAGATTTCTAAGGTTGCTTTGAGCAACGAACGTGCGGAGCATTCTGTCCGTGCAAACAATATGATGGGAGGCGACTCCGTAGTATGTAGTTTTCCGTCTTATTTGCGTGCCTTGTAGAATTCTGATCAGGAAACACACCGCGCCAACGTTCTCTGTCCTGAGTAGCCAAGAAAACTCCGCAAGAAACGGGTCGCGGACACGCCGCCGACGGGCTAGTTTACCCTCGTCATGCAAGTCACGTTGTCAGAGCCCGAGACCGAACGCGAAGCCGAGCCGCTGTCGCAGGCGGCGATGGACTACGCGAGGATCGAACGGGCCATACGGTTTCTGAACACGAATTACCTGCGTCGGCCAACGCTGGACGAAATCGCGGCGCAGGTTCACCTCAGCCCGTTCCATTTCGAGCGGTTGTTCCAGCGATGGGCTGGCACCAGCCCGAAGCGATTTCTTCAATTCCTGACGAAAGAACACGCCAAGACCCTGCTGCGAGATTCCAAAGGCCTGCTCGATGTGGCCTACGGCTCGGGACTTTCCGGACCCGGGCGATTGCACGACTTGTTCGTTTCCTGCGAGGCAGTGACACCCGGCGAGTACAAACTTCGCGGGGAAGGACTGGCGATTGAGTATGGATTTCATCCCACGCCATTTGGTGAATGCCTATTGGCGACGACCGAACGCGGCATTTGCGCCCTGCGGTTCCTGTCCACGTCATCAAAGTCGGCGGCGCTTCGAGAGTTACGGGACGAATGGCCCGCTGCCGAGTTCGTAAAGAATGGCAGCGAAACCGGCGAGATTTGCCGACTGATCTTTAGCCGCGCCATTGGCCAGGGTGGCTCAATTGGCAACGGCGGCTCGCCGTTTCATCTGCACCTGCGCGGGACCAATTTCCAGTTGAAAGTGTGGCAGGCACTGTTGATGATTCCCCCAGGCAGGCTGACGAATTACGGCGATCTCGCGGCGAAGATTGGAACACCTGCAGCAAGTCGTGCCGTCGGTTCTGCTGTGGGCCGCAACCCTGTCGCCTACCTGATCCCCTGCCATCGCGTCATCCGCAGCCTCGGTGTCATTGGCGACTACCGTTGGGGCCACGAACGCAAGCAGGCGATGATCGCCCGGGAGAGTGTCGTTGCCGGATTGCCGACGGGCCGAGACCCATCAATCGCTCCAGCCTGACTGCCGAAGCAGGCTTGCGCGTAACTCTTGCGAGCACGTGATGGGCACGCCGGTCGGCGGTTCATGCTGGCTGGCGCGAGCGATGCCTCAAGGTGTCAATGCTCTGCCAGTCGGCGTGACCGGGGAACCTACATTCCCAAAATTTCCAGCCGTTGACGCTCGTGCGGGTGATTTCGCAGGCGGGCTTGCTGACCGAAGTAAATCCTTTGCCGTCTTGAACGAGGCAGCCATCGGACACCTTGGCTGTGAACCACTGACCCTTGTGCTTCATACGGAACTCGGTGCCGTGAGGAAACTCCACGCTCTCGGCAATGAAACTCCTGCCGCTGACCGCACCGGCCGGTGCCGGCGCTTGTGTCGGCTGAGGCAGATTCAGGAGCCGACGCAGCACGTCATTGTAGGTCGTATTCTCGCTCTCCCGCATCGCGGTGAGTGTCTTGAACACTTCGAAATCGATTTCGACATGCATGGCCATCGCCTCTCAACGCAATTCTTCCTCGGACGCAGGTGTCACAAGCACAACTGACTCGAAGCAGCTTGACAGCCCCACCTCACGACGCATGTAGGCTTTATAGACTATAGACTATATGCGTGTCAAGCATACTTCTGTCCCGGTCGCAGCAGGTTGGCAACGCATTCGACATCAACAACTTAATCCGCAGCCAAGCATAGACGTTTACGGCAACTTCATCGGTCCATGACGAGCGTCAAATACGCGGGAAGCAGCGGATCCTCCCGCATGAAAATGAATGGGGAGACGGAATGCCCTCGCGTCATCCGCAGCCTTGGCGTCATCGGAGACTACCGTTGGGGCCGCGAACGCAAGCAGGCCATGATCGCTTGGGAAAACGTGCGCGCAACGGCAGGGCGACCAGCAACTGGCAAACGGGCGCTCTAAATGGCGGTCGCGACCAAATCACCGACTTCCTTCGTGCCGTAGCCCATCTTGCCGGCGGCGAGAGACTTGAGTTTTTCACGGACGGTCTTGATGACGGCGTTTTCGATGGCGGCGGCGGTTTTCTTCAGTGATTCGTTGGATTCGCGGTCGCCAAGGAAGTCGAGCATCAGACCGCCGGCGCAGATCGCGGCAAGCGGGTTGATGACGTTTTTGCCGGTATACTTCGGCGCGCTGCCGCCGATGGGCTCGAACATGCTGGTGCCCTGGGGATTGATGTTGCCGCCGGCGGCGATGCCCATGCCGCCCTGAATCATCGCGCCGAGGTCGGTGATGATGTCGCCGAACATGTTGTCGGTGACGATCACGTCGAACCATTCGGGGTTTTTCACGAACCACATGGTGGTCGCATCCACGTGGGCGTAATCGCGTTTGATGTCGGGATAGTCCTTCTGCCCGATCTCATGGAACGCCCGTTCCCAGAGATCGAACGCGTAGGTGAGCACATTGGTTTTGCCGCAGAGCGTGAGCTGGGCTTTCTTGCCGTCTTTCACGTCTTCGGGCTTGAGGCCCTTCCACGGCTGACCGCCGCGACGTTTGCGCGCGAGGTCGAACGCGTAGCGCAGACAGCGTTCCACCCCGAACCGGGTGTTAATGCTCTCCTGCACGGCGATCTCGTTCGGTGTGCCCTTGAACACGAAGCCGCCGCTGCCGGTGTAGAGCCCCTCATTGTTTTCGCGGATGACGACAAAATCAATGTCGTTTGGTCCTTTGCCCTTCAACGGGCAGAATCGCTCGTCATACAATTTCACCGGGCGAAGGTTGATGTACTGCTCCATCTCGAACCGCAGGCGGAGCAGGATGCCTTTCTCCAGAATGCCGGGTTTCACATCCGGATGGCCGATGGCGCCGAGGAGGACGACCGGGAACTTGCGGAGTTCGCCGACCGCGCTGTCCGGCAGGACTTCCTTGGTCCGCAGGTAGCGGTCGCCACCGAAATCGTAATTGGTATAGTTGAGTTTCAGGCCGAATTTCTTCGAGGCGACGTCGAGGACCTTGACCGCTTCGCGAACCACTTCCGGCCCCGTGCCGTCGCCGCCGATAACTGCCACATTGTAGGATTTCATGGATAACCTTTCACCAAAACCCCGGCCCAGTGGGCGGGAAACGTGATTCTATGCGCTACGGGGACGGTTGCAACCGAATTTTCCACCGGAACCGCGATCCTGCAACTAGGGCTTTCCAAACCGCCCGCAGGTCGCTACGATTCACTGACTGATTCCGGACACGTTGTCTCGTGATGAGCTCCGAACCATCCAACAGACGGTCACGCTGGCTGGCGGTCCTGCTGGCGATTTGGGCGCTGGCGGTTTACGGCAACAACCTGCACGGCCCGTTTATTCTGGATGATGTCCCGTGGATTTTGAACAACCAGAACATCCGCGCTCTCCGGCCATTGTGGAAGCCGCTCGCCAACACCTCGCGGCCAGTGGTGCAATGGAGCCTGGCGGCGAATTTCGCCCTGGGCGGGCTGAATCCGCTCGGCTATCACCTCGTCAACAATCTTCTGCATGCGATGGCGGCGCTCGCATTGCTGGGAGTGGTGCGGCGGACGTTGCGGACGCACCGACTGGTCGCCCGTTTCGGCGAGGCGGCGGACGGACTGGGGTTTGCCGTGGCTTTGCTCTGGGCACTGCATCCGCTCGACACGGAGACTGTGACCTATGTAATTCAACGCTCGGAAGGCATGGCGGGGCTGTTCGCTGTTCTCACGCTGTATGGCGTCATCCGCGGAGCGACGGCCGGGCGGGCTAACGCCTGGAACTTTCTGTCCATACTTTCCTGCGCACTGGCCATGGGATCGAAACCGGTGGCCGCGATCGTTCCCCTTCTGGTGCTGGCGTACGACTGGACATTCCTCGCGGGGACATGGTCGGAACTCTGGCGCAACCGCAGGCGACTGTATGTCGGCCTGGGAACCTGTTGGCTGTTGGCCGCAGCCTTTCTCTTTGCTGGTCGGCGAGAATGGATGGGCAGCGCGGGTGTTGTGTCTGGCGGCAGGGCTATCTCGTGGCTGGATTACGCGGCGCTGGAGCCGGGGGTGATCCTCCACTATTTACGGTTGAGCTTGTGGCCCGACCACTTGTGCCTGCTGTATGGCCGTCCGCAACCATCGACGGGGTTGCTGTTCTGGCTGCCATGCGGCGTCGTGGGGGGGGTGTTGATAATCACCGTGTGCTTGCTGGCACGCAAGAGCGCGGGGGGATTTCTTGGCGCGTGGTTTTTTCTAACGTTGGCGCCGACATCGTCCGTGATCCCGTTGCTGCATCCCGTGTTCGAGCATCGGATGTACGTTCCGCTCATGGCGGTGGTGGCGGGAACCGTGGTCGCCGTGCGGGCGATGATCGACAAACTCGCCGGGTCGGGTGAAGCCAGAAAGTGGCTCAGCCTCGGAACGCTGGTCTTTGCCGCGCTGGGGATGGGTGCCACCACGATTCAACGGAATGGGGATTATCGAACCGAGGTTTCCATTTGGCGCGATACGGTGCAAAAGGC
>Ga0187890_10003291_pt1 | contig 11171 bp, 10 predicted proteins | sample June2016WEW_21_1_FD_133005 | JGI IMG/M metagenome (GOLD analysis project Ga0187890, IMG submission 133005) | Peatland microbial communities from SPRUCE experiment site at the Marcell Experimental Forest, Minnesota, USA - June2016WEW_21_10 | ecosystem: Environmental > Terrestrial > Soil >...
GACCATTAGGGACGGTTGAAACGCCTTCTAGATGAGGCGTATAATCTGTCTTACATCGAGGTAATACGCATGGCGCATATGGCAACCGTCAGTTCAAAAGGACAACTCGTAATTCCCGCCGAGCTGCGAAAGAAGTATCGTCTCAAATCCGGAACCAGAGTCGCGGTGCATGAGAAGGACGGTGAAATCAGGATCAGCCCGAACCCCTACGACGCACTTCTCGCCCTCCGTGGCAAATATGCGAAGTTTCCGCTCGAACATGACCTTTTAAAAGATCGCCGAAAGTTGGATAAGCGAATGGAAAGACAGTGATTGAAATGAAGGAGTACGTCCTGGATGCCAATGCTGTAATTCGCTATTTAGTCACAGGACCGGGAATCGAAACTCTGGATCGAGTCTTCGCGCAGGCACAGCGAGGCGACGCCGCGGTAACAATTTCTGTGGTTAACCGCGGTGAAGCTCTTTACGTCCTGGCTAAAAGAGTCGGAATGCTTGCGGCAATCGAGGCGTTCCGCACGCTCGGACATTTCATAGAGTCGGTCGACGTCAACGAGCAGTTTGCAACGGAAGCGGCCACTCTGAAATTCAGCTACAAACTGGGATACGCGGACTGTTTTGCGGCAATCCTTGCCATTCGAAGAGGCGCGACTTTGGTGACAGCGGATCCGGATTTCGCAAAGCTTGGAAAGCTGGTGAAGATCCTCAGCCTGCCAAGGCATAAGATATGACCGCGTAGTAAACCGGCGGCATGTCGCGCGTTTTCCTCACGCCTTCAACAGCCTCACCACGTGATTCACGATCATCAGGTCTTCGAGCGGCGGAATCACGCGCACCTTCACAGGCGAGTTCTCCGCCGAGATGACCGCCGGTCCGCGCACATTGTTGCGCTTTGCGTCGACCACGATCCCCAGCGCTCCCAGCCCGGCACAGATCTCAGCTCGCGAGGCAATATCGTTCTCGCCGATGCCGCCAGTAAACACAAGCATGTCCAAGCCGTTCAATTCGGCCACATAGCTGCCGATCCATCGCGCAATGGTCCAGCAGAACTTGTCCACAGCCAGCCGCGCTTTCGTGTTGCCGGCTTCGATTGCTTCTCTCAGGTCGCGCATGTCGTTCGACAACTCACTCACGCCCAGCAAGCCCGATTTCTTGCTGACAACGGTCTCTAGCTTGTCGGCCGCCTCCGCCGCGTTCGGAGTTGTCTCCGCAATCTTCTTCAGGATGAAAATCAAAACGCCCGGATCGATGTCCCCGGTTCGCGAGCCGCTGATAGTGCCGCCCGATGGCGTCAGGCCCATTGACGTGTCCAGGCACTGCCCGTTGCGAATTGCGGAAATCGATGCGCCGTTGCCCAAATGAGCCACAATCAGCTTTTCGGGAACGCTCGGCTCCAGCTGAAAAATGATCGACTCGTAGGAGATGCCGTGGTACCCATAGCGCCGCACTCCCATCGCCGCGTATTCCTCGGGAATGGGCATGCGCACTGCGACCTCAGGCAGAGTGCGGTGAAAATACGTGTCGAGCACCGCGAAATTCGGAATCCCCGGAAATAACCGCAACGCCTCGCGCATAATGTAAACCGCGATGGGGGTATGAAGCGGCGCAAGAGCTGCATAACTTTCAATCTCGTCGATCAGCGCAGGCGTGATGCGCTGGTTCTCGCGGATTGTGGGTCCTCCGCAAACTACGCGGTGTCCGATTGCCGCCGGTGCAGGAATCTCGCCGGAATTGAGCGCATCAACCACCAGCTTGAACGCAACCGAGCGGCTCGGCAACGCCGGCGTTTGGTCCACCAGCTTCTTCCCCGCCGCGTCTTTGATCCAGAATTTGCCTAGGTCCGTGCCGATGCCATCGACCGCGCCTTCAACGAGGCGCTTCCGCTCAACGCCCGAAGCCTCATATAACGAAAACTTGATGGAAGAAGAGCCGCTGTTCAACACCAAAATCGGCAAAGCAGCCATGGGTCAAAAACCTTTCAAACGCTTCGTCTATACGAATCAAACCGAGCCCGTAGAATCGCCTGAGTTCAAGCGTATCAGTCGCTTCAATGGCCAATGCGTGACTTCAGTCACACACTGAAGCTGCGACGTTGCGCATTTCCGAATGGGACAGGCGGATATACAGGCATCGCATAGGCCGCGAGCATCTCGGCGCAGTCGTACTAAAAGTACCGCTTCAACTTCAGAATCTGCGACTCGAATCCATACCAGAGCGCAGTCGCGACCAGAGTGCTCATCGCCAGGCGGAATCCCACAACCGCAAGATTTCCGGCTATGCCATAGTGGTCCATCGCCCGATCGAACCATCCGAAGTAGATGAAGACCGCAATATGCGTCATATAAAGGCCGTAGCTGATTCTCCCGTAGAAGGCCAATGGTCCTCGCCGCAGTAGCGCGCTGAGCGGATTGCGCGCTCCGGTTGATGCAATCGCCGCAACCATCGCGCCGGCAAATCCCACTGCCAGCGCCGAATCCAGAAACGCCGTTCCGCCTGCAATGGTGGCCGCCGCCGCGATCCCCAGCACAAATGCAGAGACACCGATCGCGAGCCATGCGCGGCGGCTGAGCTTGACAGTGTAGAAGGCGAGCGCAAGCAAACTGCCCAGCGCGATTCCGTCCAGATGAATCAGCGTATTCGTTGGTGTCATCCAATGCAGATTTGCGTGACGAATCAAGGGCGATGCAATCAGCGAAGCCCCAAGCACCGACGCCAGCATCCACGGCCTCCGCAGTACGCGCACCACGGGCGCCCACACGAAGTAGTACTGCTCTTCAATGGCCAGTGCCCAGGAGGGGCCGAGCGCTGGAGGCAGAGTGAGGTGAAACAGGTTCTGCACGCAAAAAATGTAAGCCAGCCACGGCGCTGTCTCGATCGCATGCCCCACACTCCCGCCTACGAACCAGGGCGCGTTCAGGTAAACAACGACCAGGACCAGCAAATACACGGGCCACACGCGCAGCGCCCGCCGCGCATGGAATTTATGAAAATAATGCGGCTTGTCTCGCGTCTCCAGCAGAATGCAAGTAATTAAAAATCCGCTGAGAACAAAGAAGAGGATGACGCCCGCCCATCCCCAAAGGCTTGCGTAGTACAACCACGTCCCCTCGAGGCGCGGATGGCAGTGATAGAGAACCACCGCCAGAATCGCAAGGCCGCGCAGTCCGTCGAGTTCCGGCAGATACGTGGGAAGCCAGGATGGGCGTTGTATGGGCAAAGTTTTTTGCCGGAAGGTCACCGAATCAGCGCAGGCTCATCCCGCCGCCAGTTGCCGCGCACGTTCAGTTGCCCGCATCACCGCTTTAATCAGCGTCACCCGCAACCCGCCCTCCTCCAACTCCAGGATGCCGTCAATCGTGCATCCTGCGGGCGTGGTCACAGCGTCCTTGAGCAGAGCCGGGTGGTAACCAGTCTCGAGCACCATCTTCGCAGCGCCGTAGGCCGTTTGTGCGGCCAGTTGCGTTGCAATTTCGCGTGGCAGGCCCACTTTCACGCCGGCCTCGGCCAGCGCTTCAATAATGATGTAGACATATGCCGGCCCTGAACCTGAGAGCCCGGTCACTGCATCCATGTGCTTCTCGTCCACCAGCACCGTGCGGCCCACAGTCTCAAACAGTCGCTGGGCCAGCGCCATCTGGGCATCGCTAACAAATCGCCCACGGCACAGAGCAGCCGCGCCGGCGCCCAGCGCCGAGGGTGTATTCGGCATTGCCCGCACTACCGCGATATCCATACCCGCCGTTTCCTCAATGGCGCGCGTCTTCACTGACGCTGCGAATGAAACCAGCATTTTCCCCTTACTAAGTGCGGGCTTGATCTCCGCAATCAGATCCGGAACTTGGAACGGCTTCACTCCCACCAGAATCAGGTCCGACTGCCGAACGGCTTCCAGGTTGTTGGTGCTCACGTCCACGCCCCATTGCGTGCTCAGCGCAAGCGCTCGCTCGGCGTGGCCTACGGTAGCGTGAATCCGGTCGGCGGCAAACAGATTCTCCTTCAGAAATGCCTGCAGCAGAATGCCACCCATCTTTCCCGCGCCCAGAACCGCCACGCGGACTTGGGGCAATTGCGCAGGAGATTGCGGAGCCTCGACAGCGATCTCGGCCATTGCTTCTTTTCCCTTCCTATTGAAAAATCCCGGCGTATTCGGCGCTTTCGGCGTACGGCGCGGCCTACATCTCTCAAGGATACTCGCGTCAGGCGCGAGTCCCTGTCCAGTCGCCGGGATCGATACCTTTCCTCAGCAGTGCCGGGATCTCGGTCAATCAGGTTCCGGCCGCGCTTGTACGACGCACGTACTCGGCTCAGTTCTCGAGTGCGCTCGCCTATTGGCTCAGGATGGCTTCGTTTAACAGATAATCCTTGAGGGTGTCCGCCATCTTGTCGTTGCGGTCCGCTACCGGCCAATTAAAATCCCAAATCACGTAACCGCCCGGCAGCGAAAGAAACTTCTGGCCGCCAACCACCGCCGACACTGCCGTGACGACCCATGCGTCAGACTCAAGGATGTAAGGCGGCGCGGCTTCGTTTCCCGGAACCGGATTGCGCAACTCCGATATGTGTTCCCCCATGTGAATCACGGCTCTCGCCAACGAATCTCCCTGCAGGCGATCTTGGTTGAATGTGCAATTGAAAAGAACGCCGTCAGGCGAATCCTTTGTCCCCAGATCCTCATCCTTTGGCGAAGCCTCGTTCCCCTCGCCATAGGCGACGTAGACGCCTGTCGAATGGTCGCTCGGCTTTCCATAGACCGCAGCGGCCTTCGTTGCAGCATCTTTCGGAGGGCCCGCAGCAAGCTTATCGGCGGCTTTTTGAGCGGCAGCAATCGCACCATTCAAATCCATTCCATTCCCCGCTCCCCCTCCCACGCAGCCTCCGCCGCCGCAGCCGGCGCCGGCGCCATACGTATCCACTCCGTTTCCGCCTCCTGTGGCACCGCCTTTGGTCTCATCGTCGTTCTTTGAGTAATCCACCTCTTTCGGTGTGACATCTGAAACCGACTCCAGCACCAGGCGCGCGGGATAGGCATTCATGTTCCCAAAACCACCAAAGCCCACGATCTTGCCGGAGGCGTCGCGTTGCAATGTCGCATCGGCCACGCTATCCAGTCTGCCCACCAGCGTTGCGGTTACCTCGTAGCGTGTGCAACCAAGGCACATGTCCGCACCCTTCTCGTGCCTCTGCGCCAGCAGTGAATCGAACTGCTTGAAGTCCTTGCTCTTGTCCAGCGTCACCGCTGCGCGCGTGGCGGGCGTGTATTTTCCCGTGAAGTTCCTTGCCGGCTCGACCATCAGCATGGCTGCCGGACCCGCTTTGCCCTTCGTTCCCGGCGGATAGGCAAGCCAGATCGCATTGACCGGGTATCCGCAATTGGAGTCGGTCGAGTCCTTGATCACGAACTCGTCAAACCCGGCCACCACCGTGCCCTTGATGCGCACAATCTGCCCGTTGAACGCCTGCGGCTTCTTCACCACGTCGCATACCGTCGTATCGACTGGAGCCGTGGCCTGCGCATAAAGCACGCCACCGAGTCCCAGAATGATGCAAGCCAGAATCAATCCATTCTTCATAGATTCTCTCCATCCGCTGCAGCCTGCAACGGAATTGAATCTCCATCAGCCGAGACCCCGCAGCGGAATTGAATATTGCCCGCGGCACAAGCTGCTGTGAGCGCGAACTCGAAAGAATATCACGCCAACACTTTCTTTCTTCAGTGCGCACAAGCACGGCCAAATCCGCGCATTTCGTTCTTCGTGTAAACGCCCTCCGCGCACCTGCCGATGAACCCGCCAAATTGCGCGGCGAGGACGCCGCTCTCTCGCCGGGGGAGATTCTTACTGAGCAGGAGCGGGTGGCTTCTGCGTGGCGATCCAGGTGTCGATGCGCTGATCGAGAACGTCGAGAGGCAAAGCGCCGGAGTCAATGACCTGGTCGTGGAAAGCGCGGATGTCGAACTTCTCGCCGAGAGCCTTCTTGGCCCGGTCGCGAAGCTCCAGAATCTTGAGCTGGCCTATCTTGTAGGCCAGCGCCTGGCTGGGCCACGCAATGTACCGGTCCACCTCTGACTGGATGCTGGGCTCGTCAATATTCGAATGGTCGCGGAAGTATTCGACCATTTGTTCACGGGTCCAGCCCTGGGAGTGCACGCCGGTGTCGACGACGAGGCGGATGGCACGCCAGACATCGTTCTCCAGGCGGCCGTAATCGGAGTAGGGGTCCTGGTAGAGGCCGACATCCTTGCCCAAATGCTCGGAATAAAAGGCCCAGCCCTCGACGTATGCGGTGTAACCCTCGAACTTGCGGAACTCAGGGATGCCGGTCATCTCCTGCGCAATGGAGATCTGGAGGTGATGGCCGGGAATGCCTTCGTGATACGCAATGGACTCCACGCTGTATAGGTTGCGATGGGTCGCGTCGTAGGTGTCGATGAATAGCCGCCCTGGGCGAGAGCCGTCGGGCGAGCCCGACTCGTAATAGGCAGGCGGCGCAGTCCTGGCAAGGAAATCGGGAACTGTCGCGACTTCAAACGGCGCCTTGGGAAGCACGCTGAAGAGCTGTGGCAACTTGGCCTTCATGGGCCCCAGATAGCTCTTGTAAGCCGCGACCAGCGCGTCGGCTGAGGCCGGGTGCTCGTTGGGGTTGGTTTTCAGGCTGGCGCGGAAACTGGCCAAGTCCTTAAAACCAAGCTTCTGGGCGATGGCCAGCATTTCGGCCTCGTCCTTGCCTACCTCGTCGAGCCCAATCTTGTGAATCTGCGCGGCAGTTAAGTTGGTGGTGGTCGTGCGCTTGATCAGGAACTGGTAGTACTTCGCGCCGTCTGGCAGGGCGTCGATGCCGGGCTTGTCGCGGCCGGCGGGAGTGTAGCTGACTTCAAGGAACCGTGCAAAGCGCACGTAGGCCGGCAGAACTTCTTTTGCAATGGCATCGAGCATTTCACTCTTGATGCGGGCCTGCTCTGAAGCGGAAATGGACACGGGGAACTTCTTGAGCGGAAGCGCGAAGGGCGAATCTTCGGGTTTCTGATTGGCGAGTTGCTTCACCTGATCGAGAGTCTTTTGGAGCAGGTATTTGGGCGGCACGCGGTGATCGTCCATGCCGATCGACATATTGGTCGTGACCTGATCGAAGGCGTGGGGAATGGCGTGCAGGCGCGCGATCCAGTCGTCATAATCCTTAACAGTCGAAAAACTGAGCTCGGCCTCGATCTGCGGGTAGGTGGCGTAAATGCCATCCATCTGGTTGACGGGCATCTCCCATTCCTTGAACTCGGCGCCCTCCTGGTCCTCGTCGAACTCGCGAAGCAGAAGTTCCTGGCTGATCTTCTCCTGGTCAGTAAAACCGGTGGGGTCGATCGCGGCCAGGCGAAGCTCGAATCTTTGCTCGCGTGCCAATTCGTCGTTGTAGGCCGCGACGGAGTAGTCGCTGATCCGGTCGTTGTAGCGGAAGTCGCCGATCAAGGACGCGAATTCGGGATCGTGCTTGAGCCGGTCTTCCCAGTAGTCGTGAAAGAGGTCGTTGAGGGCCTGGCGGCGGTCGGCGAGCGAGGCTGGAGCCGCAGGCTGGCCGGCTGAATTTTGACCCGCAGGGCCGGCTGCCAGCTGAGCGCGCATTGCGGGCGCAAGCGAGAGCAGCAGGGCCGAGGAGACGGCGATTATTCGAAGATCAAGTCGCTTCAATGGAGAGATCCTTCGGATGGAAATCATCTATCTGGCGAGTTTAGAGCAAAGGGGGCAGCGCTCCTTGGAGCGTGAACATTGAAGCAACCGCCGTCCACTTGGCACCGTTGCTTCCTCGCTCCCTGAAAACGCGATGTCAACTCCCCCCGACGCTCTAATCCTCGCAACTCTCTGATAACATTCGCCAAAAAATTTCCGAAGTTTGCCGATTAATTCGCCGAAATCGCTAGCCTTGAAGATGAAAGGGGATTCCTCATGGCATCCACATCCATTTCCAATATTACGGCTGCTGGCGCACCTGCAAAATCGGGCGCGCCTCCCGACTCCAGCACAACCAAAGGCACGAATGACGACTCCGGAAAAGAGGCTATCGCCAGCTGCATGCGCTCCTGGAACTATGCCTACAAAAAGCAGGCTGAGGACAAGCACTCCACAGAATGGAACCGCGAGAAGGCCGGCAACAAGGCCTATCTCAACGCCGTGCCGCCGCTTTCAGGCCACCAAAACATATGCGACTTCATCGCTTGTATCAACTACGCGTCCATGAAGGGGTCGTCACGCACAACGATGCAGCGCACTATCTGGCTAACGCCAGAATCGCTCTCGCCGCACTCAGCCTCAAGCTAAAACCTCAGGCGACCGGAGCGAAATCGGGCGGAAAACCCGAAGCAAACTCGGCCAGAGAACAGGAGGAGTGATTTTTATACTCCCTGGGGTATATTTTGCCACTTAACTCATTTGCAATCAACAAATATACCTCAAAATCGTCGCCAAATTTCGTCGATTTTCGTCGATTTTGTGACCCCAAAAGCCCCAAAACCGACCCCAAACTGGCGCGCGCCTGCTATCTCATCCATCGCCAGAAAGCGGTTAAGGCGTCATTCATTGTCGGAGCGTGAGAGCCGGATAGGTGCTGGGCGAGCGCGGTGGGTTCGGGGGTATAGTGGAGCGTACCCAATTCCCATCCGAACAGAATCAAGAGACGACCATGGCTCACGACGTCTTCATCAGCCATTCCGCTAAGGACAAGACGATTGCGGACGCAGTGTGCGCGACGCTGGAGTCGGAGGGGATCCGGTGCTGGATCGCGCCGCGCGACGTGATGCCGGGCAGAGAGTTTGGCAAATGCATCATTGAAGCCATCAAGCAGTCGCGGATCATGGTGCTGGTTTTCACGGCCAACGCGAACGATTCTGCGCCGGTTCGGAAAGAAGTTGAACGGGCGGTCAATCATGGCGTGGTGATTCTGCCTTTCCGCGTGGAGAACGTGATTCCCGATGAAGCCCTCGAATTCTTCATCGGCAACGTGCACTGGCTGGACGCGCTGAGCGCACCGCTTGAGGCGCATCTCAATCACCTGGCAAAAGCGATCAAAGTGCTGCTGGCGCCGATCGGGACGTCGGCAGCGCAGGCGGAACCGCGTGCGGCGAATCCGATTGCCGCTGAGGACGAGAAAGCGCCGGAGGGGAAGACGACCAAGGTCGAGAGCCTGCGCAGCGATTCGTCTGTGGGGAATGGATCGCATGATCCGGCAAAGGGGAGTCTCAGGGTCAGCTCTCCGGATTCGGGCCCCGAGCGCGCGGCCGTTGACAGCCCCAAACGTCGAAGAGTTCGCGTGTGGGCATTGGGCGGAGCCGTTGCGCTCGCTCTCGTGCTGGTGGCGATTTTGGCGATTCGCTTCAGATGGGGTCGGAGCTCTGTGGGCTCTTCGCCCGCGGCCGCACAGCCCGCGGCGGCCGGAGGAAGCGGCGGTGGAGGCGCTGGGCAAGGCGGAAGCCCGGCGGCGCAAGCGCCCCAGCCCGGTGGCAGTCCGGCAAGTTCCACCGCGCCGATGGCAGGCACGAGTCCGGACGAAAGTTCGACCGGCGCTCCCGGCGCAACATCGGCGGCCACACAGGAGCTGGCCCAGGAAGCGAAGCGCCTCATCCTTCAGAAGCAATATTCCGAAGCCCGGCATTTCGCTGAGCAGGCCTGCGACGGCGGATCGGCAAAAAGTTGCGTCAATCTCGGCAGGCTTTACGATACTGGCCATGGCGTTGCCCGAGACGCGTCGCGGGCAGCTTCCTTCTATCAAAGGGCCTGCGACGGTGGGAGCGCGGAGGGCTGCTTCAACCTTGGAGCGGACTACGATGCGGGCAAAGGCGTTCCTCTGGATTATGCGCAGGGAGCCGCCCTTTTTCAAAAGGCGTGCGATGGTGGGAGCGCCGAGGGTTGCGGCGATTTGGGAGAACTCTACGCGAAGGGCCTTGGCGTAGCCCAGGATTCGGCAAAGGGGACGTTATTGTTGCAAAAGGGCTGCAGCGGCGGCGATCAAGGGTCCTGTGACCGGCTTAAGCAGATTCAGTGATTGTGGCGTGGTTGCGGAATCGTCCGAGGGCGAGTAGCGAAGGCGACGAGAACTTTGCTTTGCCCGGAGGCGTGAGGCGATATAGTAGGCTGCAAGGACGGCTGGCTCATCGGGTCGTAACGGTGAGGCCGGTCTCGCTCATTTCCCCTCGATTCATGCTTCAAATCCCGGTTTCATCATTCTCACGCAAGGCAAGTTCCGGCAGGAGTTCATTCGCGATTTCGCGAAGGAAAGCTGAGGCTCAGTATGGAAGGTTTCTATACGGTTCAGTTCATCGGCGCGCAAGGCTGGGGTACGGGCGTTGTGGTCTATATCGGGGGCCACGTCTTCGGCGGCGACAGCGCCATGATGTTTACGGGCACATACGATCGGCAGGGAAATGCCGTGACCGTTCAGCTCCACGCGACGCAGATTGCGCCTGGCCTGATGAATACGATGGGCCGCAACGAATTCGATCTGGATTTGTCGGGAGTCGTTGACGGAAACAAGATCAAGCTTGCCGGCAACATACCCGGAACCGAACTGCGCCTGAAAGCAAACCTCACGAAACAGTGCGACCTGCCGGCACGGGCCTAAGAATCCCAGCGCCGTCCCGATGGGACTGCGCAAATCTGACTTACAAGGACAGGAAAAGAGTTCGTGCGATCCCCGGTTCCCAAGTGCGAGGGACCGGGGGCACCCATTTCTCTGTGGGACGGCGGCGGTGAGGCGCGCGGGACGTTTCAGAAGTCGTGCGGATGCTCGTGGGAGGCGGAAGCGGCGACAGTCGGATCGGCGGAGGGGGGAGGCGCAGTCGTTGAATCATTCGCTTCGGTTTGGGCGCGGAGGCGGGCGACGGTTTGCCAGTTGTCTTTGCGCGGCTGAATGGAGAACCACTCTGGCAGCGGCATGAGGAGGAAGCGGCTGAGAGCCTCGGCGTACGGCTCGTAGAGAGCGCGCATCTGGCGGAGACGCTCGCGGGAAGATTCGTCGTAGCAGAGCTGGATGCCGCTCGCGGTGAGCAGGTCATAAAGCTCGTGGCATCGCGCGGGCGGGAGACGGTCTGGTGCGTTGGGGACGGGGCGGAGATTGAAGATCTGCGAGAGGTCGACGAGCGCGTGGCGGGCCATGGCGAAGGTGAGCTGGGCCTGGCGAGCTTCAAGGCCGCGAAC
>Ga0187890_10003292_pt1 | contig 11169 bp, 8 predicted proteins | sample June2016WEW_21_1_FD_133005 | JGI IMG/M metagenome (GOLD analysis project Ga0187890, IMG submission 133005) | Peatland microbial communities from SPRUCE experiment site at the Marcell Experimental Forest, Minnesota, USA - June2016WEW_21_10 | ecosystem: Environmental > Terrestrial > Soil >...
CGGCGACGCCAAGGCGCTGCTCGACGTACTCGACCGGCTCAAGGGCCGTCTGCCGGACGCGGCGATCCTGCTGGGCACGGCCGCGGACGGCCGCGTGCACCTGGTCGCGAGCGTCGCGCCCACACTCGTCGAGCGGGGTGTGAGGGCGGGTTCGATCGTCAAGAGCGCCGCGGAGGTCGTGGGCGGCGGCGGAGGTGGACGCGACACGATGGCGCAGGCCGGTGGCCGCGACCCCGAGCGCCTCGGCGAGGCCATCGCTGCCGGGCGCGGGGCGATCGAGGCGGCGCTCGCGGGCTGACATGCGCGTGCTCGCGCTGGACTACGGAAGCGCCCGCTGCGGCTGCGCGCTCAGCGATCCCACCGGCACGATCGTCACGCCCGTCGAGGTCGTCGCGCGTCCCGCCACCAAGCGCGGCTATGCGCGGCTGCGTGAGCTCGTGCGCGAGCGCGGGGTGGAGCGCGTGGTCGTGGGACTCCCGCTCTCGCTCGACGGCAGCGACACCGAGCAGACGCGCGAGACGCGCGCGTTCGCCAGCGAGCTCTCGCAGCGTCTCGGTGAGAGCATCCCCGTGGAGATGCACGACGAGCGCTTCACCACGCGCCTGGCCCAGAGGATGGACGTGGCGGGCGGGACGCGGGGCGCGGGCGCGGTCTTCAACACGAGCGAGGACTCGCGTGCCGCCGCCCACCTGCTGGAGAGCTGGCTCGCCGCCCGATCGCGTTAGGGTTGTTTGTCCTTGTCTCGCGGCGATCGATCACGACCCGGGCGCGAGCGCACCGCGGCGGAACGCGAGCGTGATCGCCTCGAGCGCGCGCGTCGGCGCGCGCCCACGCCCGATTCGCCGCTCGAGCAGCCGGCGGCCGACACAGCGCCCCCGCCGGCGGCGCCGCCCGCCTCCACGCCTGCGTTCGGCGAGCCGCCGCCGTCCGTGTCGCCTTTGCCTGCACCGCTCGAGTCGCCGCCGTCCGTGTCGCCCTCGCCTGCACCGCTCGAGCCGCCGCCGTCCGTGTCGCCCTCGCCTGCACCGCTCGCGTCGCCGCCGTTCGTGCAGCCATCGCCTTCATCGGTCGAGCCGCCCGCGCTCGTACAGCCGCCTGAGCCCGCGCAGTCGCCGCCCGCGTCCGGGAGGCCGCCGCTCGCGCCGTCGCTGGGTCTGCCCGACCGACCGACCACAGGCCCCCCACGGTCGAGGCGGCGGCGCTCGTTGATCGCGCGGCTGTCCGCGCTGCTCGCGCTGGCGGCTGTGATCGTGGCGGTCGTCGCGCTGCTGCATGCGCACGACCCGAAATCAGTCGCGCCGCCCGCGCCGCCCGTCGTCAAGGTGCTGATCCCGGAGGGCAAGACGCGGGCGCAGATCGCGCAGATCGCCTCCGCCGACGGGTTGAAGGGCAGCTACCGCGTGGCCTCCATACGCTCGCCGCTGCTCAACCCCGGCACCTACGGCGCCCCCCGCGGCACGCCCGACCTCGAAGGCTTCCTGTTCCCCGCGACCTACGACATGAACCCGCGCGCGCCGGTCTCAAGGCTCGTGCAGGAGCAGCTCATCGCCTTCCAGGAAAACTTCGGCGCAAGCGAGGTCGCGCGTGCGCATGCGCTGCACGTGACCCCCTACCAGCTGCTGATCGTGGCCTCGATGGTCGAGCGCGAGGCGCTGATCCCGGCTGACCGGCCGAAGATCGCCGCCGTCATCTACAACCGCCTGGCCTCCGGCATGCCGCTGGGCATCGACGCGAGCATCTACTACGCGGTCGAGCTGGCGAGCGGTGTAGCCACATACACGCATGAACTCTCGGAAGCGCAGCTGCACATCGACTCCCCGTACAACACGCGCACGCACGTCGGCCTGCCGCCGACCCCCATCTCCAACCCCGGCCTGGCCTCGATCGACGCGGCCGCCCATCCCGCCCACGTCTCCTACCTGTACTACGTCGCCGGCGCCGATGGCTGCGGCGAGCAGATGTTCTCCAACACGCTCGCCGAATTCGAAGCCAACGACGCCGCGTACAAGGCGGCGCTCGCGCGGGGCGGCGGGCACCCGCCGACCTGCAAGCGCAAGTGATGCCGCGTCTGGGCGTACTCGGCTGGCCGGTCGCGCACAGCCGCTCGCCGGCGATCCACAACGCGGCGCTCGCCGCGCTGGGGATGCGGGGCTGGCGCTATCAGCGCCTGCCAGTCCCGCCGGCGCTGTTCGCCGAGACCACGCGCGCGCTCGGATCAGCGGGCTTCCTCGGCGCGAACGTGACCATCCCGCACAAGCACGCAGCGCTCGCGCTCGCCACGCACGCCTCGCCCGCGGCGCGCGAGATCGGCGCCGCCAACACGCTCACGTTTGCCGCCGACGGCACGATCGCGGCCGAGAACACCGACGCGCCCGGGCTGATCGCCGCGCTCGGCCGCCTGACTGATCTGCCCGCCCACCCGCGTGCGCTCGTGCTCGGCGCGGGCGGCAGCGCGCGCGCGATCGTATGGGCGTTGCGCGAAGCCGGCGCGAGCGAGGTATCCGTGTGGAACCGCACACCCGAGCGCGCGCAGGCGCTGGCGCAGGATCTCGGCGTGCGGGCCGCGCTGGCGCCCCACGCGGCTGACCTGCTCGTCAATTGCACCTCCGTCGGCCTGCAGCCCGCCGACGGCGTAGAACGCTCGGCTACTGAGGCTGAGGCGCTCAACCAACTCGGATTGACGTTCGATCAAGTCGGTGAGTACTCGTATGTTGTCGACTTGGTCTACCGCTCCGGATCCACGCCGCTGCTCGCGGCTGCAAGGGCGCATGGCGCGAGCACCGTCGACGGGCTCGAGGTGCTCGTCGCCCAGGGGGCGCTCAGCTTCGAGCTGTGGACCGGCTGCAAGGCGCCGCTCGAGGTCATGCGTCGCGCCGTCCGCGAGCAGGATCCGGGGGACGGGTAACCGCGCCGGTTGGGAGCTCGCGCGATGAGCGACCTCCCGCAGACCGACCCGGACCTGCACGCGATCTTCGGGATCGACGGCGCGTCCGACGACGGCGGCGATCGCGTGATCTCCGTCGAGCGCGCCGCCAGGGCGGACCTCGAGCTCGAGGCGCCCCTAGGCGCCGGCGACAGCGTCGAGCTGGAGCGGATCGCAGGCGCCGACCTGGAGGTGGAACCCTACTCGCAGGATCAGTCCGGGGGCGCAGCCGGGCAGGCGACGTCAGCCGAGGGATACACGGGGATCACCAAGCCCTCGCGCCGGGGCTCCTCGCAGCGCTTTCTCACAGATGTGATCGTCGACATGGGCCTGGCCACGCGCAGGCAGGTCGATGATGCGCTGGAGAGCTCGCGCACGTCCGGCACCACGCCCGAGCGCGCGCTGCTCGACAACGGCGCGATCACGCAGGACGCGCTGGCGCGCGCGCTGGCCGAGCGTTACGGACTCGACCACCTCGACCTCGGTGTCTTCAGCGTGGACATGGCCGCCGCCAACCTCGTGAGCACGACCGTCGCCAAGCGCTACCAGACGGTCCCGGTCGCCTTCGCCGACAAGCGCACGCTGCTGGTCGCGATGGCCGATCCCTCGAACGTGCTCGCGGTCGATGACATCGCGATCATGACCGGCTATGAGATCCGCGTTGCGGTCGCGCCGCCGGATGACATCGCGACCCTGATCTCGCGTCTGGACAGGCTCGAAGACGTCGTCGGCGAGTCGGCCGAAGTCCTCGAGGATGGCGAGGACGGGGCGGAGGTCGTCTCCCTGCACGAGACCTCCGAAGACGCGCCCGTCATCAAGCTCGTCAACCAGCTCGTCGCGCAGGCCGTCGAGCGCGGCGCCTCCGACATCCATCTGGCTCCCGACGGGCGCGAACTGCGGGTGCGTTTCAGGGTTGACGGCGTGCTCGCCGACGTCACCACCGTGCAGCGGCGGATGGCCGCGGGCGTGATCTCGCGCATCAAGATCATGGCCGAGCTGAACATCGCCGAGAAGCGCCTGCCGCAGGACGGGCGCGTGGGGCTGGTCGTCGATGGCCGGCACGTCGACCTGCGTGTCGTGACGCTGCCGAGCGTCCACGGCGAGGGCATCGTGATGCGCGTCCTGGACAAGGAGTCCGTGGTGGTCGCACTCGACAAGCTGGGCATGGCCGACCCCGAGCGCGAGCGCTTCGAAAGGGCCTGCCGCGAGACGCACGGCGCGGTGCTCGTGACCGGCCCCACCGGCTCGGGCAAGTCCACCACGCTGTACGCGGCGCTGCAGATGCTCAACACGCCAGAGAAGAACATCATCACCGTCGAGGATCCCGTCGAGTATGAAATGACGGGCCTCACGCAGGTCCAGGTCTCGGCGAAGGTCGGACTGACGTTCGCCGCCGGACTGCGCTCGATGGTGCGCGCCGACCCCGACATCATCATGGTCGGTGAGATCCGCGACCGCGAGACTGCCCAGATCGCCGTGGAGTCCGCGCTCACCGGGCACCTGGTGCTCTCCACGCTGCACACCAACGACGCGCCGTCGGCGATCACCAGGCTGATCGAGATGGGCGTCGAGCCGTTCCTCGTCGCATCGGCGCTCGACTGCGTGGTCGCGCAGCGTCTGGCGCGGATGCTGTGCCCGAGCTGCAAGCGGCGCACGATCATCCCCGCGAAGGTGCTGCGCGAGAACGGCTACCGCGCGCGCGTGGAGCTGGAGGCATACGAGCCGGTCGGCTGCCGGCGCTGTGGCGGCAGCGGCTACCGCGGGCGACTCGGCCTGTACGAGGTGATGAAGATGTCCCAGGAGATCCAGGCGCTGGCGCTGGAACGCAGTCCCGCCGAGAGGATTCGCGATCTGGCCGTCAGTCAGGGGATGACGCGTCTGCGTGACGACGGCCTGCAGAAGGTCAGGCAGGGTCGCACTTCGATGGCCGAGATCGCGCGCGTCATCGGCACCAATTGAGCTCGTATCTTCGTCCAGTCCCGCCGCGCTCGGGAAATGGCGCCTAATGGATGGGCGCCGATCTGTCGATGGACGGACCCATGGACATCGATTTCGCTGACCTGCTGATGGAGGTCGTACACCGCCGGGCATCCGACCTGCACCTCGCCTCGGGCGCACACCCGACCGTCCGCGTTCGCGGGAAACTCTCGCCGCTGGAGGAATACCCGAAGCTCTCGCCCACGGACACCCGCGAGATCGTCTACTCGATCCTGAACGGCGACCAGCGTCAGCGCCTTGAGACCAACTGGCAGATCGACTTCGCCTACTCGATCCCCGGCCACGCGCGCTTCCGTGTCAACGCCTACTACCAGCGCGGCGCGATCGGCGCCGCCTTCCGCCTGATCCCCTTCGGCCTGACCTCGATCGACGAGCTCGGGCTGCCGTCGACGGTGCACGAGTTCACACGCAAGCCGCGCGGCTTCGTGCTCGTGACCGGTCCGACCGGCTCGGGCAAGTCGACCTCGCTGGCGGCGATGATCGACGAGATCAACTCCACGCGCGAGGAGCACATCATGACGATCGAGGACCCGATCGAGTTCTTGCACGGCCACAAGAAGTGCATCGTCAACCAGCGCGAGCTGGGCTCCGATGCGCAGAGCTTCTCCGCCGCTCTCACCGCCGCTCTGCGCCAGGACCCCGACGTGATCCTCGTCGGCGAGATGCGCGACCTGGAGACGATCTCCACGGCACTGACCGCGGCCGAGACCGGTCACCTCGTGTTCGCCACGCTCCACACCCAGGACGCCGCACAGACGATCGACCGTGTGATCGACGTCTTTCCCTCTCACCAGCAGGGGCAGGTTAGGGTGCAGCTTTCGGTCGCCCTGCAGGGCATCATGACCCAGCAGCTGCTGCCCAGCTCAGACGGCTCGGGACGGGTCGTCGCGTGTGAGGTGCTCGTCCCCACCCCCGCGATCCGCAACCTGATCCGCGAGGGCAAGACCCACCAGATCTACTCGGTGCTGCAGACCGGCTCGGCAGTGGGCATGCAGACGATGGACGCCGCGCTGGCCACGCTCGTGCGAGCGGGCAAGATCACCCAGAAGCTCGCCGAATCGCGTTCCTCGACCCCAGACGAGCTCAGGCGTCTGATGGGGGCGCCGTCGCTCGCGGCCGCCTGAGCACTCCAGCATGAGCACGTACGTCTTCAAGGCCATCGATCTAGCCGGCGGCAAAGCGCGCGGCGAGGTCGAGGCCGACTCCAAGCAGGCGGTCTCCGACCAGCTCAAGCAGCGCGGGCTGATCGTCCTGGACATCGCCGACAAGCACTCCTCGAAGAACATCGAGCTCGCGTTCACGAAGAGCGTCAAGCCGACCGAGCTGGCGATCTTCGCGCGCCAGCTCTCGACGATGATCTCCTCGGGCATGAGCATCCTGCGCGCCCTGTACGTGCTGGAGGAGCAGACCGAGAGCAAATACCTGAAAGAAACCATCGTCGCCGTGCGCAAGGACGTCGAGGCCGGCCTGTCCCTCAGCGATGCGATGGCGCGCCATCCGAAGGTGTTCAACCCGCTGTTCGTCGCCATGACGCAGGCCGGCGAGATGGGAGGTGTGCTCGAGGACTCGCTCGCGCGCGTGGCCGACCAGCTGCAGAAAGACGCCGCCCTGCGCCGCCAGGTCAAATCCGCGATGATCTACCCGGCGCTCGTGGCGACCTTCGCGATCGGGGTGATGATGGCGCTGGTCGCGTTCCTCGTGCCGGTGTTCGAGGGCGTCTTCAAGGAATTCGGCGGCGAACTGCCGAAGCTGACGCAGGTCTCGGTCCTGATGTCCAAGATCGTCACCCAATACTGGTGGGCGATGTTCGGAGTGACCGCGGTGACGATTATCTCCTTTATCAAGTGGAAGAAAACCACGTGGGGACGGCGGCAGTGGGACCGCTTCCGCCTGCACGTGCCGATGAAGATCGGCACGATCGTCCAAGAGGTCGCCGTCGCGCGCTGGTCGCGCACGCTCGCCTCCTTGACCCACGCCGGCGTGCCGCTGCTGCAGGCGCTCGAGATAACCGGGCGCACCGGCGGCAACGTCGTCGTGCAGGAAGCGATGGACAGCGTGATCGCCTCGGTCAAGCGCGGCGGCACGATCGCCGCGCCGCTCGCGCAGGAGCCGATCTTCCCCTCGATGGTCACGCACATGGTCGGCGTCGGCGAGGAAACGGGCGCGCTCGACGAGATGCTCGACCGGATCGCCGAGTTCTACGAGGAACAGGTCGAAGCTGCGGTCAAAGCGCTGATGTCGATTCTCGAGCCGATCCTGATCATCGTGATCGGCGCGATGGTCGGCTTCATCGTTATCTCCATGTACCTGCCGCTGTTCGAAGTTTACAACCGCATCGAATAAGCGCTGCGGAGCTTTTGATCTCCCGCCTGTCGGCGTGAGCTCAAAACTCCTTCGCTGGGCCGAGGACATCGGTCATGCGGTTCGGCGGTGATGGCTACGGCGATGGCTCTCCGCCCCTGTCGTTGATCTGCACTCGCCGGCCTCGGTCGGTCTCTTGCACTGACAGCGAAACCCTGCCGTCTAGGAGATCGAGCAACTCGGCTCCGACCAGCTCTCTTCGCCATCCCCGCAGCGTGCGCACGTCGGCCTCCTCGCCGCCGGTGCGTGCGGCGGCGACGATCGCCTGCAGGTCCGCGCGCGCGGCCAGCAGCTCGTACGCGAGTCCGGACTCGCGCGCGCGCGCTCGCAGCAGCGCCTCGCCGAGCGCCACCAGCGGAGCGTCGTCGGGCTTGTGCGCGGGCGGGCGGGCCAGCTCGGGTGGCGGATCGGGCGGGCGCTCGCGGCCGCGACGGACCGCGTCGAGCAGGTCCTCTGCCCGCCGCCCGCCGGCGCTCGCGCCCACGCCGCGGATCTTCTCGAGCTCTGCGCGCGAGGACGGCCTGCGCTTGGCGATCTCCACCAGCGTGGCGTCGCCCAGCACGCTCTGAGCCGGCCGGTCGTGGCGGGCGGCGGTGCGCTCGCGCCACGTCACCAGCTCGCGCGCGACAGGCCGCGCGGATGCGCTCAACGTGCCGATCCGCGGCAGGCGCGCGAAGATCGCCTCCGGCTCGCGCTCGTCGCTCGAGCGCGCGAGCGGCGCGCACTCCTCGCGCGCCCACTGCAGGCGGCCGAGCTCGCGCAGGCGGCGCTCGAGCTCGGTGGCCAGCTCGAGCAGGTGCACGACGTCCTCGCGCGCATACGCGGCCTGCTCCGGCGACAGCGGTCGGGCGTCCCAGCGCGTGAAGCTCGCCGTCTTGGCCACCCGCAGGCCGAGCACGTCGGCGAGCAGCGAGTCGTATGAGACCTGTGCACCCAACCCAGCGAAGCCGGCGGCCACCTGCGTGTCGAAGACGTTCGTCACCTCCGTGCGCAGGCACCGGCGCACCAGCGCGACGTCCTGGCGCCCGGCGTGCACGACGATCTGGATCGCCGGGTCCGCGAGCACCTCCGCGAGCGCCGATCCGTCGAACTCCTCGACCAAGGGGTCGACGACCAGGATGCGCTCGCCCGCGTCCTCGTCTTCGGGGATCGCCAGTTGCACCAGGCACAGCAGCGTGCGGTAGCGACCCTCGCCCATGAACTCGGTGTCGAGCGCCAGCCTGCCCGCCGCGCGCGCGCCGTCGGCCAGCGCCCGCAGCCGCTCGCGCTCGGAGCCGGCGCTCACGGCCTCGTCCCCGGCAGCAGGTACAGCAGGCCGCCGTGGGGCAGGCCCGCCTTGAACGAGACGTCGGTGCCGTGCGCGCGCACCCACCGCACCGGCGCCGAGCAGGCGGGATCCAGAGACTGGACCGCGCCCGCGCAGAAGGTGTTCAGGAAGGCGTAGCGCACCTGCCCCTCGGCGATCAGCCGCTCGAGCTTGGACACGGACGTGAACACGCGCGCGTTGTAGGTCGTCAGGATGAGCACCGGGCGAGCATCCTGCACGATCAGCGAGCCGATCGCCGTCGCCGACTCGGCCGCCACCTCGTAGCGCGCGCCGTCCTGGTGGGCCCGCAGGTAGGCGCTCAGCGGGTGCTGCTGGTCGCCGGGCAGCTGGCCGACCAGGCCCGCGTCGCTCACGCGATTGGCGATCGCCGTGAAGTCGGCCTTCAGCGGGATCGCCAGTACCGCCACCAGCGCCAGGGCCATCACGCCCGCCGGCGCCAGCAGCGAGCGCAGTCTCGAGGGCAGCGCCGGGACGCGGGCGAGCGCCGCGCACGCGATCGCGCCGAGCGCTCCGGCGAGCGCGACCCACCACTCCGCCGGGCGCCCATACAGCAGGCGCTCGGCGTAGTAGACCGTGATCGCGAGCGTCGCCACCAGCAGCGCCAGGCGCAGGCGGTCCGATCTGCTCTCCGAACGCAGGGAGGGCGCTCCCGGGTCTGCGCTGGCGCCCGAGGCCACCCACGCGAGGCCGACTCCGAGCATCGCCGCCACCGCCGGCGTCAGGCCTTCCACATAGCGCGGGTGCAGGCGCACCATGTGGCTGAACAGCACGATGCCCGCGAGCACCCACACCCCCAGCCCGCCGGCCGCCGCGCGGCGCATGCGCCCGCGGAGCTCCGCTTGGGCATCGCCGCTGGGCGCCTCTCGGCTGCCACGCAGGCCGACGAGCAGCGCGGGTGCTCCCAGCAGCAGCGCGACCAGCAGCTCGAGGCCGAGACGCTCGCCGGAGAGCGGCCCGACGCGCGCGAGCAGGCGGGTGGGGGAGGGGGGGACGATCGGGATGTGGTCGCGCTCCTCCTGCGTGGCCACGGGATAGCGGTGACCCGGTTCGTAGACGATCGCTCCCGGTTCTGGCGATTTCCCGCCGAGGCGATCGCTGCCGTTGAACACGAACGCGGCGTTCCAGGCGCTGCCGTTGGTCGAGCCGATCGCGTACGGGCGCTCGTGCGCGGGGAACAGCAGCGTGGCGGTAAGCCACGACAGCGCCACCGCCACGTACACCGTGCCGGCGCTCGTCAGGCGCAGCACGCGCCGCGCGCGCGAGCCGGGCAGTCCGAGATAGGCGAACACGGCGATCCCCGGCAGCGCCACCAGCGACTCCAGCAGCTTGACGTCGAACGCCACTCCGAGCGCGGCCGCCGCGGCGAGCAGCCACGCGGTGCGCCCGGTCTCCACCGCTCGGACCGTCGCCGCCAGGGCGAGCACCAGCACGAACATCATGACCGCGTCCATCGTGTCGCTGCGCGCCGTTATCACCTCGATCGGCAGCGCCGCGATCGCCGCCGCCGCGGCGATGCCCGCAGCCGGGCTCCACATGCGGCGCACGACCGCGTACAGCAGCGGCACCGACGCGATCCCCGCGAGCGCCTCCGGCAGCTTCAGCGTGGTGGAGCTGAAGCCGAGCAGCTTCACGCTGATCACCTGCAGCCACAGGTCCACCGGCGGCTTGTCGATCGAGACGCTGCCTCCCGGCTCGAACGCGCCGAAGAAGAAGTTGTGCCACGAGATGCCCATGCTGCGCACGGCCGCGTCGTAGAAGGGGTCGGGTGGAACCTGGCCGATGTGCAGCAGGCGCAGCAGCGCCGCGCCGGCCGTGATCGCTGCCACGACGGCCCACTCCGCGCTTCGTCCTCGTCTTCTCACGCGCGGAACGCTAGTCTGATCGGCTCGTGGCAAGCGACGACAGCGACAGCGAGGATCGGGCACCGGCGTCCCATGAGCCGCGGGAGTGTATGGCCTGCCGCGGCAGCGGTCAGGTGATCTCCAACCTCGGTGGCACGCCGAGCACGCTCACGTGCCCGTGGTGCGACGGCGGTGGCGTGCGCCTGCCCGACGTCGACGCCCAGGCCCGCTGGCTGGCGCAGAACGCCGATGCCGCCGAAGCCGCCGATGCGCACGCAGCGGGCTCGGCTCCTGAGCCTGCGGCCTAGCGCCACGCGCTTCCCTCCCGACGCGCCACGCGCTTTGGCCTGCACGCTGACCGATCTGACATCGGTCGCTGCTCATCCGTCCAAGCGTCCGTGCACGTGTAAAGGTCACAGGCGGGCGGGTCGATGCAGGCGCTGTCAAAGCCAGTACCGAGGTGCCGAGGCAGAGCATCCTTGCGGTGCGTATCAAAGCCGGCGGCCCTCGCAAGGGGGACGCATCGCCGCTTGAGGCGATTACTGAGGGCTGGCGCCCAAATCGGAATCCTAGGAGGATTCATGTTGAACTCACTACGCCAGCGCACCGGAGATGAGGGTGGTTTTACGCTCATCGAACTTCTGGTCGTGATCCTGATCATCGGCATTCTCGCCGCGATCGCCATCCCGGCGTTCCTCAGCCAGAAGAGCAAGGCCTAC
>Ga0187890_10003297_pt1 | contig 11166 bp, 13 predicted proteins | sample June2016WEW_21_1_FD_133005 | JGI IMG/M metagenome (GOLD analysis project Ga0187890, IMG submission 133005) | Peatland microbial communities from SPRUCE experiment site at the Marcell Experimental Forest, Minnesota, USA - June2016WEW_21_10 | ecosystem: Environmental > Terrestrial > Soil >...
TCAGCGCCGCCGCTCCGCCATGGGGCTGGCGCAAAGCCATCGCCTCGGCTGAGTCCAAAAATACCTTCGTCCCTGAACGCGCCCTGCAAAACCTACTTCTGCAACACAATCGGGCCCAAAGCAGACACGCTGGTTGGCGACTATTGTGGCAGCTTTCGGGAGTAAAGCGGACGCGCGCCTAATCGCGTCGCGTGGCAGCTAATGATCGTAGCGCCCCCATCGGATTCGCAGGTAACCCTCAATGACGCGGACACAGAGGTCGGCGTGAAATCACCTGCAGCCGCGGTGAAACGGCGTTCGCTGGGCCCTTTTTCGGTGATCCACATGTTGTGACTGCGCCACAGAAGCCCCGCTATTCCTCGCCCCATTGACTAATGTTCTCTATTCGTTCTCAATGCGGATATGAGCGTCCTTCTCGAAATCAATCGCGACTATCCCTACCAGGTCGCGCTGTCGTTCGACGACGCCGCCATGGACATATTGGACTGGCTCGAAGCGTGCGATTTCGAGTGGGATATGTACGTCGATCTTCCGGAAAATGCCGTCAGGTATTGCTTTCGCACGTTGGCGGATGTCTCGGCATTCAAGCAGCGGTTTGGAAATGCGTCGGAAGGGCGAGCTGTCGCCAGCAGCAGTTGATCGAGGCTGGCCGCACCAGATAGTTCTGCCGGCGCGGCGCTGTGAAGGCGGCGGTTACGAAGCGATTCACGAGTTCTGCAAGAATCTGACGCTTTGCTTCCGAGGTCATGCTGTGTTCCACGATCGGGAATGGTTCCACGTTTATTGTTTTCAGAATCCCGCAGATGCCGAGAAATTCTTGCAAAGGTTGGGCGGCGAGAAGTTTAATCCTGAGCAACGAGGGAAGGGCAGTAATTGGGCTCGTTGGAATAAGCCCTAAGCTCCCTACATATCCGTCATGTGTGGTCGCGTTCGTCTGTCGTCAGACTATTCCGAAATCAAAATCAAGTTGAAGTTCGACGGGCCACCTCCGAACTTCGAGCGAGATTGGAATAAACCTCCAACCGCGCCGATGCTCGTTGCAATCCGATCTAAGGACGGCAAGCGCATTCCCAAGATGATGCGCTGGGGCCTTCTGCCTCATTGGGCCAAGGATGACAAGATCGCCTATTCGACGTTCAACGCGAGAGCCGAGGAGTTCACGGGAAAACCTGCGTTCCGCGATGCCTGGAAAAATGGCCAGCGCTGTCTCGTCGTTACAGATGGTTTCTACGAGTGGAAGAAGCTCGATCCCAAGGGAATGGAGAAACAGCCCTACGCCATAGCAATGACGGATAACGGCCCGATGATCATGGCAGGTCTATGGGCGACGTGGAAAGACCCCAAGTCCGGGAACGAAATTCCGAGCTGCACGATCCTCACTACGGACGCGAACGGCGTGATGAGCGATCTCCACAATCGCATGCCGGTCATCTTGGCGGAGAAGGATTGGGCGAAGTGGCTCGGAGAAGAGCCGGCGACCAATGATGAATTACTGGTGATGCTCAAGCCATGCAACGACTCGGACCTGAAGATTTGGCCGGTCGACAAGCGCGTGGGGAATGTGCGGAATAAGGGTCCGGAGCTGGCGTTGGCGGTTTAAACCGATGCCAAGTGGCAATTCGGACCGCTGCCAGGGCCCGTTTCGGGCGGCCCCACTATCTTGATCCGGATGAAAGTGTGACGACTTCGCGGCTTGGCAATGGCCTGGCGCGGACCTCTTGCCCGGTTTTTGGCCGCCGAATACCTGTATTTCACCCCATTCAAATGTTCTCTCTCATTTGACTCGCGCGGCGAGAAAGCTCCCGGCTTTCCCGCATCGGGTTCAGCGTGCGGCGATGGACTTGAAACCGAGAAATCGCGGGAAAGCCACCGTCCGCGATGTGATTGTGAGTAGTGTAATTGGCAGAGGAGCTTTGCCAATGGGTTCCTCGGATGACCACGCTCGGAGCGTCCAGCGCGAACATGTGGATGATGTCCTGGTCGCCTTTTGGGAATGGCTAAGAGTCCAAGAGGTTCGATGGCGCGATGACGCTGACCGGCGAGAATTCCATTCTTCCCCTAGCATTGCTGCGGGGGAGCCGTTGCTCGATAAGCTTCGTGGCCCAGCCACCGTTCGCCGCCCGTCGGTGGGAAGACGGGTATTGCGTACATTTGTCTGCGGCGTCATCTTTATTGTGACTGTCGGTACCGCATTAGCCTGGTTGTCCAGTGATGATAATTCGACGGAGGCCGCAATAGGTTGGATAAATTCGCAGAGATGGTTGCCAGCTATCCTTCGCAATAATGACCCGACCAATTCTAACGTCGCGACGACTCCGCTTTCCAAAACTGCAGATGAAGCGAAAACACAGAATCCAACAGATCCGCACGCCACGCCCTCCACTCAGCCGATGTCCGCGCCCGGAATACCCATTCAGCTGCAACATAGACTTGATGACATGGCGAACGATATTTCTGTCCTGCAGCGCGTGGTTGAAAAGCTCATCGCAAGGCAGGATTTGATGGTCCAAGACATCACGCAGCTGCAATCGACTGAACAGAATGTTATCCAACGACTATCGCCGCAGCAGCGGTCTCCGGCGAACCAAGTTTTGCCCCGCAAAAATGTACCCGGCTTACCCACGCACTAATGCCATCGGGTTGCTGTGGCCGCTCAGCATAGCCTCATTCTGTTTTGCAGGGGAAACCATTTACAGCCAGCTGTCGACATGGATGCTCTTCATCTTCCACGCAATGCTTGTGACAAAATAATCACACTTAAGGAAATTGCGTAGCCGCCCCTTGCCCGGCTTCCATACCGCCGTGGTTTTGCCCCGATTGCCTGTCGGATTTCGGCCAGTGGGGTTGCAACATGTCTTGCGTCGGCCGCGCCAGAAATTCGTGCGTCGATATCTCATCCGCTCGTCGGAGAGTTATTCAGCTTTTCGCTCTCGCCCTGACATCGGCGACACTTGCGGCCTGCGCTCAGTCGTCTGCTGTCAACAACAAATCTGAATTATTTGCCGCCACTCGACGGGCGTCGCTCGATGAAAATCATAAGGCGTCGCCCGCAGCGAATGGTCGTGTGGCGGTTAGGAGCCATACGCCGTTCGAATCGGATAGGCATGCAGGCGCGACGAAGGTTACATCAAATGGCCTTGCCAGCTTCTACTCGGAGGGGACACAGACCGCGAGCGGCGAACAGTTCAATCCGAACGAGTTGACGGCTGCTCACCCTAATTTGCCATTCGGGACCAAATTGCGCGTCACGGACGTTGCCACTGGGCGGTCCGTGGTAGTTAGGGTCAATGACCGTGGTCCGTTCGTGCCCGGACGAGTCGTCGACGTCTCGTACTCTGCAGCCGCAGCATTGGGAATTGTTGGTCGGGGTACCGCGCAGGTAAAACTTGACGTCGTCCAATAGCTACGTGGGTGAGCCGGGCCGGGAGTAGCTTCTTAGAGTTCCTCTGGCGTCGCGGTAGTTACAATCGATCACGCCGATTACAAGAACTGGCCCGAATCCGGTCCGATTCATTTTCCGTCGCGTTGCTACCGCGCAACAGGCAGATCTCTCTTTGCCTGCTAGATTGCGGATTGTTGACCTGAACAATGTGTGAGGAAACATGAATGCGCACGTAACTACCGAGTATCGTCTCTTTGGCTTTGACACGGGTGACTGGTCGATAGTGGGCATCGGTATCGTATTCGTCGCCCTCCTGTTATTGCTCGTCTGATCAGACCTATTCGTGCGCGTGCCCGGATGCGTCGCCTCACTGATTGTCTCCGTCATCTTAACTCCCAATCGAGATGTGGGACGAGTTGGACCTGAATATCGTCACAATACAGCCGAGGTTGCAGGTCTCAAATCGATCAGCCTTCGTTTTGGGAGTTGCCAGCTCCCTACCCCCGAAGGTGAGGGCGGCCGTTAGCGGAGCGTAGCGTACCCTTCACGCTGGCGGTCGCCCGCTTGATTGCAAACGAAAAATACCGTGCAAAAATGTTGCCGCACTTAGCCTAGAAGCGGCGTCAACGAGCCGTTAAGGCCCGGTGGTTAGGCTTGTGGCGCGCTGCCCGGCACACACAGGTCGCGGGCAATTCCCACGGTATGGCAGCGGCGCACGAGTGCTCGCAATCCCGTCGCACATAGTCGGATGACGCCATGACCTTCGGCAAACGAATACCTGAAACCGAGCGCGCCAAGAGCAAACCTGCGAGCAATGAAATTCCCGCACGCTATTGGGTGCCCGTGTTGGGCGCGCTCGCAATCGGCATTGGCCTCGTGGTCTTCATTCGCGTGGTGGCCAACATGCCGCCGGATGCGCCGGTCGCCGTCGCCACTGAACCCTCAAACAAATAAACCGCGCGGCCACTCGGTCGGCACAGCGGCGGCCGAGCCAAACGTATCAGCTGACGGTCGTGCAACACTTTTGTCGTACGTGCTCGCGGTTTACTCTTCGCGCCGATTGAGCCGCTCCCTCAGTTCCTGCCCCGTCTTGAAGTGAGCGGCGGCCCTTTTTGGTACTTGGACCAGCGCGCCCGTCTTGGGATTGCGACCAGTGCGCGCTTCACGGACCTTGACAGAAAAAGCCCCGAAGCCGCGTAGCTCGATCCGCTCACCGCGCGCCATGGCGACAGTAATCTCGTCGAATATGGCATCGACGATTTTCTCAACGTCACGAAGGTGAAGGTGGGAGTTCTGTTGCCGTATGCGCCAAACGAGATCGGACTTGATCATCCCAAATCCCCCTAGGGCGTGACAACTGCCGCCGAGCCATTCAAGCGGACCAAAGCTCCATGGTTGAAAATGGGCGAGAAGGAGGTGGGACGATGATCAACTTCGAACAGTTGGCTGGAGTTCGGGTTCGAAATACTGCTTTGCTTCGTCGTGATTGCGGAGAGGAAAAGGTCGGTATTTCCCATAGCTTGTAAAATTCCGCACTGACTTCATTCCGAGGCGCTCGTAAACGGTTGGATGAAGTCTCGCGTCATGGGGAACGTCACGGTCTCCGGGATCGGGGCGCTATATTTTTCATCGATACTCCGCTCAATCAGCTCGGAAACTGACGAATGTAAATGTGATGGTTTCCGAGCGCGTTGGTTATCAGCTAGAGGATTCCGATCAGCTGCAGTCGGCCGTGGGAGACAAGCCTATAAACATTGGGGACATTTTCCCTGGACATCAAAAGGTACTTCATATCTGGTGCCGTTATGATTGGACGGCTTACCAATTTGCGCGGTTTAAAAAATTAGTTCGAGTTTCGGCCGATGAGCTTGACTCTGTACACCTTCGGTTTCCGATGCCCGCATATTTGCGATCCAAGATCATAGAGCGTCTTTTTACGGCAGTGGTAATTTTGTTCATGGTGATGGCCATTTGTGGGTTCATCGGGCAGGTATATGGGATTTGGTTAGATCATCTTAGATAGAATTTCCGTCCCAATTGATGATAGGGACACCAGCCTAGTGGTGCGGTGCAAATAACGCCAAGTAGGCAATGTGCCTTAGCGGTGAGCTAGGCGAACCTATGGTTCTTGTCGTTGGGGAGGGGCTTCAATCGACACGATGGTATCCCACAATATGAAACGTATTTGATCAGATGCGCGATCATATAGCAGTACGCCACGATCACCAGACCTAATAATCCGCCCGTTTATCGGCGATAAATTATTCTTTAAATGAATGACGTTTGAAGCTGGCGGTATCATGCCAAGAGGGCCGTAGTCCTTTGATATATAATTGCCGCCAACCGCAAGTCCTGAGGCAAATGTGCCTATTACAATGGCTAGAAGGGTTCCTAAACGGACAACTTTCTTGTAAGGCTCACTTACGGAAAACAGGTCGGATAACCCGCCCATCGCTACCATAAACGTCACTAGACTGAGTAACATTAGCACAGCGAGTGCAACCGGAAATGCCTGTATTGCAAATACTATGTGTTCCGAGAGCGAAAACAGAGTGAAGAAACTAATACCAATCGCGTAAAAGAACCCGACATCATACGTAAGCGCGACCGCAGCCCCTAGCAAAGGGATATAAGCAATATAGCTATCCTTCCACAGAGGATTTGTCTTTGTCGCAACAGACTGATCATCACTCATCGTTGCAACTCCGATGATAGGAAGCCTCTACAACCTACTAATCGTCATGTGGCTAACATTGTAAGTCTTGGCTATCTCAGTCAGTGGTTCCCCTGCCTGTCGCCTAGCCAATGCTTGGTCTCTTTGGTGCTTAGTCAGCTTGGGCTTCCTGCCGAACTTGACGCCTCTTGCCTTGGCTCTGTCCCTGCCTTCGCTGGTACGTGATAGGATCAGATGCCGTTCAAACTCTGCCAGACCGCCTAGGACGGTAATCATCAGCTTGCCGTGCGGCGTGGTTGTGTCGGCCCATGGATCACCTAGGGACTTGAAGCCCGCGCGACGCTCGCCAATCGTCGCCAACGTATTGAGCAGGTCCCTGGTGCTGCGGGCCAACCGATCCAGCTTGGTCACTAGCAGCACGTCTCCCGTCTCTAGGATGCGCACAGCACGCGCCAGTGCCGCTCTGTCGGTCTTGGTGCCGGTTTCCTTCTCAGCGAACACCCTGACCGCCCCTGCCGCCGTAAGGGCCGTCTGTTGCGCGTCGAGCGTCTGGCCGTCTGTGCTGACCCGCGCATAGCCGTAGATTGCCATGGCTATCTCCCATTATGTGCATGACATATGTTCAGAAGAAACCCCTGCAAAGCGGCCATTTCTGAACTGAACAAAACTTATGAGATATGTTCAAATCAGTCAAGGGCTATGAGCTGGAAATGCTCGTTGAATCAATAGCTTATTAGCCTTCAGGCTCCCAAGTGCCCCACGACGATTTAAACGCACTACGGGCCGTCTTTGCGGCATTGCGAAGTATCGTAGTGGGGGAGGAAAGGCCTTCTGGCTTGCACTCGTTTGAAGCTTCGGAGCAGGCCGCAATACTTGATGTAGGCGACCAAGCCTCAGCTTTGATTGCTTCGGTGTGATCCCAGCTAAATGAAATATTTTCTGGGTCTTTGATCCCACCTCGTGCCGCCCCATGGAGGGGGGTTGGGGGGCTATCGAGCAGCTATGAATTACACCCCAAAAATATCGGGCAAAAATTTTGATACGCCCCGCGGTTTACTCTTCGCGCCGATTTAGCCGCTCCCTCATTTCCAGCCCCGTCTTAAAGTGAGGGGCTGCTCTTTTTGGAACTTGGACCAGCGCGCCACTCTTGGGATTTCGGCCAGTTCGGGCTTCGCGGACCTTGACAGAAAACGCTCCGAATCCGCGTAGCTCGATGCGCTCACCTCGCGCCAATGAATCGGTAATTTCGTCGAATATAGCATCGACGATTTTCTCAACGTCCCGAAAATGAAGGTGGGGGTTCTGTTTCCGTATTCGCTTGCGGTACGTTGACGTTTGAATTTAGCAAATGCCGCGTCTTCTAATTGGTCCCTAGTGCGGTGTAGTCCGTTGCCGGGCGTCTTAATCAGATTAGACTTGCGGAGGTTGGTGGTATCTCTATCGGCAAACCAAACCTTGATGCCCTTACCAGCGTCCACAATTAGTCTCGCAACGTTGAGGTTCTTGTTGTTATTCCTGACAACTATCTGTCCTTGCACCAGCTTCCACGGCAGGCCAGCACCTAAATCCTCCAGGTCCCTATAGTCCTTCTCATGCAGCCTTACCCTGAGGTGTGAGTTAGACAACGGGACGATGACTACTCGCTCGCCATTAGACGCCGTGCCGTAAGTGATTTCGTGTATGTTCATTCGCGATAATTTTCCTTCTAGGTCTGCCTCTGGGGCGCCTCGTAATTGTCTGAGTGTAAGCTGTGTCCATGGAGTTATCAGGTTCAGCAAGATACTGGTCTATTGCCCGATGCAATAGTTCCGAATTGGTGAATCTACCTGACAGCGAAGCCGGAAGGTCGAAGCCTTCACGCGGTTTAATTTTTCAAAGAGAAAATGGGGCCGCTGTCTCAGTATGGAAAAGCCTTTGTACGGTGGCGTCCCTTCCTCATCTAAAAATACTTTGAGATTATAATCTTTATCCGAGCCCATTATCCGCAGGCTCCTTTCCGTCGGCGTCCAATTCCCTCTTCGCTAACTTGGTGAGTACCCGTCGCCTGAAATTGCGGCTGCTACCATACTTCTCCAGGAATTTTGCAGCTTCTTGGTCTGCTTCCTCGTCTGCTAATTGCTCTTCTAGCTCGTCCGTAGGACGCTCGCGTATATTTCTAAAATCGTATTTGGAATATCGATCATTCATTTTCTTGTTGTTTCCTTCTATGAAATAGCGGCGAGGCAGGTGCTGGCCGCCTACCAAATCTATTTTGCTAATCTGTTGGATTGAAAATGTGGACCCGAGCCCACTGTAATAAGTGTAGCATATTTTAGGTTGTATTGCAAGCTCAAACACTAATTATTGCAAAGAAATATGTCGAGCTCGAATGACAGGTCATCCCCTTAACTCGAAATCAAACTCACATAACGTCGCGAACGTTTGCGAACTCTAGCTATGTTCCGCTCAACAGGAGTGCCGACAGGCATTCAACTTCCATTCAACAGCAAACCTTTGAAAACGCTGTTTTGGTGGCTTCATCACTCGACGGACCGTGAGCACAAGAACGCAATAACTTATTGAGAGTATATGTGGAAACTGGTGCTGCCGCTCAGGATTGAACTGAGGACCTCCCCCTTACCAAGGGGGTGCTCTACCACTGAGCTACGGCAGCAGCCGGACGAAATAAACGCGCAAAAAACCGCGGCGATCATTGCCATATGGGGGGAATCCGCGCAAGCGCGCCCCCCGGGCCAGTCTGCGGCGCGGACATTGCTTCGTATTACGTTCACCGTCATCCTGAGGTGCGAGCGAAGCGAGCCTCGAAGGATGCACGGCCCGGGCCGTCGCCCTAGCGAAATCGGGTTTACCCGATTTCGGGTTAAAGTGTCCAAGTCGGCAACAGCCGACTTGGATGGGCCGCTTCGCGGCCACCTCAGGGTGACGGAAAATTGGCCATGACGAAACCCGGCAAAGCCGAGAAATGGGCGGCGCGGAGCGCGCGGTTGTCGGCGCGCTTGCGGGAAAACCTCAAGCGGCGCAAGGAGCAAGCCCGCGGCCGCAAGGCCGAGGATGTGGCGGCCGCCGATGCCGATATCGGAACCGCTCCCGACTTTCGCCGCAATCCGGGCGGGAAACTAGGCGACGGATCGGCTGGGCCCGCAACGGGCCGCGGGGGCTGAAAAATGGATCGCATTCGTATTGTCGGCGGCCGGCCGCTCCACGGCACCATCCCGATCTCGGGCGCCAAGAACGCCACGCTGCCGCTGATGATCGCGAGCCTCCTCACCGAGGAGACCTTGATCCTCGACAACGTGCCCCGCCTTGCCGACGTCGGCCTGCTCGAGCGCATCCTCGGCAATCACGGCGTCGACATCATGACCAGCGGCAAGCGCCCCGGCGAGACCGCCGATCACGGCCTAACGCTGCACATTTCGGCGTCCCGCATCGTCGACACCACGGCGCCCTACGAGCTGGTGTCGAAGATGCGCGCGAGCTTCTGGGTGCTGGCGCCGCTGGTCGCGCGCATGGGTGAGGCGCGGGTGTCGCTGCCCGGCGGCTGCGCCATCGGCACGCGGCCGGTGGACCTCTTGATCATGGCGATGGAGCAGCTCGGCGCCAAAGTCGAGATCGACGGCGGCTATGTGGTGGCGAAGGCGCCGCACGGGCTCAAGGGCGGCGAGATCGTATTCCCCAAAGTCACCGTCGGCGGCACCCATACCGCGATCATGGCGGCGTCGCTCGCCAACGGCACCACCGTGATCGAGAATGCCGCGCGGGAGCCCGAGATCGGCGACGTCGCCGATTGCCTCAACAAGATGGGCGCGCGCATTGCCGGCGCCGGCACCAGCCGCATCACGGTCGAAGGCGTGACAAAACTTCACAGCGCCCGCCATGCCGTGCTGCCGGACCGCATCGAGACCGGCACGTATGCGATGGCGGTCGCCATGGCGGGCGGCGATATCCTGTTGCAGAACGCGCGCCCGGAGCTGCTGCAGGCCGCGCTCGACGTGGTCGCGCGCACCGGCGTCACCGTCACGCCGACCAATCAGGGCATCCGCATTGCCCGCAATGGCACCCACCTCGCGCCGGTCGAAGTGACGACGGCGCCGTTTCCGGAATTCCCGACCGACCTGCAGGCCCAGCTCATGGCGCTGATGACGCGGGCGCGCGGCACCTCGCACATCATCGAGACGGTGTTCGAGAACCGCTTCATGCACGTGCAGGAGCTGGCGCGGCTCGGCGCGCGCATCCAGCTTGATGGCGAACGCGCGACCATCGAAGGCGTCGAGGCGCTCAAGGGCGCGCCGGTGATGGCGACCGATCTGCGCGCCTCGGTGTCGCTCGTCATCGCGGCGCTCGCCGCCGAGGGCGAGACCATCGTCAACCGCGTCTATCACCTCGACCGCGGTTTTGAGCGGCTGGAAGACAAGCTCGGCCGCTGCGGCGCGGCAATTGAGCGCCTGTCGGGCTAATCGGCAAATTGCTAACGTCCGGCTGCCCCCGCATTCACGCGGGGACGCACCAACTTACACTGCTCCATGCTGAAATTCGCCACCACCGTCCTTCGCATCGCGTCGTTCCTGATCGCCGCGACGTGCGGTTCCGGCATTGGCTTCGCCGAGGATTTTCCGACGCGCCCCGTGCATATGATCGTGGCGTTCGCCCCCGGCGGCACCGCCGATTTCACCGCGCGCATCATCGCCGACAAGATGCAACACTTTCTCGGCCAGCCGGTCGTCATCGAGAACAAGCCGGGCGCCAACGGCGCCATCGGCGCCGAATACGTGGCGAAGTCCGACCCCGACGGCTACACGCTGTTCTTCACCACGGTCGGCGCGGTGGCGATCAATCCGGCGCTGCGCAGCGACCTGCCGTACGATCCGCTGAAGGATTTCGTCGCGGTCGGCAAGGCCGCGGTGAATTCCACCATCCTCGTCGTCAATGCCGACATGAAGGTCAATTCGGCACGCGAACTTGTCGAGCTCGCAAAGCGCAAGCCCAACAGCATCACCATCGGCATCACCGGCCGCGGCGCGATTTCCGATCTCGGCCGGCAATTGTTCGAGGACGCCGCCGGCATCAAGCTGCAAGGCGTGCCGTATCGCGGCGCGGCGCCGGCGCTGACCGA
>Ga0187890_10003299_pt1 | contig 11163 bp, 10 predicted proteins | sample June2016WEW_21_1_FD_133005 | JGI IMG/M metagenome (GOLD analysis project Ga0187890, IMG submission 133005) | Peatland microbial communities from SPRUCE experiment site at the Marcell Experimental Forest, Minnesota, USA - June2016WEW_21_10 | ecosystem: Environmental > Terrestrial > Soil >...
CAATTTGATGGCAATTAAGTGGACCGGTTTGGGACCGGGAATTCTGTTGCGGCTTGACCGCCAGCTTCAGGAGCCCCTCGGTCTGCAACTGCAAAGCGAGCTGCGCACCGCGATCCGTTCGGGCCGGTTGAGCGCGGGAGAACGTCTGCCATCTTCACGGACCTTGGCTCGGGAGCTGGGAATCTCGCGCGGTCTTGCGCTTGAGTGTTATGAACAACTCCAGGCGGAAGGGTATCTGGTTACGCGACTGGGCTCTGCCACTCGTGTGGCTCTGTCGGCAAAACCGCTCCATGAACCGTCGGCTCCAACCCCTCGTGAACGGCGTCTAGCCGTTGACTTCCGTCCCGGCGTGCCTGACCTCACCAGCTTTCCTCGACGCGACTGGCTCTGGGCCATCGGTGAGGTGACGCGCCAGGCCCGTCCGGCTGATTTTGGCTATTCCGAACCCCGTGGTAGTACTGCCCTGCGTCAGATACTTTCTGCCTACCTACGCCGGGTTCGTGGGACGGTTGCCGAAACCGAAAACCTCGTCATCTGCTCCGGTTTTGCTCAGGGACTGAACCTCGTCCTTCGAGCGCTCGCCAGTCTCGGCATCCGGAAGGTCGGCGTTGAAGACCCTGGCGACGTGGACAATCGCTTGATCGCAGTCCGTGCCGGGTTGCAGGCTGTCCCTGTTCGAGTCGACGAGCATGGTGTCGACGTAGATACGCTGGCATCGACAGGAGCGCGCGCTGTTATTCTCACTCCCGCGCATCAGTCGCCGACTGGGGTCGTTCTTGCTCCAGAGCGGAGGCACGCGCTGCTGAAGTGGGCAAATGATTGCGATGGTTTCATTGTCGAAGACGACTATGACGCCGAATTCCGCTACGACCGGCAACCAGTCGGGCAGATCCAGGGTCTCAGGCCTGAACGAGTCATTGGGCTGAGTTCGGTCAGCAAGACCCTGGCGCCCGCTCTGCGGATTGGCTGGATCGTTTGTCCACAGCATTTAACAGAAACCATCGCTAAGGACAAGCACCTCCACGACCGTGGATCTCCCGGAATTGACCAACTCGCGCTTGCACGACTAATCGAATCGGGAAGATACGACAAACATCTCCGGCACATGCGCACGGTGTACGAAGGGCGACGCCGAGCTCTCATGGATTTACTGTTACGGCATGCCCCTCAGGTTGAATTACGTGGGCTCGCAGCAGGCTTCCACGCAGTAGCCCATCTCCCAAAAAAGCTAACCGAGAAAGCAGTTGTTTCTGCAGCTCTGGCCAGGTCAATCGGCCTCTATGGGATGAGCGGCTACCGCTCGAGTGGGGCTACCCAGCCTCCACAACTCGTGTTTGGCTTCGGTCATCTCAGCGAAAGCAGCATCGAACGAGGTATCACGGCGATCGCGCACTTGCTAAGTCCGGTCGCCGATTGACTCCAGCTCACCCAAGATAAACAAGAACAGACTCTTCTTGCATCCGCCGGAGGCACAATTGAGGATAGCGGCTACGCAGCAGCACGTGTGCGCACGCAGGTTCTGAGTTTGCGTATTCCATCGTGAATCTGAGAAGGGCTCACACCTCCGTAGCCAAGAATCAGGCCTCCCCTTTTCGGCGCCTTCAAGTAACACGAGGACAACGGCATTGCCGAAATGCCGATCTTGGCGGCCCCCTTTGAGACGGACAGGTCACTAATCCCGGGCGGCAGCAATGCAACCAGATGCATGCCCGCTTCGGCTCCGACCACCTCAAGGCTGTCACCCATTTGAGATCGAATCGCATTAACGAGCGCCTGGCGACGTTCCATGTAAAGCATTCGCATTCTGCGGATGTGACGAGCAAAGTGTCCCTCACCAATGAAGTCGGTCAAGACAACCTGATAAAAGGTGGACGAAAAGATGTCAGCGGCATCTCGTGCAGCACGGAACGGTGCTAGCAGATCCTTCGGAATAACCATATAGCCCAGCCGAAGGGACGGGAACAGAACCTTGCTGAATGTTCCGATATAAATGACCCTGCCATGCACATCCAGGCCCTGCAAGGATGCGATGGGGCGACTTCCAAACCTATATTCGCTATCGTAATCGTCTTCGATAATCCAGCCATCCGAGTGCACTGCCCAACTCAGTAGCGACATGCGGCGCGCAGCACTCATTGTCATCCCCAAGGGATATTGATGCGACGGCGTTACGTAGGCAACGCGCGCGTGGCGACCTCGACGGTTGATTTCTGGGACAACCAGTCCCTCACTGTCCACGGCAGTTGGAATCAACTCGGCACCCGCGGCGGCGAAAGCCAGATGGGCGCCTGGATACCCTGGTTCTTCCGTCAACACCTGATCCTTGGGATTCAAGAGAACGTGCGCGGAAATCTGCAAGGCCTGCTGAGATCCGGTCGTAACCAAGATTTGGGATGAATCGCATCGCACGCCGCGAAACGTGCTGAGATACTCCGCGACGGCTTCACGGAATGGGAGATGCCCCATGACATCACCGTAGGCCATGACGGACCGCGACAGCCTTCGAGAATGTCGCGCGACAAGCTTTGACCAGATGCCGATGGGGAACTGATCAAGAGCGGGTAGGCTTACTCGAAATGGACCCAGGTTGTGTAGCCATGATTCCGAAGGCGCTTTCAGCAAAGCCCCGGCACGAGCCGAAACCTTGCGCGGCCGGGGCTCAGCAATTACCCGCTTAGATCCATTCCGCCCGTGCGGTGGGTCAAGATCAAATGCATCATCCGGGATCGTCCTGGCCACACACGTGCCCGATCCGACGAAGGTCTCCAAATAGCCTTCAGACTGCAACTGTTCGTATGCGTTGAAAACCGAAATGCGCGAAATCTGTAGCTCAGCGGCCATGCTGCGCGTGGATGGAACCCGTTGGCCCGGGCGCAATCGGCCTTCGGTGATCGCGCTTCTGAACCAATCATAGAGCTGGCGATAGATGGGACACGTTCCGCGTTTTTCGAGCGGTATCGGTGGAACCAGCACTGCAGATACACGTTTCATCGAAGATCCAAGTGGTCCTAGAATAACACATGAAAGTGGCTATTGTGAGACACCACTTCAGCTATTATTGTGTTCTCAGCGTCGTTACAGCTAGAGGTTCGCGAACTCAGTGTCGAGCCGTTTAGTAGCAGTCTGCGGACGACAGGAGGGAAAGGACACAGTATGCGGAGACTCAAATACATTTGGTTATATCTGCTCCTGTCCGGTACGGCCGCCTTCTTTCAGCTCGCGCTGGGAGCAGCGGCTCAGCAACATTCCGCGGCTTCGAGTGAGAGTGCGCGGCCAGAACGCGATGGTCAGCATGATTTTGATTTTGAGATCGGGAAATGGAAGGCCCACGTTAAGAATCTTGGCCATAGGCTATCCGGCAGCAAGGATTGGGAAGAGTTTGAAGGCACAGTGGTCACCACGCCATTCATGGACGGAAACGGTAACCTGAGCGAAATGAACGTGGACGGTGCAACCAGTCATCGCCATATTCAAATCATTGCTGTGCGCTTGTACAACGCGACTTCTCGGCAATGGAGCATTTACGGTGCGAGCACCAAGACGGGCGTGTTCGATCCGCCGCAAATTGGGCAATTTGATGGTGACCGCGGAGAGTTTTACACCTCTGATATGTATGAAGGTCGTGCCATCTACATTCGATTTGTATGGCAGAATGTCAGCCCAATGGCGACGCACTTTGAACAGGCATTCTCGTCGGACGGCGGAAAGACCTGGGAGGTCAACTGGATTTACGATGGAACTCGGATCGCTGGAAACCCCTAGTAAACTGCAGGGAAGTTGACTTAAGAACCCCGAGCGGCAGTGACCTGCAGCCGGTCTTTTTCAGCAGTTCTTCGCCCATCGCTCGGTCAGGATTCATATTGGTGGGCAGCACCGTCAGCTTGCCACAACGTTTCACCTTTTCGGCGACGTGCGGATCTAAAGCGTTCCATCCAAGGCTCCGTCAAGTGGCCTTAGCGTAACACACGAGAGTGGCTAGTGAGGCGCACCACTTTGACCGTTTATCGCTCCCTCGTGTAAGGCGCAGCTGTCGGCGTTGTCAGGTCAAGAGGCCGCGAGCGCTGTCGAGCCGTTCAGCGCAAGTTGAGCTTGAAAGGAACGAGGAGATAAGTTATGAGCAGACTCAAATACATTTGGTTATTTCTGCTCCTATCCGGTACAACCGTCTTCTTTCTGCTCGCACTGCGAGCAACAGGTCGCCAACATTCCGCGGCTTCGAGTGAGAGTGCTCAGACAGAACGCGATGGTCAACACGATTTTGATTTTGATCTTGGCACTTGGAAAACCCACCTTAAGTTGAGTTCACGCCTGGGGCATCCGTTTACCGGCGCTGAAACCTGGAGCGAATATAACGGCACTTCCGTTGTTCGAAAGATTTGGGACGGGAAAGCCAAGATCGTGGAACTCGCGGTGGATGGTCCCACGGGTCACGTGGAGGGACTGAACCTGCATCTGTACAATCCCCAATCTCACCAGTGGAGCCTCAATTTTGCAAACAGCAGGAGTGGAACCATAGGCGTGCCTACAGTCGGCGAATTCAAGAACGGTCGCGGCGAGTTTTACGATCAGGAAACAATTAATGGCAAAGTAATGTTGGTGCGGAATATTTGGTCCGATATCACTCCCGATTCCTGTCATTTCGAACAAGCATTCTCAGATGATGGAGGAAAAACTTGGGAGACAAACTGGGTTGTGACCGACACGCGTGTTACAGATGAATCAGCGACTACGGCAACGAGCCTCTCACAAAATGCCGCGGAACGGGGTGGTCAGCACGATTTTGACTTCTCGTTCGGTAAATGGGAAACCTACATAAAGCGGCTCCAGCATCCGTTGTCCGGTTCGACCACATGGACGGAATATGAGGGGACTACGGTCGTCCGTAAAATCTGGAACGGCCACGGTGCCCTATCGGAGGCGGAAGCCGACGGTACAGCGGGTCACCTCGAGGTTATGTCCCTGCGTTTGTATAATCCCGAGGCACATCAGTGGAACCTTGCATACGCGAGGAGCCAGGACGGTACTCTGAGCGTGGCTTCGAGTGGCGAGTTCAAGAATGGACGCGGCGAGTTTTACGATACCGAAACAATCAACGGAAGAAGCATCTTGGTTCGACAAATCTGGTCGGGTATCACTCCAAATTCGTGCCATTTTGAGCAGGCATTTTCGGAGGATGGGGGCAAGACATGGGAAGTGAACTGGATCGCAACCGATACACGGGTGGGTAATGAATCTGACAAAGCGCAGTGAGTTCCGACGCATACCCGTCAGGGGATCACATGACTGGGACACGGTTGGCCGAATTTTGGACGTGGGCTTTCTTGCCCACGTCGGGTTTTGTGTCAATGCCCAGCCTTTTGTGATCCCGACGATCTACGGACGAGAAGGAGACAAGCTCTATCTGCACGGCTCAGCCGCCAGTCGAATGCTCGGGGAACTGGAAATCGGCATCCCCGCCTGTGTCACGGTCACGCTTGTGGATGGGCTGGTCTTATCGCGATCTGCTTTCGACCACTCCATGAATTATCGTTCCGTTGTCGCGTTTGGAACGGCAAAGAAGATCGTGGATCCCGTCGAGAAAGTCATGTCCTTGCGAGTTATTTCCGAGCACCTCATCGCGGGCCGCTGGGCTGAGGTTCGCGGACCCAGCGAGAGCGAGCTAAAAGCAACCAGCGTGCTGGAGTTTTTGATCGACGAAGCTTCCGCAAAGGTGCGAAGTGGACCACCGTTGGACGACGAGAAGGACTACGGATCGCCGGTGTGGGCTGGCGTGTTACCGCTCGAGATGCGATCCAGGGCGCCAATCCCAGATGACAATTTGATTGGCGGCGTCGCTGTGCCCGACTACGTACTGCGCTACGATGCCCGGCTTGACGGCGCGCACCGGCACTTATCCAATCGCTAGTTGATGTTGGCGAGCACAAGGATCATGAATCGACAAACTGTGTCCGTTCTCGGCGCAACGGCGGTCATTCTGCTCATGCTTCGTCCCATCATCTCGAACTGCCAGTCGGAAATACCGAAATCTCCAACCGAAGACGGCACCCTGAAGGCCCTTGCTGCGGTTGCCGGTGCCGGAACCATGGAAAACGATGACTACGAATTTCTGAGGGAACTCAGTGATGACATCGGCGCTCGCGTAACCGGCTCTCCAGAAGCAGCCAAAGCCATTGCCTGGGGCAGCGAGAAGATGAGAGTTGTAGGCTTGGAAAACGTCCACACCGAATCCTGGCAGCTGTTTCGAGGCTGGACTCGCATCTCCGCGGACGCTGAACTGCTCTCGCCAGTTCACCGTAGGCTGATGATCGATTCGATGGGTTGGGCCGGATCCACACCACACGGAGGCGTGGAAGCCCCACTGGTGGCGGTCAACGCCTATCAACTGGCGGACGAGGTGAAAAGAAACGCGACAAGCTGGCGGGACAAATTCCTCCTGATCGTGCAGCAAGGAGCGCCGCCCGCTGATCGCCTGGCTGCGCGGGCCAAGTTTGGCGACTTCCTCAGAGAGGCCTATCACGCCGGGGCGTTAGCAGTCATCGGCGGCCAGGGAGGATCGAGGGCTGCAGGCATGCACTTGACGCACACCGGGATGCTCGGAGTGGATGTTCAGTTTGACATTCCCGTGGTCAGCATGGCCGCCGAAGATCAAAGCCAACTCGAGCGCTATCTGGAGCGCGGCCAATCACCACGTTTGCACTTAGAGATTCAGAATGTATTCACGGACGGCCCGGTTTCGAGTGCGAATGTGGTAGGAGAGATCCGCGGCGGCGAAAATCCCGAGCAAATCGTCGTCGTCGGAGGCCACCTGGACTCTTGGGACCTTGCTTCAGGATCGACGGATAACGGCTGCGGGGTGGCGACCACTTTAGGTGCGGCGGAAGCCATCGTCAAATCTGGATTCCGGCCGCGGCGGACGATTCGCTTCGTGCTCTTTACCGGGGAAGAACAAGGAGACGATGGCTCGTTCAATTATGTTCGCGTGCACAAAGACGAAATGGCGAATCATCTCGCTGCCGTCATTTTGGATGATGGTCAGGGGCCGGTAACCGGATTCTCACTGGGCGGGCGGAACGACCTGATTGCCGGAGTGCAGAGATTCGCCAACTTGCTCACGTCGTTCGGCAATTTATCAGTGGACGATGATACGGTTTTCGACACTGATACGGGCCCCTTTATCCTTGCCGGCCTGCCCGGAATCGGCCTGAAACAGGACGCCACCCAGTACGAGTACACACACCATTCTCCGGTCGATATGTTCGATAAGGTTCAACCTGACATCCTTAATCGTGATTCGACGATCATGGCGCTGACGGCCTTCTGGATCGCCGATCGTCCAGACCGCCTCGCCGCTCCGTGGCCGCCAGAGAAGACCGCGCGCATGCTGGTCGAGAGACACGATGACCGGATGCTGAAGCTGTTTGGTGTTTGGCCCTTCGGTAACCTCGGCGACTAACGTGCTCACTGCATCGGGTTTCTTGCGAGAAACGGAGCAAGCGCTGGCAGATCACGGCCGAAGAGATAGCAAACAGAAAGTCTTCTGCAACGCGACCCTAATAATAATGATCGTTCTTGCGATGACGTTCCTCACAGCACAAGCGCAGCAACCGACTTCGCCATCCGCTGGGTTGCGCCAGTCGCTGGACGATGCCTGGTGGACGGGCCCCATGCTTGCACCGTCAGCCAACACTCTGCCGCAGGGGCACTTTCTCATCGAGCCTTATCTCTACGATGTGACTACCCAGGGCTTCTACAATTCGAGCGGCACGCGCGTCAGCGCTCCTCATGAGAACAGCTTCGGATCGCTCACCTACGCATTGTACGGAGTGGCGAACAAATTTACAGTCGGCATGATTCCGACCTTCGGCTACAACGAAGTCAGCGACAGCTCCGACAGCGCTGGAATCGGAGTGGGCGACCTCACGTTGCAAGCGCAATATCGGCTTCATCTTTTCCGAGAGAATAGTTGGATTCCGACCATGTCGATCGCTGTGCAAGAAACACTTCCTACGGGGAGGTATGATCAGCTTGGCAATCGCCCGAGCGACGGCTTCGGGGCCGGAGCTTTCACCACAACTCCGGCATTCTACTCACAAACATTTTTCTGGCTTCCGAACGGACGCATTCTGCGCATGCGCTTTAACGTCGCTCCGTCGTTCTCCCGGAGGGCGAGCATTCAGGACGTCAGCGTCTATGGGACGTCAGCGGGATTTCGCGGACAGGCCAGTCCTGGACCATCCGTCTTTGTCGACGCTGCGTGGGAATACAGCGTAACGAAGCACTGGGTCCTTGCGCTCGATGCAACCTATCGTCACCAGGAAAACACCCCCGTGACGGGTTACAACATTTCGGATCCTACTCAGCCGGTCCGGCTCAATTCTGGCTCCGCCGACGCTTTCGGTTTGGCTCCGGCAATTGAATACAACTGGAAAAGCAATATCGGAGTACTCGTTGGGGCGCGAGTGATCCCGGCCGGGCGCAATACTGCGTTGACAATCACACCGGCAATAGCAATCAACTTCGTTCACTGAGATGCTAGAGATATCTGGTTTTCACTTCGTTGGAAGAACCATGCCAAGGGACTTAGCACTGTTCATCCCGGCGTTACGATTGGGAGCGCAGGACTCGGAATGGGCCGGGTAGGATGTATCCAATTCCCATGGAGCGAACTCGCATTGAATCCGTCGACCTCTTGCGCGGGATCTTCATGATCCTCATGACCCTCGACCATACGCGCGATTTTCTTGGCGTGCCCGTAGTCAACCCCACCGATCTTTCTCAGACCTCCGCTGCTTTGTTTCTCACGCGGTGGATCACTATCTCTGTGCACCAGTCTTTTTTCTACTCTCGGGGACGGGGGCGCGTCTTTCCCTTCGACGACAATCCAGGCGCCATCTGTCGCTATTTCTCTTTAAGCGCGGCTCTGACTCATTTTTCTGGAACCGGTCGTGCTTCGTGTGGTGGCGTGGCAATTCAATTCCGACTACCGGTTTACTATCGTGTCATGCCCGATACGGGCGCGTACACTGGATGTTCGAGTCATGGATGTTCGAGTCACCAAGCATCAGGGACTTTCCGATCACTAAGCCGCCTGGATGGGGACTCAGCTTGGCATGGACGGACCTGGTCTGGTGCTTGGTTGTGGTCGCGCTTTATCCCGCATGCAGGTGGTTCGCTGATCTCAAGCAACGCCGACACCATGCCTGGCTGACGTACCTATGATTGCCTCTAACTGGGGCTGGATGGTGCCAACGGATGTAGATCGAAGGTCGAGGATCTGGATGAGACGAAAGCCAGAGATCGTGCCGAGCGCAGCCTACAGCACTTTGGTAGGTTCATCACATGGGGCAGTTTCCAATGACACAGAACGGCAATAAAACCCGATGCCAACTAGAGTGTTCGAATCTCAAGAAGTTTGCTGTAGCAGAGGAATGGTTCGAGGTCTATGAGATCACTAGCAATCTTTTCGCTTTTTGTGAAACCCGGCATTACGAAAACACCACGATCAGCTTAATCGTCGGACCGGAAAAGGCTGCCCTGATCGACACCGGTTGTGGAATTGGAAACTTGCGGAAGGCAGTGGCAGAGGTCACCGACAAACCCGTCGTAGTGGTCAACACCCACACGCATTTCGATCATCTCGGCGGCGATCGTCAATTTGATGAAATTGCCATGTTTGATCACCCGCTATCCCGCCGGGTAGCGGCAGAGGGAGCCTCCCATCAAATCATGGAGAGGGAAATTTCGGCGGACAACCTTGTAACGGGACCTTGGCCCCGGGATTTCGATCCGAGCGGTTTTGCTCTACCGCCGATTACGGTCAATCATTGGTTAAGGGATGGTGACCGGCTCGATGTTGGCGGCCGGGATCTCGAAGTGATTTACACACCTGGTGAGGCGGCAGACCATATTTGTCTTCTGAACAGAGTTGACCGGATACTTTTCTGCGGTGACATTTTGCTTCATGGTCCCGTGTGGACGCATTTAGAGGGCGGCAGTTTGGAAGACTTGCTTATGAGCTACAGGCGGCTGATGGATTATTTCGAGGAATTTGATCATCTCATGCCTGGCCACAACCAACCTTGGCTTGACAAGGGGCTGCTCCCCGAAACGATGGCTGGAGCTGAAAAGGTCTTGTGTGGTCGGGCTGAACCCGAGGACATCGTCGATCCTTGGCGAAGACGGTTGAAGCAGTATTCCTTTGGTCGATTCGCCATTACAACTCGTCCGTGATTCTCAGCATGCGTCACAATTTGGTCAAGCTTCCCGTTTCGCTTTGCTGGAGCAAGGGCCGCAAAAACAATATGTATTACGGCTAAGATGTCAGCCTTGAGCCCTCGCATTCATGACTCAGCCCCGGCATGAGGGCTTTCCCGCGCCCGCCCTACGAACGGTACGGTCCGTCCACCAAGTAGAAATTAAAGATGAGGAGGAAGGGCAACCATGTCCCGAGTATGTTCTGGAACATCTCGAACCTTTGCTCGGTGAGCATCGTTATAAGGAGGCTCGTACAGATGGTCAGTTCAGAATGGAACCTCCTCCGGCTGAGCACCAAGCGGCGCGGTGTCTAGCACCTGATCTTTCTTGGTGCGGTTCAGCTTGCGGATGGAATCCGCCTTGACCTGCCAAGTCTTGAGTGGCACGGTGGTCTTGTTCTTAGCCTTGCCGAGTTCCCTTCTGGTAAGTGCGGCTCATCAGCGTGCTTTCGACGTAGATGTGATCACCCTTGCGCAGCTTAGCAGCGGCCTACTCGCCGAGGCCGTTCCACGCGACGATTCGATGCCACTCCGTCTTGGAGTACAAGTTCTGTCGCAGATGTGCCAAGACCTCATGGGCGACGCTTGCGTCCTGTTTTGCTCTAGCCAAAATGAATGAACCCTGCAGGAACGACTGGATAAAATAGCAAAAACTTTCGGCGCTCCTATGAGAGCCTCTGGCCCGTAGAGCGCCTTGGCGGCTTCTCGCCCGGCTTTCTTCCGGCATCGCGAAGCCCAATTGACCGCTTATTAAGCACGGGGCTCCGGACAGACCGAAGTGTAGCCGCTCATTTTGGGGATTCTCTTCTAGCCGATCAGTGATTCTCTTTTGAAATCGATCACTGTTCTGCGGTACGCGGAGAATCCCACAAGCGGACGAAAGGCATCAGCTGAATGTTTTCACGGCATG
>Ga0187890_10003302_pt1 | contig 11162 bp, 7 predicted proteins | sample June2016WEW_21_1_FD_133005 | JGI IMG/M metagenome (GOLD analysis project Ga0187890, IMG submission 133005) | Peatland microbial communities from SPRUCE experiment site at the Marcell Experimental Forest, Minnesota, USA - June2016WEW_21_10 | ecosystem: Environmental > Terrestrial > Soil >...
CCGACGCACATTCGATTGGCGGCCAGGACCCGGGGGAGCCTGTGTCGATCGGCGAGCGGGTGCTGATAGGAGCGCGGGCGACGGTTCTGAAGGGCGCCAGGCTCCCGTCCGGCACGATCGTCGCTGCCAGCAGCTGCGTTACGCGCAGACTGCGCATCGAGGAGTGCGACCTGGTCGCCGGCAATCCGGCTCGCGTGGTGCGCTCGGGCGTTAGCTGGCAGCGGTGAGGCGCTGAAGATGCCCGGCCGGCTGCCGCCCTCCGGAGGCGCCGTTGAGGTGGACCGCGTGATCCCGCGCGAGACCGCCGATTGACGACCGGCTGCTCGGGACCCCGCCAGTTCCTCAGAACGCCCGCCCCGCCATTGCCTCAGAACGCCCGCTCGGCCAGCAGCGCCGATCGCTCGCGCGGCCTGGCGAACAGGAAGCGTTGGACGGCGACGAGCCCGGCCACGTCGCTGACGTCGCGGTCCAGCTGGGGGACGAGGATCGGGTGCTCGTCGTCGAGCTCGGCGGCGAGGCGCCGCGTGCTGGCGGCGTCGCGCCGCGCCAGTGCGCGCATGTCTCGCAGCGCCTCTATGGACCTCGCGGCCAGGTCGGCGTCGCCGCCGAAGTCGGCCGCGAGGGCAGACTGGTCGGCTGTTGGCGCGGTGTGCGCCAGCATGCGCACCCTGTTGATGACCAGGCCGCCGAACGGCATTTGCGCCTCTCGCAGGCGCTGGCGAAAGAAGATGGCCTCCTCGACGGGCGTGGGCTCGGGCGAGGCTACGATCAGGAACGTCGTGGCGGGGTCGCCGAGCAGCCGGTTGACGGCGCTGGCGCGCTCTGCGAAACCGTCGGCGACGTCGCTCAGCACGCGGAAGAATGCGCTGAGGTCGGTGAGTAGGTCAACGCCGGTGACGCGGCGCAGGGCGCTGAAGACCAGGCCGCTGCCGCGTGCGGCGATCGCGGCGGCTGCGCCGGTCGGGGCGGTGAGGACCTTGAGCGCGCGACCTTCGAGGAAGCCGGTGAGTCGTTGCGGGGCGTCGAGGAAGTCGAGCGCGCTGCGCGACGGTGGCGTGTCGAGCACGATCGCGTCGAAGCGACCGGAGGCGTTGAGCTCGTAGAGCTTGGCCACGGCGGTGAACTCCTGCGAGCCGGCGACTGCGCTGGAGAGCTCCTGGTAGATCTTGTTGGCGAGGATCTCCTCCCGGGTTGCCGTGTTGGGCGCGAGCAGGTCGATGAGCTCGTCGAACGTGCGCTTGGCGTCGAGCGTCATCGCCCACAGCTCGCCGTGCAGCTCGATCCCCTGGCCGGCGAAGTGCGCGGGCTCGATCAGACGCGGCTCGTTCTCGAGCTGCTGGAGCCCCAGCGAGCTGGCGAGCCGGCGCGCTGGATCGATCGTCACCACGGCGACGCGCTGGCCTCGCGCCGCGAGCCCCAACGCGACGGCGGCGGCGGTCGTGGTCTTGCCGACGCCGCCTGAGCCCGTGCAGATGCAGATCCGCTTGCCGGCCATGCGCTCGGCGACGCTCACGGCCAGATCCGCTTGCCGGCCATGCGCTCGGCGACGCTCACGGCGCGAGCTCTCGCGATAGCAGCTCGAGCGCCTCGCGATCGAGCGCGGACTGGAACATGAACGGGAGCGTGACGAGCGCCACGGCCTGAAGGCCCTGTTGCAGCCTTGCGATCTGCATGCGCTGGCGGTGCGCCCAGCTGGCCATGAACAGCGCGGCGTGCTGTGCGGGCGACGGCGGCGCCGTCCGTAGCGTCCGTTGGTCGCGGTCGGAGAAGCGGTGCGCAAGGACGGCGTTGACGACGACCAGCGACAGGTCCATGCCGAGGTCCTCCCGCAGCCGCGAGCGCAGCTCGAGCGTCTCGCCGACCGGCATCTCTTCGGCCGTCGACACTGCCAGCACGGCCGTACGTTGCGGGTCGCCGAGGAAGCTCGCCACCGCGCGGCCCTGTTTGGCGACCGGGCCCACGCGCGCGACCGATGCGAACGTGCGCGGCGCCTGCAGCATCGCCAGAGCCTGCCCGGTGGCGGGAGCGTCGAGCACGACCAGATCGTAGGTCTCCGCACCGCGCGTGCGTCGCTCGTGCTGGGCGAGCTCCCAGACCTTGCCGATCGTCAGCAGCTCGCGCAAGCCGGGCGTCGCCGCCGTCAGCCCCGTGAAGATGCGATTGCGCGAGAACCGCGCGGCCAGCACGCCCACCGGGAGCTGCTCGCTCAGGTACTCCTCCATCGCGCGCTGCGGGTCGATCGAGATGTGGTGCAGGCGCTCGGAGACGGCCAGCTCGGTGTACACGCTCGTCTGCTCCCGCGCGAGCGCGCGCGAGACGTCTTCACGCGCGGTCACCTCGACCACGATCGTGCGAAGGCCGCGGCGACTCGCCGCCAGGCCCAGCGCAGCCGCCACAGTGGACTTGCCCACGCCGCCCTTGCCGGTCACGACGAGCAGCGAGTGGGCGAATAGCTCCTCCATCGAGGTAGCACCCTAGCTGTGAGTGTGGGGCGCTACGGCTGCGCGGCGAGCTCGCGGGCGCGCCCGGCGCAATCGAGGAGCGACACGCCTTCGGTTTCATGTGCCGGCACGCCGCCCCAGGCGGCGAGCGGCACCTGTGGGCAGACGTGTGCTGCGGCGCGGCTGGCGGCGTTGCCGCCGAGGTACGCGTAGCTGCCGCCCAGCAACAGGTAGCGCGCCTGCGCGGACTCGACCAGTCGAGCGAGTCCGGGGCCGTCGAGCGCGGGGTCGACTCCGCCGTAGCCGCCCAGCGCTGCCGCGCGCAGTCCGAGCAGGATCGGGCTGTCGGCGGTCAGCGACGCCTGCGTGAGCAGTTGAAAGCGCCCGCTGGCGCCGTGCGAGAGCACGTAGCGCATGAGCGCGTCAGCGGTGGCGAGCTGGGGCCGGCTGAGCTCGGCTCCGCCGTTGCCGCCGACCGCGCGCGGGCCGGCCGCCGGGAACGTGCCCTCCACGGGCTGCCTCCAGGTGGTTGCGGAGTAGACGGTCGGTGCGACGAGCAGCACGGCGAGCACGGCGCCGAGGGCGGCCGCTGAGAAGCGTCGCCTGATCGCGATCAGCGTGGAGAGCGCGGCCACTGGCGCGAGCGCCAGCTGCCAGACGACGAGGTAGTGGGCTCGATGCAGCAGCAGGATCTGCACGACGACGGTGGCGAGCACAGCGGCGGGCATGAGCCACCGCGACCACCATCGCTCGAGCCGCTCCAGCCGCGCCGGGAGCGCCAGCCGCGCCGGGAGCGCCTGTCGCCCTGGGCGTGTCGCTCGCCCTGGGCGTGTCGCTCGCGCGAGGCGTGCCATCGCGGCGAGACCGGCGCCGACCATGACGGCGGTGCAGGGACCGAGCGCGGAGACGTAGTAGGGGTGCACGATGCCCTTGGACACGCTCAGGAAGCCGGCCTCGCACAGCAGGAAGCCGCCGAACACGATCAGCCCGGCGAGCTGCGGGTCGCGGCGCGCGGGGCGTGTGAGCGCGATCGCGATCAGGCCGAGTAGCGCGAACGCGAGCATCCAGGCGTCCTGGTCGCCGAAGCCGCGGCGGAACAGGCGCAGCGGCCCGGGCGAGGTGCCGAACGCGACGGGGCTGCTGGTGATCGTGGCTGCGACCTTGGGCGCGACGTCCGGCGAGGGAGTTGGCAGGCGCACGGTCGCGGTGCTCGTCGCGCTGGACGCCGCGGGCGCCTGCGCTTGGGGCGCGACTTCGCGGTCGGCGACCGGTCCCGGTCCGCCTTTCTGGCCGCGGACTCGCCCGAAGCCGTTGTAGCCGAACGTCAGCCCGAGCTCGGAGTTGTTGGTGGAGCTGCCCACGAACGGGCGCTGCGAAGCGGGGGTGAGGTCGACTGCGACCATCCACGCGAGCGACAGCGCGCCGCACACGACGCCTGCGAGCAGCAGGTGGCTCACGCGGCGGCGCGGTGAGCCGGGAGCGCAGCAGAGATAGCCGGCGGCGATGCCGGGGACGACCAGATAGGCGGCGAGCGCCTTGGTGTTGAACGCGAGCGCCACGAGCGCGGCGGTGCCGAGCAGCGTGCGCAGCCGTCCGGTCTCGATCGCGCGCAGCGCCGCGCCGCAGGCGAGCGTCATCAGCAGGATCAGCAGCGTGTCGACGTTGTTGTCGCGCGAGACGGCCACGAATGAGGGGAACACGGCGAGCGTCAGCGCGCTGGCGCTCGCGGCGAGCGTGCCGTAGCGCTTGCGCACGATCACATACAGCGCGGCCACGGCCACGACCCCGGCGATCGCCTGCGGCAGCAGCAGGCTCAGCGGCGAGAAGCCGAACGCCTTGGCGCTGGCGGCCTGCAGCCACAGCCCCAGCGGCGGCTTGTCGATCGAGATCAGACCGGCGGGGTCGGCGGAGACGAAGAAGAAGTTGTGCCACGACAGCAGCATCGACTTCACGCCTGCCGAGTAGTAGACGTTCGCGTACCCGTTGTGGCCGAGCGCCCACGTGTTGAGCACGGTGGCGAGCGTGACCACGACGAGCAGCGGCGCTGATGTGAGCGCTGCGGCTGCGGCGCGAGGTGACCTCCGAGGGGGCGCTACGGGCATATGGGCGAGATTGGCGGTTGTCAGGTGCGTGGAGGCGGGGCGATGACTCGAGAATCCCGCGGGAGGCGGGAGCGTGAGGACGCTTACGGTAGCGGCGGCCGCGCGGCTGGCCGTTCTCCCCCGTTCGGGGGACAAGGCGTCCACTATTAGCCACCCTGCCTCATCTTCGGCGAGCCCGGGCCGATCATGCGGTCAGCTTCGCAAACGAGCCCATCAGCGCCCGGTCGCAGCCTTTCGGTGGCGTGGGCGTGCCATCACCAGACCGACTCCCGTGCCGAGCGCCGACACCCGACCTCCACTTCCCGCGAGCCCTCAGCGGGAGCTCCCGCAACCCGGACTCCCGCAACCCGGACTCCCGCAACGCGAGCTCCAGCAACCCGAGCTCCCACATGCGGTTGATGAGGTGTTCGACTGTGAGCATCGGGAGCGCCTGGACGCGGAGACGTTGGAGACGGTGCTGGGCTCGCTGCTGAGCTGCTATCCGGAGGCGCCCGTTGCGGCGCTCAAGCAGGATGGGATCTTGGTGGCGGTGCCTGCGTCGATCCCGCTGCTGCGTAACCGCGCGCTGCAGGCGCGCTCGGGTCTGGACCTGGTGGTTCAGGAGGACCGCGTGAGGCTGCTTGCGACGTGGGATCTGGTGTTGTCGAAGGGCTCGGGGCGATGCTTGGCGCACCTGGTGGAGCGGCCGGACGTCACGATTGTGTTCTACGGCTTGGACCTGCGCGAGGCTCATGGCGTGGTGCTCGTGCTGTTCGCTCCTGCTCCTGCTGACGCGGCGAACGGCTCCGCTGTGCGGGTGCCGCGCGCGCCCAAGCCTGCGCCTCGCTTCGCGACGATGCACAAGGACGAGCGCAGCTTCATCGTCAAGATCGACGACGCGCTCACGCAGATCCTGGGCTGGAGCGCCGAGGAGATGCAGGGTCATCGCTCGATCGAGTTCATACACCAGGACGATCACGCGCTTGCGATTGACAACTGGATGGAGATGCTCGCCTGCCAGGGCCCCGGGCGGCGAGTGCGACTGCGTCACCGCCGCCGCGACGGGTCGTGGGTGTGGTTTGAGGTGACCAATCACAACCTGCTCGACGACGCCGATCACCCCTGTGTGATCGCTGAGATCGTGGACATCTCAGAGGAGATGGCCGCGCAGGAGGAGCTGCGGGCGCGCGAGCAGCTGCTGGACCGGCTGGCGGAGGCGATTCCGCTGGGGCTGTTCCAGGTCGATGCGGCAGGCGAGGTGGTCTACACGAACGACCGGCTTCACGCGATCCTGGGCGTGCCGCGCGAGGCGAGCGCGCACGAGCAGCTGGGCACCGTGGTGGAGGCCGATCGGCCGGCGCTGAGGCGCGCTGTGGACGACGTGCTGCGGGATGGGCGCCACACGGACGTCGAGGTGGAGCTGCGGCTGCCGTCCACCCAGGAGCTGCGTTTTTGCAGCGTCAGCCTGCGCGCGCTCACACGCGAGGACGGCGCGATCAGCGGCGCGATCGCGTGCGTGGCCGACGTGACGGACAGCGCGCGCATGCGCGACGAGCTCAAGCGGCGCGCGACCTTCGACGAGCTCACCGGCTGCTACAACCGCGCGTCGTTCATGCGCGCACTGGAGGCGAACGTCGCTGACGCTCGAGCTGAGACCGAGCGGGCGGTGATGTTCGTCGACCTGGATCGCTTCAAGGAGCTCAACGACCGCTACGGGCATGCCGCTGGCGATGAGCTGCTGCGCGTGCTCGGCGAGCGGCTGCGCGAGACGGTGCGGGGCAACGACCTGGTGGGCCGTGTGGGGGGCGATGAGTTCCTGGTGATGTGCCCCGACATCGGTGGCCCGGATGGCGCGATGCGGCTTGCCGGACGCCTGGCCAGGACGCTGCACGAGCGCGTGCGCTTGACCGCGGGCAGCGTCATCCCTCAGGTCAGCATCGGCGTGGCCTGGTCCAACTGCGACGGCGTCGACGCGGACGCGCTGGTGGCGCAGGCGGACGCCGCCATGTATCAGTCCAAGCACCAGCACGCGGGTCAGCCGAAGCTTGCACGGACGGTGACGGACCTCAGCTTGCGGCGCGCGTCGCCGCGCGCGTCGCCGCGGCTGCATCGGCGCAGCCGCGGCGGCTCGCCGCACGCATCGTCCTAGCCCGCGCTCACGCAAACGCTCAGTCTGCGTACGACCACGCGCTCACGATCCCAGCCGCACGCCTACGTGGGGGTACAGGCGGTCGTTGGGCTCCGTGTAGGTGTGGGCGAGCGCGCTGACTTCGGCGGGCGTGAGCGATGCGCCGAACGCGGTGGCGCCGCCGAGCCGCTTGTAGTCGATGGGCACCTGCTTGCCGACCTGCGCGAGGCTGAAGTGGGCGTCGTAGACGCTCTCGATGTACAGGGCGACGGTCGCGCGCGCGAAGCGCGCGGCGTTGGGCGAGCCGTGCTCGATCTGATCGACGGCTGCGCCGATGAGCTGCCATCCGCGCGAGGCGAGGATGACGTATGCGCGGAAGATGCCGGCGAGGCTCGCGGCGGGGCCGGTGAGCGATCTGGTGTCGGCTTCTGTGAGCGGTTGCGGCAGCGTGAGCGCGGCGCCGCGCTCGGCGGCGGTGCGCAGCACGGGCCGCGAGATGGTGCTGGCGTGGGCGGGTACGCCGTTGACGATCAACGGCCATGCGGCCTTGGTGGCGGTCACCTCGCTGCGCACTGACGGCTGCTCGCCGCTGAGCGCGTGCGCCACGGCGGCCAGGTCGGCGCGCTCGAGCTTCAGCTCTTGCGGGGCTGGCTTGCGCCCGGCGCCGCAGCCGGCGAGCGCGAGCGCGGCGCCGAGGAGCATCGGCAGCGCCGCGGAGCGAGCGGTCGTCCGGGATCGGCCGGCGCGACGCAAGGCGCTCTTGCGGGCAGCGGGCGTCGGCGGCCTAGGTTCCGAGCATGTCGACCACGAACACGAGCGGCGCGTTGGGCGGGATCGTGGGCGGCGAGCCTTTGGCGCCGTAGGCGAGCGCCGACGGGATGATCAGCTCGCGCCGTCCGCCCACCTTCATGCCGGCGATGCCCTGGTCCCAGCCGGGGATGACCTGGCCCTTGCCGAGCGCGAACGTGAACGGTTCGTGGCGTTTCCAGGAGGCGTCGAACACCTTGCCGTTGGTGTAGAGGACGCCGACGTAGTTGACCGTCACCGTCTCGCCGGACGTCGCTTCGGGTCCTGTTCCGGTGATGAGGTCTTTGGTCTCCAGCTTGGTTGGCGCCGCGCCTGAGGGTGGCGTGACGGTCGGTTCTTTCGACAGCGGTCCGCTCGTCGGCGTGGTCGCTGCAAGCGCGCACGGCGCTGGAGTCCCCGACGGGCACTTCGTGCTCGTCTTGCTGGTCGCGGTTTCGCCGGCCTTGATGAGCGAGTTGTCGGCGCTGTTCTCGTTGCCGACGGTGATCGTGCTCGAGCCGCCGGAGCCGCAGCCGGCGATCAGGATGGCGGCGCCGAGCGCGGCGGCGGCGGCGCTGGCGCGGGAGCGAATGATGGAGGGGGAGATCTGGAAGTTGGTCACGGCCGGGCAGCCTATCGGAACTCGGCGCGACTGTGGTGCGTTAGGATCGCTGGTGGACCGTGCTAGGCGGGGAGGTAGCGGTGCCCTGTATCCGCAATCCGCTCTAGCGGGGCTGAACTCCCCTCCGAGGGGTTCGGGCCCCGGTTGCTCCGTTGCTCGGGGCGTCGATGGTTCGGGTCCCGCGCGGTGTCGGCTTGCGAACCAGGTCAGGTCCGGAAGGAAGCAGCCTTAAGCGATCACCGGCAGGCGCAGCGGGAGCACCCGGACCGGAGTCGTGGGCGGCGATCGGCGCCGGGTGCTGCGAGTCTCGACGAGGGGTGCACGGTCCATCAATCCTGCGGCGCGCGCGCGGACTGTATAACGATCGCTATACAGCGTTCGCGACGTGTGTATGTGCGCGCACGCAGCGTATAACCATCGCTATACAGGATTCGCGACGTGTGAATGTGCGCACGCGCAGCGTATAACCATCGCGCTACGGACGTTTAAGTCTATGTCTGCGTTCGTAGAGCGTGTGACCATGGTAATACAGACTCTGATGTGTGTGAGTGGGCCGGCGCGGTGGCCGCTGCGCAGTGGCCCCTGCGCGGCGGCCCCGGCGCAGCGGCCACCTGCAGCTCAAGCACACCCCTGAAAGATCAGCCAGGACCGGTCGGTGGCTGACTCCTTGAACCCGGGCGGCACCTCGACGCGCTCGACGGGGTCGTGGAGGTCGAGGACGTAGTCTTCTTCGACCTCCTTGCTGGCGGGGTCGACGTAGACGCCGGAGGCGATGTGGCCGGCTTCGGGGCTGACGATGTTGCGGGGGCTGGTCTTGAGATAGAGCGCGAGCAGCGGCACGGGCGCGTGGTTGGACACGCCGATGGGCCCGCAGCGCAGGTTGATGGCGTGATCGTTGACGAGCGCGACGAGTTCGTTTTCGATGGTGTGCGTGCGCGCGAGTTTGCGCAGTGCGCTGTGCGCTTCGTGGTACTGCGAGGGGATGTAGGCGGCGAGCGCGACGAGCACGAGCGCGCCGGCGGCGATCCACCAGCGCCGGCGCGGGTCGCGGGCGTCGAGGCTCGTCCAGCCGAAGGCGCCGGCGCCGCAGAACAGGCAGAGGATGGCGGAGGCGAGGAACGCGTAGCGCGTGTTGATGGGCAGCCCGACGGTGGCGAAGGCGGCGAAGACGACGACGGCGAGCACGCCGGCGCCGGCGCCGAGCAGCGCGCGGGAGCGCAGCCACAGCAGCGAGAGCACGCCGCCGATGGCGGCGCCGACGAGCACGGGCGGGCGCAGGATCTCGCCGATGCGCCGGGGTATGTACTCGGGCACGTTGGCGATGCCGGTGACGCGGTCGAACAGCGAGGCGGTGTGCTGGGTGTGGGTGAGCGACCACACGGGGTTGCCGGTGATGAGCAGGTCGCTGAGCACCCACACGAGCGGCGCGGCGGCGGTGAGCAGCGTGAGGCGCGCGAGCTGCGGGCGCGTGCGCGCGTGCCAGTGGATCGCGCTCGGGGTGGCGCCGTCGGGGGCCCCGGCAGCGCTGGGGCGCAGCCGCGCGCGCAGGGACGCGGGCATGAGCTCGAGCAGATACAGCCAGTAGAGCCCGGAGAAGACCCAGGCCTCGGGGCGCAGGAGCCCGGCGAGGGCGAGCAATGCGAGCACGGGCGCGCCGGCGGGGGCGCCGCGCGCGCGGCGCGCGCGTGACTCGAGCAGCAGGGCGCTGAGCACGAGCAGCACGTAGGGGACGTCGATGTAGGCGCGCACGCCGTAGGAGAGGACTTCGGCGCGGGTGAGGAAGATGAGCGCGGCGAGGGCGCCGGCGGCGCGGCCGAACCAGTGGGCGCCGAGCTTGTAGATGACCCAGCCGCAGGCGGACAGCGCGAGGAAGGCGAGCGCGACGGTGACGTCCTCGACGGCGCTGGGTCCGAGCGGCGCGAGCACGAGCCCGAGCAGCTCGACGAGCGGGTGGGGCGTGGGCGCGATGGGCACGCTGTAGGCGGGGGTGCTGCCGCGCGAGAGCTGCCCGCCCCAGGCGAGCGCGTAGAGGGTGTCGTAGTTGGCGAAGCCGACGCCGGCGATGACGCGCAGCGCTACGGCGCCGGCGGCGATGGCGGACAGGTCGGCCCAGTGCGCGGCGAGACGGCGGCCGCAGTGCCTGACGGAGGCGTTCATGCGGCGGCTACGCTACCCGCTGAGGCGGGCATGGGAGCCGGGCGCGGGCGGCGCGCGAGCCCGGGCGGGCGAGGCGCGAGCCCCGGCGGGTTGGTGTCCGAGAGGGCGCGTGGGCGCGAGTAGACTCAGGCGAACGGTGTCGCAAGCGGAGCAACCACAGGATCAGCAGCGCTCGCTTTACCGCAGGCATAGGCCGCGCACGTTTGCTGAGGTGGTGGGCCAGGAGCCGGTGGTGCGGACGCTGCGCAATGCGGTGGAGCGCGGCAAGGTGCACCACGCGTACCTGTTTGTGGGCTCGCGGGGGACGGGCAAGACGTCGATGGCGAAGATCTTGGCGGCGTGCTTGAACTGCGAGCACGGCCCGACGATCGAGCCGTGCGGCGTGTGCGACTCGTGCGTGTCGATCGCGCGGGCGACGTCGCTGGACGTGATTGAGATGGATGCGGCGTCGAACAACTCGGTGGACGACATTCGCGAGCTGCGCGACAGCGTGGCGTATGCGCCGGTGAGCGGCAGGCGCAAGGTGTACATACTGGACGAGGCGCACATGCTGTCGACGGCGGCGTGGAACGCGTTCTTGAAGACGCTCGAGGAGCCGCCGCCGAACACGGTGTTCGTGTTGGCGACGACGGAGGCGAACAAGGTGCCGGCGACGGTGGTGGACCGCTGCCACCGCTTTGACTTTCACCGCCCGACGGTGGAGCAGATTGCGAGCGTGGTGCGCAGGGCGGCGCAGGCGGAGTCGATCGAGATACCGCCGGCGGCGGTGGCGGCGCTGGCGCGCTCGGCGACGGGCAGCTTCCGCGATGCGCTGGGCACGCTGGAGCAGATAGTCACCTACGGCGGCCAGCAGATCGCGCTTGAGGACGTGCTGGCGGTGCTGGGCGTGGCGGACGCGCGGCTGCTGGAAGAGACGGTGGACGCGGTGGCTGCGGGCGATGCGGCGC
>Ga0187890_10003307_pt1 | contig 11154 bp, 9 predicted proteins | sample June2016WEW_21_1_FD_133005 | JGI IMG/M metagenome (GOLD analysis project Ga0187890, IMG submission 133005) | Peatland microbial communities from SPRUCE experiment site at the Marcell Experimental Forest, Minnesota, USA - June2016WEW_21_10 | ecosystem: Environmental > Terrestrial > Soil >...
AGCAAAGGTCAGCCCCACCAGGTCATGAAAAACCAGGATCTGCCCGTCGCAATCCGGCCCGGCGCCAATTCCAATCGTCGGAATGGGCAGCTCGGCCGTAATCGCAGCAGCCACTTCACGCGGAACTCCTTCCAGCACCAGCGCCCCAGCGCCCGCCTCGGCCAGTGCAATGGCATCGGCTTTCAACGCCAGAGCGGCGTCCCCGCTACGGCCCTGTACGCGGTAGCCTCCCATGCGGTGGATGCTCTGCGGCGTCAGTCCCAGGTGCCCCACTACAGGGATCTCCGCCTCGACCAGCGCCTGAACCAGCGCCACACGCGGTCCTTCAATCTTCACCGCCTCTGCGCCCGCCTCTTTCACAAAGCGAACCGCGTTGCCAACTCCTTCCGCGACAGCGCCGTGATAACTTCCAAAAGGCATGTCGGCCACCAGCAACGCGCGCCGCGCCGCTCTCCGCACAGCCCGCGTGTGGTGCAACATCTCGTCCACAGTAACGGCAAGAGTATTCTCCTGCCCCAGAACCACCATGGCCAGCGAGTCTCCAACCAGAATCAGATCCACGCCGGCCTCGTCCGCCAACCGCGACGACGAGTAGTCGTAGGCCGTGAGCGCGCAAATTGGCTTGCCCTGCCGCTTCATCTCGCTGAGCGACGGCATCGTGACCTTTGAGTTGGGAACCATTGTGATCGGGGTGCCCTGCGGCACGGAATCAGAGCCGCCAGGAAAGTTGGTAACGCTCATTCGACCTCCAGTGCCGCTCCGTCAACTCAGGATGCGACCCGAACAACCCGAGTATACGCCCCTTCCCTGAGCCAGACGTAGCGCGGCCGTCCCAAACTCTTCGCAAAAGAATTGAAGACAAAGTTGCCCGCAAACCCCTCGGCGCGCCAAACTGAAAGACACGATGCTTTCACCTCTGGCAACAGGAATCTCAGTAAGTCTTGGTGCCGCGGCCACTCTGGGTCTCGCCGCGGGTGGTTGCGCCTATGCCGCGATGTTTCCGGCCTCCCAACTCTTCGGCCCCACACTCATCGCCCCGCCGCGCCCCAGCGAGCTCGCACTTACCTTCGACGACGGCCCCAACCCCGCCTGGACGCCCCGTCTGCTGGAGACTCTTGCCAACCACGACGTCCACGCGACCTTTTTCCTGCTCGGAAGCCGAGCCCAGGAGGAGCCGTCGCTCGTACGCCAGATCGTCACCGCTGGACACCTGATCGGCAACCACTCCTGGAGCCATCCAAACCTCGCACTCGCATCGACCAGCCGTATCGAACAAGAACTCTCCCGCACCAGCCAAGCCCTCGAACAAATCACCGGCTTACCTGTCCGTTTCTTCCGCCCGCCCTTCGGCGCACGCCGGCCTGCCGTACTTCGTATCGCTAGGCGCTTAGGCCTGATTCCCGTGACGTGGAACGCAATGACCTCCGACTGGAAGAATCCATCTGCCCTCGCAATTGCCAGCCGTCTCATCCTCACCATCGACGACCTGGCCAGCAGAGGCCACGCCGCCAACATCGTTCTTCACGACGGCGGCAACCAATCCCCCGTCGCGGTTCGCGCTCCCTCCGTAGCGGGCGCCGACCACTTAATTAATAACTACAAACTAACTCGCAAGTTTGTAACACTGGACTCATGGTATTAGTTCCGTGGAAGAGTTAGTTAGCGTGAATGCCGAGCGCGTTTCAGGATGCAATAATCAATTCATTTCGCGCTGTCGCAGCAAGCACCGGGCTTCAGACTCAAGCAGCCCGATGCATCCGCGGGAGCTAACCTCATCCCGCGCACCCGAAGTTAGCTCGCTGGATATGAGTTAGAAATCCCTTCAAATCATGAGACTCGAATACGCCGGGTTTCCTAACTCAAATGCAGGAGTGGAGGCTTCGTTTATCTCCCGCAGGTCCTTCTTCACTCCCCGGCCAGCGTCTCCAGCAGCGCATCGAAGTCTTCCAGCCGTCGATATTCAATAATCACCTTGCCCCGCCCGGCATGATCTTCGATGTGAACTTTAAGCCCCAGCGCCCTTTGCAATCTCTCCTGAACCTCGCGGACGTTGGGATCAGCCGGGGCTTCTGGCTTCGTCTCCTTTTTCGCGGCCCGCTCGGGATGCAATAACCCTTGAACGTAAGTCTCCGTCTGGCGAACAGAAAGCGAAAGTTCAAAGACTCGCTTGGCCGCCGTTTCAATCTCTTCGGCGTGCTCGAAAGCCAGCAGCGTCCGTGCGTGCCCAAAGCTCAGCTCGCCTAACTCGACTCGCGTCTGTACAGATGGAGGCAACCTCAACAATCGCAAGAAGTTAGCAACAGAAGCACGATCCTTTCCGGTCCGCACCGCCATCTGTTCCTGTGTCATATGAAATTCGCGGGACAGCCGCTCGAAGGCCCGCGCCTGTTCCATCGGGTTCAGGTCGGCACGCTGCAGATTCTCGACGATGGTGATCTCCATCGCCTGTTCATCTGAAACCTGCCGCAGAATCGCCGGGATGGTCTTCTTCCCCGCCAGCTCGGAGGCCTTCCAGCGACGCTCCCCGGCAATCAGCTGATAGCGCCCATTCGCCAACGGGCGCACCAGGATAGCCTGCACCACTCCGTTCGCTGTGATCGAGGCGGCCAGTTCGGCCAACTGGTCGTCGTTCATATGCGACCGAGTCTGGAATGGATTCCGATCGATCTGCTCAAGAGGAATCTCAAGTGGCTTGCCTCCCTCTGTTTCCTTTGCGGAAGGAGCCTGCGCGGACGGCGCGCGCGGCAGCAGGGAATCGAGGCCCTTACCCAGCGCGCGGCGTTTGATCTCAGTGACGGCAACTGTCATGTTAGCGATCCTCGGTCTCCGAAAAATCCCGGAGCTTCCAAACCTTTCGTTTTCTTCGTCTAATTGATCTCTTACACAGTGGAATGCTTATTGTCAGGACTGCGGGAGGACTTGCACCTTCACGTCGGGTTCAACAGCAATAGGTCCCTTCTTCAAAGTGATCTCGATCTCGTTGCGTGCCAAGAACTCACCCGCCAATTCGAAGTAGGCCTCGGTTCCTCGTGAGCGCGAATCGTAGAGGGCCACCGGCTTTCCATGGCTTGGAGCCTCGGCCAGCCGCACGTTGCGGGGAATCACAGTCCGGAAGAGGCGCTCTTTGAAATATTCACGCAAGGTTTGAGTCACCTGCTGGGCGAGGTTCGTTCTGTCGTCGTACATCGTGAGCAAAACGCCTTCGATGGTGAGCGCTGGATTGTAAGCGGCTCGCACGCGCTCAAGCGTCGAGATCAATTCGGAAATGCCCTCCAGGGCAAAATACTCAGCCTGCATCGGCACGATCAAGGTATCGGCCGCGCTCAAAACATTAAGGGTGAGCAGATCAAGCGCCGGCGGACAATCCAGAACAATCAGATCGTACTGCTCTCGAACCGGCTCCAGGGCGCGGCGCAGACGCAAAGCCCGATCATCGGCCGCGGCTAGTTCGATGTTGGCGCCCGTCAGGTTTTTAGAGCCGGGAAGCAACGAAAGTAGCGCAATCTCGGTGGGCAAAATCACCTGTTCCGCCGGGCAATCTCCCATTAAGACGTCATAGATCGATCTCCGATTGTCGTCCCGCTGAACGCCGATGCCTGAAGAGCAGTTTGCTTGCGGGTCACAATCCACCAAAAGGACCTTAAGGCCCTGGATTGCCAGACAGGCCGCCAGGTTAATTGCTGTGGTGGTTTTTCCAACTCCGCCCTTTTGATTGACAATGCCAAGTATCTTGCTCATGGGATTTCAGACTAAAGGGAAGGGCGATTTGAGGCTAGCCACTTGCACTGTGGAGAACCCAGCCAAGCTGTGGAAACTCTTCGGTCGAGGGTCAGGAGCGTTCGAGGCAAGCCTATGCAAGCTAAGGGCTTCCAAGATTCGGCTGCTGTCGCGGCGGAGCATACCCGAAAAGGCAATTTGGTGGAAAACTTTAGTGTTTCAACGCTGAATACTTGCCAAATCTTAAAAAATGTTCCACCGGTCCCAACTTGAGATTTTTCCCTTTTCAGGCCGAAGATGTAGGTGTTCCACGTGGAACGGTGTTCCTCGCTGAAGCCCCGATATGTTTCACGTGGAACAGGTAGCGCGATAGCATCTATCATTTTCCAATGCCTTATACGTTTGGCGACAATGCGGACGCCAGCCGCCGACTGCGCCATCTAGCCGAGCTCTACGAACCAGAAGCTCGGTCGTTGCTGGACCTTTTCATGGATTCCGCCGAGGCGTGCTCTCCTCGTCTTGCCCTCGATCTCGGCTGTGGTCCCGGATGGAGCACCCAATTGATCGCTTTCGTCCTGAAACCGATGCGAACTGTAGGGCTCGATTTCTCGGACCGCTATATAGCCGAAGCTCGGTCAAACCATCCTAAACTTGAGTTCCTGCTCCACGAGGTCCGGCGATTCCCGTTCCCGGCGGGTGCTCCGGATCTGCTCTTCTGCCGTTTTCTACTGACGCATCTTGCGGAGCCGCTCCAAGCCTTGAAAACGTGGGCCGATGTTGCCGCACCCAAGGCGATATTGCTGATTCACGAGAATGAGAAGATCGAATCTCCTCACCCATCACTGCACCGCTACTATGAGCTCGTCGATCAAATGCAGCAGCATTACGGCCAACTGCTCAACGTTGGCGCGAGTCTCGAAGCAAACCTGGCCCAAACTGGGTGGAGGATTCGAGAAAACCGTACACTGGCGCTCAAAAAGCCAGCACAGAAGATGGCTCAACTCCATCTCCCAAATCTCAGAACTTGGCGCAACAACGCATTCGCTGCCGAGAATTTGATTTCAGCGAGCTGGATGAGTTGGAGGCAGCACTGGATTCCATTGCATCTGGAGCTGTCGAAGCGGGCCTGGTGCGCAATACCGCAAGGCAGATTGTCGCCGAACGAATCTGAACCGTTTAGGCTGGCCAACTGTCCATCCCGGCGATCCTTCGTTCACCAAGCGCAAGCAGCCTTTCACCGCCGCCTGCCATGCGAATCGATTCAGCCCAGCAAAACTCGGTGCCGGCGATAGTTTTCAGCGTTTCTGCCTGGCTATCGGTAATCATGAGTGCCAGCCAACCACCTGGGCAAACCAGGCCAGTAGCTGTCTTAACAGCCTCATCCATCTTGTCGACCGCTCGCAACGTCACGCAATCGAATTGCAATTGCAACTCCTCAGCCCGACCAGCGTGAACCTTGGCCTCAATCCCCAAGACCCGCACCGCCTCCAAGAGGAATGCCGACTTTTTGCTCTGAGATTCTGCTAGAGTCACGGCGATGTCCGACCGGCAGAGTGCAATCGGCAATCCGGGGAATCCGGCGCCAGAACCGAAGTCCAGCAGCGTTGCAATTCGCTCCGGCAAGGCATGAGCGCAAGAGATCGACTCTACGAAATGCCGCGAGAGAATTCGCTCCTCATCCCGAATTGCCGTCAGATTCAAGTGCTTGTTCCAGCGAAGCAAAAGCGAAAAATACAACTCGAACTGCGCCGTCAGAGCGGGATCTATCTTCTCCAAGCCCGCCTCTGACAGCAAGTCATTAAGCCGAAGCCCGACGGAATTCCCTTCTTCGCTCACGCCCGAGCGACCGACTCATTGATCGATCGCGGCTGCCACACCGCCGCCGCCTGAACAAACGCGGCAAAGATCGCGCGAGAAAAGGCGCTCTGCGTGTAGGTCCGTTCGGGATGCCACTGCACCCCAATGACGAACTGCTCCGTCGAGCCCAGTTCGACCGCCTCGACTACGCCGTCACCCGGAGACACTGCACTAACATGCAAGCTGTCGCCTGGCAATCGTATCGCCTGATGGTGGCTGGAGTTAACTTGCAGTTCGGCCGAATGACCCAATGGAACCAGGGCTGCCAGGCGGGATCCGGGCGCAATTCTCACTGGGTGCGCCTCAATCACTTCTCGACCTGGACGATGATCCACAGCAGTCTTCAGGTCTTGCACGAGCGACCCGTTTAGCCACACGTTGAGGCTTTGCGTACCATGGCAGATTGCCAGGATGGGCTTATGCAGGTTGAATGCCTCCTGCAACAGAACTTCATCCACAGCCGTGCGCGCCGGGTCCGCCTCTCCACAGTCTGGCATCCGATCTTCGCCATATCTTTGCGGGTCAACGTCAAATCGGCTGCCGGGCAGCAGGATTCCCTGCACTCCGGCAAGCAAACGGGCTATGCGGTCCTGCTGCTCATGCAATGGAACGATGATCGGCGTCGCCCCGGCGGAACGAAGGGCGGCGAGATACGGTGGCAGGGACCGTTGATTGTAGGCCGGATCGCTACTGGTAGGTTCGGGAATTGCGACGTGTACGCACATAGCTGCAACAGTGTACAGATAGACGCGCCAAATGCGATACAGGAATCAGGAATCCGTATCAACTCGTTCAACTGCAACTTCAGAATCCGCCACTGAGACCATAGTCGAGAGCGTCTAAAACACCAATCGCAAGCGAACTCGCCAGTGCTTCCAAAGCGTAAACTCCGCGTTAATTGTGCATTGCCGCCGATGCCCTGCGTCCCTGGAGCGGTGTTTCCTCCAACTCTCGCACCCGTAACTCTTGAATCGCAGCCCGCAGCTTCTCGGTCAATTCTTCACTCTGGCGTAGAGTCATCCCCGTGGTATCAATCGGCTCCCCAACGCTAAGCGTCACCTCTCCGGGGTAAAAATGGCGTGTGTGGATCGGCAGCAGCTCGTAGACCCCGCTCAGTGCAATGGGCACCAAAGGAACCTGCGCGCGAATCGCCAGATACGCCGCACCGGAGAGGAAGGGTTTCAGTTCGCCATCCTGAGTCCGCCCACCCTCCGGAAATACGAATAACGCCATCCCCGAGCGCAGCGCCCTGGCTCCCGCACCCAGGCTGGACAGCGTGGCCCGTGGGTTCTCAGTGTCGATTTGAATCTGTCCTGATCGGTTTAAGTACCATCCTATGAATGGAATAGGCCATAATTCCTTTCGCGCGAGAATGCGAAACTGGAAGGGTAGCGCACTGAAGATCACTGGCGTATCCATGTAGGAAGTGTGATTCGAGGCGTACACGGCCACGGCATGCTTGCGCAGGTTCTCACCACCGACAACGTTGAGCTTTGCCCCCGCGCACCACACGCAGGCCCTTGCCCAGACCCGTGCGATGCGGTGCTGCACGTCGCCTTTGCGGTCCACCAGCGACATCAGCAGCGACAAACTTCCGCAAACCGCCGTAATCACCGCAAAAAGCGGCGTCTGAAGTAAATTGGTGCGCACTCGACAAACCCACGGCAGAGGATTGGGACGCCGTCTCATCTTTCGACTCCTCCCAACTTCCCGTCCAGCAACAGCGACCGCGCCTCGCCCACCAGATAAACCGATCCTGAGACGACCACCACCCCGCCTTGTCCGCGCTCCGTGGCCCATTTCAACGCTTGCTGCACCGAATCGGCTTTTACCACCGTGCTCCCTGTTGCCAGCCCCGCGTCTTCCAAATTCTCGAGTGCGGCCGCTCGTGACGAATGGATCGGCGCCACAATCACATGCTCAAACAGCGGAAATAAAATCTGTGCCATCTCCGCCACGGGCTTGTCGCGCAGGCAACTGAAGATTAGCATCCGCCTCTTGCCATCCAGATTGCCTATTCCAGCCCGCAACGCCCAGGCACCTGCCGGGTTGTGCGCCACATCCAGAATCCATTCCACGCCGTTCTTCTCGATCCGCTCCAGCCTCCCCGGCCATCTTGTCTGCCGAATACCCTTGGCAATCCCCTCCGGCGTAATCGGAAATCCGTGAGCAGATCCCAACTCGACGGCCGTCGCAATGGCCAGCGCCACATTTCTCTGCTGGTGCATGCCACGCAACGGCGAATCCACCTCGATCCGCTTACCCAGAACTTCGATCTCGTAGGATTCAGCCGGACCCGCGCCAATCGTCGGCATGTAATTCGCCGCGTTCACCCCGCGCATATCGAGCTCTGCGGCAGCCTCACCCAGCGCTTGATTGGCCTCTGGATGCTGCGGCAATGTAATCAGTGTCCCGCCCCTTCGCAGAATCCCGGCCTTCTCCCGTGTGATTGCGGCAATCGTTGAGCCCAACCACTCCATATGGTCCAGCGAAATGTCTGTAATCACCGAAAGCACTGGATCCACAATGTTCGTAGCGTCGAGCCGGCCGCCCATCCCCACTTCCAACACAGCTACATCCACCTCTGCCTCGGCGAAGTAAACCAGCGCGATCGCCGTCAGCACCTCAAAGAAACTTGGAAGTTGCAGCAGCCTTCCATTCTCCCTTAGCTCCCGCGCAGCGTTCTGAACACGAAAGAACAGCTCTGCGAAAACCTCATCCGCAATCTCAGCATCTCCAATTCGGATGCGCTCATTCACACGCGCCAGGTGCGGCGATGTATAAAGCCCGGTCCGCACTCCGCATGCCGTCAAAATCGAGGCCAGGGTGGCCGCCGTCGAGCCTTTGCCGTTCGTTCCCGCAATCAGCACTGAAGGAAATCGCCGCTGAGGATTGTCCAGTGCGTCTAGTAGTACACCGATCTCATCGAGTGAAAACTTCCGCCGTGGCTGCCCCAACTGCGTATATAGCTCCGGGACCATGGCATTCAGTTGTTCGATGGCTGCTTGATAACACATGAGATTTAAGTATAAAAGCCGCATCCTCTTCGGCGCAGCGCCGGCCTTATTGGCGAAGCAGCAGTTGCAGAGCCTCGCGCGCGTTTTGCAGGCAACTCCGCGCCTCATCTTCCGAGAGCAGTCCCTGATGCACAGCCTTCTTGCCGGTATCGTTTACCAGGTTCGCCACCCGCGGGAAATCGGCGTCGAAACCAGTCATCTGCAGATTATTGTTCACCTCATGCAGCAGGTTGCCCAGCGTAGCCGTGTTGCGATAACGTGTCCGCACCTGACGGATAAGCCCCGCCGGAAGCTTCTGTTTAATGGCCTCTTCCAGCACTGATCTGCACATCACCGCGCACGCCGTAAACAATCCAAAGAAATAGCAGCGAGTGGCTTCGTCCAAATATCGGTCGGCCTCCTCCGAACTTGGTGCCGCAACGACACACTCGCGCAGGTGCGTCGCCCGCACCACCGCCGGCTCAACCAATTCCATCAACTCCAGTGCAAATGCGGTCCGCAACAAATCGTTTTGCCGCCCATCCAGGGCACGTTGAATCTCTTGCCACGCCGGCGCGGGTCCCTCGAAACCGGCATATTGCAGCTTCGTTAGAGAGGTGAGCCGTTGCCGCGCGTGCTGGATGAACCCCTGCTGCATCTCCTGCGCCAGCATCCGCCAGCCGGCTACAAAGCTTTGCGGGTCTTGCTTATACCGCGTCCAAAGCTCGTCGAAGACAATGCCGGGAAGCACCTCTCGCAACTGGGCAAACCGCCCCGTCCTGGCCAACTCCGAGATAGCATCACAGAACTCCCGCCCCGGCGTGCCCTCCGTGGACATCTCCAGCAACTGATCTTCCAGCCGCCCAATATCGACGCCCATAGTTACCTCTCATGAATCAACTTTATCTGTGAACCCTTCAATTGCCGCATAAACCGCATGCCTTTATCGCGTTCTCGCGTTGAAATGGGAACCTCGTTCCGCCGGCAACCGAAGCCGGAAACGCCTTCGTCTTTCCGCCCCTGAAACGTTCCTCGGAAAATACTTCCCTCCTGAACTCCGCCTCAACTGTGCATAGCACGTCGTCTCCAACCACCTGACCCACTTGCCTCTGGACGCTCTATTCACATAAATCAACCGCTTTCAACAGCCCATTTCCGGCCCCCTCTGGGAACCGTGGGAAACTCGGGTGACATCCCTCCGCCCTTTCCCTACATTTCCAAAACTCCTCAATTCCACAGCCTCGATTTAGAAAACTCTCCCAATCCGCAACGCCTTCTCGTCAAAGCCTTTCAACTCTATTTCCACTTTTCCTGCCTGAACGACGGGTACTGTTATCTTTTTTCTTTATCTCTTATCCCTTTTCCTCTATCCCGTCGCTCCTTTTGGCCCTTATGAATTCTGAACCCTGCCGTCGCACCTTCCGCTTCGGTTTTTCGCCAGAGCGAAACTCCGCGATGATCAATCCAGCTCCGCAAGACTCATCATCCCTCGGAATCCAGAGAAGCACCCTCGTTTTCCACGCGCACAACACTGCGGACGTGAATACAATCAAGAAGAAGAAGAAAAGATAGGCGTTTCCGTTGGGGCGCGAGTTGTTGTACAGTGTGGCCAGCGCCGAGTCTATTTTTTCAGGAGTCGCAAAGCGTGGGGGATGGGTCTATGTCGATCGTCGAAAGCCAAGTGGAAAAGCCGGCCATGCAGGGGGCAGCAATGGAAATTACCGTTACCCGTCAGGATCTGGTCAAGGAGCTTACCGCCACGCAAAGCGTCGTCGAGCGCAAGACCACCATTCCCATTCTCTCGAATTTTCTCATCGAAGCTGAAGACGACCGTCTGAGCATCACCGCCACCGACCTGGATCAGGCTATGCGCACCAGCGCGCCGGCCAAAGTAAAAAAGCCCGGAGCCTGCACCATCCCCGCGCGCAAGCTTTACGACTACATCAAACTGCTTCCAGAAGGCGACATCTCCATCAAGCTGCTCGACAACCATTGGGTGCAAATCCGCTCGGGCCGCTCCAACACCAAGATGGTCGGCATGGCGCGCGCCAACTACCCGCAGGTTCCTGAATTCCCCACGGTCGCGGCCACCAGCATCTCGGCCGTTGCGCTTAAGACGCTTATCAATCGCACCATCTTTGCCATCTCCAATGAAGAGTCGCGCTATACGCTCAACGGCGCGCTGCTGGTCATCAAGGCCGAGTCTCTCGCCATGGTTGCCACCGACGGCCACCGCCTGTCGTATGTTGAGAAGCCCAACGAAGTCCTAGAGGGCATCAGCGGCGAAAAGCGCGTCCTGATCCCCCGCAAAGCACTTCAAGAGCTGCAGCAGTTGCTCTCCAACTCCGATGCCGAAAAGGTTGAATTCTCCGACGACGAGCACACGCTCTTCTTCCGCGTCGGCCACCGCACGCTCAGCACTCGCAAGCTCTCCGGCCAATTCCCCAACTTCGAGGCCGTCATGCCCCGCGACAATACCAAATTCGCCGTTGTCCGGTCGAGCGAACTAGCCTCGGCCATCCAGCGCGTCGCCCAGTTCGCCGACGAACGCTCCGGCGCCATTCGCATGCGCCTCGAACGCAAT
>Ga0187890_10003309_pt1 | contig 11151 bp, 14 predicted proteins | sample June2016WEW_21_1_FD_133005 | JGI IMG/M metagenome (GOLD analysis project Ga0187890, IMG submission 133005) | Peatland microbial communities from SPRUCE experiment site at the Marcell Experimental Forest, Minnesota, USA - June2016WEW_21_10 | ecosystem: Environmental > Terrestrial > Soil >...
CCGCGAGCGCGCTCTCCGGTGCCGGCGCGCATGTCGTGCTCGCCGTGCGCAACACCGACAAGGGTCAAGCTGCCGCCGCGAGCATGCCCGGCGAGACCGAGGTCCGCCAGCTCGACCTCGCGAGCCTCGCTTCCGTACGCGAGCTCGCCGCGGCATGGAGCGGCGAGATCGACCTGCTGATCAACAACGCCGGCGTGATGGCGCCGCCGCTGAGCCGCACCGCCGAGGGCTTCGAGCTGCAGTTCGGCACCAATCACCTCGGCCACTTCGCGCTGACCAACCTGCTGCTGGAGCACGTCACCGGTCGCGTCGTGACGGTGTCCTCCGGCGCCCATCGCATGGGCAGCATCGACTTCGACGACCTCAACTGGGAGCGCAAGCCCTACAGGGCCTGGCGCGCGTACGGCCAGTCGAAGCTCGCCAACCTGCTGTTCACCGCGGAGCTGCAGAGGCGCCTGAGCGAGGCAGGCTCCCCAATCCTCGCGACCGCCGCCCACCCCGGCTATGCCGCGACCAACCTGCAGTTCCACAGCGGCCGGCGCGCGCTCGACCTGCTCAGCACCGTCGGCAACCGCCTGATCGCGCAGGACGAGCACGCCGGCGCGCTGCCGACGCTCTACGCCGCCGTCGCAGATGTCCCTCCCAACAGCTTCGCCGGACCTGGCGGCCTGATGGAAATGCGCGGCAAGCCCAAGCTCGTGGGACGCTCGGGCGCGGCCAACGACACCGACGTGGCGCGGCGCCTGTGGAATGTCTCGGAGGAGCTGACCGGCGCGCGCTTCCCGCTCGGGGCTGGCGCCGCAGCGTAGGTGGGTCGAATGGACAAGACCGGTCCTCGATTCCTGGCCAACAGTCCAGTGCGTCGGACCACGCTGTTGCGCAGGATTGACGCTCCGATGAGCGTCGACGTGATCATCTCCTATGACGGCACCTCCAACGACGACGACGCGCTCGCGCTCGGCAGGCTGCTGACGCGCGACGCGACCAGGTTGGCGCTCGCCTACGTCCGCCACGCACCAGAGTTCGATCCGAGCCGCGAGGCGCTCGCGCAACACGACGCCGAGCACCGTCTGGAGCATGGCGCCGCACTGCTGGGCAATCCGGACATCCCTCGACACGTGGTCTTCGGCGCGTCGACGGGGGAGGGGCTGGAAGAGCTGGCGGCGAGCGAGGGAGCATCGATCATCGTGTTCGGCTCCGACTACCGAACCCCGCCGGGCCACGCCGAACCACCAACCTCCGCTCAGCGGCTGCTGGAGGTCGGCGCGACCGGAATCGGCGTCGCCGCCGCGGGCCTGCGGGCCGATCCCGACGCCACGATCGGATCGATCGCAGTGCTGCCCACGGAGGGGGATGACGCAGCGCAGCAAACGGCCGACGCGCTCACAGCCAAGCTGGGCGCTCAGATCGTCGCGGGCGACGCGCCCACCGCCGACCTGATCGTGGTCGGATCCCAGCCGGGCGCGCCCGCCGGACGGATCGCGCTCAGCGGCTCTGCGCGCACGACGCTCGACGCTTCGCGCGGCTCGGTGCTCGCCGTGCCAAGCGGCAAGCCGTTGCAGATCTGAGCCGGCCCGCCAAGCACGAGACGGGCGGTTGGACATGCCCGCGAGCATGCGCGAGACTGGTCACATGCTTGAACCGGGTTTCTCGCGGGATCGACTGGCCAGCATCCTGAACACCGCGTTCGCCGAGGGGCTGCTCAGCGAGCAGACGCTCTCGTATCGCCTCGGACTGCTGTTCGGCCCGCGTCTGATCGAACCCCGCGGCGTCGTCGGCGACCTCGCGCTCCGCGCCGGCCCACGGCGACGTGTGGTGTTGGACTCCTTCCAATCCGTGGTCGCCGCCGCGCGTACAGGCCTCGGAAGGATCGTCGGTAGCAGCGACTCGGAGCCGGCGCCGCTCATGCTCGCGCTCGACTGGGCGGGCGCGCAGGACGACCTCTTGATCGGACGTGGCCCGGAGTGTGACATCGGCCTGCACGACGCCACCGTGTCCCGCCGCCACGCGCGGTTGGTCTTCCGTGACGGCACGTGGGTGATCCAAGACCTCGCCTCGAAGAACGGCGTCACGGTCAACGGCACACACGTCGGGCGCTGTCAGCTGCAGCCAGGCGACCGCGTCGGACTTGGACTTCAGCTCGTCGACATCGACTAGGCGAGCGCAAGCGCTCACGCGCGTCGCGCGAGCGCGACGTTCGATTCGAGCTGCGAGACGATCGGACCGTCGCCCATCGTGTGCGCGACGGTCGCAACGAGCAGTTGCTGCTGCTCGTCCGAGAGTCGATCGATCTCGGGGGCGACGGGCGTGGGTGCGAGCGTCGAGAGCAGCTGTGCCGCTCCCCCCTCGAACGTGAGCGGCAGCACGCGTCTCGACACCCGAACCTCGTCGAATCCCGCCTGTTCGAGCAGCGCCCCGAGCCGCTCGCCGTCCGGGAACCCCCACGGCCCGCCGCGAAAGCGCTCGGCGAGATCGACGCCGGCGACCACTTCGAGCGCGTCCCCGAGCGCGCGGAACGGCGGCGATCGGTCGATCTCCGCCCACACCGCGATTCCCAGCCGGCCACCGGAGCGCAGCGCGCGCCGCATCTCAGCCAGGGCGGCCGGTCGATCTGGCAGGAACTGGAGCCCCTGCTGGCAGGTCACGACGTCGAACGCGCCATCGTCGACCGGCAAGCGATCCGCGGGAGCCTCGTGGTATTCGATCGCGCCGCCGCCACTCACCGCTGGCTTCGCCGCAGCGATAGCGAGCATCGCCGGACTCAGATCGCAACCGATCACGCGTCCGGATGCGCCCACGCGCGCGGCGGCCATCCGCGCAACCGAGCCCGGTCCACATGCGACATCGAGGACAGCCTCACCCGCGGCGAGCTCGAGCTCGTCGAGCAGCAGCGCGGCCCAGGGAGCGAACATGCGCGGGACCATCACGCTCTCGTAAACGTCCATCGAAGACTGCGCCGCCGCGCCAAAAGACGTGCTCCACATCGCCCCGCTCATGGCGGCCGAGCCTAGCGGCTTCGCCCTTTAGACCGCCGCCTCGAGGGCGGGGAAGGCGAACAGCTCGAGCAGGCGCGGGAACATCGAGGTGTCGCCCTCGAGACTGATGGCACCGGTCGCGAGTGCCTCGGTCGCGGTGAGCTGATGGGTTAGGAGCCGATGCAGGTCTTCGTCGGTGGTCGTGACCACGAGACCGGCGTTCTCGGGCGCGCCGGCGGCGACCGTGAGGCTCGCCCCGCGGGCGTGGACCGTGAATGGTCCGTCGGTCAGTCGCAGCTCCCAGGTTGTTGGCCGCCTGACCCGTTGGCTGTCGTCGTGGAACGCGAGCATCGCCGCGACAAGCCACCGCGAGCGCGACGCGACGCTCGCTGGCAGCTGCCCCATGCTCTTGGCGCCCCAGCGGCCAAGAGCCAGCAGGATCGGCTCGAGCTCGCGCCCATACGCCGTGAGGTCGTACACGGTGCCGCCGTCCGGCAGCGGCAGCAGTCGCCGCTGGATGACGCCTGCCGTCTCGAGGTGTTTGAGCCGCGCGGTCAGCGTGTTGGTGCCGATGCCCGGCAGGCCCGTGGCGAGGTCGCTGAAGCGCAGCGGCCCGAGCAGCAGGTCGCGCACCACGAGCGGCGCCCAGCGATCGCCGATCACATCGAGGGCCGCGGCGATGCCGCATAGCTGTGCGTAGCTGCGCGTCATGAGACCTCCCAGGATACGTCGACATCTGGACACCAGAGACACAATCCGCAACTGGACTTGCAAAACGCAAGTCAGGTGGTTATGGTGGTTGCCTCCGCGACGCCGCAGGCTTCGCACGCAACGAGGAAGCACATGAGCAAGACCGTGATCATCCGTTACCGCACGCGGCCCGATGCGGCCGACGAGAATGCCCGCCTGGTCGAAGCGGTATACGCGTCGCTCGCCGAGGTCGAGCCGAGCGACTTCCAGTACGCGACGTTCCGGCTCGCCGACGGCGTCACCTTCGTGCACGTCGCGCATCTCGGCACAGCGGAGAACCCGCTGCCGGCACTGCCAGCGTTCGCCGAGTTCCAGCGCGAACTGGCGCAGCGCTGCGTCGAGCAACCGGCGCCGAGCGAGGCGACCGTCGTGGGCTCCTACGTGCCCAGCAGATGACAACGGCCAGCCGACCCCAAACGGAGGAGACGAGGATGTCCAGCTACACGGTGAAGAGGATTGACGAGATGGACACGGCGTTCGGTGGCGGCATGCGCCTGGCGCGGGCCGCGCTCGGAGTCACGTCCTTTGGCATGCAGGTCGAGGAGTTCCCGCCGGACTTCGACCGGTATCCCGAACACAGCCACGATGAGGACGGGCAGGAGGAGGTCTACATCGTGCTGCGTGGCAGTGCGGAGATCGAAATCGAGGCGGAGCGAGTGCCGCTTGACCCCGAGACGATCGTGCGTGTCGCTCCGACCGCGAGCAGGCGGATCTTCCCCGGACCGCAGGGCGTGCGGATCCTCGCGCTCGGGGCCGTCCCCGGCGCCGCATATCAGCCACCCGACTTCAGCAAGATCGAAGGGTGAGCCGCCGCAGGCTCGGTAGACGTTCGGCTCCGCCGGAGCGTGCGGGGAAGCTATGGTCGTGAGCGGACAACCACCGAGGAGATGACATGAAGGCAGTGCGGTTCGACAAGTACGGCGGAGTCGATGTGCTGGAGGTCCGCGAGGTCGAGGATCCGGTCGCTGATCCGGGGCAGGTGCTGGTGGCGGTCAAGGCGGCGGGGATCAACCCTGGTGAGATCGCGATCCGCGAGGGGTTTCTGCATGAGCGCTGGCCGGCGACGTTCCCGTCGGGCGAGGGCACCGATCTTGCCGGCGTGGTGCAGGCGCTCGGCGCGGGTGTGAGCGCGTTCACAGTCGGGGATGAGGTGCTCGGCTGGACCGAGCAGCGCGCCAGCCATGCAGAGCTTGTCGTGGTTCCGGCCGATCAGCTGACGGCCAAGCCGGCATCGCTCTCGTGGGAGGTGGCGGGGTCGTTGTTCGTCGCGGCGCTCGCCGCCTACGCGTCGGTTCAGGCGGTCGCCCCGCAGGCCGGTGAGACCGTCGTGGTCTCGGCGGCGGCGGGCGGGGTGGGCTCGATCGCCGTCCAGCTCGCGCGCCGAACCGGAGCGACGGTGATCGGGCTGGCCGGCGAGCACAACCACGACTGGCTGCGCGCCCACGAGATCGTGCCCGTGACCTACGGCGACGGGCAGGCCGACCGGATCCGCGAGGCGGCCGGCGGCACGATCGACGCGTTCATCGACACGTTCGGCGGCGGGTATGTCGATCTGGCGATCGAGCTGGGTGTCGCTACGCAGCGGATCAACACGATCATCGACTACGAGGCGGTGGAGCGACTCGGCGTCCACGCGCAGGGCACCCACACGATCGCCACCGCGCCGCTGCTCGCGGAGATCGCGGGACTGGTGGCCGACGGGAGCATCGAGGTGCCGGTCGCGCGCACCTTCCCGCTGGACGAGGTTCGCGACGCCTACCGCGAGTTGGCCGCGCGCCACAGCCACGGCAAGATCGTGCTGCTGCCCTGAGCCGCACAATCCAACGTTCCAAGCTGGCTGTCACCCCGTGCTACGGCGCGCCGGCGCCGGATGCACCGGCCTGGGAGATGCTCGCGGGGACCGCGCCGAAGGTGTTGTGCCCGTCGGGTTTCGCGGCGAAGAATTCCTGCGCGGCCGTACGGCCGTTGTCGTACAGCTCTTCCTTCTGAGCGTCGGTGAGCGCGAAGTCGAGCGTGGGGATGTCGCCGGTTGGGATCGAGATGGTGCGCGGCCCGAAGGCGATCATCTCGAGCTTGTCGAGCGCGTTCATGGAGGTGTCGACGATCGCCTCGAGCATGTCCACCGGCCACAGCGGGCCCTCGATGGCGGTGTAGGTCGGCTTTTCCGGTCCGCTTCCGCCGTACAGGCGAAAGCCCCACGTGGGGTGCTGCGGCGTCGGCGTGTCGAAGAGGAACACAGGAAATGCGCTGGCGACTCCGCCGTCGACCAGTACCCCCGGCTTCTTGGTGTGGCCGTCGAGCAGGCTGAGGGGAGGGAAGAAGTACGGGTAGCCGGCGCTGATGCGGACGGCGTCCGCGATGCGAAACTCCTCGGGCACGAGCGGCTTGCCGTGCTCGTCGACGTAGAGGGCGACGTCCTCTGGGAAGACGACCATGCGCGCATGAGCGAGGTCGACGCCGATGACCCTAAGCTTGTCAGCGCCGAGCTCGCCGAACGTGGTCACCTTGTTCGGCGCATCGGCTAGGAGTGTTTCTATCCAGGCGTGTAGCGCCTTGCCCTTGGTGGCCCCCAGGTGCAGCTCGAGATTGACGGGGATGTCGAGCTTGCCCAGCATGCCGTAGTCAGCGATCTTGCTGAAGTCGAAGTTGTCGAGCTGTTCGCGCAGGGTTTGGGCGTCGTAGCCGACGGCGAGAGCCATCGCCGTGATCGCTCCCGCGGACGTGCCCGCGAGCTTGTCCCATTCGTCGTACCCCGCTTCGGCCGCGGCCTGCAGCGCGCCGGCGAACGCCAGCCCCTTGATCCCCCCGCCAGAGAAGACACCATCTGCCCGCATGCGGCAACAATTCCAAAAGCACGGCCCGATGTCAAGGTAGCTTCAACGGTCACCGTCGCGCTCTGCTGCCCCGATCTGTTCATGCACACGCCAATGCCACCCTTCGCGCAGCGCCACGATCGCGGCTGGCTCCTCCTGATCCCATCCCCGATGCAGGACCACAGCGGCGAACAGAGCCTCGACAACGATATTCGGGTGCTCCCTGACGGCGAGGTTGATCACCGCGAACAGGTCGGCGGGCTGTATCAGCTCGTAGAGCTTTTCGAGCCCGCCCTGGCCAGCGTCGAGGATCTCGATCAGGTCCGCCTCAGCGGTCGCTGCCCGAGCCTCTGCGAGCGCGACGAGCGCATCCCGGTCCGCCGGCGAGAGCGCGTCGATCGCGGCGTCGCGCTCCACCTCGGACATCGACGCGAACTCGTAGAGGAACCTCAGCAGCCAATCCTCGTGGTCAGCGTCCATCACGCCGGTGCGCGCTCTCAGACCTTTCGCGCGCTGACCGCGGTTCCGATCTGGGACCCGAGGTTGCGCGAGCTGACCGCGAGCCCGAACACCTCGCCGAAGACCTCCTCGATCTCATAGCCCGGAGGGTCGTTCATCGTCGAGAGGACCATATGACAACGCTACCAGCGTCGCGATCGGAAACGCGGTTGACCGCCACGCGTGCGGCGGCGAGCCGTGACCACGGTGCGAAACTGCCATGCTTCGCATGTGAAGGATCGAGCTCGCGAGCGCTACGTAGCGCAGCTCGACGGCCTGCGGGCGCTCGGTGCACTCGTCGCGATCATGTGGGCCGTCGAGCTCGTCAACGCGCTCGACGGCTACCGACTCGACCGCGACGGGATCGTGCCGCGAAGCCTCTCGCACCTCGACGGCATCGTCTTTGCGCCGTTCCTGCACGCGAGCTTCTCGCACCTGCTTGCGAACACGGTTCCGTTTGTCGTCCTCGGCTTCGCGATCGCACTCGCCGGGGCGGGACGCCTGCTCCTTGTGAGCCTGATCGTGGCGCTCGTAAGTGGAGCCGGGACCTGGCTCACCGCACCCGGCGGAACCGTGACGGTCGGCGCGAGCGGCGTCGTCTTCGGCTACGCGGCCTACCTCATCAGCCGCGGACTGTTCAATCGCCGGACAGTCGAGATCGTACTCGGAGTCATCGTCCTGCTCATCTTCGGCGGTGCGCTCATCTCCGACCTCATTCCGCACACCGGGATCTCCTGGGAGGCGCACCTCTTCGGCGGGATCGGCGGGGTGCTCGCCGCGGCGGCGCTCTCGCGCCCAGCGCGCGGCCGGCCGAGCACGACGAGCGCCGCGAACCTGCCCGCATTGCTGCGCTGAGTCGTGCGGCACGCTTGCAACCTGAACGCCTGCCACTTTGCGTAGAGCGGGCAAGCTGACGTCTGAGGAGTGCACGACCCCCGACCTGCCCGGGCTTCTTGCCTGTCCAGTCAGCTGATGTCCTGGGGACCGGGTGTGCGCGCGATGTGCGCATCGGCGGCAGGCGTGCTTGCGGGCACGCTCCCTCTCGCCGGATGGGCTGCGCCGGCGCAGGCAGCCGGGCTCTGCGTCGTGCCCAGGTCTCGGGGTACGCACATGGTCAAGCTCACGCGCGCGATGGTCGTCTACTACGTGCACGAGCCGGACTCCGCAAAGGTCGCGCACGAAACCAACCTCTATCTGGCGTGCAGTCGCAGAACCAGCCGCTTCGTCGAGGTTGGCAGCGAAGAGCCCAATGAGGAGTATGGCCCTCCAGAAGACGAGCTGTCCGACCTTCAGGCTCAGGGCAACTGGCTTGTCATCACGTAGACGAGCGGCGCCAGCGCCTCCTCCGAGTGCGGCAAGTACTCGCAGGACGCCGCGACGGAATGTCCCTCCGCGAGCGAGTCGCTGATCGTCGTCGATGTCGCCAGCGGCGGGAGGGCAGAGTCCGTGACGTCGGTGTGGTCGAGGGCGTGGACGAAGCACCGCTGTCCCCGGTGCTGATCTCTGGCGACGGGGCCGTCGCATGGCTGGAAACGGCGGAAGCAGAAGCTTCATCGCCGGGAGCTCTGTACGGCTGCCTGGCTACGCCCCTGCGCAGGGGGCTCGCGTGCAAGCCGCGCCTGGTCGCGCAGGGTGTCATCCCACCGCCTCGCTGCGGCTCGCCGGCAGGACGCTCAGCTGGACCGCCGCAGGCCAGCCCGACTCCAGCGTCCTGTGAACACCGCCGTGGCCGTGGAATCAATCGCGAGGGCCCAGTCGATGACGGCCCGTGGACGCTGCTCTGGCACCCAGTGGGCCACGCCGTCGAGCACCTCGACGTGCAGCTGCGGCTGGCCCTCGACCGGTCCGGAGGCCGTTCCCCTGGTCACAGCGTCCGCCCGGCCAAGGAGCAGCGTGGTTGGCACCTCGAGCGCAGCGCCTGCGTAGCGGCCTCTTGCGAGCGGCACGATCTCACGGGTCAGGAAGGTCCGGTACATGGCGACCGTCACAGCAGGCGGGATGTGGTCGGCGAAGAGCGCTACGTCCCCCGGCTCGAGCCGGTCGCCGCCCCGCCCGACCTGCAGGATCGCGCGCACCATCGGCTCGGCCACGCGTGGGCCGACGATCGGAAGGCTGATCGGCCCCTGGTAGCTGAGCAGCACCGCGAACCGGCGCACATCGGGCTTGATCCAAGGGTGCGGGATGCACAGCGCGAGCATCCGCTCGATGCGCTCGGGCGCACGCAGCGCCGCGAGAAAGCCCGCCCACCCGCCCCAGTCATGACCAATCCACGTCGCTCGCTCGATCGCGAGGGCGTCGAGCACGGCGAGCATGTCCGACGCGAGCTGCTCCTTCTCGTAGCCGGTCTCGGGCGCCTCGCTCCAACCGTGGCCCCGCAGATCGGGAGCGATCACCCTGAACCGCTCGGCCAGCGCAGGGATGACGTGGCGCCAAGTCCACCAGCTCTGGGGCCAGCCATGGACAAGAATGACGGGCGGAGCGTCGGCCGGGCCGGCCAGCGCGACGTGCGTGCGCAACCCACCGGCATCCACGTACTCGTGTCGCACGCCCGGCAGCTCGGGAAGCTCGCCCACCATCGGTGACCGGAGACTACAAGCTCGGATCGACCTCGGGCGATGAGAACAGCCGTGGTCCCGGCCCGCTCATCGCGGACCGGGACCTGTTTCAGGCAGTGGCTGGCTGCCGGCTGCTAGATGCCTTGGCCGTAGTTGCTGCAGGTCGCTTTGAACGATTCGCTCGGGCTCGAGCTGAGCTGGTTGAGCACGTTCTGCAGCGAAGGTGAGTCGTCGAACATGCCGATATGCGCGACCGGGTCTTCCGGACACTGATTCTGGATGGTGATGTTGACGACGTTCGACCCGGTCAGGAACGCGTTGGTGTACGGCGTGACGACCTCGTCATGCTTGGTCTCTATCACCACGTAACGCACACCGGACACAACCGGTTCCCCGGAGCCAAACAGCTTCTTTATGAACGCGGAGCCCACCTGCTGTTCCGGCAACGCCGGCGCACCGAGGAATTCGAGCAGGCCCGAGATTAGTTCATCCGCAAACGGGAACACTTCGACGAGCTTCGTCAGCCCGCTGAGCGTCGTGCCGTGGTTGCTCGGGGCGAGCCCGATCAGCTCGTTCACCTTGGAGGCTCCGCCGAGATTCTTGATGTAGTAGTTGGGCATCATCCCGCCCTGGGAGTGGCCGACCAGGTCGACCTTCGACGCTTTGGTCTTGGACAGCACGCTGTTCACGAACGACGAGAGTTCTTCAGCTGACTTTTCGATGTGGCCGAGCCCGTCGATGCGAGGCCCGATGAAAGGCCACAGTTCCAGCGAAGCCAACGTGGCGCCGTAGTTGAAGGCGTACACGCAGTAGCCTTCGTTGGCGAGCAGCGGCGCGAGCGTTACCCAGTTTGATCCCTCGTCCGCAAGCGTCGCGTGCACGAGCACCACCGGATACGGATGCGCCGAGCTCGGTTTGCAGTTGTTGTTGGCGCCCTGCACCGATTCCGGTTCCCACGTCTCATTCCAGACAGCATCACCCAGCGCGGTGCCGCCATACGGAACCGAGTACTTCGCGCTCGCCGTCGCCGGCGCCACGACAGCCATCAGCGCAGCGACCATCGCGGCGAACATAATCGCCTTGACCTTCAGCATCTGATCCCCTCTTCGTTTGGTGTCCCAATCCCTCCGGCTGCTCCAAGGTCCCTCAACGGGCGATTCGCAGCCAGCACTCCCTGTGAAACGTTCGCATCATAGGGCCAGATCGACATGCGGGTCAACAGATATCCTGCCCAAGAACCACAACCCTTGCCTGTGTACCCTGCACACGTGCTCAGACCGGCACCATCCGATGCAGCGCCCTCCTGCGCCACTGAACCGGCGATCGGACCATGACGGCAAGCCAGGCCGAAGATGCCGACGTCGCGCGCCAGATCGCGCGGTTGCTGCTCGACGATCAGGAGCGAATCGCCTCGCGGATCGTGGAGGCGATCGGTCACGGAGTCAAGGCATACGCGGACGCAGGCGATGCGCAACGAGTCCTCGCCGACGTGCGCACCCACTGCTGCGCCCACATCAGGAGCTTCCTCTCCAGCCTGCAGGACCCGGCGCCACCGAGCGA
>Ga0187890_10003311_pt1 | contig 11148 bp, 12 predicted proteins | sample June2016WEW_21_1_FD_133005 | JGI IMG/M metagenome (GOLD analysis project Ga0187890, IMG submission 133005) | Peatland microbial communities from SPRUCE experiment site at the Marcell Experimental Forest, Minnesota, USA - June2016WEW_21_10 | ecosystem: Environmental > Terrestrial > Soil >...
CCCCGCTTCATACGTCCGCCCGAACATCGACACCGCGCGCGATGCGTCCCAATCCACCATCGGCGCGACCGCCGTCAGCCATTCCGCGATCTTCCGCATCAAAATGAAATTCGGAATCATCGTCACCGCGCCCGGGATCATCATTGTCGCCAAATAACCGAGGAACAGCTTGTCGCGGCCGGGAAACCGCAGCCGCGCAAACGCATACGCCGCGCACGCGCTGGTCGTCACCTGCCCGAGCGTCACCACCACGGCCACCAGCAGGCTGTTCAAATACCACCGGCCAAACCCGCCGCCCATGGCCTGCGTCGTGTCGTACACCCGGGAAAAATTCCGCCATTCCGTTTTCGCCGGAACCAACGCCTTGATCGGATTGTCCACCGAGGCGAACACGTCGCCCGCTGGTTTCACCGAGGTCGACAGCATCCACAGAAACGGCAGCAGCATGAATAGCCCGACAAATCCGAGCAGAAGGTACGTGGCTGTCTTCTTCGCTGTCTGCTTCAGTTTTGCTTCATCCCTCATCCTTCATCCCTCATCCTTAGTAGTGCACAATCCGTCCCCCCAGCCGCCAGTTCGCCAGCGTCACCCCGAACACCACGGCGAACAGCACCCACGCTATCGCCGCCGCGTAGCCCATGTGGTTCCACGCGAACGCGTGATTGTAGATGTAATAGCTGATCGTCGTCGTCGCGCCGGCGGGTCCGCCACGCGTCATGACAAATGCCTGCTCGAATCCGCCCTGCAATCCGCCAATCAGGCTCATCGTGAACACGAAAAACGTCGTCGGACTCACCATCGGCCACGTGATCGCCCAAAACCGTTGCCAGGCGTTCGCGCCGTCGATGTTCGCCGCCTCGTACAACTCGGGCGACACGCCCTGCAGCGCCGCGAGATACAGAATCATGTTGTAGCCGCCCACGACCGTCCAGAAACTCATGAACATCAGCGCGGGCTTGGCCCACGTCACTGAGTTCAGCCATTGCGGCGGCCAGTCCACGCCCAGCCCGCGAATCCCGTCGTTCAACCACCGCGGAAACCAACTCGCGATGATGGTATTGATCAGCCCGTAGTCGGGATTGTAAATCCAGCGCCACAACAGATACGTGCCAACCCCCGCCACGATGCTCGGCAGGAAATACATCGTGCGAAACACGACGATCCCCCGCAGTTTCTGGTTCATCACCACCGCCAACAGCAGCGACCCCAGTATGTTCACGGGAATCGCCAGCATCAGGAACACCGTGTTGTACGCGTAATACCAGAAATCGCGGTCGCGCATCAGCGCGACGAAATTGTGTAGCCCGACGAACTTCGGCGGCGTGAACAGGTCCCACGCGTAGAAACTCAGCGCCAGCGACGCCACCACCGGCAGCAGCGTGAACGCGAGAAAGCCGAGCAGGTTCGGCAATAAAAACAAATACCCCGCCAGCCCGCCGCGCCCCCGTGTCGTTTGTGCCATCCGAGATCTCCTTGGAATCTCGCCGCCTTCTTACACCGCCCCCCGCCGCCACCGCAAGCCATTTGGCACCCGGGTGCATCGGGATACCTGCTCCGACCGAAAGGCTTTGTCATTCTGAGCGCAGCGAAGAATCTCTGTCGTTCCCAGATGGACATTGGCATGTGGGCGTACAACTCCGCGTCTGCCCGCCGTGCCCAAATCATAGAGCCGCCGTTGTCAGAGCAATCCCAAGGCGGCCCCGGCGACCAGGCTTGCACTCGAAGCGCAGACCTGTAAGCTGGGAGTAATTTCACAGGAGGGTACCGCGTATGAGAAGATTACAAGGATTCGTCGTTCTGTCGCTGCTGCTCGCCGCGCCGCTGGCGTTGCCGGCGCAATCGACCAACCAGACAACGATTGGCGATGTGAAGCAGGCCGGCAAAAACGCCGCCGTGACTGCCGGACATTACACTGAGCAGCAGATCAAGGAACTCAACAAAGCCGCCGAGAAACAGTTCCACGAGCTGGGCAAGAAATTGAATGACCTGAAGTCCAATGCCCAGACGCAAACCGGGCAGGCCAAGGCTGACATGGACAAGAAAATCGCCGAAGCGGAAAAGAAGCTGGATGATCTCAAGCCGAAACTGAAGGACCTCAAGACCGCCACCACCAACGCCTGGGCCGACGTCAAATCGGCTTTCGACAACGGAATCAAAGACCTGCAGAAAACGTTCCAGTGACGCACGCGTTCATCAAGCGCGCAATTCTTCCCGCAACGCGCCGATGAACCGCCGGTTCTCCTCCATCGTGCCGACCGTCACCCGCACCCACGCGGGCATTTTGTAACCGCGCATCGGACGCACGATCACGCCCCGCCGTTGCAGCCCGCGGAAAATGGCGTCCCCATCGCCCACATTGACCAGTATGAAGTTGGCGCAGCTTGGGACGTATTCGAGCTTGAGCCGCTCAAACTCTTTCTCCAAATACGCCAGCCCGCGCCGCGTCATCGCCTTGGTCTTGCGAATGTGCGCGGTGTCGTCCAGCGCCGCCAGCGCGCCGGCCTGGGCGATGGCGTTGGTGTTGAACGGTTGCCGGACCCGTTGCAGCAGATCGATGCATTCCTTCTGCGCCATGCCGTAGCCGATGCGCAGCCCCGCCAACCCGACAATCTTCGAGAACGTGCGCAGCACCACCACGTTGTGCTTGAGCGCCCAGTCAATCGATGGCGGCGGATCATCCAGGAATTCGATGTACGCTTCGTCCAGCACCGCCATGACGTGCGACGGCAAAGCGCGGATGAATTCATCGAGTTCGGCATTCGTCACGCGCGTGCCGGTCGGATTATTCGGATTGGCAACGAACACCAACTTCGTCTTCGGCGTGATCGCCGCCAGCATCGCTTTCAGGTCGTGCGTGTGACCCTTGAACGGCACTTCGATGCACCGCGCCTGAAACATCTTCGCCATGATCGCGTAAATCACAAATGCCCGGTCGCCCGCGATGATTTCGTCGCCGGGTGAAACAAACGCGTGATACAAAAACTCGATGATCTCGTTCGACCCCGTGCCGAGAATGATGTTGTCAATCTCGACTTTGGAGGGCCTCGCTCCTGCGAGGCCGCCGCCGTTCAGTTTCTCCGCCAACGCCTGCCGCAGATAAAATCCACCCCCATCGGGATACAGATGCGATGTCGCCAGCGCCTTGCGCATCGCCGCCACTGCTTTCGGCGACGGCCCCAGCGGGTTCTCGTTCGACGCCAGCTTGATGATCGACTTCGGGTTCAGCCCCAACTCCCGCGCCACTTCCTCAATCGGCCGCCCCGGCTCATACACCGGCACATCACAGACATACCTGTTGGCAAGAGATTGAAAATTCATGACCGAATCCTATCAAATGCATTTCTCACAGGGAAGCCGAAGCGGAGCGGAGACGCGGCTACGCCGTTCAAATCCCACACGGAAACGTGCGTGCGTTGTCAGGACATCACACAGTCAACGTGAGCCCGGTAGTCGCCCCTGCCAAACCTTGGAATCGACTACTCGTTCACATTTGGATAACTGCCGAGGATCTTCACGAACATGGTGTGCTTGGCCAACTCCGCCAGCGCTTTCCTGACGCGGGCGTCTTCGCAATGGCCGAGCACGTCCACAAAAAAGTAATACTCCCACGCCTTCTTCTTGCTGGGACGCGACTCGATCTTGGTCATGTTGATCTTGAACTTCTTGAATGACGCAATCGAATCATGCAACGCGCCGACGCGGTCCTGCACGCAGAACATCATCGACGTCTTGTCGTTGCCCGTCCGCCCGGGATATTTGCGTCCGATCACGAGGAACCGCGTCACGTTCTCGCTCGAATCCTGGATGTTCGGCTCCAGAATCGTCAGCCCGTACATTTCCGCCGCCAGCACGCTCGCCAACGCGCCCGCGTTCGCCTCCTCCTTCGCGATCTGCGCCGCGCGGGTGCTACTCGAGGTTTCAATCACCTCGACATGTGGCAGGTTCGTCTGCAGCCATTGCCGGCACTGCGCCAGCACCTGCGGAATCGAGTACAGCTTCCGGATCTGGTCGCGCGGGCAGGCGGCCATCAGGTTGTGGCGAATCCGCAGGACAATCTGCGCGCAAATCTTCAGTTCGCTATCCAGAAACATGTCATAGGTGTGCGTGACCGCGCCCTCGGTCGAATTCTCAATCGGCACAACGCCGTAATCGGCGCGTCCCTTCGAGACTTCCATGAATACATCCGTGATGCTCGGCAGCGGCTCGTATTTGAGACTCGACCCGAACTTCTTAATCACCGCCATGTGCGAATACGTGGCTTCAGGCCCGAGATAAGCGATCACCAGCGGTTTCTCGAGCGCCAGCGATGCGGACATGACTTCGCGATAGATGGCCCGCAGCGAATCCGCAGGAAGCGGTCCCTCCCCTTTCTCGACTATCCGCCTCAACACCGCGTCTTCGCGGTCGGGCGCATAGATCTCCTCGCCCGAGGCGTGCTTGATCTTCCCGATCTCGAGCACGAGTTTCGTCCGCTCGTTCAGCAGGCGCACGAGTTTCGCGTCGATCTCGTCGATCTTATTGCGCTGTTGCTTAAGTTTGTCCTTCATTCGCTTCGGATGCCTCTGGGGTCGTGTTCGCCGCGGCTTCCTTCGCCTTCGCTTCTTCCGCCTTTTGTTCCGCCGTCTTCAACGCCGCCGCCTGCAAACGCAACTCCGCCGCCTTCGGCATGTCGTCGATGTCGCGGAGGCCGAAATGTTCGAGGAACTTCTGCGTCGTGCCGTACAACATCGGCCGGCCCGGCGCGTCGCTCTTGCCGACGATGGTAATCAAATCGCGTTCCAACAACGTCTTGATCACGCCGTCCACCTCCACCCCGCGGATCGCCGCGATGTCCGCGCGCGAAATCGGTTGCCGCAAGGCGATGATCGCCAGCGTCTCCAGCGACGGCGGCGACAACCGGTGCGGCCGCGCTTCATCCAACAGTTTCTTCACCCACGGCGCGCACTCGGACCGCGTCACCAATCGCCACCCGCCGGCGATTTCCACAAGCTGATAACTATGCTGCTGCAGCTCGCATTCCGCTTTCAATTCATCCAGCGCCGCCACGATCTGCGCCTCGCGCACATTACGGAATGGTTCGGTCGCGCCGGGATTTTCTTCATCGGTCGCCTCGGCAAAAATGGTGCGGATTTCCTTCGGCGCGAGCGGTCGCTCCGCCGAGAACAGCAGCGCCTCAATGATTTTCTTCAGTTCCAGTGTCATGCCACTTTCAATACCCGTATTTCGCCAAACGCTTCGACCTGCAAAACCTTCAACCGCTTCAACCGGATCAATTCCAGCAAGGCCAGAAACGTCACCACCACCTCGGCCCGCGAACTGGCCGTCGCAAACAGCTCGCTGAATATCATCTCCGATCGGTCCCGCAGAGTATAGAGGATTTCTTCGATTTTGTCGCTGACCGTGAATTTCTCCTCCATGATCTCGCGGAAATCCTCGCGGGCGCTGGCCTTCTTCAACACGTCGTTGAACGCGTTGATGAGATCGAAAATACTCACTTCCGCCAGGGGCACGTCTTTGTCGACCTCGATGCCCGAGGCCGCGCTTCCCCGTGAGAAGATGTTGGCCTGCTGCTCCTCGCGCCGGCCGAGTTGCAATCCCGCGTCCTTGAACTTCTTGTATTCGACGAGCTGGCGGATGAGTTCCCAGCGCGGGTCCTCGCCCTCCTCCGTCTCGGTGTCGGTGACCTGCTGGTCGACCGGCAGCAACATGCGGCTCTTGATGTACATCAGCGTGGCGGCCATCACGAGAAACTCGCCGGCGACTTCCAGATTGAGCAGTTGCATCAGCGTCAGGTACTCCATGTACTGGTTGGTGATGCGCTCGATCGGAATATCGTAGATGTCCACCTCCTCCTTCTTGATGAGGTAGAGCAGCAAATCGAGCGGCCCCTCGAACACCGCCAGTTTGACTTTGTAATCGGATTCCACGGTAAGTGTTTCGACCTTCCCTATCACAAGCCGGCACCCCCCGCAATACGTGATTCAGGATTCCGCCTTGACGGGCTGCGCGGCGGCCCGTATGCAGTCGGGACATGGACGCAGCCAGCGTCGTCGCGATGATCGGTAAGGGCGTGCTGCTCGGTCTGGGCGCGGCGGCGCCAATTGGGCCCGTGAACGTCGAGATCGCACGACGGTCATTGCGCGGTGGATTCCGCGCTGGCTTCCTGCTCGGCTGCGGTGCGGTAACCGTGGACGTCACCTACGCGATCCTCACCAGCCTCGGCGTGCGACCGTTGTTGGGTCGGCCCCGAGTGATGGCGGCGCTGGGGATTGCCGGTGCGGCGGTGTTGGTGTACCTGGGCGTGATGTGCTTTGTCAGCGCCGCCCGGCAATGGCGCGGCGCCGCCACCAACGGCGACCCGGAGAAGCCAGCCGAGCGGCATTATGTGACCGGCCTGGCGATGACGAGCCTGAACCCGATGACCTTGGCGTTTTGGTGCGTGGTCGTGCCGGGCATGGTCGGGCAGTGGTCGGCGAACCCGGTCCGCGACCTGCCGTGGGTTTGCGTCGGCGTGTTTTCCGGAGCGATGTCCTGGGTGATCGCCTTTACCGGCACGATGAGTTGGCTCGGCCGCCGCGGCAAACGCGCCACCTGGCTCATCGCCGATCTCGCCGGCGGCGCGATGCTCCTCGCTTTCGCCGCCTACGCCCTATGGCGCGTCCTTTGACCGACGTGACGGCAATCTACATCCGACAGCCGTAGCGAGACAAAGCGCGGGACGGTCGCCATCGAGCCTCACAACGTCAAGAGTACAGGCCTGGTCATATGTCGTTTCGTGTCATTCAACGACGTTCCCGGCGGTAGCAATCTGGTGTTAGAATACCTAAAATTAACTTGTGGACAACATCACAGAGGATAAAGTGACGACAAATGCAACCCAACATCTCGCGATGGTGGCGGGCATAAGTCATATGGGAAACGTCGGCTAATACAGGTTAGACGAAGGTGCATGCAGCATGAAGAAAATCGACGCCTTAATTCTCGCGTTTGTAATTAGCTCGTGGGCAAGTTTTGGCGTCGGCGGATTCGCGCGGCAGTTCATCGGTGGTGAAGCGCGTTTTGGCAAGGTCGAGGGGTCGCGTTACTATACGTACAGCCAAGGTAGATACACGGAGGTGTCTCGTTGGATGTTCTACCTCAGCAAGGCCCACTCGGCGTACATCGTGATCACCGGGCCCATTTCCGTTGTGTGCGGCCTCGTCTGGATGGCGCTGTTCACCCGTCGCACCCCACGCAGGGAGCAGGACGCCCTATTGAAGCAGGCCGCGAAGCGTTATTCGTATGTTAGTTGGGGCGTGCCGACGTTGTGGGTGCTTGCGTATTTGGTCTGCGCATTTATCCCGAGAGGATGATATTGTGTGGCAATCCGATTGCACGCACAACTTAGCCGTGATGATAGCAGTTGGGGTCAGACCTGCATTCGCAATAGCTTCGCTGACGCCGATACTTCTGAGCGTAGTAAACGTCGAGTCCGCCGCAGCCGAGCCTTCCAGACGCGACCATCCTGTGTCCCGGTCGCAAACACCGCCCTACCGCAACCCGACCGCTTTCCTGACCTTCCCCATCGTCTCGTCGGCCACGGCGTTGGCGCGCTCCGCGCCCTTGCGTAACACCTCGTGCACGTAATCGAGGTTCTTCACGAGTTCCTCCCGCTTCTGGCGAAGCGGCGCAAAGTAATCCATCAACGCCGCGAGCAATTCCTTCTTGGCCTCGCCGTAGCCGAAACCGCCCGCAGCCAGCTTCGCCTGCAATTCATTGGCTTTGTCCGGCGTTGCGACCAACTTGTAGAGCTGCAACGGGATATTCTTATCGAGGTCCGCTTTCGGCGCTTCCACGGGCTGCGAGTCGGTCACAATGCTCATGATTTTCTTGCGGGCCGCTTTCTCGTCACCGAAAATCTCGATGGTGTTATTGTAGCTTTTCGACATCTTGCGTCCGTCAATTCCCGGCAACGTGGCGACGTCCGTCTTGATATCGGCCTGGGGAATTACGAATACCTCGCCGTATTGGCGATTGAACGTTCCCGCAATGTCGCGCGTCATCTCCACGTGCTGCTTCTGGTCTTTGCCAACGGGAACCCGTTCGCCCTGCACGATCAGGATGTCCGCCGCCATCAACACGGGATAGGTGAACAGGCCCGCATTGGGCTTCAGCCCCTGGGCAATCTTGTCCTTGTAGCTGTGCGCGTTCTCCAGCATCGGCACGGGCGTCACACTGGAAAGGATCCAGGTCAACTCGGTCACCTGCGGCACATCGCTTTGCCGGTAGAACACCGTGCGGCTCGGATCGAGACCGCAGGCGAGGAAATCGAGCGCGACATCCTGGACGTTCGCGCGTAACTCGTCAGGGCTGGAAATCGATGTCAGCGCATGGTAGTCCGCGATGAAATAGAACGCCTCGCCCTTCTGCGCCAGTTCGAGCGCGGGGCGCATCATGCCGAAGTAGTTGCCAATGTGCAACTTGCCGCTAGGCTGGATTCCAGAAAGAATTCGCATGTCCCGGGCAAGATACGAAATGCGCGGCGAGCGTTGCGAGGAAAAAATCAGCAGCCCGCGATGTCGCTCAGTACTTGTACACCAGCGAGCTGATCAACAGAATGTCGTTTTCCTTCTTACCCGATGCTGGTCGGCTGTCGAAGTGGTCGTCGGCCACAACTCGCAAACTGAAGCGGGTGTTGAAGGCAGCTTCCGCACCGACCTCACTGTTCAGTAGATAGTTATTGAAGTCGTCAACCTGTGGCATGAAATCGACTTCTTCCCAGACTTTCGCTGTTTTGGCTTTGTTTAGCGTGTGCTCGCCGCGTTCGGAGAAGCGTATCGTCACGTAACTCTCCGTATTGCTGCCCAACTTCTGGTCGACAAACGAGGGGCCAATCTCACCATTCAATTTCGATGCGTCGCTCTTGATGAAGTAGTAGCCTGCCGCCGGCCCGACGATGATGCGGTATCGAACTTCCGCAATATCATCGTGGTACCCGTCAATGCGCGCACTCCCATAAAACCGCTCGGTGAACAGGCGTTTGTAGTCGATAAATCCGTGAATCGCTTCCGTCGACTGGGTTTGATTCGTCTGGCCCCAGTTGTTCAGCCCATACTGGCCATCGGCACCCAACTTCAAGTGGTTTTGTTCCCAGATGTTTTCAGCCGTGGCGCTGCCGCTCAACAGGAACGTATTGGCGTTGCCCCGAGCCAACGACAAGCCGATCGACCCGTCTCCATGCCATACCGGTGCACCGGACGCGGCGGAGGTTTGCGCCCATGCGCCATTACAGGCGATCAAGAACAGTACTGAAAGAGTAATTGCGACGATCCGAGTTTTCATGCGTTCCTTCTCCAGTTCGATTTCTGACTCCCTCACCAAGCGGGAGCAAAAATGCCCTAGAAATGCAGGATCGGTCAAGAGTTTTTAGTGCGCCTGCAGCAGCTCATTTCCAGACGATTCCATGGCTTGGGCGGCATCGGCGGGTGTCAACCGGCCCAGCGCCACCGCGTCGGCGATCTCGAAAAATGCCTTCTGGTTGAATTCGTCCCAAAACGCGTAGCCCCACGGATTGTCGAGGTGCGAATACTTCAACGCGTCCATCATCGCCGGCGGAAACTGCGCGGTGGCGGCAGCAGCTTTCAACGCTGGGATCGCGTCGCGGCTCGTCGCAGCCAGCATCGCGCCTTCCGTCGAATAGAACCGTGCGAACTCCGCAGCCTCTTGTGGATGTTTCGTTCCGCGCCACACGCAGTTGCCGCCAATGGACAGTCGCGACCAGCGCACCTTGCCTTTCGGCACCGCCGCCACGTCCCATCGGAAATCCGAGACATGGTCAAATTCCGTCAACATGTACGTGCGGCCCACGAGCAGCGGGATTTTTCCGTCACGAAACAAATTCACGCCGTCGAACGCCTCCACCTCGCCCATTGCCGCCGTCGTGGGGGCCACTCCTCGCGCGACGAGATCCCGATAGAACTGTAACGCCGCAATTGTTTCCGGCGACTTTATCGTGCACTTGCCGCCGGCGAACAGGACGCCGCCGAACGATTGCACCAGAAGCAGCGGGCGCGGCAAAACGGTGGCGATCTTGTTTTGGCGCTGTGCCGCTTGTCCCGATCTGAGAGGGGCAAGACGAGAGCCGACATCGGCGAACTTCTGCCAGTCCCACGAGTCATCCGGCGGCGGCTCACCGCCCTTCTCAAACCAGTCGCGATTGTAGAAGAGCGCATCGGTGCTGAAATGAAATGGCACCATGTAGAGGACACCGTTGACCCGGCAGGCGTCGATCACCTCCGCATAATACCGGTCGGCCACCGGCGCGAGGTTCGTCGTCATATCAGCGACCTGACCGCGCTGCGCCAGCGACGGAAGGCGATCCACAATATAGTAAAACAAATCGGGAGCGGTTTTGCCCGCCAGTTGGACGTTCAATTTTTGGAACTTGGATGTGTCGTAAATCACCCGCACGTGGATTTGCGGATGAGTGTGTTCAAACTGGGCGATAATCTTCTGATGAAGCGCCTGCTGCTGCGGCAGCGTCTCAATGGTCTGGTAGGTGATCTCCACCCGATTGTCCGCCGGTCGGGCGCAACTCGCGAGCAGCAGCAGGACGATCAGCAACCACCTCATCGCAGGGCCTTTTTCACGTTCCAGCCACAACGAATCAACCGCCGGCGCGCTTCGTCCTCGCTGCCGCCCTGTAGCGCGGCCACGATGCGGCACGCCCGCGCGCGCAGCTTGGCATTGGTCGGTTTCACGTCCACCATTAGGTTGCTAACGACTTTGCCGAGGCGAATCATCGAGACCGTCGTCAGTGTATTGAGCACGATTTTTGTCGCCGTGCCCGCTTTGAGCCGGGTCGAACCGGTGATTGCCTCTGGTCCCACGTGGAACAACAACAGCCTGTGCGTGGTCGACCGTGGCGGAGAAAAACACAGAAGGAACGTCTCGGCCCCCAATCGTTCCGCCTCGTCCAGCGCGCCCAACACGAACGGCGTCGAACCGCTGGCGGCGATGCCGACGATCACGTCGCGCCGGCCAACGCCGCGTGCCCGCACGGCCTCCGCGCCCGCTGCCTGATCGTCCTCCGCACCTTCCACGGCCCGATGGAGCGCTGTCGCGCCCCCGGCGATGATCGCCTGGACCTTCTCGGGATCGGTGGAGAAC
>Ga0187890_10003314_pt1 | contig 11146 bp, 9 predicted proteins | sample June2016WEW_21_1_FD_133005 | JGI IMG/M metagenome (GOLD analysis project Ga0187890, IMG submission 133005) | Peatland microbial communities from SPRUCE experiment site at the Marcell Experimental Forest, Minnesota, USA - June2016WEW_21_10 | ecosystem: Environmental > Terrestrial > Soil >...
GGGTCAGCCCCCCACCTTCACCGGGGCGGCGGACGACCCCGTGTCGTCGAGGGTCGAGCTGCATGTCGTGCCGGTGGATTCCGAGCGCGCCCACCGGTTGGAACGCCGGCAGATCACCGAGATGGCCGAGCGCTACGGCGGGGCCGGCCCGGCCCCGCTGCGAGGCGAGGAGTTCGAGGGTCCGAGGGGGTGTTTCGTCGTGGCGACCATCGACGGGACCGATGTGGCGTGCGGCGGCTTCCGGCCGTTGGGTCGGGGTGTCGCCGAGATCAAACGCATGTACGTCGATCCCGCCGTCCGTCGACGGGGGATCGGTGCCCGTGTCCTGGCGTTCCTGGAGGAGCGGGCGGTGGCCGAGGGATACCGCGAGACCTGGCTCGAGACCGGGACCGCCCAGCCCGACGCCATCACGATGTACGTGTCGGCGGGATACCGGGCCCGGGCCCCCTACGGGGAGTTCAAGGAGGACCCCCGCAACCGTTGCTTCTCCCGACGGCTCGTCCAATGAGGGCCGGGCCCGTCGCTACAGGTTGCAGTGGGCAACGGAGACCGCCCACCTGCCGGCGGGTCCTGGAGACGGGGGGTGCACAGACCTTAACGTTAACGTTAAGATAACCGGGTGGCCCAGCACCGACGAGCGCTCCCCGGCCGATGAACGGCGATCAGTCCGCGGCCGTCCGGCCCCGGGGGGGAGCCGGTCCGGGGGCGTCCCCGGACTCCCGCTACAAGTGGATCGCACTGTCGAATATCACGCTCGGGACGCTGATGGTCTTCATCAACCAGTCGATCGTCCTGATCGCGCTGCCGGCCATCTTCCGCGGTATCCACCTCAATCCCCTCACGCCGTCGAACACCGGCTACATGCTGTGGATTCTCATGGGCTTCATGGTGGTCCTGGCCGTGCTCCTGGTGACGCTCGGACGAGTGGGCGACATGTTCGGGCGCGTGAAGATGTACAACCTGGGATTCACCGTCTTCACCCTCTTCTCCGTCCTGCTCTCGATCACCTGGATGCACGGACCGGGTGCCGCGGTGTGGCTGATCGCCATGCGGATCGGCCAGGGGGTGGGCGGGGCCATGCTCTTCGCCAACTCCTCGGCGATCATCACTGACGCCTTCCCCGCCAACCAGCGCGGCCTCGGGCTCGGGATCAACAATGTCGCCGCCATCGCCGGCGCCTTCATCGGACTGGTCCTGGGCGGTCTGCTGGCTCCGGTCCAGTGGCACCTGGTGTTCCTGGTGTCGGTGCCTTTCGGGATCTTCGGGACCATCTGGGCCTACCGCAAGCTCGAAGACCGGAGCGTCCGCACGCCCGCGCACATCGACTGGTGGGGCAACGCCACGTTCGGCTCGGGCCTCATCCTGATCCTCGTGGGAATCACCTACGGCCTGCTCCCCTACGGCCACCACACCATGGGTTGGACGAGCCCGACGGTGATGACCGAGATCTTCGGTGGCATCGGGCTCCTCGTGGTCTTCTCGGTCATCGAGACCCGGGTGGCCCACCCCATGTTCCGGTTGACGCTCTTTCGCATCCGGGCCTTCACCGCCGGCAATGTGGCCAGCGGCCTCGCCTCTCTCAGTCGCGGTGGCCTCATGTTCATGCTCATCATCTGGCTCCAGGGGATCTGGCTGCCGCTGCATGGCTACAGCTTCAGCTCGACGCCACTGTGGGCCGGCATCTACATGGTGCCGCTCACGATCGGCTTCCTCCTGGCCGGCCCCCTCTCGGGGCACCTGGCCGACAAGTACGGTGCTCGCCCCTTTGCCACCGGGGGACTCCTGCTCGTCGCCCTGAGCTTCTTCCTGCTCCAGATGCTGCCCGTCAATTTCGGCTACCCGGTTTTCGCCACCCTCATCTTCTTCAACTCGGTGGGCATGGGCCTCTTCATCGCCCCCAACCAGACCGGCATCATGAACAGCCTCCCGTCCAACCAGCGCGGCGCCGGGGCCGGCATGGCGGCCACGTTCAACTCCTCGGCCCAGGTGCTCTCGATCGGCATCTTCTTCACGCTCATGATCCTGGGACTCTCGGCCACGCTGCCCTCGACGCTCTTCCACGGTCTCGTGGACCAAGGGGTCTCGGCGAGCACGGCGACGCGCGTCTCGCACCTTCCCCCGGTCGGGTCGCTCTTCGCCGCCTTCCTCGGCTACAACCCCATGGCCACGCTGCTGGGACCGGCCGCCCTGCACCACATGACCGCGGCGCAGGCCAACTACATCACGGGTCGATCATTCTTCCCCCACCTCATCTCGGCCCCCTTCGGAAAGGGCCTCGAGAAGGCCTTCGACTTCGCGGCCATCGTGTGCGTGCTCGGTGCCGTGGCGTCGCTGCTCCGGGGGGGCAAGTACCACCACACCGAGCCCGAGGACGAACTGCCCGTGGAGTCGGCCGAACAGGCGGTGGCCGAGACCGAGCCCCTGCTGGTGAGCTGAGGCCATGGCCCGGAGCGCGGGAGTGAAGAGCGGGTCGACGGCCCCCGGGACGGCGCCGGTGTTCCCACCGGCCCCCGGCCCCGAGCCGGGCCTGCGTATCGGTGACGCGGCGGCCCGGGCCGGGGTCTCGCCTCGCACCTTGCGCTACTACGACGAGCTGGGTCTCCTGTGCCCCTCGGAGTACACCCCCGGTGGGGAGAGGCGATATCGCGACACCGACCTCGTTGCGCTCCAGCGCATCCTCGAACTGCGCGAGGCGCTCGGGATGAACCTCGAGGAGATCAAGGAGTTCTTGGACTCCGAGCAACGACTCGACGAGGTGCGTGCCGCCTACCGCGCCAAGCGCGACGTCCACACCGAGGCGGCCCGTGTGCAACAGAAGGCGCTTCTCGAGGAGGCGCTCCACCTCAACGAGTCCCTGAAGGAGCAGCTCGACGCCAAGTTGACGCGCATGGACGGGTTTCGAGCCACCCTGTCCCAGAACGCGGAGCGCTGTCGCCAGCTCCTGGCCGAGCTCGACTAACCGCCGGGAGGCCGAAAGATCATGGCGACGGCTCGCCGGGCCCAGCCCGGCGGGCTCTCGGTCCCACTGACACGGCGCGCCAGGACCGAGCCCGTGAGCATCTGCACAGCCAGGTCGACGTCGGTGTCGCTCGACAACTCACCGAGCTCCTGCGCCCGCACCAGGAGGCCGCGCACGTACCCGGTGCGCGGTTCGATGACCCGCTGCCGGTGCAGCTCCAACGCGGCGCGCTCCTCGCGTGAGCCCAGGAGCGTCCCGACCACCTCGACGCAGCTCTCCCCGAACCGCTCGTCGAAGGCCTCGAGGTAGACGATCAGGTCTCGGCGCGGGTCAGAGGAAGGTCGGTCGGGGAAACGCCCCCCCGGATTCCCGGCGATGGCCGCGGTGACGAGATCGGCCTTGTCCTTGAACCGCCGGTAGACCGTGGCCCGGGCCACGCCCACCTCGCTGGCGATGCTCTCGATCGACAATCGGGCATAGCCGAGCTCGGCCAGCTGGCGCAGAGCCGCTTCGGTGATGGCCCGGGTGGCGCGCTCGTCACGGGGTCTCCCCGGGGGCCGGGGCGCGGGGTCGGTGGGGCGCGACTGCAGGGTCGTCACAGCGCCGCCACCGCCTCCTGCTCGGGAGCGCCCTCGGAGGGGGAGTAGCTCGGCACGAAGTCGCGCTCACGCACGAGGGCAAAGGCACAGATCGAGCCGAGCGCGGCCACCACGGTGCCGATGACCATGAGGTGGTCGAAGGTGGTGGCGAAGGCGCCCTGGTAGGCATGGAGCAGCGCCCCACGAGCCGGCGCCGAGGGAATGGCGGCGGAGGCCTCGCGCACCCCACCGCCGGTGATGGCGCTCTTGAGCGCCGCGCCGCCCCGAGTGAGGACCTCCCGGCCTGTGGCACTGGCATTCAGTCCGGCCAGGGTCTTTTGCTGGATCTGGCTCTGGAACACCGCCCCCAAGCCGGCGATCCCGGTGGCGATGCCCACCTGGCGGAACGTGTTGTTCGCTCCCGAGGCCATGCCACTGCGCTCGGGCGGGACGACACTGATGGCGGCGGAGGCCAGGTTGGGGTTCACGGTGCCGATGCCGATGCCGGTGACGATGAACCCCGGGAGGAGCACGGTCCAGCTCGACGCGGTGTGGACGTGCGACATGAGGAAAAGCCCGATGGCGACCAGCAGGAGCCCACTGCCGAGCAGGTAGCGGGCCTTGATCCGGACGCTCAGCTTTCCGGCGAAGGGGGCCACGATGAACGAGAGCATGGTGATGGGCAGGAAACGGAGCCCGGCCGCGAAAGGGCCGAAGCCGAGATCGTCCTGCACATACAGCGTGATGTACAAGAACAGGGCGAAGATCGACCCCGACAGGGTCATGGCCACGATCGACGATCCGACCACCGCCGGCCTCCGGAACAGGTTGAGGTCGAGCATCGGGTCGGCCTGGCGCCACTCGGCGATCAGGAAGGCACCCAGGAGCACTCCCGACCCGGCCAGCAAGCCCACGATCATCGTGCTTCCCCAGCCGTTGGCGTTCCCCCGGACCAAGGCGAAGACGAGCATGAACAGGGCAGCCGAGAAGGTGACGAAGCCGATCCAGTCGATCCGCCGCTCGTTGAGCTCTTTGGACTCCTGCACCCGACTCAAGGTGAGGGCGATGGCCACGACGCCCACGGGAACGTTCACGAAGAAGATCCACCGCCAGCCGAACCCGCTGGTGAGGGCGCCCCCGATGAGCGGCCCCACGGCAACGGCGCCTCCGATCACCGCCCCGTAGATGCCGAATGCGGTTCCCCGCTCCTTGCCGTGGAAGGCCGAGGCGATGAGCGCCAGCGAGGTGGCGAACATGATGGCACCGACGACCCCCTGGAAACCGCGCGCCAGGTTCAGCATCAACGACGTCGTGGACAGCCCACAGACGAGCGACGACACCGAGAACACGAAGAGCCCGACGGCGAACACCACGCGGCGCCCGAACATGTCACCGAGCACCCCGGCGGTGAGGAGGAAGGCGGCCAAGGTCAACGAGTAGGCGTCCACGACCCATTGGAGGTCGCTGAAGGTCGAATGCAGCGAGCGCTGGATGTCGGGGAGGGCGACGTTCACCACCGTGATGTCGAGGAGAAGCATGAAGGTCGCCGTGCACACGGCGATGAGGGTCCACCACTTGCGGTCCAGAGCCGGCACGGGGCGCTCACTTTCGGGGGGAGAATACGATCCAAGACGGATCGTATTCTAAATCGCGGACCGGTGCGTCAAGGCCGGGGTGCCGCCCCGGTGTCGGGGACGACGGCGATCCGCACCGCCGGTCCGCACCGCCGGTCCGTGCCAAGGTGGGAGACACCGGGACACGGGCTCAGGGAATACCCCCCCACGCGATCGAGAGGAACCCCGATGCGAGTTGGCATCCATTTCGTGAATTTCACCCTGCCGGGGGCACCCGAGACCCTGGGCCCCACGCTCGCCACCACCGCCCGCATCGCGGAGGAGAGCGGCGTGTCGGTGTTCACCTTGATGGACCACTGGTTTCAGATGGAGATGATGGCGACCGCCCAGGACCCCATGCTCGAGGGTTATGCCTCGCTCGGCTTCCTGGCGGGCCAGACGAGCACCATGACCCTGGGTCTGCTCGTGACCGGTGTCACCTACCGGCACCCCGGGTTGCTGGCCAAGATCGTCACCACCTTGGACGTGCTCTCGGGGGGCCGCGGCCAGCTCGGTATCGGCGCGGCCTGGTACGAGCGGGAGCACCTGGGACTCGGTGTGCCCTTCCCGCCCCTGGCCGAACGCTTCGAGCGCCTCGAGGAGACCCTGCAGATCTGTCTGCAGATGTGGAGCGACAACGACGGGCCCTACGAGGGAAGGCACTTCCAGCTGGCCGAGACCATCTGCTCGCCGCCGCCCATCAGCTCTCCGAGACCCCGAGTGCTCATCGGCGGGACCGGCGAAAAAAAGACGCTTCGACTGGTGGCCCGCTACGGCGACGCGTGCAACATGTTCGCCATCTCCCCCACCGAGATCGGCCGGAAGCTCGAGATCCTGGATCGGCACTGCGACGCCGAGGGGCGTGACCCGGCGTCGATCGACAGGACCATCCTCGCCCTTTCCAATCCGCTCGACGACGTCGACGGGTTCGTGGCCCTGATGGCGCAGTACGCCAGCCTGGGAGTCGGTGCCGTCGAGATCATGCCGACGGGCGACCCGATTGCCTTTGTGACCCAGATCGGAGATCGGATCGTTCCCGCCCTGGCCCAACTGGGGTAGCGAGCGTGGTCGACGGGCCGAGGACCACGCCGGCTCAGCGCGAGCCCGTGGCCTGCTCGGAACCCTTGGTGGCGTCTCCCGGCGTGTAGGCGTGCGCCCCCGCTCCGGCGAGCCGGCCCCCGTCGACGATCAGATAGCTGTCACGGATGGGACGTTGCTCGAACCAGCACTCCAGGATCTCTCGGACCCCGGCGGCGTAGCGCGCCTGGGCCGAGAGCGTCGTGCCCGACACGTGAGGGGTCATGCCGTGGTGGGGCATCGTCCGCCACGGGTGATCCGGCGGTGCCGGCTGGGGGAACCAGACGTCGCCGGCGTAGCCGGCCAGCTGCCCACTGCGCAGGGCCCGGACGATGGCATCACGATCGCAGATCTTGCCCCGGGCGGTGTTGACGATGTACGAGCCGCGCTTCATGGTGCCGATGAGGGCGTCGTCGAACATGCCCTCCGTCTCGGGATGCAGGGGTGCGTTGATGGTGACGACGTCACAGGCGGCGACCAGGGTGCCGACAGTGGCGTGATAGGTGAGCCCGAGCTCGGACTCCACCTCGGCCGGTAACCGGTGGCGATCGGTGTAGTGCAGCTTGACGTCGAAGGGCTTGAGCCGCCGCAGCACGGCGGTTCCTATCCGTCCCGCCCCCACCGTGCCGACGGTCATCCCCTCGACGTCGTAGGCGCGTGCCGCACAGTCGGCGATGTTCCAACCACCGTCCACCACCCACCGGTAGGAGGGGATGTAATTGCGCACGAGGGACAGGATCATCATGACCACGTGCTCGGACACGCTGACGCTGTTGCTGAAGGTGACCTCGGCCACGGTGATGCCCTTGTCGATGGCGGCTTGGAGGTCCACGTGGTCCGAGCCGATCCCGGCGGTGATGGCGAGCTTCAGGTTGGGAGCCTTGGCCACGCGCTCCTCTGTCAGGTACGCGGGCCAGAAGGGCTGGGAGATCACGATCTCGGCATCGACCAGCTCCCGCTCGAAGGTGGAATCGGGCCCGTCCTTGTCGGAGGTGACCACGAAGCTGTGGCCCCGGCCCTCGAGAAAGGTGCGCAGTCCGAGCTCTCCTGACACGCTGCCCAGGAGCTCGCCCGGGGTGAAGTCGATGGCCTGCGGTGTGGGCAGGGTCTGGCCGCCGGGATAGCCCTCGAGGGTCGGGATCTCGTCGCGCGGATAGACCGTCGGCTGCCCGTCCACGGGGTCCGGGTAGAGCACGCACACCACCTTGGACATGTCCCCTCCTGGATTGGTCGGCCCTCGGGCTTTTGGACGTCCTGGCCCGAAACCGTACCGGCACGACGGGTCGCTCGAACCCCAGGTCGACGGGCCCGGCGCCACCGCTTGCGCCGAAGGGGGAGCCGGGAGAGGTGAGGCCGCGTATCGTGAGTCGATACCCGACGAACTCACCGACCTGGCGCCGGGCGACCCGGCAGCCCCGGCGTCCGCGCCCACCCTCGACCTGTCGCACCGGCGGGTGCTCCTCATCATCGGCGCCCTGCTGCTCGGGATGTTCCTGGCCGCGCTCGACCAGACCATCGTGTCGACGGCGCTGCCCACCATCGTCGGCGACCTGCACGGCGCATCCCATCTGACCTGGGTGGTGACCGCGTACCTGTTGGCTTCGACGGTCTCCACCCCTCTGTGGGGAAAGCTCGGCGACCAGTACGGGCGCAAGGCGTTCTTCCAGACGGCGATCGTGATCTTCCTGGGAGGCTCCGCCCTCTCGGGATTCAGCCACTCGATGCTGGAGCTGATTGCGTTCCGGGCCGTCCAGGGGCTGGGGGGCGGCGGCTTGATGATCGGCGCCCAGGCCATCGTGGGAGACATCGTCTCGCCTCGGGACCGGGGCCGGTACATGGGACTGTTCGGCGCCGTGTTCGGCGTCGCCACCGTGCTCGGTCCGTTGATCGGCGGCTTCTTCGTGGAGTACCTGTCGTGGCAGTGGGTGTTCTACATCAACATTCCCATCGGCGTCGTGGCCCTCTTCGTCACCGCTGCCCAGCTCCCCGGCCACCTCCGGCGGGTCCATCACGTCATCGACTACCTGGGAACGATCCTCCTCACCCTGGCCACGACGGCCCTGGTGCTCTTCACCAGTCTGGGCGGGACCACCTACCGGTGGGGGTCGGCCCCGATCATCGGCATGGCGGCCGCGGGGGTGGCGCTGACGGTCCTGTTCCTGGGCGTCGAGCGGCGCGCCGCCGAACCCGTGATCCCCCTCGGGTTGTTCGCCAACCGGGTGTTCTCGTCCGCCAGCGCGGTCGGCTTCGTCATGGGATTCGCCATGTTCGGAGCCCTCACCTTCCTACCCATCTTCTTCCAGGACGCCAGAGGCTTGAGTCCCCCCGCCTCGGGACTGCGACTCCTTCCCTTGATGGGCGGCCTGCTGCTGGCCTCGACCGGAGCCGGCCAGCTGGTCAGCCGATGGGGGCGGTACAAGGTCTTTCCCGTCGTGGGCACGTTCCTCATGATCGTCGGGTTGTTGCTCATGTCCCGGATCGGCTTGACCACCGGTGGATGGACCATCGCAGGCTTCATGTTCGTGTTCGGGGTGGGTCTTGGCCTGGTCATGCAGGTCCTCGTGGTGGCGGTCCAGAATGCCGTGCCCTACGAGCAGCTGGGCACGGCGACCTCGGGGGCGACATTCTTCCGCATGATCGGTGGGTCCTTCGGCACGGCGGTGTTCGGTGCCGTCTACGCCAATCGCCTGGTGACCAACGTCGTCCACGCCCTGCACGTGAAAGCCGTCCCCTCCAATCTCGTCAATGCTCTGAGTGGGGCAGACCCGACGTCGCTCAAGCATCTGCCGCCGGCGCTTCGGGCCGGGGCGGTGGCCGGCATCGTGCACACCATCCAGACCGTGTTCCTTATCGCTGTTCCCATCGCGGCTGTGGCCTTCGCGTTGTCGTGGTTGCTCCCCGATATCGAGTTGCGGAAAACGGTGCGCAACGCCGACCCCGGGAAAGAGCTCGGGATGCACGAGTCGCGCTCGTCGCTCGAGGAGATCCAGCTGTCGTTGGAGCGCTTCAGCCTGCGGGAGAACCGGGCCGAGCTCTACGCCACGTTGGCGGCCCGGGCCGGGTTGCAACTCGACCCTCGACCGTGCTGGCTGCTCTACCGGTTCGCCGACCGTCCCGATTGCACGCTGGAGAGCGTGGCGGCGCGGCTGAAGGTCGACCCCGAGCGCATCGAGGCCGGCATCGACGCGTTGGTGGCCAAGGGGTTGGTGGAGAAGGTGCAGGCCCCCGGGGAGTGCGAGTTCTCCCTGACCGACCGGGGTCAAGACGCCATCGACCGGCTCCAGGTGGCCCGTCGGACCGGGTTGACGGAATTGCTCGACGGGTGGGATCCCGAGGCTCACCCTGAGATCGGCGTCATGGTCCGCCACCTGGCCCACGAGCTGCTGGCCGACGACGACAAGCTCCTGGCCGATGCCACGGGGTCGGCTCGAGGGAGGGTTCCCGCCTGACGGCGGTCACCGATTCGACGCGGTCCCGGTCGACGAGATTCGGACCCGAACCCGGCGGGTGGTGACGACGACCGCCAACGGCCACAGGGCCTGGGCGCCCGCCGCGGCGCGCTCGGCCAGTCCACGCTGGCCTCCGTGGAGCTCGGCCGCGAACCACGCCACCAGTCCGAGCAGCACGCCCGAAGCGGCCAGCGAGACCGGGCGCGACAGCAGGGGCGACGGGCTCCGGCGCGCCGCCAGTGCGGGCCACGCCCCCAGGGCGACGAATGCCACCGTGGCGGCGACGGTGTGGGACAGGGAGTTCCCGTGGGCGGGCTGGGGGAAGGCCGCCACCATCACCGTGGCGACACCCCCGACGCCGAAGACGACCCGGCCGCGGAGTCGGGCCGGTCGCAGGCCCAGCGCGGTGACGACGTGACAGGCGCCCAAACCCGCCAGGGCTGACGTCATCACCCAGCGGTCCGTCGCCCCCAAGGCGGCCAGGGCGCTGATGGTGTCGCGGACGGGGTCGTACCCCGGTGGCTGCAGTGCATCGGCAAGGGTCCAGCCCCCCACGAGCAGAACCGGGGCCGCTCCGGCCGAGGCGAGGGCCCACCAGGGGATCGGTCTCACCGTCGGATCCTAGAAGCGCATCGGCGGGGAGGCCCTTCGCCGCCCATCGCCCCGGCCCTGATCGGAACAGCCCTGATCGGAACAGCCCTGATCGGAACAGCGAGGTTCGCTCACGGAATCCTCACAGTGCGGCCGAACACTGCACCTTGTCACCATCCATCTCGGGTAGGAGCTCACATGAAGAAGATGTTCGCCACCGTCACCGTCGGCCTGGTCCTGTCCGCCACGGCGGGCGTCGGGCTGAGCGCCGGACTGGCTTCGCCGGCCGGTGCCGCCACCCCGGCGTCGGTCTCGATCCCGACCACGGCCGGCCCCGGCTCGAGCAGCCCTCATCCCCTGCGGGCCTGGCTACGAACGCACCGCAAGGCCGTGGCCCGCAACGTCGTGGAGATCAGCGCCAAGACCATCGGCATCACGCCGCCGGCTCTGGTCGGTGCCCTGCGCTCGGGGGAGTCGATCGCCCAGGTGGCCCAGGCTCACCATGTCGATGTCACCACGGTCGTCGACGCCCTCGTCCAGGCGGGCGACAAGCAGGTCGGTCACGCCGTGACCGATCACACGTTGACGCCGGCGCAGGGAGTCAGGATCGAAGCGGTGCTGCCCCGGGCGACGACCAGGATCGTGGACCACGTCCACGGTCACAAGGCCGGCTGACTCGCGTGTCGCCGGCTCGCGGTCAGCCGCTGTCGGTCGAGAGCTTCTCCACCTCGGCGGCGGGAGCGGGTGCCGTCTCGGTGGAGGGCGAGGAGATCGGAGCCGACGGCGAGGCCGTGACGTCGGTGCAGCCCCGAGCGGCGTCCCACTGCCCGACCGCCGCAGTGGCGGCGGCACCGGTCAGGGGTTGGGGGAGGTCGTCCA
>Ga0187890_10003317_pt1 | contig 11146 bp, 10 predicted proteins | sample June2016WEW_21_1_FD_133005 | JGI IMG/M metagenome (GOLD analysis project Ga0187890, IMG submission 133005) | Peatland microbial communities from SPRUCE experiment site at the Marcell Experimental Forest, Minnesota, USA - June2016WEW_21_10 | ecosystem: Environmental > Terrestrial > Soil >...
ATCGAGCAGCGCGTCATCGGCGTCGACCGTGAGCGCCACTTTTTGGGCGCGACCGCGCACGCGTTTGCCGAGCGCCCGCGCCGCATCGAACGCAAGATGGCGCGGCGACGGCGGGAAGAACACGAATCCGACCATATCGGCGCGCTCCTCGATCGCGACGTCGAGGGTGTCCGGGGTCGAAAGGCCGCAGATTTTCACTATAAGCGACATCGCCTGTTCCTAGGTGCCGCCGTTCTACATCGCCGCTCGGCGCTTGTCTTGCGGAGGCGATCGTCATCCAGCCGGCGGCTTCAGCCTAAGCCGCTGCGGAGGACTTCCCTCTTCCGGAATGATCGGGGGCTTTCCCGCCGTGTCCTCCAGCGCGGCGACTTTGCCGCGCAGGTGGTGCAGCTCGCGCTCGAAGCGGCGCGCGGCCTGCCGCCACTTGCCCTGCCGCAGCCATGACGCCAGACCGCCGATCAATACGCCGACGATCAGCAACAGGATGACCAGCGCGAACAAGGGTAGCGTCACCGACGCGGCGGGCTCGCCAGTGCTAAACGGATCGAAGGAGACCGTCACGATCTGCCGGTTCGCGACGGCAAAGGCGATAATGATGACGGCGAGCGGCACCAAGATGATCGCCGCGACGATCTTGCGCAGCAATTTTTAGACCTCCGGCCGACCGGAACGAGGGATCAGGCCTCGGCTGCCTGATTAAGCCGCTCGCGCATTTCCTTGCCGGTCTTGAAGAACGGCACACACTTCTGGTCGACCGAGACATGGGCGCCGGTGCGCGGATTGCGTCCGGTCCGCGCCGGGCGCTGTTTTACGGAGAAGGCGCCGAAGCCGCGCAGCTCCACGCGATCGCCGCGCGCCATCGCCGCGATGATCTCGCCGAGAATGGCGTTGACGATTTTCTCGACGTCGCGCTGATAAAGGTGCGGGTTTTGTACGGAAATGCGCTGAACAAGTTCGGACTTGATCATGGTCCCGCCTTGGGTCGCCCGCGAATACGGCGTCAGTTATGGGAACGAGGTCACGGAACGCCGAAGCCCAGCCCCGCTCAGTTCGCGCTGGCAGGGTGCCAAAGGGCCAACAAACCGTCAAGATTGAGCCGTTCGACCGCCTGCATGGCTCCCAAATCGTCAATGCCGCGGGCGAGCGTGGCGAGCCCGGCGGCGTCAAGTGCCGCAGCGGCGGCCGCATGTAAGAACGGCAGATCGCTGAAACGGCCGTGAAGCTGATAATCGCGCACCGGCAGCTTGGCATCGATTTTCTTCTCGCTCGCCAGCCAGGCGATGCCAGCCCGCTCATCGCCGATCTCGTCGACGAGCTTCAACCCGATGGCTTGGTGCCCGGTAAACACGCGGCCGTCGGCGACGGTTTGCAGTTCGTCGTCGCTGAGATGGCGGCGGTCCTGCACCATGCCGCGGAACCAGGCATAGGAATCCTTGATGATCGATTCGATCGCTGCGCGTGCCTCCGGCGAGGTCGGCTCGAAGCCGTTCGGCGCCGCCTTAAGCGGCGACGATTTGATCGTCTCGACCTTGACGCCGAGCTTGGTCAAAAGATCGGCGACGTTGGGATACTGGAACAGAACGCCAATCGATCCGACCAGCGAAGTCTGCTTGGCCACGATGTGATCGCCGGCAAGCGCGGTGATGTAGCCGCCGGAGGCGGCCAAGCCGTCGACGACGATAACAAGCGGCTTCTTCTCCTTCAGCCGCATCAGGGAATCATAGAGCTGCTCAGAGCCGGCGGTGGTGCCGCCGGGGCTGTCGACATGCACGACCACGGCGCGCGCCGTGGTCGATCGGGCAAGCCGGTCGAGCTGCTGCACCCGCTCCTGATCGTCGCGAATCAGTCCCTGGATGGTCACCCGCGCGATGTAGGCGCCGGCAAATCCGGTGCGATTGCTCAGGACACCGGCCAGCCCGACAATCGCGAGAACGATCACGACGATGGCAAGCACGCGCCAGAATGTAAGCTTGCGCCGCATTCGGCGGCGGTCGACGATTGAGTCGGCATCAAGCGACATGGCCGGGTTTCCTTTCGCATTCTCTTTCCTCCCCCGCTTGCGGGGGAGGCGGCGCGCGAAGCGCGCCGGTAGGAGCAAGTGCCGGCAAGCACAGCGAGCCAGCCCCCTCCACCGCGCTTCGCCATAGCCAACACTTTGCGTCGGCGTCGTTTACGCAAAGTACGGCGGCCGAAGGCCGCCTATCCCCCTCCCCCGCTGCGCTGCGCTACGCGGGGCAGGTAATTTCAAAGCGTCACTCCTCCACCTCTTCCTTTTCGTTCTCCTCACCCCTGCGCTTGAGCGCGGTGCCGAGGATGTCGCCGAGCGTCGCGCCGGAGTCGGACGACCCATATTGCGCGATCGCCTCCTTCTCCTCGGCGACTTCGAGCGCCTTGATCGAGACGGAGACCTTGTGCGTGCGGCGATCGAACTGGATCACGCGGGCGTCGACCTTCTGGCCGACGGCAAAGCGATCCGGGCGCTGCTCGGAACGGTCGCGCGCCAGCTCCGAACGCTTGACGAAGGAGGTGTATTCGGTGCCGACGATCTTCACGTCGATCCCTCCCTCCTTCACCTCGGTCACTTCGCAGGTGACAACGGAGCCTTTCTTGAGTTCGCCGGCGGCGGCCTCTCCCGGCGCGGCGGCACCGCCGTCGGCCAGCTGCTTGATGCCGAGCGAAATGCGCTCCTTCTCGACGTCAACGTCGAGCACCTGCGCGGTAACCTTGTCACCCTTCTTAAACTCTTCGATGACCTGCTCGCCCGGCCTTTTCCAATCGAGGTCGGACAGATGCACCATGCCGTCGACATCCCCGTCGAGGCCGAGGAATAAGCCGAACTCGGTCTTGTTCTTGACTTCGCCCTCGACCACCGAGCCGACCGGATATTTCTCCAGGAACACCTCCCAGGGATTGCGCATGGTCTGCTTGAGGCCGAGCGAAATGCGGCGCTTGACCGGATCGACTTCCAGCACCTGCACCTCGACCTCCTGAGAGGTCGAAACGATCTTGCCGGGATGCACGTTCTTCTTGGTCCACGACATTTCGGAGACGTGGATCAGACCCTCGATGCCGGGCTCGAGTTCGACGAAGGCGCCGTAGTCGGTGATGTTGGTGACGCGGCCCTTGAAGCGGGTGCCGACCGGGTATTTTGCCTCGATGCCCTGCCACGGATCATCGAGGAGCTGCTTCATGCCGAGCGAGATGCGGTGGGTCTCGTGATTGATCTTGATGATCTTGACCTTGACCTGCTGCCCGATGTTGAGGACCTCGGATGGGTGATTGACGCGGCGCCAGGCGATGTCGGTGACGTGCAGAAGGCCGTCGATGCCGCCGAGGTCCACGAACGCGCCGTAATCGGTGATGTTCTTGACCGCGCCGTCGATAACCTGACCCTCTTCGAGGTTCTGCACCAGCTCCTGACGCTGTTCCGCGCGCGTCTCTTCCAGGACCGTGCGGCGCGAGACCACGATGTTGCCGCGCCGGCGATCCATTTTGAGGATCTGGAACGGCTGCGAATTGTTCATCAACGGCGAAACGTCGCGGATCGGCCGGATATCGACCTGCGAGCGCGGCAGGAAGGCGACGGCGCCGTCGAGGTCGACGGTGAAGCCGCCCTTGACCTGATTGAAGATGACGCCCTGAACCTTTTCGTTGTTCTGGAATGCCTTCTCCAGTTTGCCCCAACTTTCCTCGCGGCGCGCCTTGTCGCGCGAGAGCACGGCCTCACCGAGCGCATTCTCGACCCGTTCGAGATAAACCTCGACGATATCGCCGACCTTGATTTCGTTGGTCCGGCCCGGCCCCGCGAACTCCTTCAGTGCCACGCGGCCTTCCGTCTTCAGCCCGACGTCGATGACGGCGACGTCCTTTTCGATCCCGACCACCGTACCCTTGATGACGGATCCTTCCTGCAGATGACCATCGCCGAACGATTCGTCGATCATGCTGGCGAAGTCTTCGCGCGATGGCGCGGCGGTAGCGACTTGAGTCATGAATACTCCGGGCCCCGTGATATGAATCCGTCCCGAACGTGCGGCCGCCGCCGGTTAAGCCGGCGGTTGGGGCCAAAGCCAGACGATCGGGACAAAGCTTGGTCCGGAGCCTTAGCGAAGGGCGCGAACGGGCTGTTCCTCCAATGACGAAAGCGCTTCAGCTGCGCTTTCGGCCCGTTCGGACGGCTTCGATGATCTCGACGGCAGCCCGGAATGCCGCGTCTATACCCAAATGCGTGGTATCGAGCAAGTGCGCGTCGGGCGCCGGCTTGAGGGGCGCGGCAGTGCGCCGGGAATCGCGTTCGTCGCGCCGTAATAGGTCGGCCAGCACCTCCTGCTCGTCAGCAGGCTCTCCCCGCGCCTTGAGTTCAAGTGTGCGGCGCGCGGCGCGCACTTCGGGGCTCGCGACCACGAACAGCTTTACGTCGGCGCCAGGGGCGATGACGGTGCCGATATCGCGGCCGTCAAGCACGGCGCCCGGCGGTTTTGTGGCGAATTCACGCTGGTAGTTCATCAACGCTTGCCGTACCTGCGGGATGGCAGCAACCACCGACGCGGCTTCGGTGATGGCCTGCGCCTTCAGCGCAGTGTCCTCGAATTTCGTCGGGTCGAGCCTGATGGCGATTTCGGTCGCCCGCGCGGCGTCGTCGGGCGAATGACCCGAATCGAGCATCGCTTTAGCCACGGCGCGGTAAATCAAGCCAGTATCGAGGTGATGCAGGCCATAGACTGCCGCCACCTGCTTGGCGATCGTCCCCTTGCCGGAGGCTGCCGGTCCGTCGATTGCGATGATCATTGTCACTTACATTCTTCGCGCTTGCCGTGGAGCCGTCGTGCCTTGGCGGGAAACGGTTAGATCAAACGGCGCGACGAGAGATTCCGCAAGCACGAAAAGCGGCTTCGCGTGCACGAGGCGACAATCCCGATTGCGCAAGACATAAATTCGCGCATTTGCAAAGATAGGCGCCGCTTGCTCCACTCCGCCAGCAGGCACATAACCACATCGCGCCGATCAAGGAACCTGCACGGTGAAATTGGGAAGACAATACAAGAATAATCCCTGGGTCCAGAAGACCATCGGCATTTTGGCGGCCGAGTATCTGCGTCTGGTGTGGAAGACGAGCCGCTTTATCATGGAGCCCGCGGACCCCTATCAGCTGTACGACCGCGAACAGCCCGTCATCCTTGCAATGTGGCACGGTCAGCATTTCATGCTGCCGTTTGTGCGGCGGCACTACCCTTTTAAGGTGTTGATCTCTCGCCACAGCGACGGTGAAATCAACGCGATCGCCGCCGAGTGGCTGGGAGTCGGCGCCGTGCGTGGTTCAGGCGATCATGCGCGCCGATACAACGCCAAGGGCGGGGTCGCCGCGTTCAAAAACATGCTGGACTTACTCGCCGAAGGCTGGAACATGGCGCTGACCGCCGACGTTCCGAAAGTTTCGCGCGTTGCCGGCCTCGGCATTGTCAAGCTGGCGCGCGAGTCCGGCCGCCCGATCTTGCCGATTTCCTTGGCGACGAGCCGCCGGATTGTTCTCGACAATTGGGATCGCTCGGAAATCAATCTGCCGTTCAGCCGTGGCGCGATGGTCGTCGGCGAGCCGATCCGCGTGCCGATGGATGCGGACACGCAGAAGCTTGAAGAAGCGCGCGACGCGCTTGAAAGGGCGCTCAATGCGACGACCGAACGCGCTCATGCCATCGCCGACCGACGGGCCTCGGCTGCTGGTGATGGGATGTTACGACAAGAGCAGCTTGAGATTGAGCGACGGGTGTCGAATAATGGCTTGATTGGTGACTAACGTGCCAATCGAGTGAGTTACTGCGTGTTTGGGGGTTACCTTGGCAATTATCGACGACGTCAGATCCATTGTCGCAGAATCGCTCAAGATTCCGGTCGAGCGGCTGACGCCTGATACGCGTCTTGAAGAGTTGGGCGCGGAATCCCTGGATGTGATCGAGATCGTGTTCGCTCTCGAGGAGAAATTCGATATCACCATTCCGCTCAAGGCGGATCAAGCGACACGTCTCACGACGTCCGGCAAGAGCAGCGGCCAGGATATGCCGTTTTCCACGATCGGCGACGTTGCAGACATCGTGCAGAAGCTGGTTGCGGTGAAAGCATCGCAATGAACCGGGTCGTAGTCACGGGAATCGGCATCGTTTCGCCGATTGGTAACACTTGCGAAAAATTCTGGTCGGGATTGGTTGAAGCCCGATCCGGCATCGGACCGATCTCAAATATCCCGACCGACCGTTTCAATACCCGGATCGCTGCCCAGGTGCTCAATTTCGATCCGTCGCAGCATTTCGATCCGAAACGTGAAAACCTGCTTGATCGTTTCTCCCAGTTTGCCGTGGTCGCCGCGCGCGCTGCGGTTAAAGATGCGCATTTGGACATTGCCGAGGAGATCGCGCTGCAGGCGGCAACGATCGTGGGCAATGGGGCCGGCGGACAGAATACGGTCGACGACGCCTACCTCAAATTCTACGGACATAATTCGCCGCGCATGCACCCACTGTCGATTCCGCGCTTGATGGTCAATGCCGCGTGCAGCCAAATTTCCATGGATCTCGGTCTCAAGGGACCCACGTATACAATCGCGTCCGCCTGCGCTTCCGGCACTCACGCGATCGGCTTGGCATTCCAATCGGTCAGGACGGGGCAGGTCCCGGTCGCGCTCGCCGGCGGTACCGAAGCCTGCCTGACCGTGGGCACGATCAAGAGCTGGGAGGCACTGCGGGTCTTGAGTGCGGACACCTGCCGGCCGTTCTCGAAAACGCGGTCGGGAATAGTGCTCGGCGAGGGCGCGGCAATGTTCGTACTCGAGACGCGCGAGCGCGCGGTAGCGCGCGGCGCCCCGATCTATGCCGAGATGCTGGGCTTCGGCATGAGCGCCGACGCGCACGACATCACTGCGATCGATCCCGATGGCGCCGCCCGCGCGATACGTGCAGCGTTGATCGATGCCAAGATCAACCCAGAGGACATCGATTACGTCAATGCGCATGGGACTGGAACGATTCTCAACGACAGGGGCGAAACCGTGGCGCTGCGCAAAGCGTTTGGCGCCAGCGCCGAGCGTTTAGCGGTCTCGTCGAGCAAGGGGGTGCTCGGCCATAGCCTGGGCGCCGCGGGGGCGCTGGAGCTTGCGGCGACGGCGCTCGCGCTGCACAACCAGACCATACCGCCGACCGCCAACTTCGAAGAAGCCGACCCGGACTGCGATCTCGATTTTGTGCCCAACACCGCTCGGGACGCGCAAATTCAAAACGCGATGTCAAACTCGTTCGCATTCGGCGGGTTGAACGCGGTCCTCGTTCTCGGCCGCGCTTGATGCTGGGTTCGGCCCCGATCGCCGGCTACCTTGGCGAGACTCCGGCAATCAGCTCAGATTCGCGCCGAGCGAGCGCATCAGCTCCACAAAACCTGGAAAGCTCGTGGCGATGAAGCTGCCATCATCGATCTTCACCGGTTTTTCGCTCGCGAGCCCCATCACCAGCGCCGACATTGCGATGCGATGATCCATATGGGTAGCGACGAGTCCGCCGCCCGCGGCGCGTCCCCTGCCCTCCACGATCAGATTGTCGCCGTCGATCTCGACGACAACGCCGTTCACACGCAACAGGTCAGCAGTGCTGGCAAGACGGTCGGATTCCTTCACCCGCAGCTCCTTGAGCCCGCGCATCACGGTCGTCCCTTCGGCAAACGCAGCGGCGACGGCAAGCGCCGGATATTCGTCTATCATGGCGGGCGCACGCGAGGCCGGGACCTCAACGCCGCGCAGCGCACCGGCGCGCACACGCAGATCGGCGACCTCTTCGCCGCCTTCGTTACGCGTCGCGACACGCTCGATCGACGCGCCCATCTCGACAAGCGTCGCGACGAGACCTGCGCGCAGGGGATTCAGCATGACGCCATCGAGGATCACGTCCGAACCCGGCGTGATCACTGCCGCCACGAGCGGAAATGCCGCTGACGACGGATCGGCAGGGACCACGATCGGCTGCGGCGTCAATTCCGGCTGGCCGGCGAGGGTGATGCGGCGGCCGAGAGCCCCATGCGGCTCGACCCTTACGCCGGCGCCAAAATGAACGAGCATCTTTTCAGTGTGATCGCGCGTCGCTTCCGCTTCGATGACGATGGTCTCGCCCGGCGCCGCGAGTCCGGCGAGGAGAACGGCCGACTTCAATTGCGCCGACGGCACCGGCAGCTCGAACACGATGGGGATAGGGTCGCGCGCTCCAGCAAGCCTTAGCGGCAGGCGACCTTCGCTTGAGGTCAGCGTGTGTGCGCCGATACGCTCCAGAGGCTCGAGCACCCGCCGCATCGGCCGCCGGCGCAGCGACGCATCGCCGTCGAAGGTGGCGGCGATCGGGCATCCGGCGACCGCTCCGAGCATAAGCCGGCAGCCGGTCCCCGCATTGCCGAAATCCAGCGCCACCGCAGGTTCGGCGAAGCCACCGACGCCAACGCCGTGGACACGCCATTCCCCCGCGCCGTACCTCTCGACCCGAGCGCCAAGCGCCCGCACCGCTTTGCCGGTATTGAGTACGTCCTCGCCTTCGAGCAAGCCCAAGATGCGGGTCTCGCCGACCGCAAGCGCGCCGAGGATCAGGGCGCGATGCGAGATCGACTTGTCGCCGGGCACGCGCAATCGGCCTTTAAGCGGACCGTAGCGGCGGGCGGTGAGCGGGGCGGTGTCGGTGTGCATTAGGTGGCGTCCAGCCGGCATCCTCTATCATGGGCTATTGACAGGTTCACCACGACTAGCCAAGTGAAGCACCCAAATTGAAGGATTCCGGCTGTGGCGAAAGCGGAACTTGGCACTAAGCGCGTCTGTCCTGAGACCGGACGCAAATTCTACGACCTTAATAAGAATCCAGTGATCTCGCCGTATACGGGCAAGGTCGTGCCGGTGGAAACGCCGACGTCGCGATCCCGTCCCGAGCCGCAGGCGGCGCCTACACCGCGCCCCGCTGCAGTCCCTGCGGTAGAAATCGCCGTGCCCGAGCCGCAAGAGGCGGAATTCGTGTCGCTGGAAGAGGCCGATGCCGAGGCGCAGGGGGCGAAAGGGCCGGTAGAAACTACGGAGCCGGACGTCGAAGAAGAGGTCGAGCTGGACGAGACCCTCGACGATGCCGCCTTCATCGAGGAGCAAGAGGAAGAAGATGCCGATGTCACCGATATTATCGGTGGCGACATCGCAGACGAGGAGGAAGGCTGATCGGGAGTCAGTGATCGGTAATCATGAACGCAAATCGCCGAACTTGTTCTGATTACCGATCCCAGACGACCGTGCCTTGCGGCGGAGGGGCCATAGCTCAGCTGGGAGAGCGCCTGCATGGCATGCAGGAGGTCGGCGGTTCGATCCCGCCTGGCTCCACCAATATCATCGCTGTTTTGTCATAAAGCGGCTGGGCAAAGTATCATTGACGTCCATTTACGATCCGAGTGCCCCGCCGTCATTCAAGAGACTGGATACCAGGGAAGCGCCTACCCCTTTTCTGTCAATTGACTGACGATAAATCGCATTGTTATTTGTTGGGCGTTGGCCCTGATCAAAAACCTCTTACAAACGACCATCTGTTGCCTGACATTGCGGATCGGGACCGCGCCAAAACGGGGCTGCTTATTAAGCCATCCTCTTTGCACGCAAAGTTAATGGGTCGCTTCTTTTTCATCCAACCTCCGACGAATCAGTTGCCGCCAAGCAGTGAGTTTCCATTAAAGTAACGCCTCGGCCGAGGCGCACACTGGGCGGCGGGTCGGTGCAGGCATTCGTGACCACTGAAACGCTGCCATAGTGGCGCGTCGGCAACCCCCGAGGTAGAACTCATGCGTTCAGCCGGAAGCCGATGTCCCCCGTGAGCGCCAGTCTCTCTCCATTTCGTCCCCGCATTCGCTTACGCATCGGCGTCAGCGGACATCGCGTGCCGCCGAAATTGCCGGCGCAAGCGGAACCGCCGCTGCGCGCGCTCCTCGAGCGCATTCTCGCGACGATCGTCGAAACCGCGCGCAACGTCGAGAGCGATTACCCCGGCGGTCAATTTGCGAATTCCGCGAGCGAGTTCGTCATTGTTTCCTCGTTGGCGGAAGGCTCGGATCGCATCGTCGCCGAAGCGGGGTTGGCGGCCGGCTACGGACTGGAAGCGGTCTTGCCTTTTGTCCGCGCCGAGTACGCGCGCGATTTCGAGACGCCGCAATCGCGCACGGCATTCGAACAATTGCTCGCCCGCGCTGCGGCTGTTTTCGAGCTTGACGGTGCCGCCGACGAGCGCCCGCGCGCCTACGAAGCGGGGGGGTTCGTCATGTTGGCGAATATCGATCTTCTGATTGCCATCTGGGACGGCGAGGAAGCGACCGGCGTCGGCGGCACGGCGCAAATCGTCAGCCGCGCGATCGCCGACGGCATTCCCGTCATCCGGATCGACCCGCAGCATCCGAGCACCATGCAACTATCGTGGTCCCGGACCGAAGATTTACCGCCGGCACACGCCTATGCGCAGCCGCAACACACTTTCCGATCCGCCGATGCGGCGACGCTCGCTCCTGTCATCAAGGAAATTCTCGCCCTGCCGGGGCCGGAAGACGCGCGACACTCGCTGGCGGAATATCTGGTCGAAAAGGAGCGCGGTTGGAACTTTTGCCCATGGTACCCGCTGCTGTTGTGGGTGTTTGCCGGACGCCGGCCGCGGCTGACGGACTTCCGCCTTCCCGCACCGCTCGCCGACACAAAGGCACAATGGGAAAACTATCTCACAATTCTGCCGAAGGACCGGGCGCAGCGTCCCGCGATAGAGCGGATATTGTTGCCCGCGATCAGCACGGCGGACCACCTCGCCGTGTTCTATTCGCTCGTCTATCGCAGCACCTACGTATTCAACTTTCTGTTCGCAGCCGTCTCGGTCGCGCTGGCTCTGACCGGAATCTTCATTCACAATCCAAATATCAAGGCTGCTTTTGTCGCCGCCGAACTGCTGATCATCATTTCGATTCTGGTGACGTTTTATTGCGGCAATACGCTGCAATGGCATCGGCGTTGGCTTGAATACCGTCGCCTCGCGGAATGCCTGCGTCACATGCGCATCCTTGCGCCCCTTGGGTCCGAGGGGCCGATCGACCGCCCGGAGCGAAACATCGACGTCGACGG